>Ga0116230_10002373_pt1 | contig 18113 bp, 19 predicted proteins | sample S1TSphfallax_3_FD_88678 | JGI IMG/M metagenome (GOLD analysis project Ga0116230, IMG submission 88678) | Host-associated microbial communities from peat moss isolated from Minnesota, USA - S1T2_Fd - Sphagnum fallax MG | ecosystem: Host-associated > Plants > Peat moss > Unclassified | place...
ACTCACTCACTCTTTTTTGGGTAGTGATGCTTTTCCTGTGTTTTGTTTTGTGTTTTTTTCCTTCGCCCCGCCCTTCAATCCATTTGTGCTGTCAGAGAAGACAAGAGAAAGAGAAAGAAAGTGTTGTCGTAGCCTCACAATGGCTGTCTGAAGTCTTGGCGTTTCATGGCACTGAGGAGGCTCTCTCTCTCTCTCTCTGTCATCATCTCGCGCGCGCGCGCATGTTTGTCTGTGCAGTTTTTGACACTTTTGTGTTGTCTTTTTCCTCTGGAATGCGCGAGAACTGGAGTGAGAAAGACTCTAGAGTTGCTGTAGGGTATTGATGAAACGAGTATTGTTTGTTGAAGCTTTCGTTTTTCTCCTGAATTGATTTGAGAGCTTTTTCCCTCTTTTTTTCTGCTGCTGAGGGAGAGAAAAGAGCAGGTAGGGTGGAACGGAGAGGGTGGTGCGGTGGTCTTCTTCATTCATTTCTTGCTGATAAGAAGGTTTCAACCCCAACCGTTTGTGCTGTGGTTTTGGGTGTAGGCTTGCCAAGCCAGTGGCTGTGCTTCTAGAATATCTTCAGAATGCAGCATCAGCAGAACTGATCACAGGGCTGGAGGATTTATGATGATGCTGCCATGAATGTCAGAGGGTTTGTGTGTGTCTGTGTCTGTGTGTGCGGGCTTTTGGAGTGCATGAGAATGAAGGAGTGCAAGGGTTTGGTAATTCCTTCCAGTTAGAAGAGACCAGAGAGACACAGGGAAAAAGTTGCAACGCTGGAGACAGCACGGGCAGCCAAGGTCCGACCGGCCAAGGTAGTGTTTGATAATGCGTCCGAAGTCCAGGGAAGAGGTAGCAGCATGGGAAGCGCCGAGGAACCAGAGCGCAAGCGGCGCCAGCTCAACAACAATAACAACCATACCGTCAATACCCCTCTCAAGAAGCAACCCAGTGCACCGTCTGCTGATGATAAGAAGGTACATGGAGATTTCAGAATTTGTAGATTTTGCAATGCTCCCTCTCTCTCTCTGCCTTTTGCCTAGAGTAGTACATCAGTTCTGCACATGCTAAATATCCCTTCTCTAACACACCTTCTCCTCCTCCTCCTCATTCCTTACTGATCTTTGAGCTCTGAAATCTGTGCCACAGTAAGTAAGTTGTGTACACAAGTCATCTTTCGACACAATTGCAGCAAAGGAATCAATCAGATTGTCTGTTTCTTGTGGAGGCAACGGTGTTCCTCTCATCCAAACTGCCTCTGGTTTGTTCTTTATGCAGACTACTGCATGGCTAACTTACTTTCAGGCCTAGGAAAGAAAATTCTTTGCTAGTAGCTGGTTTTTTTCATGGAGTCTGATGATCAAGCAATGTTTTCTGCAGCTATTCTTGAGCCTTCTCCCCTGAAAAATTCAAATGTGGTTTCATCCTGAAGCTTGGTGTCTACTTCAGACCTGTGGTCTTTTGTAGCAGGCAGCAAACTGCCTGCTTGGGTCAAGTCCAAGGGTTGGATCTTCTTGTGTGTCCCTAGTGTTGGTTGCCAGTGAATGCAATTGAGGTGTCTCAGAAAAATGGGAACTACCTCTTTGAATTTCTTTGATCCGTCTCTGCTTTGTGACACTTTTGAGATGTGGAATTTTGCACTTGCACTCTTGGCAGGATCATCTGTAAGCAAATATCTCTTTTGCAGTTTAGAATGCAGTTTAGGGTGCTTCAACAACAATAGTCCTACAGGTGTAGTATTCCAAGTGGAATATTGATATGGTGTTTTTGTTGTCTGCATGGGACTATTTGACCTGTTGAAGTCAGTGGATGTTTTTTCTGTCTTTTTTTTGGGTCATGGTGCTGCTGAGGTGGTTTAGGTGGTTTTGCATTCCAGTAGGTGCACTACAATCAGAATCTGTTAGCTTGATTCTGCTCACAGTTGTTTTTTTGCTCTACAGTGATATTCTTCACAGTGGCAAAGAAGATCTATCTTGGTGTTTTGGCATTTGGTTGAGACTGTGATTTCCAATGTCCTGTTTGTTGTGGGAATGACTCTACAGGTGGATGCGGCAATTCTTCAGTATCAGAATCAGAAGCTTGCACAGCAGCTTGATTTTCAACTCACTGAAATCAGTGCCCTAGAGAACAGATGCAACCAGCTAAAGAGCAAGCAGGCGTTGCATGATGAGACTCTTATGATGGTCAATGGGGTGTGGAACCAGGTTGGTCCATCTACTTGCTGTTCTTGTGTCACTTAGGGTGGTTCATTATAACAGTACTGCAACCAGATGTTTTCTTTCCTTCGCATCACATGGCAAACAAAAAGAGCAGACTGTCAAATGTGAGCAAGGACTGCTTCCTTTGTATGCAGAGCTAAAAGAGAATTGTGCAAATTCATCTGGAAAGACTGTCAGAGTCCTGCATGTATGAAACCAGTCATTATGCTGCATGTAGTATGAGGCATAAATTCACTCTGAAGGCTGTTTAGGATTTGGATGAGTCTTATGTACGCAACAAAGTGCAGTTGGATCAAGGTTGATACTGTTGATTGAACATCTAGCCATGTAACTTTCAGCACAAAACTGGCATTGACCAAAAACCACAGTCCCTACTACACAGTGGACATACTATATACACTGTCAACTTATCCTCCATTATATTTATTTTAGTGGAAAACTCATGCCACCTGATTCAAACATCGAAGATAATTGCTTGATTTGTCTTGATTGGTAAGATCATCACATTGTTGCTGTACCATGATGACATTTTAGATCCAGTCTCTGTCAAAACTTCACAGTTGAATTGCAGTCCTTGAATTTGTCACTGGTGGATTGTAGGATTTCAGTAGTCTGTGTGGTAAGATCAAACTTTTTCATATGACTTGTTCATTCATGAGCCTGTGAATCTTTCCTTGGAATTGGGGATGGGTTGTTATTAATTGCAGAGTTGCTTTTGGTGGATCTTGTGAGAAGAGAAGGGAGCTGATATTTCCAAGTTGTTTGTTCATGGTGCTAACTAGATAGGTGTTTTAAACAGGTTTTGAATGATTTGGAGTCACTTGCATTGAAAGCAAGTGTAGCTACCAATGGCATCACAGTATCTGAATCTGCTTCTTCCATCAAGGGTAATATTCTGCACTATGTGTCTCAACACCCTTCAGTAGCCATCATTTCTCTCAGGAGAGTGGCTGGCAGATTGGCTGATTGCAATTCTTCATTCCTGTTTATCCCTTTGTTTCACTGACTTGTTTGGGTCCTGATTCATTGTGCCTTATGAACCCCCAAAGGCTATAATTTTTCCTCTCTTGTAAGGTTTGCAGCTGTCTATCACACCCCCAGACACACTCCAGAAGCACTGTTGCTTGGTGTCTATGCTCTCAATACCATCATTACATCTGGTAGGATTTGCTAGTATGTATACTCTATGCTCATAAATTCTGCAAGAATATGGAAAGTGAAGGAGAAAGAACTGCCTCTCTATGTATTAAAGATGATGGATTGACGTGGCAGCTTAGATTTGTAGGGGTCTCTGAGAGTTTGTAGCCCACCTATCTACACATGAACAGAAATGTGCCAAGGGTCTTGTTATGATTGTATTCATTTTGTTTCAGGGTTTTACACAGGAGGTCTGAATCTGTTTCTCTGCAGGTGAATGCTCTCTGTGCCATATTTAAGTGCATTCAGAAGTCAGAAGTCAATAATCTCATAGTTACAGGGAATCAAAGGTCCAAGCTGACTGGATTGTGTTTGTGGTTTGATCTTCCCTCCAATTTTTGATGTAGAAAGGGGCAGCACTTTGGTGCCTCCTCAAGAAATTTTCTTGAATCGGCTGCTTGAAAGAGGAGCTACAGAAAGCAGCACAACCAAAGAAAGTAATGGCTCAGTTGAGACAGGGCTAGCTGCCTGGAAGGCATCTGTTGGCAAGACCATGAACTTGGTTGTAAAAGCCATTGATTTTCATCGAGTTAAGAATGAGGAGCTTCTCTTTTCTCTTCAGAATATCTTGTCTACAGATGGTTAGTTCCACCATACACTTCTCAAGGTCAAAACACCTTGTGGTTGAATGTTTTCTGTATATCAAGCAGTGCTAGCCAGCATTATGACTGTGTCTTCCACATTGCTGCTGGAAATGCAACAGAGACTAAGGACACAAATATTTCTATAATTTCTTACCCAAAGATTTTGGCAGATAATTTATACTTATCTACACCCACTATTGGGAGCTGATGAAGAATTGAGTCTAATGGCAGGGCAGCTCATCACTGCTATACATGATGAAGGTGATGGTCTGACACTTTGTGAGTGACAACTCATAAGGTTATGACTGCAATCATGCTTGTTCTGTTATATTGGATTTGCTTGACCTGACAGAAGGGTGATCTTCAAATTGTTGTGGAGTTTTTTCAGCAATCTCATACATATACATCAAGGAGTTCTTATTAGTATGACTAGAATTTCTGGGTTGGTGTATTCCCATCACAGTATCTGTGTGGAGAGGTTAATTGTCTTGCAAAATGAATTTACACAAAGTCATTTCCTTCTGTGAGAAGTTAATGAACCCTTAACTGTGCATGTTCTTGCATTTAGCTCAATTCTTCATCAAGGGTTTAGATTGAGCTCATCATATGTCCCAACATTTGACATGAAGATTCTCTATCTACATATTTGTAAAGAAGAGAGTGCAGACCACACAACGGTTTGTCAATTCTGATGAGTACAATGGTACTTTGTTCTAACTACAGAGGCAGGTCTCTTACTTAAGAGGACAGATGAAGAATTTCATCTGGAAGTTGGAAAGCTGCGAGCTGCCATGGACGCTCTTCACCTCAAGCACAGGGAGATTCTAGCAGAGGCTGGGTCCCTTCAAGACTGTCATGCCAAAGACCAATCTGAGATTATGAGGCTAAGGGGTACAATCTAGCATGCTCTCATCCAACCATCAGTGTGGAAGAAATATGACAATTAAAGGAACAGTTGTGACCTAGAAAAGGACATTTGTGCACTTGTGCACCCAAGCAATTTTTAGGGTTGATTGTGAAAAAGTCAGATGACAAAAAGCATCAGAATTGTGCTGTTCTGATGCTTCTTCTATTGACTGAGGATCAGCTTTGGATTTTGTTTCTGAGATACTCATCCCTTCATTTGGTGTATGCTTTTGTTTTGTAGGTGAGTTGGATGAGGTATCTGAAGAGCTGCAGAAGAGTAGACATAAACTGGCAACACTTCGCAGCCAAAAGGAAGCAGCAGGTGGACCTCTCATCCCTGCTGCCATCCCAGGATTGAAGGCTGGCTGTGGGAATCAAGGATTGGGTTCTGAGAAGGCCTCAGAGGGAACTTGTGAGCTAGAGGCTGGTTTGGTGGAGATGAAGGTAAACCAACATGCTTTAACTGCAAAATATTCTCATGTCTCAGATAGGTTATCCATGAACTGGGATCTTATTTGTGAGTCAAAGATTTACACGAAAGGTATGGGGTCAGGAAGCAAGCGTTAGGAGTTGATGAAGGTCTAGGGAGCTGATTGCTTGTGTGGTTGTGTGTAGGCTCTTGCAGACCAAAGACTTCAGGACCTGCAGGAGGCTCTTCAGAAGCAGCTTCATCTCTCTGAAAAGATTCAACATTTGCAGGTAGTTTTTAGCCAGCCTATTTCACTTTTATACAAATTTAAAAATTCCCCTTTTTTATCATTATTGTGCTCCCTTCAGAGTTACATGGACAAGTAACCCTGCCAGGAAACTAGTAGGATGTAATAAGCCCTTGTAGTTTTAGATGTCTCAGTACATATGACAATCCTCTTACATTCAGATGTTAGGTGTGCAGAGGACTTCCTCTTAAATGTATTTGATTCACAATAATATAGGGAACAGGATTTTAAGACCTGAGATCTGCTGCATCTGGAGGAATTTTGCTCTAACTTTCCACATTTCACTTCAAACTACTTATATTGCATGTTGTACTGCCATAGGACAATTTGGAGAGTGAACGACATATTTTGCTGTCCCACCCATATCAGTTGCTAACTGATCAAGTGCAGTATCTGAGGAGTGAAATTGAGCGTTGTCAACGCTCAGTGGACCAGCTACAGGTTTGCATTCTTACAACCTCATTACACTCTATGGTTGAGAAGTCATTTTAAGCTTCCACTAGGGTCTGGTAATAGTTGGAGTATTGTTACCTGTTAGACATTTGCTCAGCATATGTTTCATGTGTTTATGAATGAGCTTTAGGTGAAATGCTTGCTGGGAAAGGGGAAACTTTCAAAAACTGAAGCTTGCCTTCACAAGCTTGTTGCTGCTTGAATGAGTGTACTATTAACTGCTTTTGAAGATATGTCTTCTAGTGCTAGCGGATGGTATGATGACATAGTATTCTTATTGCTCCAGAAACACTACGGGATGCAGATTCTTGTATAGTTGTTTGCTCAAAATTTGAGCAGATTACTGTAGATTTGTTTACACCCAGCATTAGGGGCTGATGGAGTCAGTGGGGAGTTGTGGCAGCTAGTCACTGGCATTCATAATGAAGGTGATGGTCTGATACTTTGTGAGTATTGTGACCACACTGATTCTTGTCATGTTTATTTTTCATTTTGCTCAAATTGGCAGAATGGTTACTTTCATAGATATGTTGATTGATAAGCCAATGTATTGAGTTCATGTTCCTATGGAAGTTCTCATGGTTCATTGTTCTGAGTACAATGTAGAAGGCTGGATTGATGCTTATTTATGCCAGGAATTGGCTAATATTGGCATGATGTCCTTCTGCATTCAAAAAGAACTTTGTCGATTCACCACGCTCTCCCCTGGAAGTTGTAGTTGGGAAACAATCTTTGTGAGGCTCCATAAATGGAGATTTTGCTGAACCTAAACTGGCATATACTTAGGGTGAGCGCGACACTGCATTATGTCATGAGAAGGAGGTGATCCTTAAGGCTGAAGCTGGAGAAGCTGCTCGAAAGCTGGGCATGATGTCAGATGCACGGGCTGCAGAATTAGAGACCAAGTTGCAGAATTGCAGGGCTGATAAGGACACAATGCACCTGAGATTAGAAGAGGCCAGTCAAGTTTTAGGTGTGTTCATTTATGCCTCTTGGGGAATGGGGACTGACTTTGCAAGGTTTTAACCAAAGTATGAGGTGTTTTATGTCATTCTGAGTTTTTCTTTCATAATGTTGCTAGCTTTGCAAACAGTTCACTCTATTCATTGCGCAACTTTTTGAACACTCAGTTTTCCCTCTTGTTGTAGGAAGGAAAGAGTCAGTTGCTGAGCTGAAGATGATGGTTACCACAATTCATAAAGAGATGCGAATGATGCAAGCACAGCTCAACAGTTACAAAAATGCAGCTAGTGTTGTCCATTCCCTTCGAGCTGAGATGCAGTCTATGGATGTGTTGCTCAAGAGACAGGTAAGGGGTCATCAACCTGTATCTAAATGCATATTGCAAACATCAACAGCTGACCTACAAGACAGTAAAATAATATAGATTGCATTGTCCTAGACAGATTTACAGGTATTCAAGTTCAGCTCTCATCTTCACTGTGGGAATGAACTTGCTAGGCATCAATGTGTTGTGTGTCAGGTGGATACAGAATAAGATTTGTCTGGTGTCATTTTTATGATGTGTATCATTTGTTGGTACAAACAAATGAGTGTGTTGCAACTTTGCAGACAGGTGAATGTGGACATCTTGCAGCCCGATGTGCTGATCAAACTGCAGAACTGAATTTGCTCAAAGCTGAGGTGTGTTTTGTACCAAGACTGCATTGCTTATGATGAAACTTGACATGTCTTTGTGGCAGAACGATGTGGCTTTTTAAATATTATGGATAGACTTTTGATCTTCTGTTATAACATAAGATGCAGTTTCTCCTCTACTGATGGTGCCTCTATCATTTTCTGTTAGTTTCTGTGGGAATTTACTCATGATGAAACTCTTGCAGGTACAAGCTGTGCAGAACAATGAGCAAGAATTGAGTCTCTTTCTGAGTATGTTGAACAGAGAATCTAGTGATCCAAGGTGCAACCTCACTGCATGCCTTCTATGACATCCCAATTCAATGTTCCAATTGAAATCGTATTGTCAGTAAAGTTTGCAATGACAAGTCCAATTGTTGAGGGTAACTTACAGAAAGAGAATGAATTTTAATCTGCAATTTTAACAGTTGCTCATGTAGTTATGATGTCATTCATTAAAGGAACCCGAAGTGCATATGCCAGAGAGTGAGCTTCCATAGGGAATATAGAGGTGAATGAAAATTTGGATGTCTTCTTGACTTCTGGTCTGGTAAGAACTCTTCATGTGACATTTGCAGGGAGGTGATTGAGTTGCAGCTGGCTGAGCGTAGAGCATGGGCACAGGTGGAACGATTGAAAGCAGCACTGGATGAGCACAGCTTAGAGCTCCGTGTGAAAGCTGCCAATGAAGCAGAGGCAGCATGCCAGCAGAGGCTCACTGCAGCTGAGGCTGAGATTACTGAGCTGCAGCAGAGCTTAGATGCTTCAGACAGGTTTGAAATCTTTCAAGTTGAAGCAGTTCATATTCTTCATAATTGTTGAAGGTCCATTATACTGATATGGCTGAGAGAGAAGGCAATATCAGGAGCATTAAATAGATAAGGGCTTTAAATGTGAACCTTTTGCCATGTAATTGAGCAGATGCAAATCTGAGCCCATTTACATTAACATTTGCCAACAATGCATTGTTCTGCAGGGCTATTACAGAACTGACCGAGGAACTGAAGATCAAAAGTGAAGAAGGGGATGCGTATATTTCAGAGATAGAGGTCTGATTTTTTTCTTTGGGGAGCCTCCTGCATTATCTTCATTGGGGCTATTGGTTTCACAAGACAGATCAGTTGACAAGTGTGGGCACTGTCTTTGCCTCCTGGCATGCAGTTTATGCTTCCAAGCTTTTTTCTGACAGAAATCACTTTGCTTGTCAGACTATTGGACAAGCTTATGAAGATATGCAGACTCAAAATCAAAGACTACTTCAACAAATCACAGAGCGGGATGATTACAATTCTCAGGTCTCTGGATCTTGCTTGCACTTTTGCACATCATGTTTATATGTTGTTGGCCTGCCTGCCTATGTCTGGACATCTAAATGTGTGATGTACTACTCAGCATCGGTTTATGAGATGGGTTATTGGCACCTGCTTGATATGGCATTGATGGGTAATGTAGGTAGAGCTGCAGAACCAATCTGTGAATTTGTCATTAATTCATGGTATCATTTTTGGTCTTTTCTTTGTCTGTCCTGTTAAATGTCTTTTAGCTTGTGCGTTTCAGCTGATGTCAGAGAGTTTGAAGGCAAAGCAGCTGCAAACATCACTTCAGGCAGAAAAGCAAGTTTTGGCCAGCCGCATGCAACATGCCCATGCGGCAGTGGATGTATACAAGCAGCGGGTGACTCGTTTGGAAGAACAAGTGTGCTTTCTGGACTTTGAACCAATTTCCATGTCCTTTTGTTTTATGCAATGTGCAGCTCAGGAAGAACTCTGTTATAATGTGCTGGAGTTCGAATTAGTCCATTAGATGTGTTATTATAAATCAGTTTCTGTAGGTAGATTGAACCACTTCTGACATAAATCATGCATTGGTGGACTGAAATGGAATCCTCATCCTATAAAATAGGATGATCCAAGTGAATTGAGTTGTTTTATGTGGTAAGGATTCAAGCTGCTTGAGGATGTCAAGTTTTGGCACTGAACCAAGCCATGGAACAAGGAGTGGTGCAGGTGAAGACTTTTGTTGATCAACTTGGTAGAGCCACAGACGAAAGCCAGCAGTATGCATCCTCACTGGAGAGTGCCAAGCGCAGGAGTGTGGAGATGGAGAAGGAACTGGCTGCCACAAAGTCAGCTCTTGAAGCAACGAATAAGGGGCTGGAGGTTCGTGGCCAAAAACTATCTGATGTACAGGCCGAGCTACAGAAGGAAAGGTGAGACTCTAGCTTCCAGCTATGGATGCATATTATAGCTTGCCTGTTCAGCAAGAGCAGTATCTTTTCTTGGTGCAAAAGGAGTGCAATAAGAAACCAATACTTCGCATCGCCAACATGTGAAATGATCTACCAGCACCTGACTTTGTACCTGATCATTTTTCTCCCAAATCCATTTCTGCACATGTAGTTCTTGTTAATAAAAATAGCCATCAAAAGTATCAATAGTTTCTCTTCTTGTTGCCACAGGTTTGAAAAGAGAAGGATTCAAGAAAAGATTGATGCACTCAATGCCAAGGTGGCTCACATGAACTCCTACAATGATGGAGGACCACTTGGAGAGCGGCTGCAGGAGGAGATCAACCAGTACAAAGCCATATTAAAGTGTAGTGTGTGTCATGACCGACCTAAGGAGGTAGTTTTCCTGTACCTTTCAGCTAATACAAAAAGTTTAAAGTAGTAGTAATGTGGCCACATAGAAGGACTCTGCTGCCGTGAGAACTCCCTGCAAAATTCTATATAGTCCCCTCTGTTTTGAGTGTTCCAGAATTTGAGCCCCCTCAGCAGCTAGCAATGGATATAGGCTGCCTCTTTTTGTCCGTCTTTTGATGATGATGAAATGATGCTGACGTTGTCTCACTTCACCACCAGAGTGCCCAAGTCTCTTCTCCAACGGTCAAGGTTTTGATGATCTGGTGGCTTGGAGGGCTCTGGTTTATCTGAAGGAGTCTTTAGGTGTAGCACCCATAGAATTTTCTTGCTCTTTTCTTCTACATTAGACTACAAAAGCAGTATGCAACCTGTCTTCTCTCATTGCATCTTGCCAGGGATCATTTTACATTCAGTTTTGCTTGCACTACTCCTGGTATGAGTACTAAAATCCCCCATTCTGTACCTCTGTCATACATGCAGGTTGTCATCACAAAGTGTTACCATTTGTTTTGTGGGCCTTGTATTCAACGAAATCTGGAGTTGAGGCATCGCAAGTGCCCTGGCTGTGGTGTCCCATTTGGACAGAATGATGTGCGAAATGTGTACATCTGAAATTTGTTTTCAGGTGTGAGAATAACGCAACACCACCATATGGCTTTTTTTCACTGAGGCAGTCCTATCAATTCCTTTGTTTTAGTCTTGTACTCTTTGAGCTTGTGGGTGTCTCTTTGTTTTTTAGCTACATCTCACTCAAATGTTTCCTTTTATTTTTTGCTCTCAGATCCACAAAGTGGTAGCAGCAGCAGCACTCCATTCAGTGTCACCCACTAAGTTTGGTTTTGATAAGGGTGTCCCTTCCCATTGAAGAGGTTTGTACATTCTCTCTTACTTCTATCTATAGAGGTTTTCACTCTTTGTGCCTGCCAGTGGTACAATCTTTAGACTTTCTTTGAGCAGCTTTGCCATCATCCACCATCATCCTTTCCTTTGATCCTTTGCTTGTTTCATGTAGTTAAGAAAAGCACAGGTTTGTTATACAACACAATGACCAATAGGTTCTGTTTTAGGAAGGTCAAGTTGACAGCACCCCCATTATTGCTCCAAATCTTTGAAGTGAACAGAGCTACAAATGAAAAAGTTTGAAGAGAAACAATTGAGGCTATGTGGATTATATGAGCATCATGCTGTTTCAGCTGTCAGGTCTGAAGTTGTCTCTGTAAGCGCAAGCATGCTGAAATAATCATTGGCACACAATGATTGCACTCCCTTTCTTGTTTCTTCATTTGTTTCTCATAGCTTATCACCTTGTTTTGGTGAATTTTTGCTCCATTCAAGATCACAAAGATTTATGCATGCTCCACAGCTGAATCCTTCACTAAAATCCTTCCTTGAAGATGCAGACCATGTGCATGTTGAATGTAATGTATCTTTGCCTTAACTCCTTGCACATTTGCTGAACAGATTGCAGCATTTGAGCCACATGCTTGTGTGAATCTGAAATATATTAGTCACCTGCACCTCTGTCTAGTATATATAAACCTTTCTGATGAATTTACCAAAAGCGAAGTGCAATTGTGCATGTGGTTTTGCTCTGCACTAGTGCTGCCATCTCCTTGATTTCAGACTTTCTAATGCTCATCAGGCTACTGTTTTCTGCTTGTCTTATGGGATCTGCACATGATGGTGTCAAGCTCTTTGAAATTGTAGAGAATCTGGAGCAAATGAAATTCTTAGCTTGAAACTTTGGTTGAAGTCCAGCTTCTATCTCTTTTTGCAAAGGTTTGTCATGGTTTGAAACACAGCAAATCTGCCTGTTGCAGTGTTTTGAGTAGGTGCAAATTTACTTACAGATCATGCAACAAGAAGAAACTTTGTGAGTATATCTATGGTTGTGTGACAAAACGTGTTGAGGTCTTAGGGTTTAGGGTGAGGTTCACTGATTTCATTTCTGGCAGCTCTTTGGGGCCATCTTTTGAGATTCAGTGCATTGTGCTTTTTTGCAGCTTTGTAAAGCCATCATGTTTCTATCATGTGTGAAATGGATGGAATCCTTGCAAGCAAGTCAAGATGCACTGAAGTGTGTTGGAGTCTGAGTTGCAGTTTGAAATGGACATTCTTTTGGGATGTTGATTGCAGGCTCAAATGTGAAACTTTTGCTTTGGAATTGTGTTGCTGGTAACCTTCAACTATCAACACAATTCCAAAGCAAACAAAAGACTGATTGCTGTTTACAAGATTGATCCTGTCAATTTATTATCCTCTTGCTGGTTCAGCTCTTTTTGTTGTATGTTGCCTCTGTCAATTTTTGATTCTCTTGCTGCTGTAGGTCCTAAAGTTTTATGTTGCTGAGCAGAACACCTGATCCACTCTGCATTGGATCTCATGCACTTCGCTCCTACTATCGGATGTTGCATTGGATATTCATGCCCTTTGCTTCTTATGCGTTTGCCTCTGAGCGGTACACGAGATCCATTTCATGCACTCGGTGAACACAAAGATTCAAGGCAAGAATCTAAGGGATAGTTATTGGTGCTTCAGACTCCTGCCACAGCTGCTTAGAATGATCTGTTTGTGAGCATGCCTGGTGCTTAGCGCCTGCATTACTGCTTTCCGAACCTAGAAGGAATAAAACCAAATCACCAAACCATTCATTTTGAACGTGAATTGCACTTGAACGATAATAATCAGGAAGGAAAACAGCATAGCGTACGACGAAGTAACACACGAAATCGCAATATCCTCAGCAATCGTGCAGGTCTTACCATTGCGATATAATCTCAGGCAGGGTACCAAAGAGCGGAAGGCAACAAGAATGCAAAAATTTCAAATTCGGTGGAGATCCGTGATTCGAAGCAGCGTGCGCTTGCAAGGAGATTTTCGCGCACTGCAGTGAGCATCATGGAGGAGCGTAAGGTACCGGGATTGAAACTCTTTGAATTCGTGGGTGCCTGAAAGGATCGAAGAAGTAGCGTGTAACAGAATTTCGAACTCCTCGGATCCTCGGGCGGGCGGATGAACACTGCGTTAGTCTTTGAAAATAGCAGCTTCGCTTCACCCGACCGGCTCGTCTTGTCACGGACGAAATAAGGTCAGATGACAACACGCGAGGATTTTGCTTGCAAAGAAATCGCTTGAAGCACATTACCGTATTCGGCACCAGATCGGAGAGCCTCAAAACACACCGTGCTAGAAAGCAAAAACTCAGACCCTTTTCAGCGAATGCGTTCAAAGAACACGAAAAACTTGAAAAGAAGTTAGCTCCCTGGAGCTCGCTGCCCTGCAGCAGTAGCAGCAGAAGGGACCGAGAGAGAGAGAGCACAAAGGGAGAAACAGTGGACACAACTGGAGGCCCTTAGACACCACCTACCTGGTGAGGGCGGGCCCAGAGTGCAGCAGCAGCAACTTCGCAACCAAGACTCGTATGAGAGATATGTAGAGATGAAAAGCGCTCTAAGCCTGGCGCGGTGCGGTATCTGGCTCTTCCCCCACCGAGCCTGTCCCATTTTTTTATTTTTAGGTGCCACTGAACGCGCCTGTCTCCTACCTCCTAAGTTTGCACACAACATATATTTCCGCCTCCAGAATTTCGGCATGTGTGCATGGCGTTTGCACAATTGAAGCTAAGAAGAAATATGGAATGGCAGCATTCGTGGTGGCATCTGACGATGAAGGCGTATGCATTGTTCAAGATTGTGTAAGACGGAGAGTTTACCTCCTCTCCTCTGCGGTGTGTGCTTCTTTTGCAAGGTTCATCATGGATCGCAGGCCGTTTGTTGCTCAACGTTCTTATTATGTCAACAAAGGAAGGAAGAAAGAAATTCTTGTCAGTAGAGGACCGAAATAGATTAGCACGCTGCAGATCTGATCTAGGCTTGGAGAGCTCGCAAAATGAGCAAATCTGATCGGTTATTTCGTTATCAGCACTGAGAATTAGGAGAGAAGGTGACGCATCATGCCACACATTGCGTTTCAGTATTGCGGAGAGATTCGCCTTCTGTGTCCTCGCCATGACAAAACACAGCGATGTATATCGAAGAACAGAAAGGAGTAGATCGCAGAGCACGGGGGAAGTAGATCCTAGTTTTGTGGAAGTTGAAGTCGTCCTCTGAAAGGGAAAATTGGTGAAGGAGGTGCGTGATCCCTGCGGTGATCCGGGCGCATTTTTGATTTCATGTTGCAGTCTACAAATACAGAGTGTCCTGCAATGTTCAATCTCAAGGAGGATACTAAGGGGTAACGAAAGATTTTGTCGATAGAATCCGCAATTGCCCCAAGCTTGAAGACACTGAAGCGGACTCACGGATGATTCAACGCTTCAAGAAAGGCCTTGAAGCCTCTTAGTGTCCAGAGTCACAAGATATTGTGCCTTCCTTCAATGTGAAGAGTGGACAAGACAGCAGACAGGCAATTGCTGCATAGCAGGGGTGTCGTAGTAGCGACGCAAGATGTCAACCCGAATGCTAGCATGCATGACTCCCAAAAATACGGACGAGGAGGCCATCGAATCCACCTATAGTGACAAGACAAGCTTGAACACCACCAGACCCGACTTGCGAAGGCTGAAGTCATTCACATGCCAGGTTTGATCTTTGAAGCCTCTGGCTTTTTGCTCTTGTTAGATCAAGTTTCTGAATTCTAGCAGTCCGTGACCCGCCATCAATTCTGGTTAAGAAAAGCTCGGAGCTGCTGCAGTGATGTTTCACAGAGTAGACCTGTTGGGGCAATAATGGGGTCTGTGGAATTTCTGGAGTTGAGCTAACAAGAGAAACTCAACTCTGCTTTGGAATCCGTGGACGTTTTGTTTTGGGCAGTTTAAGGACTTGCTAGCCAAGGTTACTGCAGGAGCATACAAGCATTCATGCAAGCCCTGCACAGCATCTATGTACGACCATGATGCAGAGCATGCAGTGCATCCTGTGCCATATTCAGACACTACCACAGAAATGCAGAGTGGCCAATTCTCTTTGCCATCACATCAGTATCGCTATACCACCACTCCTCAGAGAGCTTACACCACAGTTCCTTCCTGGGGTGCAATGCAGGGCTCACTGGCAGATCAAAAGCTCAATGTAAGTGATTTGAAAAATTGGGATTCTCATTGCATCTACATACCAGAATATCATTGCTAACTTTGTACTGCAAGGCAATGATCTCTGCTCTACTATGTCAGCAACATCTTCTGCCATTTATCAATGAAGTCTTCAGTCACTGTATAATATTCATTGACAATTGTATCCATGAACTTCTGAAGACAACAAATGGTGTCATGCAATGCCAGACATGTGTAATCCAATGCATCTTCCCTCAACTCTCATTAATTTGTCAGAAAAGATAGTTTGCACAACAATCAAGCTATTCAACTTCTTGTTGAAAAATGGAAACTTTTGTTTTATTGTAAGTTTTTGTTTTATTTTTTCTTTGCAGAGAAAAAGTTCTGCGCATTACTGGGACCAAGGGAAGCACAGCAATCAGGTGGTGTATGGGGCTTCAGTGAGAATGGCTGAAGAAACTAGAGCATCAAATGGTGCAGCACCCACAGGGCAGTGTCTTCCAGGGACTGAGTGGTTCTCTCAAGTAGAACTTGGAGTGTTCATCACATTCATTTCCTTGTCCAATGGTTGCAACACTCTCAAGCGCATCCGCTTCAGGTACTAACCTGCTCTTGTTCATTGCTTGAACTTTTTGGACACTGAGGTACTCCTAGTGCTTAACAACTGTGCCAGGATGCTTCCAAGAAGGATAGAAGGAATGGGCTGACACTGGCCGACAAAATATCTGCATCCCACAGCAAATATTTGCTCTGCATGCATCCTCTCTTGGTGTTTCAAGTGAACTGTGACAACATGGCCAATTTATTGTATCAATCTGTTTGCATATATGGTGCTGCATTCTGGAGTTTACTAGCCAGAAGCCCCAACAGTAATTAAGTGAATTGTGGTGAGAAACTCCTTTTCTGCAGTCGTGATATCTTCAGTAAGAGGGAAGCTGAATCCTGGTGGATGGAGAATAGCAATCGGATTTGTGCAATATACCATGTTCCTCCTTTTGAAAGAGCAACCAATGAGCCCACTTCAAGTTCAGAAGAAGAGGTATCAATTCTTCAAGTTCCTGCATTGTCTGTGTTTATCTGCAAGGATAGGGGTCTTGTCAGGTTTTCTTACAGTTCATAAAGTAAAGTCAAATAAATGATGCACCTGTCTGGACAGGTGTCAGGAGTGTCAGGTTATGCAACTCCTGCTTACAGTGCAGGAGCCTCACGAGGATTGTCTCAAGGAGCTTCAATGAAAAGTTTCACAGCAGGCTTCAGCAGCCCAGCAGTGTCATCAATGAGAGATGCAACTAGTGTGAAAGCAGAGTCGGTAATTGATGAGAGACCCAATGAAACAGAAGGCCATGAAAGTGAGGTTGGCAGTGAGCATATATATGATGATGTCGATGTGAACTCATGGGTGGAGGAAGATGTTCCTGGTGTGTACCTTACGATTATGAATTTGCCAGAAGGTGGGAGAGGTTTGAAGCGTGTGAGGTTCAGGTAAACCTTCTGTTTCAACTGCATTCTTGCTTTCAAGATGGGGAGAGGATTTGAAGAAATTCAAAAGGGCAAGTATTTTGAGATTTACTATTATGAGTTAGTCAAATTTTATCAACCAACCCTGAATCCAGGATGAAGGCTAAAATATGACCCAGAGGAGCTCACGAACATATGTTGTTGCTCTTGAGGTTCAAAGTCTCTGGACATTGTCTGAATGTCAATGTCAAAATGACATAATGTGAGTGCCTTTGGGTGTATGGCAGCCGGAAGAAGTTCACTGAAAAGCAAGCAAAAATTTGGTGGGATGAAAATCGTGGTCGGATACACAAGCAGTATCTGTGACTCCAGCCCATTTTTCCAGGTTTCAACTTCCACTAACAACATCCAAAGAGGTAACCTTTTGTTCTTCATTGCACGCGTAGTCTTATGCTTCAACTTGTTTACACGAACCACCGGCAAATTATCTTGGATCATAATCTCCTAGGTCTTATAGCCCTATATAATATCATGTATTTAAGGGTGATTTTCGATAGGTTTGAACTTAGAGAGAGACATAAAAATACAATGTTATTTCTGTTTTGAAGTCATCAGTGGAGTGTCTTTGTGGTTTGTGTGGTTTCAAGCCAAACTAGATTTTAGGGTTGCCGCAGAAGTGGTCACTCTGTATTTCAGTTCAAACAGTTTTTTGTTTTTGGATGAATGGGATATCGCAATTTCTTTCTTTAGTTTATGCAACTCATTTTACAACTTGAAATTCCGAAGTCCATCATAGGTGACAATAAAGGTCCCTGGATTACAACTTTAAACTATTGATAATATGTCTCTTTTACTATTCTACATCATAGAAAAAGGTCCTGCCATATTTTTCATTTTGTCATCACAATGCTTGCAATTCATCATTCAAGGAAAAAAGAGATGTGCCAAAATTGTTACCTACCTTGTAGTGATTTCATCTATGTCAATGAAAGGGGGAAACATAGGAAGATTGGGATTGTTAAAATTGAGGAAAAAGCCTATCAAGAACAAAATCAAGAAATAGTGTCCTAACTTTTTGTTTGGACTAAAGTTTATTTTGTTATGCCTAAGGTCTTATGGACTTTTGGGGTATGTAAATTTTCATTTTTTTTTAATTTTTAAAAGACACTTTTCAAAAGCACCAAATCTACATGTCTTAAGAGTCTTGTTGATGTTTGGGAACTTATGTAAAAATAATGTTTTCAAAACAAGGTAACACTCAATGGAGCT
>Ga0116230_10002374_pt1 | contig 18112 bp, 15 predicted proteins | sample S1TSphfallax_3_FD_88678 | JGI IMG/M metagenome (GOLD analysis project Ga0116230, IMG submission 88678) | Host-associated microbial communities from peat moss isolated from Minnesota, USA - S1T2_Fd - Sphagnum fallax MG | ecosystem: Host-associated > Plants > Peat moss > Unclassified | place...
ATTCACCTCCATGCGCGCCAGCGCGCCAAGTCGGCGCCGATGGAAAACATAAATTAGAATTAAGATGAAGGTCAGGCGCCCCATCATTACGGTCCCTGAACGAACTGCAGGAGACCAGGATGGCGCTTCGGGGAATGACGGCGGGGCTCGCGGCGCTTGGTTTGGCCACGACGCCGGCGCTGGCGGCCGACGGCACCTTAAGGGTCGAGCATGCCGCGGCGCGCGTCATTGTCATCCCCGAAGCGAGGAGCGACGTCGTCTACACGATCAACCCCGGGCGTGCCGGTCTGCCGCCGGTGAAGCCGCGTCAGGACGGAGGCGTCATCGTGCTGGACGGCGGCCTTGGAGGCGGCTTTGGACCTTTCGGCCCGCACATCGGCCCGAGCTGCCGCGGTTCGGGCGACCAGGTCCGCGTCAGCGTCCCAGGACGGGGGGACGTGGCGCTGCAGGACCTGCCGGTGATCACCGCGCGCGTGCCGGCGCACGCGCGCGTCAAGGTCGAGGGCGCAGTTTTTGGCGCCGTAGGTCCGAGCCAAAGTCTGGATTTCGCCAATGCGGGTTGCGGCGACTGGCGCATCGCCGAGGTCCACGGTCCCTTGCATCTGGCCCTGGCGGGATCGGGGGACATCAGGGCTCAAGCCAGCGCAGAAGCCGTTGTAGACATTTCGGGTTCAAGCGACGTTTACCTTGGAGCGGTGAAGGGCGGACTGAAGGCCCATCTCTCAGGGTCTGGAGACGTCCATGCCGCCTCAATCAACGGACCGCTAGCCGCCGGGGTCGTCGGTTCTGGCGACGTCATTGTAGACGGCGGGCAAGCCTCTACCCTTTCGGCTTCCATCTCCGGCTCGGGCGATGTGAAATTCGGCGGCGTGGCGAGCGCGGTATCGGCCTCCATCGCCGGTTCGGGCGATGTGGATGTGGCGCGCGTGAACGGCCCGGTCTCCAAGCATATTGCTGGGTCAGGCGCGGTGAACATCGCCCATTGACGGACGCCGCCATGCGGCGGGCCAGCCCTGTTTCGGGGTCGTCCTCCAGGCGCCGCGGTCTTTGATAGGCACGGGGCCCGGCCAAATAACGCCGCCAACCTGATCCGCTCGCCCTAGCGCTCCTTTTGGCTGACCGCGCTCCGGCGGTCCTCAGGACCGGCGGACCTGGCCATGAATTGGATGCATGACCTCGCGTCTTTCATCAGCGGCGCCCTCTTTTCCAACCCGGCCCGGCATTTCGTCAGCGGCGTTGGAGTTCTCTTCAACGGCCTGCTTTGCCCCCGTCCTCGCGGGCGTTTCAACGGCGGCGCCGAGCCCGCTTGTTCTTGCCGCGTCGGGGAAGGGCGGGCCCGACAGGATCATAGCCTCCGGAGCGGAGGTGACGCGCCCTGGGGCGGGGCGGCTGGTTCCATCAGGGGTTCGCCCCGGACGCGGCCTCTCTTTTCACCAGAACGACAGCTTTCCGCCTGATGCGACAAACTCACGAAAAGCGGCGAGACGTTCCGGGGTGCTCACGGCCGGCGTCTCTCCCGGATGGTCTCCAAGCTCCATCACATCCGGCGCGCCCCGCTGAAAAGCGCGCCAGGGCGGGGCGCCGGCGCGCATGAAGGCGAGCCACGCGTCCTGCATCTGACGGACTATGGCCTTATCTTTCGCCGTAAAAGCGCGGCCGGGCGCATTAAGGACGCCGAAGACATAGGGGACTTCCGCAGTATGGAACGATCGGAACACCTTCCCCTCGGGTCCTGGGTAGATGTGATCGAACAGGTAGAGGAAGATGGGCGCGCGGCCGACGCGGCTACGCGCTTCCGCCCAGAAGAGAAGCCCCGCCATGCAGCGGTCACGGGCGATTTGCCGGGTCGCCTCAAGGGCGTTTGCGGCGTTCTCATGCGGGTAAAGCGCGAGGAAGCGCGTCGCCATGGCGCCATAGCGCTTGCGCACCATAGCCTCAAAGGCCTCAGGCGTCGTGGCGCCATTGCGCAGGAGGAAGAATGCGCCCTCATCTGCAGTGTAGCCGGTCAGGAGCGGGAGGTCGGACTGCGGCGCGCCCGCAGCTTCCGGGTCCGCCAAGACGACGTGACCGTCCACAGTAGGCGCAAACTCGGGCCGTGGTCGCATGGCGTCGGCAATCGCCTCCACCTGCTCGGCGGAAAGAGCCCGCAAGGCGGCGAGATCGCCGCCGCCTGCGGCGGCGGCGAAGGATGCGCTTAAGCGCTCTGCGCCGGTCCGGTTCAAATCCGGCTCGCCCATTCCCGACCCGCTTTCCGCAATGGCGCGGGCGAACAGGCCTTTGGCCATGGGCGACATGAGAAGGTTGTTCACCGAGGTTGCGCCGGCCGATTGGCCGGCGAGCGTGACATTTGCAGGGTCGCCGCCGAAGGCGGCGATGTTGTCCCGTACCCAGCGCAAGGCGGCGATCTGGTCCAAAAGCCCGAAGTCGGCCATTGCGGCGTCATCGTCCCGTGCAACGCCTCCGGGGAGGGAAAGGAAGCCGAAAACGCCCAATCGGTAATTGATCGTCACGACGATGACGCCGCGGGCCGCAAGGGGAGCACCTGTGTAGATCGGGACGGCGCCCGAGCCGGATCTGAAGCCCCCGCCGTGGATCCAGACTAGAACCGGCAGGGCTCCCGCGCGTCTCCTCGGACGCCAAAGATTGAGAGTGAGGCAATCCTCCGAGAGAGGAGGCGTGGCCATGAATTCCGCCGTCCACGGCGGAAATGGTTGAGGATCCGGCTGCATACAGGCGGGACCGAACGCGGTCGCCGCGCGCACCCCGCTCCAGGAGGGTGGCGGGGCGGGCGCTCTCCACCGGCCATCGCCCACGGGGGGCGCGGCGTAAGGAACGCCAAGAAAGGCCTCGACCGTCCCGCGATCCAGGCCCTGGACCGACCCTGAAAGGGTAGTCGCCATAGGCGGCGCAGCAGGGTTTTGGGGCGCCGCGGACGCAGGCCCGGCGCCCGCGAGGAGGCAGGCTGCTGCGCTGATGCGGAGGGCTCTTTGTACGGCGTGGCGCTGCTTCGCCATCTCCGGCTCCCCTCGGTCCCTTTAGCGAGGTCGGAGCTTCACAGCACCCGACCGTGTCTCGACCTTGCGCCGATCCCAACCTAAGCGTCAGCGGGACCGTAGTTCTCCTTAGGGCGCGCCCAATGCTGCGGCGGGATAACGCGAGATCGTTCCCGCCTTGTAGTTGGTCAACCAGATCGCTCCGTCAGCCCAAGCGAGAGAGTCGCCGCCGGGCCCACGCCACTGGCGCTCGATCGTGTTGGTCCGCGCGTCGATTTCCATGAGCGGCGCGCCCGACAGGGTCGGCCACACCTTGCCGTCGCCAAAGGCGATATCGCCACCCGGTCCGGAGAGACCGGCGGGGATCCGTGCGACGACAGCGCGGGTTGCGGCGTCTACGCGGACGATCTCGCCAGTCCCCTGAAGGATGATCCAGATAGACCCAGCGCCTGCAGTCAGGAACCGTGGACCTGCGCCCACGGGGATGGTCGCGAGGATCTTCCCTGACGCGGCGTCGATGGCGGTGACGACGCCCGCATCGTGGCCCGTGACCCAGACGACGCCGTCGCGCTGGAGCGGATTGTAGGAGCCAGGAGGGACGGCGACGGATTGGACAACCTGTCCGGTCTTCGGATTGATCCGCGCCAGGACGCCTTTGGCGTCCACGACCATCCACACGCTCTCGCCGTCCGTGGCGATTCCGCCTTCGGCCGCCGCGGGTCCTATTGGAAGAACCTCGGCGAGTTGGTTGGTCTTCTGGTCAACCCGCGCCAGGGAGTTCACCTTGCCGCAAAGAGGAACCCAGACGCTCCCAAAGCCGGCTGCGAGCCCGGCGCAAGGCTCTCCCGGCAAGGCCACCGTCGCAACCTCCCGGTTGGTCTTACGATCAATCCGGTGCACGGCGAACGGTCCGGTGCTACCCACCCAGATGGCGTCGCTCGTGACGAGCACCCAGTCCGCCGTCTTGGCGAGGTGCAAAACCGCGGTGGGTTGAAGGCTCGAGAACGGCTCCGGATCGCGCCCGAAAGCGGGTGTGGCGCCGATGGCGGCGAGGAAGAGGACTGCGGCGAGGGCTAGGGCGCGTTGAGGCATGCCTGACGTTGCCAGCGCCGCCGGAGCTTAGCAAGGCGAAGCAAGCCAGGCCGTCGTTGCGCAGGCTGGCGGACGCAGGCTGCTAAACGGTTAGGCGCATCCCTTGACCTTCCGGGCGGCAGGCCGGACCCTGCGGCGGTCGCACGTGCGCCGTCCAAGGAGCGTTTCATGGGCAAGGTCTACGACGTGTTGGACGCCACGCTCGTCGCTTTTATTCGCCGCCAGAAGCTCTTCTTTGTCGCAACGGCGCCGCTTTCACGGGACGGACATGTCAACGTCTCGCCCAAGGGGTATGACAGCCTCACGATCCTTGATCCCCTCACCGTCGCCTATCTGGATCTTGGAGGCTCCGGCATAGAGACCCACGCCCACATCCGAGAGAACGGGCGCATCACGCTGATGTTCTGCGCCTTCGAGGGCGCTGCAAACATCCTGCGACTCTATGGCCGCGGGGAGAGCTGCATGTTCGGCGATCCAGACTTTCCAGATAAAATCGCGATGTTTCCAGGTTTTGAACGGGCGCGGAATATCGTCACTGTACAGATCGACCGGATCTCAGACAGTTGCGGGTGGGGCGTTCCGTTCTTTGACTACAAGGGCGAGCGGGATCAGCTTCGTCGCGCGACGCAGGCGCGGCCGGCTGAGGAATGGGCCGCCCGCCGGTATGAGTCCAACGCCGTCTCCATTGACGGCCTGCCCGGCCTGTCCCGGGGCGCGACTGTCTCCTAACGCTGTCTGGCGGTTCGGCGGCGGATTGCTCCGGGATTGGCGCGCCCTCTCGGCATCGGCTCGTTAAAGCGCCCGTCCGGGATTGACGCGAACCTTGGCGCCTTAGGCGGGGGCGATCCTGGCGCCTCTCGGGTCGTTCGTTGAGTTTAGCGCCTCCGTTGATGCTCTATCCCCACTTCGATCACGCGTCCCGAAGGGCTGGCGATAGCCCCAGGGCTGCGAGAGACAGCAGCCCCGAGAGCGGCAAGGCGAAGCTTGTGGCGGACATTGCCTCGCGCGTGGCCTGCGGCATGCGCGTGGGAGCCGTTAGGCGTGCGGCTTCTGGATGCGCCCAACCTTTCCAGGAACCGCGGTCGGCGCGGCAGCGTCTATCGGCCCCCGTGTGCGCTCATAGGCCCTTCGCTCCAGGCTGCCGCCTGGTCGGCCTAATCCCGGACGTTCGGCCTGATGGGGCCCTTGCCCCTCATCCCGTCCATGCCGCCCATCAGGTCAGGGGGCGCCCAGAGCCTTCGATCGCCTGGCCGCACCATGGGGACAGCGAGCCAAGCTCCCGTCGTCCACAAAAGCGGCTCGAAGGCGTTCATGGTCAGCCGGTGATTGAGCATGAGGTAGATGGGGGCCGGGATGACGGCGAAGGCCGCCAGGGCCTGGGCGAACTTTCCGCCGCCTAATTCGGACGCGATTTTTCCGGTCACCCAAACGAGGAGGCCTCCAGCGACGGCCGGGAGAAAGCGGAGGCCTAGTAACGACGCGCCAAAATCGTGGAGTGACACCCAGGCGAGGACAGCGATGAGCGGGGGTTGATCGACATATCCGCCTGCGGGGTGGCGGGTGCAGGCCACGTCGTATAATTCGTCAGTGAAGATCCCGTGCCGGCCTGCAGTGACGAACTGGATGGCGCACTTTGCAACGGCGATAACGACGACGGCGTCGACGCCGCGCGCTAGGGCGACCCCCTGGTTTACTAGCCATCACAGGCGCCCGTCTCGTCTTCACGTTTCGACGCTGATCCACAGTTCCCATCAGGCCCAGTCGCCTTAAGATATCACCAATCGCCGTCCTCAGCGGCTGGCCGTCGGAGTCGGCGCCGCGGATTATCTTGAGGATCGTTGCGATCCCTCAAGTGAAGGCGCCGTCTATGCATAGGAAAGCTGGAAACCCGCCTAGCCTATTGCTTTGTCATTGCGGCTTAGCGCTTGGGGTGGGTCGAACCCCAAGGACGTTGCCCTCCGGATCCACGAAATCCCATCCGCCCCAAGGACGCCGCAGGATAGGGACGCCAAGCCCCTCCAGTCGGATCAATTCCTGATCCACATTATCGACCGCGAACGTCAACTTGAAGGGTTGATGCTCTCTGGGCGTCGGCGGATGAGATATGTCAAGGAGGGCCGCCTCATGCGCAGGAACCGCGTGGAGCGCAAAGCAGATCATGTCGCTACTAAATTCCACATAGCCTGGCGTCTCGCCAACGTCTGTGGGCGTTAGGCCGACGACGTCGCAGTAGAACCGCGTCATGCGCTCGAGGTCTTTAACGAAGATCATGGCATGGTCCAGGCGCATCCAAGGCGGCTCCCAAGGCTCGATCGAGCGTTCGGACTTAGGGGACCACAGGCGCTTTATCTCAGCAACAGCGTGGCCCTATCTGACAGCTCCGCCAAGCTTGAGCAGGCGAAGGGCGCGCTCGGATATGAAAACATTAGACCCCACGCTCTAGCCCCAAAACCGCGCCCCGACTGGGCGATGGTATGGGCGCCTTGCGGAGCAGCGCCGCTGCCTTAACGTCCCCACGATCACCGGAAATAGTCCCATGGGCGACATTGACGATCACATGAGCGGAGCGGATCGACACGCGGGCCTTGAGGGGGGCGCTCAGTCCGCCGTCGCCGGCCGACCGTCGCCAGCCACCCGTGACGCCCCGCCAGCTCAGACCTCGGTTGATATAGTCGCCCTCAACGCGCGCGATCTCGCGACAGCCATCAGAATGCGCAAGGTCTCGTGCGTCGAGGTGATGGGCGCCTATCTCGACCAGATCGAGAGGGTCAATCCACGCGTCAACGCGATTGTCGCCCTTCAAGACCGGGGCGCCCTGATCGAAGAGGCAGGGCGCCGCGACGCCGAGCTGAGGCGGGGGGAACCGGTCGGGCCGCTCCACGGCTTGCCCCACGCCGTCAAGGACCTTCAGCCGGTGAAGGGGATGCCGTTCACGCGGGGATCGCCTTTATTTAAAGACTTCATCGCGTCCGCAGACAGCCTCCAGGTGGCGCGTCTAAGAGCTGCTGGCGTCGTCTTCATCGGCAAGACCAATACCCCCGAGTTCGGACTGGGCTCGCACACTGTAAACCGCGTCTACGGCGCGACCCGCAACGCCTACGATCAGTCTCGTTCCGCCGGCGGGAGCAGCGGCGGGGCCGCCGTCGCCCTGGCGCTGCGACTGGCGCCCCTCGCCGACGGCAGCGACTATGGAGGCAGCCTGCGTAATCCGGCGGGTTGGAACACCGTGTGCGGATTTCGCACGAGCTTCGGGCGCGTTCCCAACGACGCCGTCGATGTGTGGACGCCGTCCATGGGGGTGCTCGGGCCGATGGCGCGCAATATCGGCGATCTCGCCCTGCTATTGTCGGTGCAGGCCGGGTTCGATCCGCGTGCGCCCCTGTCTCTGGACGGCGGCGGCGTCGCGTTTCGTGATCCGCCCCCTTTGGCCCTGCGAGGGAAACGGATCGGCTGGCTCGGAGATTTCGGCGGATCCGTGCCGCACGACCCCGCGGTCTTGGAGGTCTGCGCCCGCGCCTTGAAGCACTTTGAAGCCCTTGGGTGCGTGGTGGAGGAGGCCAAGCCGGATTTCGACGTCGACCAGGCCTGGCGAGCCTTCATTCGCCTAAGGGCCTGGCATCAAGGCGCTGCTTTTCTCCCGTTCGCTGACGAGCCCGCTCAGCGCGTCCTTCTCAACGCGCAGTGCCTCTGGGAGCTTGAAACAGGTGCGCGCCTTTCTGCCTTCGACCTCACCGAGGCCGGTGCGGTTCGTACACAATGGAGCCAGGCGGTGCATCGTCTGTTCTCGCGCTACGATGTCCTGGTCGCCGCCACGGCTCAACTTTTTCCATTTGATATAGAGTTGAAATGGCCGACGCAGATCGCCGGCGTGGCCATGCAGACCTACCACGAATGGATGAAGGGGGTCTGTTTGGTGACGATGGCGGGCTGCCCTGCGTTGGCCGCGCCCGCAGGCTTCAGCCCAAGTGGCCTGCCCATGGGGATCCAGATTATCGCACCAGCGCATGAAGACATGAGGTGCCTCCAAGTCGGTGCGGCCTATGAGGCCGCCAATCCCCTTTGGAAGACGCATGCGCCGACCATGTCTTAGGTCACCCACTCAAGGGCCAGGGCCAGAGCGATGGCCGTGGGCCGCCAAAGCGCGGGAGGGACGGCGGATCGGAGACAGGCGGCGACGGCGCAACGCGGCGCGCAGGTCTATTTGCCGCGCCGGCCTTCGACCGTTGCACAGTGCGAGGCTTTGGTCGAACTGATAAGCTAGAGTCTCTCCTTGGGATGCTCGTTCTCTCGACAGGGCCGCCGCGCTAGGCGTGTCGCCTATGTCAAGATTGATGCTCTAGCTTGAATTTTTACGTATTCGATTGATTCTGCGTTTACGTGAGAGATAAATCTATCGTTTACTTGCCAATTTAGGCATTTTTTATCATCGATTTGAATAGTGTTGATCGAAAAATGATGGTGGCGCGAATATAGAGATTAGCGTCATGCCAACACAGTTGCAGCGAATAATGGGAATTGCGCCATGCGCTTGAAAGTTGTGTGTATCGGCCTAATCGTTCTCGCCGCCGCTCCAGCCCTAGCCGAGGACGGCGAGATCATGCAGATACGCCAAACCTTCGATCCGCCCTCCGCCGAGTATGCGACGGGAGCGGTGGTGAACTTCGTCAACGCGGATGACGTGAGCCACAACCTGGTGGTCACCGATCCCAAAGGCGCTGAGGTGGACTTCGGGGTTGAAAAGCCTGGGGAGACGACGTCGATCCCCTTCGCCGTCCCTGGCGTCTATTCGGTCACCTGTCATATTCACCCGCGAATGAAGATGAAGGTCACCGTCCACTAGGCCGACCGCATGGGTCTATTGACGCGCATCAGCCGGTGCTCTGCCGCTTGGGCGCGGGCGAATGACAGATGTACCCCCCGATGGTTTGCGCGCCGCCTAACCATCGCAGCCACCAGGGGCGCTGACCGCGGTAGTTGAAGTCTGGACTGTCTAGTCGATCTGGACCGATCTTCGGGTCGTAAACTTCAATATTCGCCATCATGCCTTTATCCTCATGCTTGAGGACATGGCAGTGATAAACAAAGTGTCCGACGATCTGGGGATCCGTGAAGGGAATGCGGATGGTCACTTCGCCGCGTTCGGGAACGCGGACGGTGTCTAACTTGTCAACAAAAGGCTGCGGTTGGCCGTTGATCGCAACCACCTGAAAATGAAGCTGATGGATGTGAAAGACGTGCATGTCGTCGGTGTCGTTGCGTATGGTCCACTCCTCCACGGACCCTAACGGCACCGACGCATCGATGCGGTTGTGATCAAAGGTTCGACCATTGATCAGGTAAATCTCCTGGCCCGGCGCCTGGGAAAAGACGACCGAGCGGTGCGCGGCGATGGTCGACTGGCGTAGGTCAATCGGCGGCGCGCCCAGTCTGGCGCCGACAAGGTCGCCCGCGTCCGCAGGGGCCGGCGCCCGCCCTGTGGCCTCAGGTTGAGCTGGCTCGGCTGTGATGAGCGCCAGTTCGCGCGTGACCTTCAGGCTGCGGCCAGTGCCCGTCGGCGTTGAACCCGAGAGGAGCTGATAATCGCCGGCCGCCGGGAAGGTCACCATCGCCTCGGTCCGGCCTGCGGGGGCGACGTTTAGGGTGTCGGACGTCATATCTTGGACCGTTGGCGCGCCATCGGTGGCGACGACCCTGAATCGAACGCCTTTGATGGAGAGGTGATAGTAGTCGTTGGGGCTTTGATTTGAGATGCGCCAGAATTCAGGCTTGCCGGCCTCGACCCGGATCGCGGAATAGGCTGAGCCGTTGATCGACTGAATTATTCCGTGCAGCCGCGCCGCGGCAGGATCGTGGGTGTTCTCAAGGGTGAACGTCTTGAGGACAAGAAGCCGGGCGCGGACCGACGCCGTTTCAGGAACGCGGCGCTCTACGCCGGCGATAATCATCGCTCCGGAAAGGCCGCGGTTGACCTCGTTCTCCGCCAGGCCATGAATGTGTGTGTGGTACCAATAAAGACCCGGCGGCTGGTTCAGGGGAACGGTGAGCCGGTAATCGAATTCGGTTCCGGGCGCGACCTCGATCCGAATATTGTCCGCCGCAGCCTTGGGCGAGGCGTACGAGCCATGAAAATGCAGGTTGATCGGCTGCGCCGTCCTGTTGACCAAGTGGATCTTAAGCCGGTCGCCAGGCTTTAACCTCAGGACTGGCCCCGCATACTCGCCGTTGAATGCAAGCGCGTCGAATCGGACGCCGTCGATCATTACCGATTTCGGCGCAGCCACGAGGGTGACATTCAACGCCCCATTCCTGCTGGCGTACTCAGGCAGCCGCCGGAACGCCCCGTCGGCCTGCGGGCTCCCGTCGGCCGCTGTGCCGCCCGCCAGACGAAGACATGTGGCGAGGGTAAGCGCAGCCAGCGCCAAGGGCCTCCGGGGCGTCGGATTAATAGTCATGGCTTTCGCCTTTCAAGCGAATCGCACGGTACGCGGTAAAGTCTTTAGTGATCGGTTCCAGATTTTAAGTGTTTCTGCGTCATTTCGCCGCTTTTTTTCGGCCTGCGACGGATAAAGTGAAGGCGAGACGCGTTATATTACCGCGGGATTGAATATTGCGCCGCAGTAGAACGCCCTTCCCTTCGGAAACTGCATTCAAACATGGGATAATAGGCCGATTAATTCGCGCAATAATTGAACTCATATTTGAAATTCATTCACGGCGGAGTGGCGGCGCGCTTGACTGGCATAAGGTTGGCCGATCGAGGCATAGAGCCTCCCGCCATATTGATGGCGGCTTTATAGACTTGCCATCCACCATGTTCATCCTGTTGCGATTATAATTAAGAATAAACGACCGATGGGGTGAATTTATTTTCAGCAAAGTACATGAATTACGGCGAAAGCAAACGCTTGTTTATTGCGTGTAGAATGCTTAAATATTTAAATTTTCTGGAGACCTGCATTTTAATATTATACAGTGCTGATATATAAAACCTTAGATGTTCTGTGTCAGATTGTCGCAGTCTTTAACTGAGTATAAAATGGCATATTTCACCCCATAATTGCATATTTACATGCATTTATACTGATATAAGGGAGAATTGATAGGAGATATGGGCTCAATGCAAAGATGTTTGCATTGCAATAATTAATTTTAACTTCAGATATTGCTCTGACCTTCAAGGGCGCGGCCGAGGCTATTGGGCTGCGCGGGAGGGGCTCAAGGCTATGGGCGCTAGGACACTGTTGCGGCATCGCAAGCGCCTCAGCTGGATAGCCGTGTCGGCCCTTCGGGCGAGCGGACTGTTGGCCGTCGTCTCCGCGACGGCGTTCCTATCGCCTTCGCCCACCCGCGCCGTACCAAGTTTCGCGCAGCAAACCGGCCAACCGTGCCAAGCCTGCCACATCGGGGCGTTTGGGCCGCAACTGAAACCCTATGGCCGCGATTTCAAGCTCTACGGCTACCAGAGCTCCGACAAGAAAAACCATGAGGCGCTCATCGCCTTCACGGTTCAAAGTTCGCTGACCCACACCAATGAGAGCCAAAATCCTCCGCCCGCGCCGCATTTCGGCGATAATGACAATTTCGCCGTCGACCAGGTGTCGGTCTATTACGCCGGACGCGCGCCGTTTGGCTTCGGCGTCTTCTCTCAGGCGACCTACGACGGCGTCGCCCGCGCCTTCAACGTAGACAATGTCGATGTCAGAAAGGTCAAGGAGGTTAGTCTGTTTGGCCGCGATGGCCTTGTTGGACTTGACTTCAACAACAACCCGACGGTCAGCGATGTGTGGAACAGCACCCCTGCGTGGAGCTTCCCGTACAACCAATCAAGCCTCGCACCCGGCGCCAACGCAGCGCCCCTCATCGCCGGCGAGCTGGCCGGACAGGTGATCGGCAGCGGGCTTTATGGACTATTTGACGACAGCATTTACTTGGAGGCCAGCCTCTATAGTCCGCTGAACCGCGTCCTTGCTGGACGGCTTGGGGAGGGAACCAACTCTACCTCCGACCGCTACATCGGCCCCATACCGTATTGGAGGGTCGCCCTGCTGCATGACGTCGGGACGACCCAAACCATGGAGATAGGGGCCTTCGGTCTGCGCGGCGGCCGGTATCCCGGGGGCGACGTCAGCCAGGGCGCCGATACCCTGACCGATGTCGGCGTTGACGCTAATTATCAGTACATCGGTTCGGGCGAGCATGAGATATCCGCCCACGGCGCCATCATAACCGAAGACCAGGACCTCGAGGCGTCGCAGGTTCTCTTCTCAACCCGGCGGCGCAACACTCTGACGACTGCGCGCGCGGACGTGTCCTACAGCTTCAAGGACACTTTCACCCCATCGGTCCAGGCGTTCTCCACGACGGGATCATTTGATCCGGCGCTCTACAATTCGGGCCTGCGGACGAGCGGTTACGTTTTAGAGCTCGCCTACACGCCTTGGGGCAAGGCTGGGTCGCCGGTCTCGTGGGCCAACGCCCGCTTCGCCGCCCAGTACACGGGCTACACCGAATTCGACGGCGACCATCAAAGAGCCGCCGCCAACAACACCCTTTACCTCAATGTCTGGCTCGCCATCGCGCCCCTCGGAGGGCTGGTCGCCCGCTGATCTGCGTCCATCCCTGGAGTATTGTCATGAAGACCGCCTCACTCGCCCTACGCATCGGCGCCGCAGCGCTGGCTCTTGCCGCCATTCCAGCCTTTGCGGCTGATTTCGGCGTAACGCAGAAAAACCAGACCTTTTCCCAGGCTGCGCTGACTGTACACGCCGGGGAAAGCGTCCACTTCCAAAACGACGACACGGTCACCCATAACATCACCGTCAACAGCGCTGGTAATGACGACACCTCCGACGACCTTGGCCTGCAAAAGCCAGGCGCTACGGTGAGCTACAAGTTCGCCGCCAAAGGGTCCTACAAGATCATCTGTTCAATCCATCCCCGCATGAAGATGACCGTCAATGTCCAGTGACAAGAGCATGGTCCTCCGTTCAGGTCGGCGGACGTCCGCCAGGGCGGGCGTGACCATCCGCAAGAAGGTGATTTTCAGCAGTGCGGCCATCCTTTTGGGCGTTCTGGTGTTCAGCGGATCCGTCCTCGTGGTTGCGAGCGACCTTGGGGAGGTGGCGCTGAACCTCTATGACAAGGCGTTTATCGCCGTCCATTACAGCCACAAAGTCCAGACCGCCTTCGTTCGCCTTGAGGGCCGGCATGTGGAGACCGACCTCCCGCTCCACGCGGACGAAGACAAGGATGCGCTTACTGCTATTCTGGCGGACTTGGATGTCGCTCGAGACCGCTCCACGACGCCCAAGCAGCGCCTTGCCATCGGCGTCGTGCAAAAGGAGCTGGAGGCGCTTCAGTCGCCGGATGCGGCGGCGAGCGGGGTGACGCTCCAAAGCGTCGATAAACATTTGAAACGTCTCACGCAGCGGTTCGCTGACGACGCCTTGGAGCGTCGTAATAGCGCGGAGGAGCTCATTGGACGTCTAAAGGTCATCCTTGGCGTCATGGCCGCGCTCGCGGTCGCTGGCGTCGTCGGTCTGGCTGTGTTCTTGATCCGCTCCATCGTTCTTCCCTTGAAAGCCGTCAGCAGTCTCATCGCCCTAGCGGAAGCCGACGATTTCGTCGTGCCGCCAGTCCTAACGGACCGTCGCGACGAGATCGGCGAAATGGTCAAGGCGATTATTGCGCAGAGGGAAGGGGCGAGGGCGCTCCTTAAGGCGCAAAACGCCCAGAAGGCCGTTGAGATCGAAGCTGAGCGCCAACGGCTAGAGGCTGCGGCGGCGCAAGAGCGCAGCAACGCCCAACAGCAGCAAGTTGTGGCGGCTCTCACTGCGGCGCTCGCAGACATCTCAATGGGCGACCTTAGCCGTCCCATCGAAGACCCGTTCGCCGACCACTATGACGCCCTTCGTCGCGACCTGAACGCCGCCGTCGGCAAACTCAGTGGCACCCTAGGCCATGTGTCGACCGCGTCGAGCGCTATCTACGGGCATGGCAGTGAGATCCGTCAGGCGTCAGATGAACTCTCGCGTCGCACCGAGCAGCAGGCGGCGAGCCTCGAAGAGACCACCGCCGCCCTGGAAGAAATCAAGACAGCGGCGCGTCGCATGGCCAGCGTCGCGCATGAAGCGTCCGCAGCCGTTAAGGTCGCCAAGGCGAACGCGGACGCCTCCGGCGGGATCGTCCGCAGCGCCGTCAACGCCATGAGTGCGATCGAGATCTCCTGCAACAAGGTTGGCCAGATCATCGGCGTCATCGATGAAATCGCCTTCCAGACCAATCTCCTCGCCCTGAACGCGGGTGTGGAGGCGGCGCGGGCCGGGGACAGCGGTCGGGGCTTCGCCGTGGTCGCCACGGAGGTTCGGGCCCTGGCTCAACGCTCCGCCAGCGCTGCAAAAGAGATCAAGGCCTTGGTTCTGGAATCAAACCAGCAGGTAAACGCCGGCGTGGGCCTCGTGGGGGAAAGCGGCGAGGCCTTGCTCAATATTGTCTCGCAAGTTGATCGCATCGAGGCGCTCGTCATCGAAATCGCCGCCTCGGCAAAGGCTCAGTCGGAGGGCCTGGTGGAGGTGACCGAGGCGGTCAATCTCATGGACAAAGCTACCCAGCAAAATGCAGCCATGGCTGAGGAAGCGGCTGCGGCAAGCCATTCGTTTATCGCCGAGGCGGAAACGCTTTCGGGCCTTGTGGACCAGTTCAAGCTGGTCGGGCGCGCCCGTAAGGGCTCTGCGAACGCCGAGGCGACCTTCCCCATGGGTGAAGCGCAGCGCACAGATGACTTTGAGGGGGGGACGGCCACCCTTTGGGTCCGGGAGGCTAACGGCCGTTTCTAGGGCCAAGGAGCCCCGCGGCTGTTGACGCTCTGGATGAATTGCGTTGGCGCGACGGGCCGCATTCCGCAGCAAGGCGAGAGCCTGACGTCATTGGCTTTGATCAATTAAAGGAAGTATTAATGGGGTATTTCCCGCCTGGCGCGCTTGATAAATCAGTCTTACGCGACTTGGGGCACAATGATAACCGCGTGACATTGTGTCCTACAGTTTTTTATTGATACGTCTCGACGGCGGTTAGTGCGAGGATGGACCCAATCAGAGGATATTAGGGGGCGGATTTGCTAGGAACGTCAGTTCAAGCGGACTCAACCGTCTTTATCGTCGACGACGACGAAGCCTGCCGGAATTCATTCGTGTTCCTTCTGCGGTCTGAAGGTCTGAGATGTCGGGCGTTTCCTTCAGCCGGCGCGTTCCTCAAGGTTCTAGATGCGCCCGTCGCCGGATGCGTTGTCTCGGATCTGAAAATGCCGGAAATGGACGGCATTGCTCTGGCCTGCCGGCTCAAGGAGGTGGGCTGCCGCATGCCGGTAATTTTGATCACCGGCCACGGGGACGTCGACGCGGCGGTTCGCGCCATGAAGAATGGCGCCGCCGACTTTATCGAAAAGCCCTTCAGAAGCGAGACTGTACTTACGTCCATACGCGAATGTCTGGGCGCTGCGGCGCAAATTGAGGCGGTCGCTGAGGAGAGGGCGTCGCTGGATTTGCGTCGCCAGCGTTTGACAAAGAGAGAAGCGGAGGTTTTGGACCACCTTGTCCGGGGCTGCTCCAACAAAGACATCGCTAACGCCCTTGGCCTGAGTTCGCGCACGGTGGAGGTCTATCGGCTGAACCTCATGACGAAGATGCTCGCCGAGAACGTCGCTGACCTGATGCGCATGGCCTTCCTGCTCAAGGATGGGCGTGCGGCCCACTAGGGCCGTCGCTAGCTCCGCTGGGGCTATGTTGCGTGCGCTGCGCGGGGAAGGCTGAACGAAAAGGCCCCGCCGCCCCAGCGCGAGCGCCCCGCCCAGATCCGGCCGCCGTGATGCTCGACTATTGTCTTGCAAATTGAAAGGCCCATGCCGAGGCCGGCCCCCTGACCTATGCTGCTGCCGATGAAGAGACCCGCCTCGGTCTCTTTCTTCAGTCCAGGGCCGCTATCCTCGACAGCCACAATCCACACCTCGTTTTCCAGGCGGCTTGAGATCTCCAAGCGCCGGTCAGCGGAGCCGTGCATGGCCTCCACGGCGTTGCGGACAAGATTGAGAACAACCTGCTGGATCTGGACGCTGTCGGCGATGACAGGGCCGTCGGCTATGGAGACGTCATAGAGAACGGTGACGCCGGCGTCCCGCGTCAGGAGACCGACCATAAAGTCCATCTCCAGGATCATGCCCCTGACGGACGCGGCGCGCCTGCCGGATAGATCCCCCGCAACCAGGGTTCTGATCCGTCGGATGATCTCTCCGGCCCGGATCGCCTGGTCCCGGGCGCCGTCCAGGGCCTCCAAGGCGGCCCGCGGCGCTTCATCGCCCACACCCTTTCTGGTCAGCAAGGCCCTGACCCCTTCCACGTAACTCGTGATCGCGCCCAAGGGTTGGTTGAGTTCGTGGGCGAGAACCGCTGCGACGGCGCCTGTGGAGTGGAGGCCCGAAGCGCGGGTGAGTTGAGCCTGAAGCGCCACCACGCTTTGCTCGGCTTCACGGACCGGCGTCAGATCGCGGACGAATTTCACGAATTGGCGATCCTCGCCGGACAAGACCTCGCACCCGTAGATCATTATCGCGAACGTAGAGCCGTCCCTCCGCCGTCCGCTCGCCTCGCGGCTGACGCCGACACCGCTGGGAAACCAGGCGGCGTCCCTGCCAAGACCCGGGTCCGACGTCTGGACAGGGTAGGCGAGGGGCATCAGGAGGCTGATGTGGGCGCCGACAACATCCGCCCTAGGCCATCCGAAGAGCCGCTCCGCGGCCGGGTTGAACCGCGTGATGACGCCTCTTGGGTCCGCGACGAGGGTGGCGTCAGGGCCGTCGTCGAGGATGGCGTGGAGAAGGTCCGCATCCCGCGAGACGCGCCCAAGCTCAAGCGTGCAGGCGGCGAGCTCGGCTTGCAGTCGCTCATTGTCGGCGCTTGGCGACGCAACGCTCACGTCGACCTCACCCGCAGCGGGCGCTCCGCAGAGGCGCGCCACGCTCGGCGGTGGTTTAACCTTAGGCGGTGTCCAACCCTCCGCCGGCGGCGCAGGACAGGTCGAGCCGTGTGGACTGCAGGAGGCGTGACGCGGGAAACGCCGGACGCGGACGCGTAGAGTTTGAGCCTCGATCTCAAGGCGTATGGGTGCTGGAAAAATTCGGAATAATGCGGGCGGCCATCACGTGCATTTTCGTCAACGCCGGTTCGCGGCGTGACTTTGTCGCGAGGTGACCTGGACGGCAGGCGCGGCACCATACCAGAAACGCCCCTCTCACGCAGACCGTCGACCCCGCTGAAGCGCTTTCGATGCATGCCGCGATGGTTGAGTAACCAAGCCGCTGCCGCAGAGCAATGGATATAATTATAGATGCGACGATCGGTCCACTCTGACATCGCCTCATGTAATTCGGTGAACGGCGTACAATACTTTATTCGCAAAAACTATGGCGTCTGGCGTTGAATATTAGACGGGGGTGGGTCTCAGAATGGGTTGACGTAGGGGGGGGCGGCCTGGCGATGTCGAACGATCATTACCGCGCTTTCCAGGCGATAACCTCTACGTCCGCGAGGTGGGACTTTGAGCAGGCTCACCGGGGGCCCCGCTCCGGATTGCGTTATCTCGTCTAGATGCCTGCAGTCCTGCTCGCGCGATCCGCCGGCGCGCCCCTCAGAAGCTTTATTACGCCCGAGGATCCAAGCTTGGCGCAGGGATCGCCTTGATCATCCCGCCGCAATCACCACGCAATGGGACACGATTTTCCGGCAGGTGATCGAGGTCTCGCAACCCAGGGTTCGCCCTTTTTTTGCGCCGTCCGCTGAGCGTGGTTTTCTGCCCGTCCCCTGGGGGCGTCGCGCGAGGCATGATCCGCCGAATGGTCGTCAGACGGCCCGGCGGTGATAATCGAAGAGAACGAATATTACGTTCAAGCTGATTTATCGCCCTCGACCAGGTGGATACGGGATCGCGGTCACGCTGATCGCCGCGCGTAAGGTTTTGCCGCCATTTCCAAGGGGGGG
>Ga0116230_10002375_pt1 | contig 18111 bp, 11 predicted proteins | sample S1TSphfallax_3_FD_88678 | JGI IMG/M metagenome (GOLD analysis project Ga0116230, IMG submission 88678) | Host-associated microbial communities from peat moss isolated from Minnesota, USA - S1T2_Fd - Sphagnum fallax MG | ecosystem: Host-associated > Plants > Peat moss > Unclassified | place...
TCATTTAAATCATGGATGGCATCACATGTTTTATCAAAATTTTACTTGCAAGAATTCATTGGAAAGTTAATTACAAAGCATAGTTTCCCACAAATTTTCAAAATTAGAAAAAAAATTATGTTATAAAACCTGAGAGGGTTTTATGAAAGTAAAAAAATTCAACTTAACAATAAACTTCTAGTCATTTAAAATGTTGTTGCCATTACATACTATATCTAAATCTATGTTTCATTAGCTCATTGGAGAACTAATTATAAGGCACACCTACCTACTAAATCTCAAATTCTACACCTAAATTAATAAAACATTATTTTATAAAAATTGAAAGGGTTTTATGCAAAATTTTCAAGGTTTGAAACCCCAAATCCACCCATACTCATTTCCATCCTTCCAAAAATACTAATATGATCTAATGTTAATATCTTTTTTTTCCACCATTAACTAAGATGAATCATTCTTTTCCTTCTAAGGAAAATTGCATGAACAAGTATTCAAAGGTTCAAATTAAAAAATCACATTCGAAAATAAAGAGCCAAATGATCAAAATTTGTGCTTTTAAAAAGAAGAGGAAGGAATGAGATAAAAAAAGACACCCAACTTTGACACACCCCTACATTCCTTGATGTATTCAACTTTGAGTCCAAAGGTGAAAAATAATAGAAGGAGAAGGAATTGGGGTACAATAATTGGCTCGTAACACTTTGGGGGTAGAGGGGCATGTTAGAGCTCCAAGATGGCGACTAGGAAGAACGATAAGCAAACCAATTACTCACACACACCTGCACAAACCAAACAAGTTGGTTAGTGCATAGTTGGAGCATTTTTGGTGCACGGACGAACCACGAGTAAACACAGATTTACAAGATTTATCATGGCCTAAACTTGGGGAAGCTAGCACCTTCCCCTATATAATATTCTTTGTGCTTAGCCACAGGACCATCACCCAAATGTCATTTTGTCCTGGGACCTCAAGTTGGAGTCTCGAAATTATTGAAATTAGGACTTTTGCGACTTTGGAGGCCCATAACTTCTTATATAGACCTCTAATTGAGATGAGGTCTAAAGCAAATTTTTACCCTTTGTCAAGATCTTTCCAAAGGTATTTGTCATGTCACCTTCATACAAGGAAATTAAAGAAATTATCGACTTTTAGTGGTCGAGAGTCAAACTGCCAATTCGATTCCTGACCTTTCTTTTAGCCATAACTTATGTTATACGAACCCACATGGGTCATGCGAGCCCATTTTAGACATCTAAGTTCCAAGAGTTTTCCAATGATATAAGGAACTTTTCAATTCAATATATTTAACCCTTACAATCGCCCTCTAAAGATTTAGAAGTCCATTGAGACTCCAACCTCCAAAGTGGGGGCACACTTGGGAGTGTGGGGGTTCATTCCTTCACTCTTTTGCATTCCCAGGGGCATGAAATGTGATTCTTGGGCTCATTCTTGGCTCACACCTTTGCAAGCCTTTATCTTGATTGCGAGCCCAAAGTTTGGGTTGCGACAAACTTGGTGGCCAATGGAAGGTTCTAAGCTTGGTGGCCCTTGGAATGTTCCAAGCTTGGTGGTCAATAGGGAAACATCTTTGTTTAATGGCCATTGGAAGGTTCCAAGCTTATGACTTTTGGAATGTTCCATGTTTAATGGCCTTTGAAAGTAGAAAGAAAAACATCTTTTTCACCTCCTTCCACTTTTCACCCTAAAAATTTTTACTTAAATTTTTTTCCCAATTATTTGAGGGTTTTGTTTTACCATGGTTTTAAATTGTTACTTTGTGGTGTTCATTCATTTTCCTTGACATATAAATTGCACTCACGCATCTTGATGTACCATGTCTTCCACCCATTCATTGTTAAATTGAATTTGATTGAAGATTTTTTCTTTTCTTGAATTCATGGCGTTGCACATGACCATGTGTTACGAGTTTCAAGTCGCAAAAATGAATGAAAAACCACCTTGAAAATAATCCCTAAATTTGACATTAACCCAACACCCTTATGATGAAAATCTTGAACTATGAGAGGTGCCCCTTTTTTCTTGAAATTGAACGCCCTCGATCTTGATATTATTAGATTTTCCAAATTTTTGTCTTTTGATGATTTTGTTGCAGGTGGACCTCACTTAAGGTGATGAACCCAAAATTGTTTATGAAGGTTTTTATGAAATTAAGGACACATTGATCTTCTCATGGTCTTTAATTCTTCGCATTGGACATTATTATTGGTTACGTTGTTTGATTCATTGATTGTTTCCTAATAAGAATGTCGATTACTTAGTTTGCACCATATGATGCATCTTATATTTCTTATAGTTATGAACTTCCACTATGGCATAGCCTAAGATTCAACATGTAGTTTGTACTTGTAACTCGTCTTTGATTTTATCCACAACTTGAATAAAAACTTTGTTTATTGTGAAATATATGTTACAATTACCACCCTCTCACATTACTTATTTTAATTGTTACATCATTTCAAATTAATCCTACATGTTTACAATGCTTGAAAATTGCTCTAATTTATTTTCATTGGACACATTTATTGTCACACCTTTCAGTGTTTTAAGAATTTCAAATCATCCTTGCTTGGGTTCTAGTGCACAACTATCATTTAAATAACAAAACAAGTTGAAAGTTTTGTTGAACATTCTGAATTTTGTCGTTCACTTTTAATTTCAACCCTCTGAAAACTTTTCAACCCCAATTGTGCAATTGAAGTTTTAAAACTATGATTACAAGTTTATGTCAAAAAAGAAAAACCCCTCCACCTCATTCATCCAAAACAAAAATAACCCCCCATGATCATGTGCACCTATCACTGCCCATCTTAATTTAAAATCAATGAAAACCTTTGATAAATTTATCACACCCCAATATCCTTGATGCAATTTTTGAAAATTGAAAATACCATACATGAATGTGTTGGTAGGGCTCACATTTTTCTAAAAGTAAACTTGATTAACCCATTTTGTTTATTTGGACATGAAAAGTTGAAAAAAATTTGACCTTCACATTCAATAGCTCAAAAAACCTTTTCCATAACTTGGATGCAAAGTGTGGTCCACATCGCAAATGATTTCTTCAAGGGGGGGGGGGCATGATATTGGAAAACATGATTAGAAAATACATTAGTTGTTTTTTCGTTAATTATTACTTTGTTACAAAAAATAAAATGAACCATCTTCGTCAAGTGTTCCACCACCACAAAAATGAAGTTGAATGAGTCAAAAGGTCAAAAATTTGTGAAGTTCATGGAGATTGAAAACCATGACAATGCAAGGATTAACGATGGTTAATGAAGTCCATGTGGGCAATGATGAGGATTCTTTGCTCATGCACAAGCATTACATGACCCAACAAACTTCTTCATGTATTTACATACATGTGGTCATCAATAATTTTGAGATACTAATTCCATGTTTCTTCAAAATCCAAAATGGCATATAATCAAGGTGTCATTGTTGACTTGGAAAATTTGGAATCAAATAGGGCCATCAAATACATGCACAAGCCCATCATACTTAGTAATCATTAATTGTGATGTGAAGCTTACTATGATTAATACAAGCTAATCATGATTAGTAATTCACCTCATCCATGTATTTTCATCACAATGGATTGATATGAACGTCTCAACAAAAAAATCAAGAGGTATCTGATATTGAGTACATAAATCATATTAGTTCCACCTAGCTTGATGGAGGAATTGTGGCCCATTAAATTGCACATTTGACTAGGTAGATGTAAAAGAAGGATATTCATTAATATTTTCTAGTTGGATTGTCCAAATATATTTTTTTAATTTATTTATTATGAAACTTAGATTTAGTTGCATCATAAATTTCTTGGGCCATGATTTGACAATAGTAATTGTGTGAAATTTGCCTTTCCATAGATTTGTATTGTTTCGACACAAATGTCATGTGTTTAAAACACATATGGATAAGATGAAATATTTTCATCCATAGTTATCCTATTTATATATGTTTCAAATACATGTTTTAAATGCATGACATTCATGTATAGATAATATGAACCTATGAAAAAATAATTCACACAACTACTATTACCAAATTGTGGTCCAAGAGATTCGTGATACAACCAATACTAAATTTCATACATATTTTTAACATTGTAATTAGACAATTTGGTCCCAAATATTAATGAATATCTTCTTTTACATCTACCTAGCCAATGTGCAATTTAACAATCCGCAATTCCTCTTTCAAACTAGGTGGAAATGATATTATTTATGTATTCAATATTTGAAACCTCTTGATATTTTTTGTCCAGACATTCATATCAATCCATTGTGATGAAAAAACATGGATGAGGTGGTATTTGAGTTCTATTCCAAAGATTGTGGAATTTTTTTGGGAACTCTATATGTTGTCTTTCAATTTTTGAAAACCCTTATGTGTGTTAAACTTTTTTGAGGTGCCGGCAAGTGTAAACGATGATGGTACTTAGGTTAAATTAGTGACGTACTGGTTAAGTTTTGGGATGGAAATTTTCTTGGAAGAGAAGGGAAGAGTTGGCTGGTGGTGAGTAGCAGGCTAGAGCTTTTCAGGAGTATGTGAGTCTGATTTATGAGAGGGTGATCTGGGTCCCTTGGAGAGGAAATTTTTCTTGTAGTCAGAAGTGGTGCTAAGTAAAGGAGACACATGAGTTTTGTAAAGAAAAAAGTGGAGAAGTCAGAGAATGGGTGTAAGTAGAAGGTGAGATTTGAGTACCTGGAAAATTGTAGATGGCACATGTATAAAGGGTTTCTTGAATAAAGATTTGCAGAAAGTGTGCAGCCACATGTGAGGACATATCCAGTCTCTCTCTCAGTACATGGTCGTTTTGAGTTCTTGTAACTTCCTCTATGTATCACTGGTGGGTGTCCACTAATAGGCAGACTACTTACCTACAAGCTTGGAAAACAATTTGCTCTTTCTCACCCAAAATAGGTGCATGTGGTGATGGTAGTGGGCTGCAAACAGTTGTTCTGGATGCCTTAACTCTTAACCTCCACCAATTTCGGTGACACCACTCAAGTAAAATGCATTGAACTGATATAAATAGGAGACTAGACTTATCTATAAAGTCACCCTGTCTTTGGGCCTCCTTTGACCTCCATCCCGTCTTTTACTGGTATCCGCAAAGTAAGGAAATTTGATTAAAACTCAGAATGAAATGTTGAAACTTAGCATTTAATGCACAAGGTTCGAGAGTAATTATAATAGTTGTACAGGTAGGCGCTTAGGACAAAGGAGAGACAGGATGAAACTCAGTTTACCACCAAAATTGATGATGGTTTTATGACTTTCAGATCCCCAACCCCCCCGCCCTTTTGAATGCTCTATTGTACTTTTTTGCAATTTTTTTTCGAATCTCACCCGTGTATGACCAAATTCAGGGTTTCATGCAGCTAATGGGACGGCTCAGCATGCACTCATGAACGATCCAGTTCTTTGTTTTTTTTGAGGGGCCGGGAGAGATGATTTTTTGTGTTTTTTCCCTGGTTCTCAATGATTCTCATCATGTTCTGCCAAGGGTTCCCAAATGTGTTCCCCAAGATGCTCCCAATAGCACCTGGGTTCTATCCCATATGGTTCAACTCCCATGAATATAAACTGAAAAGGTGAAATTTAGGGGAGTGCATTTGTTTCTATTTTGCAACTGGGGTTCCAAAGAGGTGCTGGCATGCACTATGTGCCAAAAAAATTGCTGATGGGCCAATCAACATAACTCCTTAAAAAGTTTTAAAAAAGTTGTGAGCGCACCCAATTTTATTGATGTGAATCACACTATGTCCCACTATATACCCCAATCACTGATGCAAATCTTCACATAATGTTTAATGACAATACTCCATTCATGTGCAAGTTTTGTTATGTACCCAATACCAAATACCGGGACTTAGCTGTTATGATTGATCAATCCTGGTCCATGTGTAGTTTTGCCTTATGAGCCTTCTTTTCATACTACCAACAAGGCTGCTAACCTAACAGAATGTAGCATCAATAAGAACCACTTCTCGAAAAAGAATGCACACAGCTGTTACCACCTTTCAGAGGCAGGTAAATTGTAATTGCTTTCTCTTTTCTTGTGGAAGAGGTAGACTTGATATCCCTCTGCCTGTAGGGAAGGTCACATACTTTGAATTTATTTTGAGGGGTTTGTCAAAGGGCATATCTTAGCCCCATTTCAGTTTCAGCACTTGGATGTTGAATAATAATTTCATTTTTCAAATTTTGGCTGTAAAAATTTAATTTACGAAATATACGATTTAAAAAACATTTTATCTGGACTCTACACGTCTCACATAATTAACAAGAACTTTTACAAGATTTTCTACAGCTTCTTTCTGTAAAACTGGGGAGAAAACATAGAGTTCTCTGTGAAGTTACCCGATTAGGGGGCAAGAATGGCAAGTTTCGGCATAATAGGGCATCAAACACTTAACTGGGAATGAAAATCTTACAAAGCGAAATAACTGACACCCACACTAGTTTTTCCAGCAATTTTGGCGGTAAACTGAGTTTCATCTGTCTTTCCTTTTTCCTGAGCGCCTCCACTCCTGCGACATAATTTTCACTGCTCGTACCTGTGCAACTACTATAATTAGCCTGGAACCTTGTGCAGTAAATGCTGAGTTTCAGCATTTCAGACTGAGATTTAATAAAATTTCCTTACTTTGCGGACACCACTGAAAGAGGGGATACCGACTGAAAGCACGCCCAAAGAGAGGGTGAGGACAGGGTGAGGACAGGGTGAGTTTACCAATAACTCTAATGTTCCACCAAATTACGGGAAGAGAAATGTTGTCAATAATGGGATGCCTGCAATGGTGGACTTGCCTGACCCAAGAAACTCTTGGGTTTCCACAAAAAAAATTTCCCCCTCCCTTACAATTTCCTTAGATTTCAACATTTTAAACAGATATATTCTTCACAAATTGACATATCTAAAAATAATTGAATTACCACCAAACCTTAAAAAAAGGTACTATGGTAGTCTGCAAAATATGAAGATCATTTAATGTTGTAAAACACCTGTACTGGAAAGGACTATCCTTCTTAAAAATTTCCCCCAAAGTTTGATGCAGCAAGGCAAGCACCTGAAGGCAATGATGTCAGGCCCACATTGAGGGCACCGATGGATGAAGTTTGTGACTCTGTTGTCCTGGGTCACAAGTTCCCAACTTCCCAAGTCATAAAGTGGATACAGTGCTTAAAAGCCCAGAAAGAGTTCTGTCACAAATCAGTACCTAGCCATTAGTATGCAGGCTGAAACCCCATGGCAAGTCTTTTAAAATCAAGTTGGCATCCAGATCAACCCAAAGGACTGGCCATTGGTTGCAAGCCAATGAGCTTTAGAGCTTGATAAGGTAGGTTTCCAAAGTAAAGTGGGGTGTGTAGGTCAGGTCCCAAGGAGAGGGATGTACCATCATCACTGCAACAGAATATGGTTTTTCCTATGGAAGTAGCCCTTGGCTCATGACATGTGTATGGCAAACTATGTGGTTTTTTATGGGAAATTTACGCCAAAAAGAGAAATTAGAAATTTTGAAAAAGAAGTGATTTTGGAGGGTTTCCATCGCCAGAAGTGAGAGAGAAAATAACTATTGCCATATTCTTATAGTTGGTTTTCGGTCAGTAGCCATAAATATAAAAGGTTGATTAAATTTCTTTTATTTCATATCTAGTTTATAGCCAGATTTGGCTAAATCTTCCTATGGATGCTCACCACTTAGGCTACATAAACAATTTCCTAAAAAAACACTGTTGCCCATAAACCTTATTTTGAAGCTATCATTTTGAATTGTTCAAAAATTGACATAATTTTAGCATTGTTGGAAAATTGTTTTAAGGTGTGCCCAACACTTGTTATTAATCCCCATCACACTCAAAATACCTTGGTTCTCCAAATACAGATTATCTAAAAACATATAACAATGTCATTGAGAACCCTAAGAATAATTCCTAACATTGGTGGTTTTGAAATGGTAGGTACAAATATACCACCAAACCTTTCTATATATGTGAAATAAAATAAAACAAAGTTTTACATTCATCCTAATGTTGCAATACATCCATGAAACATTCATAAGATGTCCAAAAAGGTTACCATACATTAATTGCATCATTAACTATGAATCAAATTGAATTGAGACCAATTGACCTAAATTTTGTAGTTCACAAAATGAAAGTATGAAGGATGTTCAAATAAATATGTTTCAATAACTATCCAAAAGCTATTGTGACAACAAGGGTCAAGTTGTAGTCACAATTTAGTTGTAGTGCAATCAGGGGTTTTTTTCTTCAATTTTGTGATGTAGCTTAAGTGGCCAATCATCCAAAAGATGATTTAGCCAGATTTGGCTACATACTAGATATGAAAGTAGAAAAATATAACAGAATCCTTCTATATTCTTGGCTACCTACTAGAACTTATCATAAAAATTTGATGAATTGGATTTTTTTTCTTTGAAATATGGTGAACTTGAGCCATTTTTTCCATGAAAAATCCTTTGTATAGGTTGAAATAAATTTTTTCAGGTCGAAATTTCACCCGAAAATAAAAAAAGGTTTAATACTGTTGAAAGCCCCATATTCCTCTCCCAAAACAATGGATCTATTTCCATTAGTTGGTGAATAATTGACATCAATATCAATTCATGTGTTGTAATGCAAATTGCCTTTTTGTAAAACTATTAGTAAAGAGCCATAAGGTGCCATTCCTATAGTGGAATTGTCTACTAAACTTACACGTCAATTGAACCTTGAACCAAAAACGAATTTGCACTGATGTGAGTTGATTCTTCATTACTAGTTTCACGACTTCCAGAGCACATGGGGGCTTGCACCATATCTATCTCACCACCCCTTGCAACAACCTCACAACATTGTTGTTCACAAAAAACTTCACATAAAACCAAGTTGGAACTGAATGGAAACCCCATGGAATGGAATTGAAGTCACCAATGTAAAAAGGAAATGAAGGTGTTGAGTGTTAACTGCAATGCACAGTTGGGATGCCTTGCCTAAAGGGGGAAAGGAGGAAGCAAACAATGATTGAACAAGATGTATTTTTGACAAAGAATTTAATAATAAGGACATAAAACATATGTAATTATTTGGCCGAAATGATAGTTGCCACTTATTGCTCACCTTGCCATCAAAAGTGAAATAGAACTATGAAACTTATGCATTCATGATTTTGATATTATGTAACATGAGGCAAAGGAATACACTCTCCAAAAATAATTGTGGATTACCCAATCATTCATTCTAGACGAACCATCAATGTTCAAGAAATGAACCCCCATTGTTCTCTTGCACCTGCATCTATAATGAGTCATGACCTAAAGCGAATTTGGGATAATGTTTGGGGATCTTACGTATTTAAATATAAAATAAACAAAACAAATAGAAGACCCTTTTCTCAATGGCAATCCAATAACTAGTGGTATATATTCTTCTAAGGTACTATGGTAAAGTGAGACATCAATCTATGAATGAAGGTTTTTTTGTTTGTTTTGCTTGTTTGGTTGTCACATTGAGATCTTCCAAACCACCATGACTTGCCATGCTCTTGATACCATTGGAAAGCCCTCAATGAGTGGGGGTGCATTGACCTAGTTTCATAATGTTTTGACCTATGATGGAGAAGTTATTGAAATTATTCATTGACAATTTATTTAATCAGAACTAGAATTTATATGGCAAGTTGGGTGTGCTCTTGGTATTTTTGGGAAAGTCCTTGATGAGTAAGATTTAATGAAGGCGATTTGAAAATTTTAAACCCAATGTACAGGAGATATTCAATTTTGAACGGTTTTTGTCCTTGAAAATTCAATTAAATTATTAAAAATAAGTTTTGGAAGGAAAAATTAATTGGGTAGCCAATCCACACTTGGGCCGATAGCATAGGTTACATTAATCTATCTATGAATGGAGGCAGTTTATTTGTTTTGTTCATTGCATTGAGATTTCCAAAATCATGATGCCTCTTGCCACACTCTGAATTGTTGGAAAGCCTTGGATGAGTAAGGGTGCAATGAGGTGGTTTCATAATGTACCTATGGTGAAAAAGTTATGGAATATTAAACAATTTTTTCATTGAAAATTCATTTACATCCAAAAAGAGAGAGGAGAAAGAATATGGGCATGCTCTTGGTATGCTGGAAAGGGTCTCAATGAATAGGATATAATGAAAGTGATTTGGAAGTTTTTAGACCTAAGGTGTGATATTGAATATTCAATACATTTTTTTATTGCATGTTGAACAAATTTTTCATTAAAAATTCATTCAAATAAAAAATTAGAACAAAATTTGGACTTGCTTTTGATATTCTTGGAAACTCCTCAATGAGTAGGATTTAATGAAAGTGATTCAGAAATTTTGAGACCTAAGGTGCAGGAAATATTGAATTTTGGGTAATTTTGTCATTGAAAATTCAATTAAACTACAAAGGATGATTTTGGAAGGAAAAAATTAGTTGGATGACCAGTTCACAATTGGACCAATGGCACAGGCTACACTAGTATACTAAATATGAAAATTTGGATGCGATCATCACAATGCAATTGAGGCATGAAGTTTAACACCATACAATTTGTTTTTTTGATATTATAATACCTGGAGAAATCAGTATCTTCTCCAAGAAACTACAACAATATAAGAGAGATGAAGTCCCAAAATGAGATCCCAACTGTTATCAAAGCAGGGTCATTTCATGGTCATCCCAAGAGGAGTGTGTGGCGGCCAGTGTGAACCAGCACCAAGCACCTTCACTAATATGTAAACAACTCCCTTTTGGTTGCTATGTGTATTTTGAGGGATCTCCCCTAGCAGAAGAACCCTAAGGCGTTCTGCCAGGGGAGCTCTCCAATTTTATATGTTCCCATGTTCCCATGGAAATATTTACTTTCTATGAAATAGGAAAGAAGCGAGGTAATCAAAAGAGAGTTGTTTGCGCAAGGGGAGGTTCTCACTCATACTTGTGTGTTCTCCTGAGGTCCGGGAACACCCTCAGGCTCATGCCCTCAGGTGCCCCTTCCTCAGGAGAATGCACTCAGACAGGAACCTCCCCTTCAACAGAAAGCACTGTCCATTTTTTTTTCTTTGTATTTTTTGGTGCCTCTCTTGCCAAAGATTTCTCTGACATCCTGTCAGAGAAACTTCCACAGGCTAGAAGATACTCGCCAGCCTGGCCAGGAAACTTCCACACGTCGGAAGTCACATGCCAGGCTGTTATTTCAATTTGAAATTCATCTTTTTAATTTTAATTTTCATTCATTTTAAAATTTTAAAATTTTCTGCAATTATTTTGCAATCGTTTTCATTTTCATTTTCTTTATTTCTTTCCATCTTATTTAATTAATTAAAAATAACTTCTTTAAATTTATATTATTTTCATTTCTTTCTCAGTAAAATTTTCAAATTTTTATTTTATGTTTCACACTCTTTTCAAAGGCAAAAAGCAACAAACTTACAAAGCAAAACACAAAGAAAAATCAGATTTTCTTTATTTATAAAAATGGCAAGATTACTAAATTAAAATAAAAACCAAGATCACAAAATCAAATTTCAATCTGAACTCCCTACATGGTGAATTCACATGAACAAATGAAATTCAAAACAGGGAAGGCTATGGATTTGCTCTCTCAATGTTTAATTGTCTAGATTCCATTCATCCATCAACATTTATGAAAACAAATCAAGGGTACCAACTCCCAACATAATACCTCCCAGCCTCCCTTCATGGAAACCAAAAATAATGGAAAACCCCAAAACCCCATTGGCATCCCAAACTCCCAATAACCCAACCAAATTTTTTTGGCATCTTCATGAAATCCAAGATGTTTACCTAGATTTTGCATCCTTTCCACAACTCCCCCCTTAATCTTTCATTCTGCATGTGTTACAAAGCAAGGTACTTATGAAATATGTAAAAATATGAAAAATCCAGAATGAAGCAAACTCACAACTTGTCCCCTACAGCTTGTCCACTCCACTTGGTACTCCTTAGGTGGGCATAGACTAAGAATCAATTACATATGTAATGTTAATGGGGCAATTGTGCAAATGACTAAAGACATGCCCAAAAGTAGTGTTAACATTGATTGTTTCAAGAGGGTGACAAGGAAAAATCACATTCAAGCAATCCTTTTACTTAGGTAGTTCTTTCTCAAACATCTCATTCCAAAATGCACCTTTAAAATCCATCTCAAATCCAGATCCATCTATGCCAAATTCTAGAACTCACACCACATTCTTCTCTCAATGCATAAAACTAGCTATAGGAACTTGAGTAATTGTCTTCTCTCGATCTGTAGAAGTAATAAGAACATCATAGCTAGAAAACATAACCCCAATAAGGATGTTAAAAGGACCTCCAAAATCACCAAAATTACCAATAATGATAGAATCATGAACCATGATAATAACAACAACTCTTACCACACCACTATACACACCAACTCCAATATCTACATTATTTTCTCAACAAAATCAATACTAACATGCATACAAAATTAGAATGGGAATGAGGAAAACAAACCAAAAGCAATAAAAAAAATACATAAGATAACAAATCACTTACTTTTAATTTGCATACCTTAGTTTTGTCATAGGAAACCTTATCCTCGTCAAAAGCCTCCTCAAAACACAATAGATGACCACATCTGAACTCACTAGAAATACTTTGTTGCATAGCTCTATCACGTAAGTGTTTATCAATATGATTATACGTACAAAACCAACAAACCATAACTTTAAAACAAACTTATACAAATTCAAACACAAAAAACCAAAACAAAAAAATGAATATTAAAACAAGAAACAAGTTTACAAACTTACTTGCCATACGAAATAGGGTGCATGTGGCTTGTTACCTCCATACCATACTCTTGAGGTACAAGTGCCTTCTCCATATGTGTAATTCCAACACCTTGGCCTATCTTGTTTGACAAGACTTTTTTGCATAATCTTATTTTAAAAACCTTGTACAACCCATAGAATTTGAAAAAAATGCAAAAGAAAAAAAATTGTTGTGTTTTATGTGGAAGAACACCCTATTGGGTCTTCCAAACAAATTTTTTGCAAAGGCAAAAAAAGAGTAACAAAAAATAAAATAAAAATTGAAACCACAAGATAGTTTGAATGTTTGAGAAAATTGAACCCTAAATCCTAATTTGTTTTTTGACAAAACAAATAAAATAATAAAATTGAAAACATGGGAAGGTAGAAGTTACCTGGTCGGAGGATATAGGCTGCCATCCTTTTTTGCAACTTACAAAATGAAAGATGAAAGCATATCCACCAGATCCTTAAAAGAAGATTCGTCTTTTGAAAGATCAACAATTGATTTTGTTGTACCAAGATCACGAAAAACTTTTGATTCATCAAACGCATTTTTCACCCTAGAGTCGGCATGATTATTGATTTTTTGATTGCCTTTATTAACATTTCCAACTTCTTTTTCATTAAGATCCAAAAAACGACTTTTCAAAACATCCTTGATAGGAGACTTAGGGTTTGTCCCCTCTCCAAGTTTAGATCCAAAAACCATGAGATCATAAGTACTGGAAATAAAAATCACCTAATAATTAAAATAAGAAACATATACATCAGCTGTAGGAAACGACACATAGTCATGTGCACATGAAGCACTAACAAAAGTAGGACACAATATAAAATCTGATGTATAAGACATATTAACAACTATAAGAGACAACAGATAATCACATCCACATGAAGCACTAATAGAAATAGGACACAAAACATAATCTGATGTAAAAGACATGACAACAATTGCAAAAGGATGAGCAATAGGATCCAATGAAGAACATGGACTCTAGGTTCAAAGAGATGTAAGGATTAAAAAAATGGTAAAACAAGTTAGGATTACATTTAGGAAGAGGCAATTTTGAAGATTCACTAACATAAGAAAAATTGATGACCAACTCATCACTTCCAAAACAATCAACAAATATATCATACCTATATCAACCACTAGAAATAGAAGTAGAAGAAAACCTTATAGGAGGACCACTAGACATTATATAAAAAAAAAGAAAAAAAAAAGAAATGAACAAAGAAACAAACAAAAATTTGACAAAACTTGCAAACAACACCAAAAAAAAAGAAAAAAAGGTCGAAGATTACATAACACAAAAAAAACAACAAAAATATTTAAACATATCAATAGTGAAATCATTGTTAGTAACCATGGCACAAAATAATCGGCAATGTATGAGCAACTGTAATGTATGAGCAATTGCCATGTAGAAGAAATTATGTTTTAATAGAAACCATGGAGATCATGATGAAGCACAAACATAGCCGCAACAATAAACCAACAATAAAAGAATGACAAAATGCCAATAAAACATAGCAATAGCAGCAATATGATGGAGTGACAAGAGCTGTAACAACATCAATAGTTACAACTTGATGAAACAACACCAATACATTAAGAAACCTAATTATTAGACTCTTCAACGATGAATTAACATTTACAACAACACAACAAAAAAATCACAAAGATTCAAACAAAACTTGATTACCAAATATATAACCTACTTCAAGACCTAACATTGTTGCTACATAAGTTAGCTTTCAGTAAAAACAACAAATGGAACTAGCTTTTTACAAAAATAAAGAAGCAAATGATGGCAATGAAGCTTTTGTTTTTGACGAAAACAATGAGATGCACACACGCCATAGGATGATATTAGAAAAAAAATTGGACAACATTTCACATATAGAAAAATGTCCTAGCAATACAACAATGAAACACAATTAGTAAAAACTTGATCACATTAAAAAACATGATCAATGCAAGATCAATGACCAGCAATCAAACACGAACAACAAAAACCTAATCACACCAAACAAATAAAAACAATTCAGTGATGAAGCAATAGTCATAGCATGATGAAGTAAAACAAAAAAAAAACAAAAACAAAAACAACAACCTAATTATGTAAAAAAATTAAAAAATTCATTTAATAGTGAAACAACAAAAATTGTAGCTTAGTGAAACAACATTACGGTGAAACACCAATGCCAAAAATGTGATGAAGTAGAAACAACATTTGTAACTAAATGAAAAATAACATCACACACGATCTAAACACCACCCACAATATCATGGTGGGTAGATGCATAATCGAGTGTTTCACTATTGTGATGAAATGGTGTTTTTTCTTCGGTACGTTTTATTCAAATGCATATGGTGATTAATATATCTTTAGATTTATTAATTAGGATTTGGATTTGGACTAACAACTCCATTATCCCGGCCTCAAAGCTTCCATGGTTGTGTCCTAAGATAACAACCGCCAAAGTAAGGGTTAGCATAATAGGCCCAATACAGAAACATTTGTTTCAAGCAATATTAGTGAGTATCATACCTCGCACTATCCAATATTAGAAAAGAACAATGTGATTATTTATTGATAAAAGCATTATTTATTAGTAGTAATAGACTTTTGAAGTTGAAAAATATGTATTGTTCGTTTGATTGGACCATCACAAAATGGAAAATTTTATATTGATTCACATTCCAAATTTTTTATTAGGATTCAATATACGATGTAATACAAGATGATAAATTCATATAAAAAATCTTTTATTTGAAAACCTTAATTGTTTGATAGTTAGGGACTTTGAATGGTTAAAATTTGACCATATTTTGAGAAGTCCATATGAGTTACAATTTATTTTTTATTTTCAAGTTTTTTGTTCCAAAAGCATATTTTTTGAAAGTTTTAAATAGGGCAATATTTCTAAAAACTTTGTGGTTTTCCTTTTAGGACTTTCAAATTCAAAAATGACATTAACTACATTAAATAAAAGTTCTCACATAGATTTGGGAAGGTTTATAGGTGATTGAACATGTATTATTTAAAGATTAAAATAATAACATTTTTTGAAAAATAAAAATCATTTTCATTTTAATCATTTAAAAAAATCTTATCTGAACTTATAGGGAATGTAATTTTTGTCAATATTGAAACATTCAATCATGTATTCATTTTGGTATTGCAACATCTATTGAAACAACAATGCAATGAAACAACAATAGGAACAAGGCAATGAAATAAAAACAACACCAACATGTTCGCATCTTACAACAAATGTTATCAGACTCGTTAACAATGAAGCAACACTTATAACAATAGAACCAAAAAAAATAGAAAGACTCGAATGAAACTTGATTAACAAACATATAACCTACTTCAAGACATAATTTTGTCGCTACATAAGTTTGCTTTCGACAAAAGCAACAAATGGGACTGACTTTCGACAAAAGCATCGACACTTCCACTTTTGATGAAAAAACTGAGACACAAAAATGCTGTAGGATGACGGCAGAACAAAATTGAACCACAATTTATAGGTGAAGGTCATGGCAGTAGGACCTTCCGGATTTTCGATCCAGACCCTTGGCCTACCAACCTCGAGCCAGATCTCAAATCCAGAAGGTCCTACTACTAGGACCTTCTCCCATAATTTCACCATCTCCAGTACCTAACCCAGGAAATGCTCAAATTTAAACTGACTTTTAGACCCCAATTTAGTCTTAGGACATGACTTGATATTCATAAAATTTAGAAGGAAACTCAGAATCAATTTGGGTTTTTACCATGGTCCCAGTTTAGGTGCTGGTTCACCCAAGGTGTGGGTGGCCAACTTGGTGAACACTGTTGTGGGCTCCTGTCTGCAGTCCCTTCGAAATTTAGTTTTCTACTCCAAAAGAAAATTCCTAGTGTACTTGGAGGTCACATCATATTCAGAAATATTCATAAAAGAGGAGATGCATTATGTCTACTGGTTAGGAGTGGAAAGGATCATACACCTACATATAGGTGTAAGATCCCTTGCCTCATGTGAGGGACATTCCCAAAATGAGGGGCTGGATTAGGGTCATTTCAAGAATGGCCCCACACTAGGGCTTTACCCTACACATAAAACACTCGGAGAAATTTCCCAATGCATTTGAATCTCACCTGAAACGCATGAAACACTCAAACAATTCTGAGTAATGTATTTGAAAGGCACCTTATATTTACGAATTTTCTTCCTAAAAAAGAACAAAGATATTACACTTACTCCTTAAGAGTGAAAGGGAAATTGTAAGCCTCATCCTCACTCTATGGAATAGGTGTAAGAACCCTCCCCATCCAATGCCTTGTCATCAACAAACGTTCATGTTCATGTATTGTTTACTTCTTTTTTTACAAGAGATACAGCCCCCATTTCCAAAATATTAAGGGGCCTAAGACGAGAAGCCATGAAGCTTTACCCTACACATTAAGAACACCTCTGGTAAGATCAAGAGGCACCTACACCCAAAAGAGGCTCACTACTGAATTGTGGTAATAGACTCCTTCCTACCTCAGGTCTAATGATCATGTTCGGCACCCAAATGGCAGGAAGTGAAACTTATTTCGCTAGCTAAGACATAAGTATACATAGCTACATCTGGTCTTTCTTCTTAATACAATTGTATGTTAAAACATTAGGGATGCATTTATAATGCCAAAAGGCATCATTGTAAGACACTCACAATTATTGTAACATGTGCAAAATCTCAATTTCCATAACTTTATGTGAAATTGATGTGATGCCAACAACATTAGAGGAATAAGTTTACAAAAAAGTTATTCTAGTAAATTGTATTTGTACGAGATTCTAAAAAGGTTTTAAAAGATTGCAATAGAAAGGATGCAAATCCATCTCAAGATGCTCAACAATTTGTCATACAAAAATTGGCTTTGTTCTTTTTCTCTCTCTCACATTTTGTGACATGTTGACAGACCAGTTATACTTAAAATGCAGCCTTCGATGAAGACTGGCAGGATGAACCTAGACTTTAAAATGGAACTCTTGCAGGCACCATGACACCTCCAAGGAAAAAATTTGCAAGGGACAAGACGTGCTTGTGGCCGTATACCACATTCTGTTGAACAGAAGAAGGTTCTTGTATGTGCGTGGGTAAAGGGTTAACTGCGCTTGCCAAGGAATGAAAGTTTGGGGTAAAGCCTCAGGGTTTTAATGAGAGTACATACCAGTGTTCACTGGTTATTTCTTTTTTTAATAACCTTCA
>Ga0116230_10002376_pt1 | contig 18107 bp, 9 predicted proteins | sample S1TSphfallax_3_FD_88678 | JGI IMG/M metagenome (GOLD analysis project Ga0116230, IMG submission 88678) | Host-associated microbial communities from peat moss isolated from Minnesota, USA - S1T2_Fd - Sphagnum fallax MG | ecosystem: Host-associated > Plants > Peat moss > Unclassified | place: USA...
AAAATTACCCTGGATATTCACCCTAGAGCTGCAGAATTTCCAGAAATGCATACTGCACCAGGCGCATGCACAACGTGCCCATAAATGATTGTAGTTCCAAAAGCAGGTTGTCCTTGGTACACAGGCCACCCTTTGTCCAACCGACAACTGAAACTTGGGTCACTTGTTTGACCAATCTCCTATCTACTTAGAACCAGACGTCTCCACCCTGTCTAGCTTGTGACTAAAGATGGAAAACTTCAATCCTAAGCTGGCTGGATGGGTCCACTATCCAGAATGCAATCCAAAATCTCTATTTCCGGTTGTAACTTAGACCAGTCCCCCGGTGAGGTTACGATTGAAGTTCGATCGCATCTTCAACAAGTCACCCCCTTTTGTCCAACCTACGATCGAATATGGACAAATTTGGTCACAAGCTGGACAGGTGACCTGCCTCCAACTCGGGACCTGCCCTGTTTACTGTAGATTGCATGATACACTGTGGCACTGTCTAGCTTCCGACCGAATGTGGACAGGCTTTGTCGCAATTTGTGATCATATTGAATCACTGTGCCATTTTTTATAACCAACAGGGCAATTGAAATTAACACTTGCGCTGACTATCCTCAAAGAAAGAAAGGGAGAAGAGAAGAGAAGTCCTTTATGAAAGGTGAACAACACAATAAGGATCTAAATTTAGTCATAGATAAAAACAGAACCTAAGTAGTGTCAATAATATATATTGTTGTTCTCTAAAGCCTGATCTAGAAACTTGTTGTGTACTTAGTGCTGCAGCTAAGTTCTTTCAACTTTGTTTTTGGCCTTGCCTACCAAGGCATGGATATCATGTTTAGATAATTCTTTATAGAGTATCATAGCTTAAGGGATTTTGGCCCTTAGGTAGAGGTCTATTTTTATTCGAGGATTTTTGAAACATGATATTTTGGCTTGTGTTGAAACTTGAGAATAGTTATAGAATTATAATATCTTGAAGGATTTTGGTTTCTTTTAGAGGATTTTTTGAAGGTTATATTTAAATTGCATAGTGAAATACTTGAATTTGCATAATGCAATTTGATTCCATGCAACTCAATTGGATTTGAATTGAATTCAAATACATTGAATGAATTCATAAATTGAAGTTAATTGAACTAAACATGATATTCTTCTCCTTTGGATTCAACATGGTTTGTGTTTTCGTTGAAATTTCAATTAAATTGAATTTGATTGAATTTAATTCAATTCAATTCAACAACAAAGGAAAAAAAAAAGGGGGAAAAAGAGATCCATATTTCCTTTCTCACATTGATTCCTAGACTTGGGGCTTTCTCATACATAGCTAAAACTGTGCTCTTGCCCTACTCACACAGGGTTTACACGTGTTGGCAAGTATATGAGTAAGTAGTTAATGTGGGGATTGGTTTTGATGTGTTGGTTTGACTTGTAAACAGTTGGTGAAAAAAGCATTATTTGCAAGCATGTCAAAGTTTCATGGGGTTGTTTCGTCCCCCATCCCCTCCCCCCATCAAAATCTCTCCTTTGTACAAGTCAATATCTTGTTTGTATGACTTAGTTGTTGTCGTTTGTTTCTAGTGTGCCAAAGTTTTCACATTCAAAAGAAGTCTTGACACCCCCCAACAACAACAACACAAAAGCCTATCCACAGTTGTCTAGGCAAACAAGAAGGGGTGTGTCATACCGTGGCCTTGCCATTTTTACATTAAAAAAGTATCTTAAGGCAAAAGAAGAATGTTGAAAACTCAAATATTTTACCATGCAAAGATTATAATCTTCCAAAAATCCTCTAAAAGAAACCAAAAATCCTTCAGGATATTATAACTCTATAACTAATCTCAAGTTTGAATACAAGCCAAAATATCATCTTTCAAAACTCTTCATATAAAAATAGATAAATATATTACCGCTCATAGCTAAGCCAGTTGAAAGCAAAACCTCATCAAAGTAACTTGCATGGAAGCATATAAAAGACAAAGCTTCTTCTACTTCATTCCTGTACTTTCTCTTCCCCTATTGGACACTAGTCACACTTCCCTCCTTGTTTTTGGTAGTCGTCCCAGAATGTTTGATTCCAATTCCTTATTCTGCACGCAACCTTTTCCTTTTGGGCTCTCTTCCTCTATTCAACTTGTGGCTATTGGGGACATTCACCCAATTGTATGTTAAGTTATTGTAAAGCTAAAATGCGGTTGTACAACTATCTTGTCTTCTTTGGGTGTTTGCATCTTGTCTCTTCGGAGACATGATATAAAATTGGGTGTTTGCAAGTCTCCTTTTTCCTTTGGTTGTGGTGAAAATCTTCAGCCTACCTTGGGCAAAGTCTGGAAAGAAAGAGAAGTTTGATTACCTATGTAGCATCCATTGTGGAGTATTATTCCTATAATTGCACCCCAGTTACCAGGCCATTATTCTATTAATTAGTGAGGGAGTGTGCCATGGAAGAAGGAGCCATTTGATTGGAGCATCTCCAATATTTTTGGAACTTTGGGCACTCCCAACATAGGAGCCTGAACTTGCTTCCCTTTGGCACCCCCTTTTCATGGGAGTTGAGCCTTTGGGCAAACCATATGGGATAAAACCGAGGTGCTATTGGGAACACTTTGGGAACTTGACGTGAACCCCATGGGAACATGATAGGAACACATTGGGAACAAAGGGGAAAAAAAACAAAAAACCCCTCCCCCCCACTGCTATAATTCACATTAAAAACTTGCATTTTTTGTTGCATTCAAATGAACAATGTTAGATAACTGAGGTGGAATCTTAAGGGGCACACTATGTCCCCAAAACAGTTTTGAAAATAGAAATTTTATGCAGTCGGTGAGAAGGCTCAGCCTGCACTCACGATGGGCGGCCTAGTTTTTTCCTTTTGGAGTTTTTTTTCCTTGTTCTCAATATGTTCTCATCATGTTCCCATGGGGTTTTTCAAATTCTTGTCTTGTTCTCAAGACGTTCCCAATAGACCTCAATTTTATCCCATACGGTTTGCCCAATGTTAAGTAAATGTTTAGTTGACATTAAATGAATCTGAACTTAAGATCAAATATTTTTTAAACCATAGATTTTGTAATAAAACACAATGTCAAGTAACAACCCATAAAAGGGAGCTTTAAATCAGTTTAACAAAAAAAATTCAATGATTCTCCTATTTGTAAATGAGTAGAGAAAAACTAAACAAACTTTTAGTTCAAATGCAATTAACATAGGTCATTTTTCTTTACATGGTATTATTTAAATGTTAGTGGGTTCTTACATGGGAGGGCTTTTATTTCTACTCTTTAAGAGTGAAGGACCTTATGCCTATGGGAGAGATCTTACACTATACTCCCACACCTTGAAATGGGAACATTTCTCCCTCTCTTAAAAGAGAGTGCAAGAATCATTGCAAGAACCCTACCCCTCCTATGCCTTGCGAACTACATATGTTTAGCATCATGATAGAATAAAACCACCTATCACTCAGCATGTACTTATCATGGAACAATTTCTTATATTTATTCATTCCTGAATTAAATTGATTAATTTTTGTGTCATTGGACGCACAAACTGGAGGGTTACAAATGTGCTTTGGTCGTCTTTGAGCATCAAAAGTAAAGGAGCAACACCAAAAACAAAGGAAGATGATGAGTTTTTTTTTTGAAAAAACATTCTCTAGACCATTGTTGGGCGATTCTCACTTTTTTTGAGAACCATTGATTCCAATTCTTTATATTTCTATGTGAGAACTGGGTTCGTTTTTCTTTTTTAATAAATTTATGTTGGAAAGAATTGACTTGGTTCTTAATATTTTTAAATATGCAATATAATCCAGTTCTCAAGATACTCGATTTTCACTTATTTGAGAACAATTGAATTTCAAAACCAATTTTGACAAATCCAGTTCTCAATTTTTTCGTTAAATCATAAAAAATAAGGAACTAAAAAAATAAAATCCTACCTAACGAAGTTTTTTGTAAAGTGACCCTGCTGAGAAGAAGAACAAGAGGAACCATTGAACCAAAGTTGTTTAAGACCTTGAAAACCCATCCACTTCTTCTTCTTTTTTTAAATTTCAGTTCAGTTGGTTCTCACCAATGTTGGGTGGGTCTCTAGTTTTTATGATAACCAACGGGTCTGGGTATGAGATTGTTCTGGAAGTCTTGACCCAGTTTTTTTTTAGATTTTATTTTCATTTTTTGAAGACCTGGGTTTCAAAAATTTGCAAAAAATAATTTTACCCGGGTTACAAAGCACCAGTTCTCCAACATGTCATACCAGTCAGTTTTCACATATTGGTTATCAGAAATTTTATTATCTCAAAAATTAATTTTTAACGTTCAAAAATAACAAAATTGCACCAAAAATGATAAATTTAAAAACAATTCAACATTTTATATGTCCACTATTTCATTTCATGCAAATGAACCTTCAAATTCTTTTAACTCCTCTTCAAAACCTGAATTTGTTTGAATAAACTCTACTAAATTGGATGGTGGTTTACATCCATTTCTAGGATCACTTGGCCAATTTTTGCTCACAAAAATCAACTTTTTAAAGTTTTCTGATTGGAAACGACATCTCCTAAAATTTGTAAGTATGCCCGCTAAAGAAAAATTCTTTCTATTTCAATTTGTGACCCTACAATGCCTAAGATTTCACAAGCCAAAAAACCAATTATAGGAAACATAATTTCATGTTTTCCCCACCATTGAAGAGGACACCTAATGTTTTTGGAATTCACTTGATAATGTCTAAAAATCAATAGTTCCCTAGTGACAAGTTCCTGTGATGACTCATTTGTGGATGCAATTTGTTGGAAAATATAGAAACTAAAGTCTTCATCACATGTTTGATCTACACATCCAACAAATTTTGTCATTAGATACAAATGATGATAGCACTTCAAAAACATAGGATATAAAGTTCTCCTATCATATTCATTCACAATATTTACACCTTGCTCTCACCCAACAAACGAAGATATTAAACGAAGGCTTTTGATTCTAAATAGCTAAGTATCATGCAAACTAATTATAGTGCCTTTTAAATGGGATAATTTAGGATTGTAAATAGTTAAGTACCTTGCCAACTAGTTATAGTGCCTTCCATACATAATGCCAATGAGTTTATAAGTAGGATCATTTGTACCTTGCCATGTTGCTCGATGGGGGAAGAATTTGACAATCATGTCCTTGTTGATTAGGCACAACAAAAACTTAATTATCTTTTAGGGAGCATTGCATGAATATTGTCAATCTAAAATATTAGTCATATATATATGAAACAAGGTAATTTATTTTGTCTCATTTTGTTTGTCATGTTGAGGTCTCCCAAACCACACTCTTCATGTTGTGCTCTTGGTATCTTTGAAAAGCTCTCAATAAGTAAAGGTGCACTGACTTGGCTTGAGAATGTTTAGAACTACAATGTGGAAGTTATTGATTATTGAACCATTTTTCTAATGAAAACAAAATAAGACTGAAATTTAAATCAATATTGCAATTTGGGGGTGTTCTTGGTATTGTTGGAAAGCCCTTAATGAGTCAAATTTAAGAGAGTTTATTCACAATTTTTAGACCAAAGGTGTGGAAGATATAGAGTTTTTAGTGGATTTTGTTGTTGGAAATTCTAGCATTAAGCTACAACAATTTTTAAAACCTATCAAAATAGTAAAATATTTCATTTTTAAAAGTGAAGGTTGGGTAGTTAATCCTACAAATTAAAATCAAAGTTTAAATGTGGTGAATTTTTTTCAAAAAGATTTTTTAAATCATTTTGTGATTTAAGAAATTAAGAATATTGTGATAAATATTTTTTCTTAAATTATTGTTGGCAAAATGACAAAAAATCTCCACAAAAGAATCATTGCTTTCAAATATTCATAACTCCCAAAGTGAGAATTTGTATTTAAAGTCTTATCAATACTTCTGTTTTATTTCAAAACATTTTTACTTTGTCTTGAGGTGAATGTTACACTCTCCTTGGCTAGCATCATGTCTTGGACTTGCATGTGGTTCAATCCTTTATCAAAATTTTCAATTTAATATCAACTCGAAAAGCAGATTTCTTTCTCATTACTAGGACTTAATGATTCAATCAAGAATTAAGCTTGCAACATGAAGACCTTTTTCAATTCTCCCATAAATCAATCTCCATATATCTTTGCATTAAAAATCATTTCTCATGCGATTAGAGAAACTTGCAATCATGACATTATTACAAATTTTCTTCCATTTTAATATTTTTCAAATAAATCCCATGGGTTGATTTTGTCCAATTAGGCAACATGCACTAACAATTTTTTAAAATAATGTCAAGTCAAAATATTGATTTATTTATTACTTTTGAATTGATTAATAGTCATTTCAAAATTAATTTAAACCACCAAAAGTTTAAAATCATCTAAAACTAATAAAGATTTTGATTTACATTCTTTTATACATCATCTTTCACTATTGTGAAAACATGTCTTTTACATCCCTAGCATTGCAACTACAATGACGCACATGATCAAACTATTGCAAAATAACTTGAATGATAATAGACTTTTCATTTTACACCTTCATTCAATGTAAGTATGTCTAACATGACTCAATCCACTTGTTGTTTTAAGCATATCAAAAACATCTATTTATAGGCAAACTATGTGATGCATGTCGTAACCCTAGCTTTGGGCTCGCGACCAAGGCAAAAGGGGTTGCAAGAGTGCGGGCCAAGAGGAAACCCGGGAGTCACATCACATACTCCCGGGGGTGTAAGAAAGTGTGAGGGAGTGAACCCTCACATCCCAAGGCAACTCCCACTTTGGAAGAGGGAGTCCCGGTGGACTCTTGAAATTTCAGAGAGCAATTTGAAGGGTCAAAACTCAATTTCTTGTGGCGTTCTTCATATCATTGGAAAGATCTTGGAACGTAGATGTCTAAAATGGGTTTGCATTTGTCATTTGGACATCTGAAACACAAGTTATGGCCAAAAGAAGGGCCAAAAGTCAAACTACTAGTTTGACTCCCGACCAAAAAAAGTTGGGAATCAACCCGATTTATTTGGCTGCAGATGACGTGCAACATACCGTTGGAAAGCTCTCGACGAGAGATACAACTTTGCTTCAGACGGCACTTCGATCCGAGGTCTGCTCGCAAAATTATAGGGCTCCAAAGTCGCAAGAGTCCTGGCGGGCGGGATTTCGGGACTCCCACGCGGGAGTCCTGGGAAAGAAAAGCCATTTGGATGTGGGCCCCGTGGAGAAGTCCAGAGTATACTATAAGGGGGAAGGTGGTGGCTTCCCCAAGTCCGGGCCGTGGTGAGTTTTGTGTGTCCGTGTTGCCCGTGGCTCGTCCTAGCACCAAAGGTGCTCCAACTATGCATTAACCATTTTGTGTGGCTTGTGTGCAAGCCCATGTGAGTGACTAAGCTTGTCAATTCTTCCTAGTCCCATCCTGGAGCTCCAACACGCCCCTCTATCCCCCCTCAAAGTGTTGTGAGCTAGGGAGCGCGTCCCGACTTCTCTCTCTTCCGCTGTCTTTCACTTAGACTCACATTTGAGTCCTTCAAGGAGCTAGGAGTGCGTCATTAATTATGTGGGCAAATCATCAACATTGTCTTAATTACAAATTATGTCATTACTTTATGGTAAACCCTAATAAAATTACAATATAAGAATTAGTGGTTTCCTATTATATGAATTTAAAATATCTTTGAAACTTATGGGAACCATTATAATTGTTATTGACATTACACGAAAGCACAAAAGATGGAAATGATGCCATAAAACAAACATGACTTGACAAGATCAAATGATTTATATGTCCATTTAAACTTATTTGGTGATCCTTGTCCTTAATGCAAACATGACCTACTAAAAAAGAGTCCATCTTGTTTATTTCATAATTTATTATACATGAATGTGATTTTTATATTTATAATTTATTTATTACCATCATACTTTGGCATCTTTCCATTAATTATATTATTTGTAAAAATGTTGTAATACTTTACTTGTTAAAAGCAATTAAAAGAAAATACATAATCTTTTGGAATTTTAAGAATATTTATTCTTGACATGAAAATTTCAAATTTCATTAATAATTGTACAATCATATGTTGAAATTTTCATCCTATTACATTAATAAAATATATTTGAAGAATCTTGAAAATATTAGGAATTTATTAAATCATTGGTGATTTTTACATCCCATGAATATCTTGTAAGGGTTATAATTTTCTTTCAATGTGTGTCATTAGCTAAATTGAATCCATGGGAACATGAATGATTTATTGTCATACAAGTTTTACAAGAAGGAAAAATGAAAGCAAAAAATTCGACCAAAAAAGGGAAAAAGAAAAAGAAAGAAGTCTCGTTTGTGGGCAACAACTTGCAAATTGGGTGCAAATTTAAAAGGGGAAAAAACCATAAAAGTTGATCACAACGATTTTTTATTTTCTTAACAATATTTTTTTCCCATTTTTTATGTACTTAAAACATGTTCAAGGTTTGGTTCTTCATTTCAAAATGTACTTTATTCAAAATTTTAATATCTTGGTTTAAATTAATTACATTTTAATCATAAATCACATGTCTTTCAACCTATTATCAACATATATGTATCACACCAAGGTTTTGAAAACTTTAAGATTCTTTTGTGCATGTTATTATTTAAGAGTGCATGATTCACATTCAAGTGCATTTTTATTTCACCTTTTCATTCAACTACCATATTTTTAAGCTTAATGACCTAAAAAAAGGACATTATTTATGTTTTGAAACATGAATCTTAAATTATAATTAAATTTCACAAGTCTTTGATAAAAATACATGTAGACTTTGAATAATGTAGAATTGTAAACTTTGATAAAAATATTCATCAAAACATTTATCAAAATAGACAAATCTACATTATTTTTATCAATGTTATCTTTATGAAATTATTGAGATTTAATAAATTCATTCAAAACATGAAAGTCATTAATATTTAGTGGGAAGTGGCATCTAACAATCTTGCATTATCACCTCCACATGTGACTTGGGGATGGACAAAATTTTCCCCTTTTCAAATATTTTTCTTTCCAAATCAACATAATACATTTCCCCTTCAATTTAAGACTTTTTTAGATTAATGAAAACTCAACCCATGTACCATTTCCAAAGTTTCATGAACCTTTAAACCATTATAATTGTTGTTAGGCCAAAGTCCTGAAGACATCCCAAGATGGGACATCAATTTAGAAAATGCTCCCAAATCCAAATGTCTTTAGTAAAAGTTCATCATTATTTATGTCAATGTCAATTTTAACACAGGCTCCACACTATTGTGTAGTACAAGTGACTATAAATTGATGAAAAACATCACTTGATTTTGTAAAAATTAAATTCCATTTGAATGATTTAATATGAGAAAGTTATGAGCATTGAAAGTAAGAGGGGGTAGAAAAGAAGAAAAGAGAAGAAAAATGCGTTTTATAACTTGGAAAAGCTTATTTCTCTTCTATAATTACTCTTTTGCCACCTCTGCTGTTCAATGATGAATTGAAGAGCTCAAGTTAGCACTCCCATAGCATTTTAAATCACTCAAAATGAAGAAGAGATGAGGCAGATATTAATAAAGTGTTCAGTCATAGGTGGTGTTCGGTCATAGGGCATATTACCCTGGGTCTGGCCACTGTGAACCAGCGCCCACCAATGCACTATGAAAGATGAATGGTAAGTGGTCAGGAAACCGTTTTCTGTTGGGTTTCAGTTCCCTAGCTAACCATGGTGGTTAGCTCAGTTGCTTTTTATTCTACGTACCTACTAACAACCCACAAGGGATTTTGGCCCTTAGGTAGAGGTCTATTTTTATTCGAGGATTTTTGAAAGATAATATTTTGGCTTGTGTTGAAACTTGAGATTAGTTATAGAATTATAATATCTTGAAGGCCCATCACAGTCTTGGGGAGGGGTGGGGGGGTTGGTTTGGGGCATTTTGTTTCTTCTTCCCAGTCTTCCTCATTCTTTCTTGTTTAAGTAAGAATTCATTCCTCATTCATTCTGTCTTCTTGTTCTTATCATCCACATGTAGTGGTCTTCCATCCACCACCTAACCTTTGCTGCTCTGCTTGTTTGCTTGCTAGGATTGTTCGCTCGCTGCTCATCCGCTGTTGCTACAGCTAGCAAGCTAGCTAGGTAGCTGTGCTCACTAAACCCAAAACAAAACAAGGAGTGTGGCCTTGCCATTTACATTAAATTGTATCTTAAGACAAAAAGAAGAATTATGGAAACTCAAATATAATTTCACCATGCAAAAATATAATCTTCAAAAAATCTTTTAAAAGAAACCAAAATCCTTCAAAATATTATAACTCTGATAACCAATCTCAAGTTTCAACACAAGCCATTTTGGTTTTTTTAAGAGGATTGTTTGAAAGTATATTTAAATTGTGTAGTGAAATACTTGAATTTGCATAATGCAATTTGATTCAACGCAACTCAATTGGATTGGAATTCAATTCAATTCATAAATTGAAGTTAATTGAATTAAACACAATATTCTTCTCCTTTCGATTCAACACGGTTACTGTTTTCATTGAAATTTCAATTAAATTGAATTTGATTGGATTTAATCAAATTCAATTCAATTCAATTCCTTTAATAATTTTTTTGGGTTGAATTCAATCAAATTATGAAATTCAATTACAAAAATGCACATGTTAATTTGCCTTTTCATTCCATATAGGTGGGTTGGTGAAAGGAGTGAGGCAATTAGGTAATTATGAAATGTTTTCATAATTGTCAAGTGAACAACATCAAGAATTGTACTATATAACATGGACATTTTGATGTGTTTTTTCATGTCATGTGGCTCTGGGGAAATAATGATATAGTTATTTGGAAAGGAGCAAGGTAGTCCATGAAGAAATACATGTTATTGTGTCTTTTCATTTTCTTTTTAAAAAAGTATTGAAACAATATTGTTTTGAATTACATACATATTGAACCACTTGAAACCATAAACTCCTAATAAATCCAAAGAATTTCCATTTTTTACATTCAAAGTGAATCATAATAAACTTGCTACATTTGTGAAATTATTCATTTGATAATGGGTCTTTTCAAAGTGTTTTTAATTTTTGTATGTGCACAAATTCAAGCATTTAAAATTAGCCCATTGGAGCCTTCATGTTTCTCAAAATTTTACTAGTGATGATGGAAGCATTTAAATTGGTATAGGGGTGCAACTTTGAGGTGAATAACTTTTGTCCCACCCAAATAAATTCTAGTTTGGAATCAACTTTCAATGGAATGGAAAGGTTAAACACATTGTGCCTAAATGTGACAATCTTGAAAAACACATGGGGAAGCGGCAAGTAGATTATGACATTCCTAACAAACGGTTGAAGGAAAATGAAATATACAATGACAAGAACAACAAACATGTTCAAAGTCTTGCCTTGTTCAACACTCAATAGCCTTTGTTTGTTTTGCAACAAGTTGATAATGTTGACGTTGGGGAAAATCAATGCAAGATTGTCCAGTTCACCATTTTTTTTTATGTTTTGGAAAATGGTCAGCCCATGGTTGAGTATGAATATTTGAAACCTTTATTTGAATTTTTGAAGGTAAAAAATTTGCCTAAAAAACATTGGACTAATGCTTCTAGGTGGGTGATGGGGGGAACATATTCATTACCATGTTTTGAGAGCTTTAAAAGATAACTATTGTTGGAGCTTCATTCCTTTCAATTAACTATGATGAAGTGACTTCTATCAACAACCAACAATTGTTTTTGGTACATGTGTATGTGTTGGACAATTGGGTGCATACACTGTTACTTCTGCCCATGGCCCATGTCATTGGTGGATCAAATGCAAAAGATTTAATGAAATGTGTGGTGGGATATTTGGTGCAAGTGCAGCTAAGCTTTGAAAATGAAAAAAAAAAAAACTGATTATGACATAAGTGGAAATCAGCATCGGTTGCTAGGTGTACATGTCCTTGACTTAAAGCGTTTGCTGATGAGATTACTGTAGCAATACTCTTGTACCGACTAATGAGTACGTATGCACTCTGCACTCAGCACAAACAACTGAACTTTGATGATTGTTTTATTAGGTCTTGTGTTGTTATTTTGACAGCTTTGACAGGTCCCAGGTGCTCTCTTGTGTGGATCCCAAAGCCCTTCTATTTGCGCCTTTCGGTGATGTCTGTTGGTGGGACTTTTGTCCCCTGTCTTTTTTTCAATCTCCCTTTAACCTTTTTGATGGGTGTTTGTTCTTTAATTTATTTTGGCAGGGTTGCATCAACATCCGGCTGTTAACTTATGTGAAGATGTTAAGGCCCACTTTAGCAGTTAAGATGCTTCTTACAACATTTATTGGAAGAAGGGTTTTCTCATTAGAAAAACATTGATTGTGATGGATAGAAAGTTGGGTTTTGTCCACTGTCGGTGTCGGTGCAGCATCCGCATGGGCGGCATTTGCGGTGGTTGTTGCCTAGATTCAGCGCGTGCCCAGTAGGACCATGGACAAGGAAAAGCTCAACAATGTATTGGATTTTTCAAATTGAATCCCTCAACATTCACATTAGTCATTCTACATAACTTGCCACAATTACCATAATTTTCAACCTGCACCACATAAAGACATTTCATGATATATTTTAGTAGAATTAGCTTTGGATTTCATATTTCTGAAAAACCAAAAATTATAAGAAGTTTAAGAATGTGAAAAATGAGTTTGGAATCAAGCAATATTTTGCATTCATTCTTTAGAAATAGTTGGGACCAAAATTAGATGTTTTATCTTTATTTTTTAATGGTTAGAACCCCAAAAAACTAGAATTGGGCAACATTGGCTTTTACCACATGTTACAAGTGTGAGCATGAGTTCACTAAATCTAGTCTTGTAAAAGCCTATCCCCTACAAATTCCATAAAAAGTTCAATCATCTAAAGCATTACCAATAAAAGAGCAAAACAAAAATAATTTGAAACAAAGGATTCATATGTCATGAACAATGGATGTCATATAACATATCAACATGTTGTATTAGTGTCTAGGTCCATATGATACTAAAATAATGACAGCTTTAAAACACAATTGGTACGTGCACGTAGCGACATACAAAAAAAACAAGATCATTCACAAACCATGCAAACAACCTTTTTAAATATTTAATTTTGAATGAAATAGTTGTAGTGAACTTAAATAAATTAAGTTACAATGGAGGCAAGCTTCACATTAGTTTTCAACTTAAAGTTCAGTACAACTTGACAAAAAAGGTTCAGAAAACAAAAAAAGGAAGGTTTTTATAAACCTATTTCAAGCTTTAATATGCCCTTGTTCACATTAAATCAAAATTAACATATGTTCCAAAGTGAATGGTTATGCAAAGTTATGGATGTCTTATGATTATCACCCAGTCTAACATAATAGCTATCACAACAATGACTGTCACATAACACAACATCTAGATAATATCTAGGTTACTATCATAGTGAACTAATGGCATAACCTTTAACACACACTAGACCGCACCCACATCTAATGGCATACAATTTGTCACAACCTTAGCCTTTTATCAAATCTTCAATTTTTGATATGCAAAATATTCACTCATGCCTTCATGGCATGCTTGAAGACCAAGAAACTTACCTCTAGACTTTGTTGCCTCCTATTTTGAAGCATAAAACACCTTGTGACCTCCACACTAATTGGTTTTCACATTCCTTCCCAATTCTCACACTCCCCCTTTAACATTGATGTCTTGTTCATGGGTGTGCATATTGCCTTCCCCATGGATGGGGCAATATCACAACCCCACATTCACCCAAATGAAGCCCATGAATATATCATTTAAGGTTGTTCTTTAGATGGTGAATTACTAAATTTTTGTCTAACATGTATGATTTAGCATGTAGACTCAAATCCTTGTGTTCAAAACCTTTACAACATCACTAGAAAACTTAACTTAATTTTCCCTAAAGTAGTATTTTTTATGACATAATTCTAGCACATGTATCCATCACAAACCATGTCACATTTAGAATGACTTAAATTGGTCACACCATTATATTTGTGTTGATTCCACATATGCATCACATAGTTTGCTTATAAATAGTTGTCATAGATATGCTTAAAACAACAAGTGGATTGAGTTGTTAGAGACATATTTATGTTAGACAAAGGTGTAAAACGAAAAAATAAAATTGCTTCAAGTTATTTTGTAGTAGCTTGATTATGTGTGTCATTGTAGTTGCAATGCTAGGGATGTAAAAGACATGTTTTCACACTAGTGCAAGATGATGTACAAAAGGTTGTAAATCAACATCTTTATTATTTTTGGATCATTTAAAAAAATTGGTGGTTTAAATTAATTTTAAAATGATTATTAGTCAATTCAAAAGTAATAAATAAATCAATATTTTTGCATGACATCATTTTTAAGAAAATCTAAGTGCATGTTGCATAATTGGACAAGATCAACCCATGGGATTTATTTGAAAATTATTAAAATGGAAGAAAATTTGTAATAATGTCATGATTCCAAGTTTCTGAAATCACATGAAAAATGATTTTGAATGCAAAGATAAGTTGGGATTGATTTATGGGGGAATTTGAAAAGGTCTTCATGTTGCAAGCTTAATTCTTCATCTAGGCACTCACATGGTGTTAGCCAAGGAAAGTGTAACATTCACCTCAAAACAAAGAAAAAATGTTTTGAAATAAAATGAAGGTATTGATGAGTCTTTGAACATGAATTCTCACTTTGGGAATTATGAATATTTGAAAGCATTGATTTTTTTGGGGATAAATTCCGTCATTTTGAGAACAATAAAAAAAGAAAGAACATATTATCACAATATTCCTATTCTTTTAAAACCTCCAAATTTTATTTTTTTAAAATTGAAAACATTTCACCACATTTGGACTTTGATCTTAATTTGTAGGATTAACTACCAAACCTTTGTTTTTTGAAATTAGATCTTTTACTATTTTGATAGGTTCTAAAAATTGTCACAGCTTAAGGCTAGAATTTCCAGCAACAAAATCCACTAATTATTTTTTAATCTTCCACAACTTAGGTCTTAAAATTGTGAAATAAACCTTACTAAATTTGACTCATTGAGCGCTTTCCAACAATACCAAGAATGGTTCCAAATTCCAATACTGATTGCAATTTCAATTTTATTTTATTTTCATTGGAAAACTGGTTCAATAATCAATAACTTCCACATTGTAGTTCTAAACATTCTCAAGCCAAGTCAATGCACCTTTACTCATTGAGAGCTTTTCAAAGATACCAAGAGCACAACATGAAAGATTGTGGTTTGGGAGACCTCAACATGAGAAACAAAACAAATTACCTTGCTTCACATATAGATGACTAATATTTTAGATTTACAATGTTCATGCAATTGTTCCCTAGAAGATAATTGAGTTTTCCTTGTGCCTGGTAAACATAAACATGATGGTCAAACTCTTCCTCCATCAAGCAACATGTCTTTCTACAATTGTAACAACCTTCGAGAAAATTCTTAAAGTATTTGTAAAGCATGTCAAATATGGCAATTTGACCATTACAATTTATTGTCTTAAGGTGGGGAAATTAAGGGCAAGTTTCCATATGTAATCATTATTTAACAAGTGAGTAATAATGATAATATATTAAATGTATTGTTCACATCATGTGCCATTAATGTTTTTTTTTTTTTCGACTAATTAAAGAATTATTATGTTTAAACATGTGCATGTTAATTTTTAAATAACCTTTTTAATGTATTAAAAATCACTTGGCAAATAACATTATTGGTTGCTTGAAAAGTGATGGGAAACATAAATTAGATGTTAATTTTGATATGTAGCCATCCATTTATTATATGTGAAAAACAAATGGTGATATATGGAATGTAGTGTTCACAAATGTGTGAATAATGAATTGCTACCTTTTTATACATTAAAATCTATTTTAGAATAACCATAGATATAGAAACATGGCAACCTCTTGTCCATGATTTTGAAAAAAATAAATCACTTTTGTTATGTTTATGCATGCATGAGAACTTTTAATTGAATTTTTTTTTAATGTCTCAACAAATTTGTAATGTATTTAAAAAGCACATGACAATGGCAATTAACTACAATTGAAAAGTGGCAAGAAATAAAAGTTATGTGTCAATTTTATATATGTAACCATCAATTTGTCATGTGTGAAAAAATAGTCATAAATGGAATGAATTGGTTAAACAATGTGTGAATAACATACTAATATTTGTTTTAATACTTTAACAGTTTCCCCATTTGATGATTATTTTTCAAAAGATTTCCATTTCCATGATTACCTTAATTACTAGTGTGAACCCGGTGCATAATGCACCCCGTCGATCCCCCCATCCGGTCTTTCGCATTTCCCACTCCGGTTCATTTTCACCTATTAAGACCCCTAGAACTCCATCCCCACCCCCTCCCCCCTTCACGAAAAAAATAAAAATCATGACCCTCCTAAACCCTTAGCCCAAAAAAAGTGCACCCAAATTTTCTCACCCACCCTCCAAATCCCAAAAATATTTCTCCCATCGACGACGACAGTTGCTACTCGAAAACGAACGTAAAAGTAAGATAAGGACCTTTGGCAGTTGCTGTGCAAAAATGGACGTAAAAATAAAAGTAAGAAGTAAAAATTCAAGGTCTTGAATAGTTTTTGAGCCCTCGAGTTCGGGGGACAATCTATACTATTACGTCCGTTCGTAACGAAGCTTGGATCCGTCACAGAAGGCCGACCGAACCCGACCCAGCACTTCCGAACTCCCGAATTTCTACCAACCCGGCCCGTCATGGAGTGCTGGGCCGAGTCCGTCACAGAAGGCCGGCTGACTCTCTGGTCCCCTGCACCGGTGGGACGGGCACGGCCGTTCTCTGGTTCCCAGCAGGGGCGGAGCGCTGCTTGGAGGAGCGCTGCGCGTCGCGCGGAGCGCTGCTTGGAGGAGCGCTGCGCTGGCGACGCGTGGCCTGGAGGAGGAACGCGTGGCCTGGAGGAGGAGCGCTGCTGGAGAAGGAGCGCTCCGCTGCTGCAGGCGAGAGAAGAGAAGACAAGACAAGAGAAGAGGCGAGAGAAGAGAAGAGAAGACAAGAGAAGAGAGATCTTGATTGGAGGACCTCGACAGCGCTTATAATTTTCAAAGAACGCGAGCGAAGGCGAGGTTGTTCGAACGCATTCTACACAAGGTTGGCGGAGAGAGACACCTTTGCAGCGATGGATTTTCACACGATCCTCGAATTAATACTCATTACTATCGAGGCTGCCAGTTTGATGGTCGCGATCCTCCACCTGATCGCGGACCGCAAACGAGGTCATCCACCCGCAGGCAGTCAATTTCTCTACGATCTGTCCATGATCCTTTTTTCTTTGAAGTGTTTTTGGTCTGTCCTCTACTCGTTTCCATTTTTGGCTTGTTATTTGAATAGATCCGTATGGATTCAAAATTATTTGTTATTATTTGCAGCTGCATAAAACGGGAGCAGAGCAATCTGCATCTGCGAAAATCATTCCATACGAAATATGGAGGAGAAGGAGGACCGGCTCAAGTGAGACTGGAGGAGGCGGGAGCGTAGCACACCAAATTCCTTCTGTTATTGAGATTTTGCACAGTTGATGGGACTTTCTAGAATCGGGATATTACCCAAATTTGTTTTTGAGAGTAAAGTTTGGTGGGTGCCCTCTCCTTTCGCCCAAAACAAAGAAATGTTGCACTTGCTGGGAGGGTTGGTTGTGTTCGAAATATTCGTGTCTGAGATGTTTTGTGGCTTTCATGTTACTTTTTGCAGGTCCCCTGATGGTCGATCACCTTTTGCTAACATGTTTCCTGCTTGCTTTGCTTGCTCTTTCCTTAGAGCATCCCCACCCAAGCACTGGAAGAGCATGTTTTGGATGTAGGATACTAAACACTTGTTGGTTTGGTTTCCTGTCAATATTCTTCCTTTTGTTGCTGTAAGTTTACCTCCTCCTCCTTTGCCAGTTTCTGAAGAGACTGGTTCCCCTTCTGATGATGTGCAACCTAATCATAGTGGGGTCCCTGAACTTTCTCCTCACAGAATTTTTGGCTACAGAGATTACAAAAGAAGGCTGGTATTCCTTTCTTCTCTTATGTCTCAAGGTAAGTT
>Ga0116230_10002377_pt1 | contig 18107 bp, 8 predicted proteins | sample S1TSphfallax_3_FD_88678 | JGI IMG/M metagenome (GOLD analysis project Ga0116230, IMG submission 88678) | Host-associated microbial communities from peat moss isolated from Minnesota, USA - S1T2_Fd - Sphagnum fallax MG | ecosystem: Host-associated > Plants > Peat moss > Unclassified | place: USA...
AGCCATGATCCTACGAAGATCAAAGATTCAATTGGGCGAATAACTATTCTTGGATCATTGAGGCATACTTGCACCAAAGATTGCCAGTCTTGTTGTCCGTTGGCTAATTCGGAAAAAGTGGACCAATCATCTAAATAAAAGCCAACTTTGCCGATAATTGGACCGAACCAGATTGCTTGGCAAATAATCAAGGCTATGAAGACTGCTGAATTAGCGAACGATTCGCTTTTTTGGAGTTTTATCATTTATTTAAGAGGTAGCGCAGCCAACCGCTGTTTTATCGGTTGAAATGCCTATTTTTGTGTACAGTGTTTCTAATTCGTCAACCATATCAGCAATAGTGCGCTCGGGTTTGATGTTGTTAACTAATTGTGCAAATAGCGATCTATTCTTCGTTAATATAAAAAGTTGGGAAGATAGCGATTGCACGTTATTTTTCTCAAATAACAATCCATTAAATTCGTGTTTGATCAATTCAGACATACCGCCTAAATTGGTAGCGATTACAGGTGTTTTAGAAGCAAGAGCTGATTGAATAACCAGTGGCGTGTTCTCATACCAGCGGGAAGGTACAATCAAAACATCAATATTGCTGAAGATATTGCCGATGTTGTCGTTGGGAAAAGTGCCAGCAAAATTTATTTTTTTGGATAATGCAGACCCGTCATCAGCTACTTGACGTAAAAAGCGATAGTAATCGGGAAACTGATTTGGGTCACCGTATAAAGTTAGGTTCGCTTTGACTTGCTGTGGCAATTTTAAAAACGCTCTAACCAATAAATCGGGACCTTTGTGCTCCGAAAGAGTACCGATAAAAGCAAAGCGCAGCTCATCACTTGCAGTCTTATTTTGTCCTATTTGCAAGGGCTCAGTGTCAATTCCATAATGTATAAGTTCGATTAAATCTGCACTCAGTCCATTGCGTATAAATAAGTCTTGCATCAGACGGGTGGGAACAGTTATGGCAGCAAGGCGATTAGCAAAATGTTTTAACGTATATGGGCGTTCAATGGTTGCTGAAACAGCCGCTGGTAATTTTTTTGCTAGATAAGTCGCATACAAACCAGACGCCATGAATTTATTCACAGACTTAGGCAAGTGAGTTAGTTTATCTCCGATGGCTGGATACTTATCAGCTAAAGCCTCAATAAATTCTGGTTGTTCGGGAAGAAGTTGCGGTGTGTAACAGGTCAAGCAATTAATGGCCAGCGCCGACGGACCGCAACAGTTGTTGCCATCAGGTCGCCTTAACTGCACAACAGGACAGATGAACCAAAAATCAGTGGCCGAATATATAACAGGTAATTTTCTGTTGTTCGCCTCTTCAATCAGACTTGCAGAAAGATTTTGCAAGTGAAAGCAATGCACCAAATCTGGTGCTAATTTGTCAAATAATTCTTGGTATATTTTTTTTAGATAGGGGTGATAATGTTCGTTGGCAAATCGGTTTTCTTTTAGACATGTTGTTTCGTTAAGACTGTAAACACTAATACCTTCCCAAAGATACTGCGAAAGTTCGCCTTCCTCTTCAGATGGCGATGTCTTCTTCTTTTTATTGACATCCGGCGGGCTGGTTGTGAGAATGCTCACTTGGTAACCGCGGCGCTGCAACTCACACGCTACTTTCTGCGTTAGGACTTCCGTGCCGGCACGATGTTTTGGGAAAAATTTGTGTACGGTGAGTAAAATTCTCTTCATAAATTATCGGATGAGAGTGTTGCCGAAGATCGTTAAATAGCGTAGCAATCAAGCAAATATAAGAAGTCTTTCAACTATTGAGTTAAACTGAGCATTATAGAATGAGGGCAGAGGAAAGCCTGTGCAAAAAAACTTGCTTCGCGTTTGTCTTATTTCTCGTGAATACCCGCCGGATACAGGATTCGGTGGTATAGCTACGTTTACAAATCATTTAGCTCACGGGCTAGTTAGTCTTGGGCATGAAGTACATGTAGTTACTCTCGCCAAAGCGGAAAGCAGATCATACATCGAAAATGGCGTTACAGTGCATAGAGTCATGCCCTACTTTGAGCAGGGTGCCCTTAATATCATAGATTGCATAATGCCCTACAGCAAATATATGGTTAGTACCTCGGCTGCTTTGTGGGAAAAGTTTTTCGAGTTGCATAAAAGAGAACAATTTGATGTGGTCGATTCACCGGAATTATTAGCGGAGGGAGTGTTCCCTGCTTTAGCGAGTATATGTCCACTGGTTATAAGGCTTTATACACCGCATTCGAAATTTATTGCTGAAAAATTGCACAATGTCACTCCCTCTTTTGATCATCAATTTGTAGCTATGATCGAGAGAGTAGCAATGAAATGTGCTGACGCTATTACTTCTCCAAGTAAAGACCTAGCTCAATTTGTGGCCAAAGACATACATTGTCCATTGGACCAAATTAAAATCATTCCCAATCCTATTGATGCTGATGTATTTTCTCCTCACGGTGAACGAGCCATAAAACAAAATGGTTCTTTAAACGTGCTTTTTGTCGGCAGGTTGGAAGAACGCAAGGGAATTAGATATTTAATCGAGGCATGGAAAGACATTATTGTCTGTGTACCGCAAGCTCATTTGCATGTCATTGGTGATGATACTAAGACAGGGAAAGGGCAAACGTCGGTAATCATGCAATTAAAAAAATTTATAGAAGAAAATAAATTGACTAAAAGTATTACTTTCATAGATCGCATACCTTTGGGTGATCTACCAGCTTATTATCGCTCGGCAGATGTTTGCGTGGTACCTTCTGTTTATGACAATTCCCCGTACACCTGTTTGGAAGCAATGTCTTGTGGTTCGGCAGTGATCGGTACTACTGCTGGAGGGACCAGCGAGTACATAGTTCACGCAGAGTCAGGGATTATTGTTGAACCTAGAAACCCTGCAGCCATAGCGGAAGCTGTAATCAATCTTTTGAAGGACAAAAAAGAACGCGAACGTATAGGCAATAATGCTCGCAGTCGAGTATTGCTCAATTTTCAGAGGCGAGAAGTAGCTAGGAAGATGGTGCAACTCTATCAACAAGCGATGGAATCCTTTTCTCACAGACAATCAAGTATATCCACCTGTCCGATTTATCCTCACTCGGCGGAAAAGATTCTTTCTGATATGGAAGAAGTGGCCCTAAACTTTAATGAAAGCCTGCATCAGTTTCTTTTTCAGTGGTCATATGCCTATCGCATCGGAACTTGGTACAACAAATTAAGATACAGACCCAGGCTATATCTGGCTAAACTTTTCCTGCGATTTATCAATATGTTTTCGTTTTGGTGGACGCCTGAACAACGCCGAGTCGTGCCCTTTTATCGATCGTTAGAAGACGCTGTCATTGAGAAAGAAGCAGAGGTGCAATTGGCGCGTAGAAAATATCGTCCTGTTAAATGTTAGGCTATAGCTTAAGCAATTTGATAGGCCCATGTGTGAATTTCCAGGATCAATGACTACAAATCTGGGCAAAGAAAAATCGACTTCTACAGTGCCTTTGATTCTAATTTTTGCTTTGTCAATAATTATAAGAATTTGGTTCAATTTTTTCGATAACCATATCAATACCGCTTTTTCTTGTGACGCGGCTGAGTATTTGCGTGACTCCCAAAATCTCGCTCTATGCATTAAAAAACTATTTGCCCGAAATTTTCACAATGGATTTGTCTGTTTTAGAGTTTTATGCGGACAGGAGCAGAATAATGATTCTGAGATTGTAAAAGAACTACTGTCCCCTCTTAAAGAGATGTCTATTTCTGGGCCGGCGTTTCCAATCTTTTTGTTAGGATGCTATAAAGTTTGCGGACAAAATCCCTCGATGAATAATTGGATCGTTCCAATATTCGCACAGACCATTCTTTGTTCTTTAACTTGCGTTTTGATTACCGCTATCGGATTTATTTGTTGGGAAAAAAAGGAAGGAATTGCAGCCGGTCTGCTGGCGGCTCTTTATCCGAGTTTCATAGTTAATAGCGGTAGATTATATAGTGAAAGCTTTGCTTGCTTTTTGCTTTGTCTTACTCTTTGGATTATGTGTTTGTTCTTTGTCAAAAAGAAAAATACTGTTGGCTGGGGCTTTCTGTTCGGTATCACACTATTTGCCTTACAGGTGACACGTTCACTAATGAGCCTATTAACTATTTTTGTTTTTGTATTTTTTATTGTTTTATTGATCTTTGTTGTAGGAAATCGGGCTCAGATTAGCAAATATTTAATCGCTGCAATAGCGGGTTTTGTTCTTTGTCTACTTCCTTGGTTGGCATTGCAAAAATTGGCTCTGGGAAGAGCATCTTTGGTTGTTGATCGCTGCGGCAATTACAATCTTTTTGTGGGTAACGATGTAAGAGACCAAGGTTATTTGAGCATTCCTTATCCCGATCTTAGTGGAGTCGATACAGCAAAATCCTGGCAAATAGTGAAGCAGTCCATAAAGAAAAACCCGCTTGGCTGGCTTAGGCTCATGCTTGACAAGCCGGCGAGATTATTAAAGCTACCTTGGAATGATTTCAAAGCTTGGCTTGGTCCGATAAATCCAGGCGCTCAGGCAATATTTCACCAAACGCTTTTGGTTTTGGCTTGTTTGGGCATTTTGGTACGGAAAGAAAATCTCGAACCTATGATGAAGCGGCAAAAGCTTTTATTGAGATGTCTTCTTCTTTTTTCTTTTATTTTGCATCTGGCTTATTTGGCTTTCATTACCGTACCTCGTTACAATCTCACGGCAATGCCGGGCGTAATTCTTTTCGCAGGGGTTGGTCTGACAAGTATTTTTGGCGCTATAAAATCTAAGCGATCTTTTCTCTCAGCAGTAAAGCTTTTAGCAGTTGTGTTTATTGTGATGCTTGTATCGCGATTGAAATTAGTTCAATGGTTATCTTTTCAAAACAACAATTTTATTCTGACTGACTGCTTACTTGTAGGTGACATTCTTCTCCACAGTGCCGCTATTTATCTGTTTGCCTTGGTGATTTCAAAAATAGTTATTTTTACTGGAAATAAACAAAGACGCGTTATAGCTTTCAGTTTGCTGCTGCTTTTGGGAATTTTTTCCGTCCCGGCATACTGTTTTCCTTTGAGAGGGCAAGGTCGTTGGTATGAGTGGTGTCATGAGTTTAGAACCAACCAAAGCAGAATAGAGCGAAAGATTTTTTTGAATTACGATCAATCGAGGAAAGTTCTTAGTAACGGAGCTTATCTGGCTATCTATATGAGTGGGGGAGAAAAGCTCGCCTCAGATTGGGAAATGTCTATCAACGGAATTAGATTGAACGGACCTTTTCTTCCGGCAATATCAATAACTCAGGATTTGAGTTTGGTGAGATTGAATTCTGCTGACGAGATGACTATAGAACAGGAATGGATTATGAATCATTTGTGTGGATTGACGGCGACGAACATTCTTGATTTAAAACAATGGTTTTTGATTCCGATTACAATGGACCAATGGCAAAAAATACTGAAAGTGAACACAAATCAGCACGAGGACGAAGAGATTAATGTACGCATGACTTTTACTGGTTGTGCCAGTAACAGCGGTTTCGTTTACGGTGCTTACCCGTTTAGTAAACGTTATACACAGATGCCCAGTCTATTTCACTACTCGTGGGAGAAGAGCTTTTATGGAGTCGAGGACGATAACTCTGTAAATGATCCGGCTTATGACCAAAGCCTTTCTTCGCATACAGACTCTGGGGCTTATTTGAAGCTTTTGCTACCAAATGGCAAAGACGTAGTATCTCTTTCTGAGGTGAAATCGGCAACGAGTAATTTTGAGACAAGTGCCGTTACCTTGTCTTTTAACGAAAAAGCTTTGCCAAAACACACGGGGGGATGTCGGTTAATCAGATTATCTGGGGAGGTAGATAAACCGATGGATTGGGAAATAATTCCCTCGATATCTCTTGATTTTAGTTCATACGAAAAAAATGGTTCTTGCAAAAAATACACTTATCGGCCGGTGTGGATAGCCAGTGTTTTGCCGGTGCCCAATCGAGCTGGGGTTGCCAGAAAATTTGATTTCTGTTTTCCTCTATTGTTTGATGCTATTCCGGCACAATTGAAAGAGGTAACTCTACATCTTGATAGCAAGGCAAAAGCTTTTGCGGATAGGCAACCAAACTCTTCCTTAAGCAAGGATTATGTGCGATGCTATTTTGAAATTTATGAAATGCCTAAATTGCCTTCAGGAATGTCGTATGAAATCCTCTAAGATGTTTTTCCTTCTCGTTTTGCCGCTGCTTATTATAGCTATCATTGCTTTGTCTGCTTTCGGTAGAACTCTGGGCAGTTATTTCCTGGAAGATGATTTTGGTGAAGTTTATTATGTGTCCCATATCTTTGCTGGCAACTGGCATTTATTAATTGATAACTTGACCGGGAATTACATGCAAATACCGACAATGAAGGTTTATAGACCATTTCTTTTGTTGTCCATTATGGCTGATTACGCTTTATGGAAAACAAATGCGGCTGGTTATTTTGCCACGAATATTATTTTTCTAATGGGCACAGCAATGATGCTGTATTTGGTGCTGAGACAATTAACCCGCAGCTGGCATATAACCAGATCGGTATTGTTTTCTCTTTTAAGCGCGGCCTTATTTGTTGGTAGTCCACTTCATTGCGAGTCAGTCTCTTTGATGGTCGGCAGAGTAGACATAATCTGTTCCTTTTTCTTTTTAACGGCTTTATGGGCATTCATCCGCAAAGGGAATAGCACTAATATTCGGTTATTTATTTTGGGGCTAGTTTCGTTTTGGATAGCTTTGTTGACCAAAGAAATGGCTGTTGGTCTGCCGGTAATATTAACGGCAATTTGTTTTTTCTTTCCTCAAAATTGGAGTAATAAACCACCGGGAACATATACCCGTATAGACGATGGTGAAAATGTGCATGTTGTCGACAAATTGCGGCTGTGTTTGCGAATGACAGTTCCGGTCTGGATAAGTTTGTTCCTTTATTTTATTTTGCGATTTGTCACCCTGGGCACATTTGTTGGTGGTTACGTTGGGAGCATAGGTGCCGCTCAGAACAAACATCTTCTAGAGAAATGGTGCGATCCTGATACTTTGTCTAGAATCGTTTTTCCATTTAACCTAGCAGTATTCGGCGAACATACAATCTACCACCTGCTTTTTGCTGGCACTTATTTGGTGCTCGCTATTTTGTTTGTTTTGAGGCTAGTTAACTCAGGGCTGCCTCGTCCCTGGTTAGGTTTGCTTGCTGTTTGGTTCGCTACCAGCCTTTTGCCGATATATCAACTATGGGGGCTAGGGGCAAATTTGGAAGGTTCAAGATTTTTGTTCTTCTTGACTATGCCTTTGGCAATATTTATACCAGTGTTAATATTGGCGCCGGCAAAATTGCAACCAGAAACTGCGGGTAATACCGCAGCTGATGCAGAAAGCAGGAAGCACCCTGCTATAGCTGTAGCGGCTGTCATAGCTTTATCCATATTAGTGCTTTTGCAATTAAAAGTAGCCGCAAAGAACAACATTCCCTGGGTACATGCGGGCAAACAAACTAAAGCTATTCTTTTGAAAGGACAGGAGCTCGTCAAGAGTGTTGGTCAAGGAAAGAAAATAATTGTTTTGGGCATACCTAAAGAAGTAGATGGCGCTCATATAATCTATAACGGATTTACTTTCAATATTATTATGATGCCACCGTTTGCGGAAGAAGACCTGGCGGATCATTTTATTACTTTTGATCCTACGTTTGATGGCGATGCATCGTTGATTGATACCCAAAGATTTAAGCGAGAAATAAGGCGTTCAGATCTTATAGATTGTTATATTTGGCGGCAAGATATTCTTGCTTTTGAACGGTTACCGGTTATCAAAACAACATCTTCCCACAACGCAGCCGCTCCACCATTTATAGTGCCGTTGCCCAGTACTAAAGATATCCTTTTCCCTTTTAATAAACAAAGAGGATTATGGGAAGTCAATGGAAATGGTGTTGGCATTTCACAATGCGAGAAAGGCATGGGCATAGCTATTGGTCCCATCAACGTAAAGCCCTCGGACTATGATTTTTTAGAGATGGAGGCAATTATTGAGCCATTACCCAAAAGGCAAAATATCGAAGCCTTTTGGCAGGGGACAAAGTCTAATGATGCAAGATTTTCAGCCCCGGCGCATGCGAATTTCTTATCTTATAGCGAACGAGATTTAAGACCTTTTATTTACCGACTGGCGTTATCTCGGCATTGGCGTTGGTTTACCGAAGGCACAGTAAAACATATAGAGATTGAATTGCCTTCGGCAAAGTCTATCCTGATAAAAAATATAAGACTTTTGCCCGACCGTTTGATAGTGCCCGAATTGGCTGTTGTTGACCAGCAAGCCGACAATTTAGGGTTATATACGTTTGGTAAAAAAGGTCTTATTTTGCGAGCGAATGCGGAGGGTATCGATAATTCAGGCGCAGTAAAATTGGAAGTATCTAAGCCTAATTATTTTTTCGATAATTTTGACGGAAAGAGTGAGGATGTCGTAATGACTAGTTTAACTATTCCCAATCGCTCCGGAATCAGAGTTATTAGCAGTAAACTTTTCCCTGTTTCCGCCTATTATCAGATAAGAGCTCTTGCCTTAAGCAAAGACGGGACTGGAAAAGGTGAGTGGTCTTACCCCATAACGGTAAAATTCAACTGAGCTGAGCTCAGTTCGCTATAGCAAATATGCTAAACTGCAGCAATATTATTGGTTAGAGAACTTATAGATATGAAAGCCTTAGTTATTGGTGGCAATGGTTTTATCGGTACTAATCTTGTAGCGGCTTTAAAAAGTCAGGGTGTTCAAGTCAGGGTTTTTGATCGTTATCCCAGTAAATTTGCCTCTCCTCACGATAATGTTGAGTATATAACCGGCGATCTAGGTAATCACGGTGCCTTAGACGAAATTGTGCACGGTATGGATTGGGTTTTTCACCTTGCCTATACTACTTTGCCGAAAACGTCTAATGATGACCCAGTTTATGATGTGCGTTCCAATCTGGTTGATACCATTCAGCTTTTACAAGAATGCTCTAAAGTCGGTATAAAAAAGTTTGTTTTCATATCTTCTGGTGGTACCGTATACGGTATCCCGCAAAATTCTCCCATCAAAGAGAGCCATCCCACAGAGCCAATCTGTTCTTATGGTATTTCCAAGTTGGCAATCGAAAAATATCTTCACCTCTTTTATTATCTAAATAAGCTTGACTATGTTGTTTTACGACTATCCAATCCTTATGGTGAATGGCAAAATCCTAACGCCAAACAAGGAGCTGTAGGTGTTTTCCTTGGAAGAGTCGCTCATGGAGAAGCCATTAATATTTGGGGAGATGGAGAAGTTGTTAGGGACTATATCTATATCAAAGATGCTGTGACAGCTTTAATTCAAGCCGCTCAATACAAAGCTAATGACGACGAGCCTCGCATTTTCAACATAGGCTCTGGCAGGGGATATTCTCTTAATGCACTGGTCAGCGTTATCCGTAGTACTGTAGATGTTCCTGTCAAAGTGGAATATTTACCGGCTCGCGATCTTGATGTGCCTGCTAATGTTCTCGACATTTCTCTAGCAAAAAAGAAACTTGATTGGTGTCCGAGCACCGATTTATCTGAGGGCATAGCTGCGAGCTGGAAATGGATCAAGTCGTTGGACTTACTCAAACAAGAGACAGCACCGGCGCGTTAAGTTTGTCGGGGTGCAGAAATATTGAGCACACTAATCAAGATTCAGGCAGCGTTATTTGATAAACGATCTAGGTCGTTATGGCTAATCGCTGCTTATTTTCTATTTGTTCTTTGTTTTGTTTCTCTAAAAGGAAATTTCCCCTTAAATGACGATTGGTCTTACGGTGAAGGTGTGCATGGTTTTTTGGAGAAAGGGCAGCTTTTAATGCCTACCGTTTGTGCAGCTGGATTTACTCATGTTTTTCTAGGGGCAGTCTTTTGCAAAATTTTTGGTTTTTCATACGTGGTGTTGCGAGCTATTGTTTTTAGTTTGGGCATTATCGGAAGCTTTGCTTTATACGGAGCTTTGCGAGAACTGAGGTTACACCGCGCTGCAGCCGTTTTGTGTGCACTTATCTATTCGTGCAATCCACTTATGGTCAATCTATATTTTTCTTTTATGTCTGATGTGACTGCTCTCAGTTTGATAAATATTTATTTGTATTTGCTGCTGCGTGCCATCAGAAAAAATTCCTTAACTCTAACTATGCTATCTATTTTGGCATTAGTTCTTGCAATTGCTACCAGGCAGTCTGCCATAGTTTTTGTGCTTTGTAATTTCTCTTTATTATTTTTAAAAGTAAGAAATCGCAAAATCGTGATTTGGACGCTGCTAGCATCAATAGCAATACCGTTGTTATGCTATATAGGTGTTGATCAGTGGCTAGTGCATAGAAGTATTAGCCTAGCTGATTACCATGACGCAAAAGCGGCGCATGCACAATTTCTGGCAAACATACTATCTTCACCGTCACAATCGGTTTGGACGCTCATTGTGGCATTAGGCCAAACATCATGTTATGTGGGATTATTTTGCGCACCTATACTTTTAGCAATAATGCTAAAAAGCAAATCGTTTTTCGCTAGATACATACAATCGTTTTGGTTTTGGTTGGTATTAGCAGTTGGTATTGTTCTTGCCTCTGTTTTTCAGCTGGTCATTGTGCAATCTAGACTAATGCCTTTCAATCAAAATTTGCTACGCTTGCCTATGGTATGCGCCTTAACCATTATGGGCTTGAATATACCTCTTCTGGCCGATAGAAATTTAAAGTGGCTTACTGGATTATCTTTTTTATTGGCTTTTGTGTTGCTTATATCTCTTGGTTGTTTTTTGCAAATATCCATACTGGCTGCTAATAAATATATTCGCTTTGGACGCGTTTCCCCATCTCGCTTGGCGATGTTGTGGATATGTTCGGTTTCGGCATTAGTATCTATGATATTCGGTGCTGTAGAGACAATAGTACGCTGCACAGACCGATATTATCTGATAGCGCTGGGTCCAATTTTGTTGACCTTAGCCATGTTTGCGCGCTATTCAAAATTTAAGATAGTGCAGCCGTTGTCGATTGTTGTTTTGTTATTTATAGCTATTTATTCAGCTTGTGCTGCCCAAGATTATTTGGGTTGGAATAGAGCTCGGTGGCAAGGTCTTGAAAGGCTGGAGGCGCGCGGAATATCTGCTAATCAAATTGACGGCGGTTATGAGTACAATACCCTGCGCGATATAAATGTATATGCCAGCACAAATCATGGCATGGCTCCGCGCAGTAATTGGCGGTGGTGGCCAGTAAAAGGAGAGACTTATATCGTTAGTTTCTCGCCAATTCCAGGCTATACCATTACTGATCGCATTTTATATTGGAGCGCGCTTGGCTTTAAACAGCGTCAGGTGCTCGTATTACGCAGCGAAAACAATAAATAGTTTAATGGGCACCTGACGCTGACTTATCCTGTGTATATACAATACAAAATAGTGTTGCGAAGAGAGACTGCGTTGAAATGTGATTAGTTCGTCGATTTGATGAATGAGACCACTTGATTAATTGTAATTTATTAGATAGATCTTGTCTGCCATCTTGGAATCCGGGATGATTATGAGCTGTCCTTAGCCGAAGAGCCTCGTGAATTGATGAGCCCAAAAACTATGAACCAAGTTGAACTCTCTATAGTAGTAGCTGTATACAATGAAACTTCTTACAATTTGCACGCTCTGGTAGAAAAGCTTGAACAAATTCTTTTCCCTTTTCGGATATCTTACGAGATTGTTTTTGTTAACGATGGCAGCAAAGAGGATACAACTGCTTGTTTGAAAGAACTAGTACAACAGCTGAATTATGCCAGGCTGATAAACCTATCGCGAAATTTTGGGCAGATGGCAGCTATATCGGCAGGTTTTAAGTTTGCCTCCGGATTGGCCATAGTGACCATGGATTCCGACTTGCAAGACCCACCAGAGTTGATACCGGATATGGTGAATCTCTGGCGGCGGGGGTATGACGTTGTTTACGCTAAAAGGTCTTCGCGCAAAGACAAACTAGCAAAACGTCTAACGGCATTTCTGTTCTATAGAATGATGTCTTCCTTGTCTACAATTAAAATACCCCGAGACACGGGTGAATTCAGACTAATAGATAGAAGAGTAGCAAATTGTCTAAACGAGATGCCGGAGCGTACTCGTTACATAAGAGGTTTGATTCCATGGCTTGGCTTCAAACAGACAACTATCCCTGTTGACCGGCAAGCTAGACAACACGGGGAAAGCGGCTATAGTCTTAGAAAATTAATAGCACTAGCTTTTGACGGTTTAGTATATTTTAGTCATACACCAATTTACGCTCTTTCGGTTATAGGTCTATTCACCATGTTGGCGTCAATTTTAATACCGGCAGCATGGTTAGCATTTGCTGGGCATAAACATTTATTTGCTGTTTTAGCTGGGAGTGGTTTTGTTTTCCTTTCCGGTTTGCAGTTTTTACTTTTGGGCATCGTTGGTTTATATATAGCCAAAATTTTTGATGAAGTGAGAGGTCGTCCTATATATGTAGTTTCAGATACTATGGGGCGTGTTTTAGATTTAGACAAAGAAAAGAAAAATTTCGATGATAATTATGCTGGTGACCTTGTTGTTACTCGAACAAATGAAGGTGCCTTGGAAGTCGATCCCTTATTCGCTGATTTTCGCGGACGTTCTAAGGTTGCCATTGATCCCAGCGCGGATCGGATTTAGTAAATAGTCAAAATACATAGAGGAATAATGGCACAGGAACAATGCCTATCCGAAAGGCAAAAAGATTGTTTCTGCCTAATCACTATTTTCGGTATATTAATTGTCCGTTTTTTTTCAACAATTTTTCTATCTAGATCGATTTCCAAGCTGTTTCTTATAGCTCATTGGGATTCTCTTTTCTATCCATTGAGATCCGGGCAAAATTTTGGTACGGATCCCGCATTGCTTCAGCAGTATTTGCCGTACAGATTTTTAGTAGCTAATCTGTGGCATCATGGGCTCCCGTTATGGAATCATCTAAGTGGACTAGGAATGCCTCTGGTAGCCGATCCACAGGCTTTTGTTTTTTCACCACTCGATGTTTTGTTTACACTTTTACCAAGTATCCATACTTGGGACTTAACCCTTGTTTTTGAATTGTTTATCGGTGCAGTATCCACCTATTTTTTAGCGAGAGAATTTGAGTTTAAAGCCACAGGAGCTTTGACAGCAGCTTTGCTATTTATTTTTTGTCCTTGGGTGCAGTGGGAACTGGAGCTTTTGGGCAGGGGCATTTGTCTAACACCTTTTGTATTCTTGTTTTTTGTAAAAATGTCCAAGCGTAATTCTTTTGAGAAAGCGGCTTTGGCGGGCATAGCGGCAGCGGTAGTTATTTTGTCATCGCATCCCGAAATGGCTTTTATAAGCATAATGTCTGCGGTTCTACTTTTTTTCGTAACTGCCTACTATTACAGCCCCTCCAGTTTTAGCGTTTTATCCAGTTTTAAGGCTGTTTTAGTAGCAGCTTCTGTCGCCTTTGGCTTAACCGCCCCCATGCTCATACCATTTGTAGAATATCTTCTGAACGGGGACTCTTACAAAATTGCTACGGTAGCGGCCAGCGGGCTGCCGATTGGGTCGATTTTGTCGAACTATCTTTTTCCTTATTGTGCCAAGGGCAGTATATATTTAGGACCGCTTTCCTGGTTTGGTCTAGCGGCGGCTATGTGTTTTTTCGCTAAATCAACTTCGTCCAATCGTTTTGCTTTCCCTTTGATTGGCGGTTTAGCTCTGAGTTTGATTGCAGTAACGCGGTTTGAGCCTTTTAGAACTCTTTTCACCGTTCCACCGTTGTCAATGACTTTTGCTACCTATTGCTTACCCGAATATATATTGTTCTTGTCTTTAGTAAGCGGTATGGGCATAAATAATCTGTTTCTCTCCAGAAATAGCCGCAGGACAGTAAGACAGGTCACCACGCTTGCAGTTGTTTTATTGCTGATGATAGCGCCATTGATATTGTCTCTTTGGCATAAGAATAATCTGGGACTGCAATTCGATTCGACGTTTGATTTACCCAGGTTTTTATTCAAACCTTGGGTTTTTAATACTGCCGTTACGATGGTTATGATGACAGCCTTGTGGATAGCAAGAAGTATTTCTAATAGAAACTCTCCATTTTTTTTAGGCATATTTATCGTTTTAGGAATAACAAACTTAATTGCTATTTCGTCATTTAGTCTGCCAATTCGTCCGTCTTTTCAATTTCCAGCTCTATTGCCGGTAAAAATTGATGCTAAAGAAGATTCGCGAGTTATGTCGATAGGTAATCATTTACTGAAGCCTGGCATTAATTTGATATATCATCTCTCTTCTCTACAAGTATTGAACCCTCTTCTGCCGCGAGGCTATTTGAAATTCATTCAAGCTTGCGGCGGCCAAGCAGATCAATATACTCAGACATTTCCCTCCTTTGTAGATAGGCTCGTGACCTTGACAGGGGTGCAACACATTTTAACCATGGAGCCGATTTTGGATAAAAAGGTAGCTAACCTTGCAAAAAGAAATGTTATTTCACCGGCTGTAAATTACGATCACAAACTTATTATCGACCAAATTGAACTTCTTCATGATCGCAATACCGGTGCTCTTTTTTTAATAAGTCACATAAGACTGCCAGAGGCAGAAAATGGAAATTATTATTTATGTTTTGATATACAAGACGTTCACGGCAAATCGGTTTCATATGTTGAACCAAAGCTGATTTCTGCTGGCAATAGTGAAGTGGTTTGTTCTGGTTGGCTACCAAAAAATCTACAAAACTGGCGAGTTTTTTTGAAAATAATGAGAAGTAAGGACTGTCATTTTGTTAGTCCAACCCAAGTACCTTTTGGTTCAATAGAGAAGGACGGCGCCTGGCTTCTAGGTTCAGGCAAAATGCCCATATGTAGCGATATCAATAATGATCGTTTCAAGATTTTTACTAACAGTAATGGCATCCTTGTTTATACGGACAAATATGCTTTACCTCGCTATTTTTTTGTCAAGGACATAAATTGGGTTCAACAAAAAGAACAGTCACTCTCTTGGCTGAAAGCAAACACAGATAAACTTTCTCAGATGGCTATCATTGAAAAGTCCCAAAAAAATTCAGTGGATAAATGCCTAGGAAGGATCGGTATGTCAGGAATACAGGAGGCTGCAAATTTCGACACTTCAGGATCAGTAGCTAAATTAGAAAGCAGTAGTAATCTTTTTCCTATTATTACCCTGCAAACCAAGGTCTCTAAAACAGCTCTATTGGTTATTTCTAATCTTTATTTCCCTGGCTGGAAAATTTATCTAGATAATTTACCCTGGCAGATCTTACGCGTTGACTATTTATTACAGGGCGTTTTGATACCACCAGGCAAACATATTATTCGCTTTGAATATGTGCCAGCAAGTTTCCTTATTGGAGTAGCGTTTTTTGTGGCTACAGTGACAACCGTGCTTGTTTGCTATTTGCGTGCTCTATTAAGAAAATCAAGGCTTATTCAAGAATAGATTATAGTTTTACAGCGCCATTTGCCTTCTAACTCTATACTGGTCACAGCGCATAACTGAAAGATATTGAAAGTAGAATGCGGATAGTTTTAACGCCAGTTCGACTTAATCCACATTAATACGAGAGAGATAATTGTGACTATAAAAAGGGCTGCGCCGATTGTAAAGCTCAGGGGTTGATATTCGAATAAAACCTGGTGTTTACCGGCAGGTATGAGAACTGCTCTAAACAAACAATGAGCACAAAATGTAGGACACTCTTTGCCGTCAATAAAAGATTTCCAACCCGGATAGAACAGATCGCTAATTATAAGTAACGACGGATTTTGGGTCTGGGTGCTTAGGCTTAGAGCCGATGAAGCACTGAAGTGATTTATTTGGTCGGAGGCATCGACCTTCTCTACAGTTCCTGATGTATCGAAAATATTCGATGACGCTAATTTGATGCGAAGATTTTCAAATTCTTTGCGTTGGGATTCTTCCATTACAGCTGAGTCTCTAAGGAATTTGCCCGAATGGTTCAAAAGTTCCAGAGATTCTTGTTTGTCTTTGACCCAGATTATTTTATTCACAAAAAAATATTGCTTAAGGGCGGTTAGATTTTCATACGTAACGATGTCGTGAAAAGAAGACTTTGCTTTAAAACGATCGCTCTCAACTTTAGTAAACGGTTTAGATTTATTTGTAGCAATTGTCCACGAGCCATCTGTCTCAATATGGCCAAGTGTGGTTTTGGCAGGACTAATTAATTTTTGATCTTTATCCGATATTAATTTGGCTAAAAGCAGCCAGTCTTCTTGATTTTCTGGTGCTTTTCCAGAAAACACAAGACTTTGTTTTAAGCGCCAACTGGCGATGGATTGAGGATCTCCCAAGGCATAATGCTCACCGTTAGCTTCTTTCACTTCCAGATACAAGCTACAGTTTTGGGTAGTAGAAAAATTGGGATCGGCAATCAAAGAACAAAAAATTGCCCCGTCTGCCTTCAAAAGCTTGATCTCGCTAAGTTTTAATCCGTTTGTATATAATGCGTTTCCTCGAGACACATCTTTATTGACTGCATATTCATCGAGCAATGGTTGGGCAGAAATAATTCTTTTAGCACCAGTGAGATCTATGTTTGGGCTAATCATTGGTGAAAAAATTTGTGAGAAACGATCGTTTGTTTGCGCGCCGCAAGCTTCCATAAATTCAACAAAATATTTAGGCAAAAGTGGGTTATAGCTTTGTACATTCCTTAGACCATAAACCAAGTTTGTGTTGTGTCTGAAGATACTACTACCAACCGTAATGAATCGTTCATCTGACTTGGCGCCGAGTAGATCAGGTAAATTTTGTGGATAGTTGAAATCTGGCCTAATTGGTAGTGAGGAGTGAGATATAAATAATAAATTGGATAGTGATAGAGCTGCTAAGGCGGTAAAAGCCAATGTATTGATCACTCGTGAGCGGTTTCTAAGCAGGGCGCAGCATACGAGCAAACCTACAATGCATAAACTATTAATGCGCCAAAGTTTCCAGCTAAAGCTGGCAAATTGAGATGCCTGGTCTGTGCGCATATATGAGTCCTGCAGGTGACAGAATGACAATAAAGCTGATACCGCAATCGGTGCTATTGCTAATGCTGACACTACGAAAAATGTTTTCCAGGAAATATCTTTGGCTGATTTTAGGAGAATGTTGATTCCCAAACCGCTTATTATAGAGATAAATAAAATATATTCGGGCAGGCAGTAAATGGATTCCAATGATGAAAAAGGAAAGATAGCGAATAACATGCTTAGAGGAAATAATTTAGGTATAAATAAGAAGCTGAGAATAAGACATATTGCTATGCCGCTTGTATGACGACTGCGCCGGGAGAACATTGTTGCAAGACCGGCAAATCCCAGCCAGGAAACTGGTCCCCAAAACACACTGCCTACCGAATGGAGAGGATAAAAATAATTAGCGAGCAAGGCTTGCCACGTAATGTTTGCCGGTGCGGAAGTAGTTAGCTTATATGTGTATCCGTTGGCTATGTATTCTTTGAAAGGAAAGAGCATTATAGCCGTGAGACCTAAAGCTATTAGGCCGATCAATAGGACGCGTTTAGATATTTGCCAAAAACTAAAATTGGCTGGATTTTGTGCGTAAGCCGTCATATACATAATCACGGTTGCGAAGGTAACCGTAATAAAAGACATTTCCGGATGTCCCGCTAAAATACAAATAGCAGTGACAATACCGGCTATGATAGCAGGCTTAATCGCATTTGTTTTTGCCGCTTTTACAAAAAATAGAAATACAAATGGCGTCATGCAGACGCCATTGCCAATGATTTCCAGTTGCCATTGCACCCAGGGGCAAAATGTAAATAATATAGCAGCGACTAAAGCGGCTATGGAACCAAACTCGAATTCCAGACAAAGTAGATACGTAGCAATGGATGCAATTACTAATTGAATAATAAGTGTTTGATTCCACATATACATTGTGGGAAACAAAAAGAACGGAATCATAAGCGGAGAAAAAACTTGTGATTGAGGATCTGCCGCCAGTGGCACGCCAAAACCAGATAGCGCATTCCACAAAGGAAT
>Ga0116230_10002378_pt1 | contig 18084 bp, 6 predicted proteins | sample S1TSphfallax_3_FD_88678 | JGI IMG/M metagenome (GOLD analysis project Ga0116230, IMG submission 88678) | Host-associated microbial communities from peat moss isolated from Minnesota, USA - S1T2_Fd - Sphagnum fallax MG | ecosystem: Host-associated > Plants > Peat moss > Unclassified | place: USA...
TCTCGTGGTGGACCTCAACACAAGCCTTGAAGTTTGAGAACTTTACAACAAGTTTGAGATTGTTGATATGTGGGACAATGATTTTGTTTACATGTGCAAGGTGTCCAAGATTTTAAATAACAAACATTGCAAGCTAACTACAAAGATGTCGTTTTGAAAGAATCTTGGACATGCACATAAAATATGGAATATTTATGAAAGACCATTACCAAATCTTGATACTTTAGGTTGACATTCTGATTTGTTCCCACCATATCAATTATATTTACTCCACGAAACTAAAATAGTCTAGAAAGCTCTGTATGCTTTTGAGAAGACTCTCAAGCTAGTTTTGAACATGGAATCTACAAAAGAATGCATGAGTATCTTGCTTTCGTTGGAGAATGTATTCCAATTATGAAAAAGTGTTTTCGTCAAATGGGAAAGGTGCAATATTTTAGATGATAGTGGCAACGTACCCGCCCATCTTTTGAAACTAATTGGAAAATCACCATTTGGTTGCCTCGCAAATTTAAAAGAAAAACAATTCAAAAAGTTGGTAAGAAGACTACTTGACCACATAATCACGCTACAGGAATGTCTAGCTAGGGGTAGAGGGAGGCATGATCTCAAATTGATGTAAAAAATCAAAAAGGTCCTCAAATGGAAAGGGATGACCCATAATGAAATCAAATTTTTGAAATCGACTACAAATAATCAGAAGCCCTACAAGGATGATGAATGGAGGGAAGTGAAAAGCAAGCACAACCTAAACAAAATGATTTTTTCTGTTTTAGATGTGGAGTTCAATTAAGACTTCTATAATAAAAAAAATGAAGCTGAACCCCTCAAATGAAGCACCACCTGCAAGGTTCAAATGTGCGCTACAAAAGTGGATCAAGAGTGGAACTTTAGAGAGGAATGGAGTTAAAGAAATTCTTTTGGACTCACATTACAAGTTCGAGAGGATTGAAAACATGGCGAATTTTCTTGATGTGATCAATAAGGAGTAGATGGCATCATTCTTGCATGACGATGCCATCAGAATAATCGTAGTTGTGTGTACCACACACACAATCTAAAGACAATCCAACAATGTGGACAAGTCCTAATTAGGAGTCCTTCCTCCAAGCAATGAAACATGCAAAAGCTTCATTCAAAGTCATGGTTTGTATCAATGATTGGGATTCCTTTAGGAACTTGTTCTCATTAGTCACAAAGTCCGATCATGTGATGAGTTTTTTATTTGAATTCGGGCAGTCCATGGCTGAACCAACCAAAGTACCTAGATTGTCTAAAGCTTGATGAAGGACGTGGTCCTTCTTTATGCATATTTGTTCCCTTGTAAAATCGGAACAAATATAAAAGACGATGTTCCTAGTAACAATGAATTACCGTCGTTAATGAAGCATAAGGGATCCTCTTTCCCATAAGACAAACACATGTACAAGAAAGAAATTTGCCCTGAAGTCCTAACGAAAATCCTTAAACCGATCATTTATAACAGAATGGTGTGCCTTAATGTATTCGACAAAGGGGTTCTAACATATGTTTGTCTTGTAAGTCATATCCTTCACATATTTTTAAACTATTCTTGACATGTCTTTCGGTGTATGATCTTTGATTATGGATTTTTTTCAAATTACAGGAAATAAGATATAGAATTCTAGAGATTTTGATGGGGGTCATTATGAAACAATAATGTCCATTTGCTTATGAATGTTATTAAGTGTTACTACCTAAAATGCAAGAACTGAGCCTGAAGCAAGAGCGTTGCAAATCATAGGTAATGCACAAACTAAGCCTAAAGTCGAATAGGGTGGTTGAAATGGTGAGGACAACCAAGGAAGAGGGAACGAGGAACATGGAGGAAGGAACGAATAATGAAGTGGAAACAATGAAAAACAAGGAGGTGGAAACTAGGACAAAGGGGAAGAGAAGGAAGGAAAAGGTGGAAAGAAAAATCTTCTTCAAAGAAAGGCCAAAAGATACAAAAGAGTATTCAAGGAGGGACAAACCCAAGAAAAATGACTCCATCCAGTAACAAAACCCAACACTCAAAGAAGGGAGCTCAATCAACGAAGGAGCTCGTCCAATTGGCGCGACCAAGTCATTGAAAATGAAAAAATGGATATCTTGAAAGATAGTGAATATCTACGTCTAGTAATAGCTCAATATTTGCTCCATCAATTGCTTCATTAATTAGGTGGGGTGGATGGTCTACCCATAGATGAAAACCAAAAGGTTGGTGAAGATCTGTGAAGCTTACTTCTTCCAACAAAATTGAGCTCATTTAAATTTCAATAGATTATTTAATGATAGGACTTCTAAATGTATGTACAATTTAATCATAAAATGAATGTGTTCAATACATATTTTGTTATGTTGGAATATACATGAATATAAATAAGTAATATGTTTTGATAAATGTTCATTTGTTGTTCATTTTAATTTAGTTTTGTGTATGTAAGGTTTAATTTTCCATTCAAATGTACATTGTTTTACAATTAACTATCACACTATTACTAGATTGTTTTTTAACATAGGAAGTTGTAAAAAGGGCTTGTGGCCACTTGGTGTGACATTTAGAATTTTTTAAAAATTCCCTTTGTATTTTTTCAAACATTTGGCGACCACTAAGCATTGCCCATACACAAACTTGATATTTGTTGGTAGTTTAACTTATTTTTGAAACCTCTAGCAACCGCCAAGGCTCCCGCTTGTCTATAGTCCTACAAACCTTCAAAAACCCTTATCAAGAAATTTTCTATTATTCTTGCTTGTTTTTTTGACCATTTGACGACTACCAAATGGTACAAATAAACATATTCCTCTTTTGTCTTTCATTTTGGAAATGTTTGGCAAGCGCTAGACATTTTTCAAATTAAAAAATAAACCTTTTTTTTTATTGAATTTGTGTGATTTCTAATATTTCCAAATGTGACTATAAATGGAAATTCATTTCTTTTTTATTTACATAGGGACTTGTGAGATGGATGCAGTGCTCAACCACCCCAATAATATTGTTTATGATGCTAAAACTTGTGAGGTTGAATCAATGGAGGAACGCCCTATTTCTGGTCAATGTGTTCTAAATTCTAATGCGATTATTTCAGCTGTTGACACCTCTGACATTGATTCAATGGAAGACAAGCCCAATTCTCCTATTGAATATGTGTTGAATTCTTGAATGGACAACCTATCCTATTATTCTATTTAAGATGGAGTAGACCAAGAAAATGAACCTAACTTTGGTGTTGAAAATAACTTGATGGTGAATCCTTTGCATGTTGCTTTTGGCTTAAAGGGAATTTTTTGCAAGACAAGGAAGATCGTTTGAAGCTTGTAATATTTTTTAAAATAATGGTATAGATGTCCATCGTTCAATCCTTGTGATTTCGTGACCAAGATTACAATAATTCCTACAAAAGCGTCTTCAACAATTTATAGTGTATATCTAGATTAAATGTAAGCCCTACAAGGTGCCTATGTTTTTAAATGAGTTGAAGGAGCATGTTGAGGTTAACATCAAATCTTCTAACATAATTGGATGTGAGTTTTGTCAGAAAAAAAAACCATTTTCTGTGGAAAAAACCTTCATATGTAATTTTCCATAAATGCATGATAGATTGTTTAGAGAAAGTCCTAGGTACTCATTTTGGTAATATTATATTTGTGGACCATAATCATGTTAGGACAATGTGGAACCTAATTAATAACATCCTACTAATTGTTGAAAATGGAATGGTATAATAGAAGTTTCACCAAACTACTTGATCATTGTGGTCCTCTCGTACTTGGAGGCTTTTCATTCTTGTAGAAAGTTTGTGTGTACATTTTTAAACCATAATCCTTTCGGTAGGATGCTTCATATGATTGTTGCAAATATTGAGTTTCAAAAGTTTTTGGAACCTTGCAACAATCAATGTAATGCTACCTTATGTATGGTGAAATCAAACGATTCATGATTATTATGGTTCTTTTCGCATTATGATATCATGTTATTTTTGTCTTTAATGGAATTGTTATGTTGTTACATCACCCTATTTATTAGTTTTGTTGATAATTGTTGGAATTTGGACTTAAGCTCTTGGCCCCATTGTTAAATGTTGAAATTATTAGAAGCACCATAATTTGAGTGCTATGATTTGTATCCTTTGAGGACTTTGTTCTAAATGAGAATATTTGTTGGAATCATAGGCCCAAGATCTTGTATGTCAGTCTGCATCACTTGAGAATTGACTATTGGGACTCGAGGTCATAAACTAAGTTGCACACAATTCACAAATTGAGCAAGGGTGCTAGGACATTGCCATGATTTCGTGTTTGCTAAAAAAAATGTGGTTTAAATGGAGGTGAGTGAATATCATTTTAATTTTGACCTAAATGGAGTATTATTGGTGACAAGAAAAGGTCCAATTAAAAATCACCCAATGGTTTTAAAACTTGGGTTCACTACTATAAATCATGGTTTTTTTAAAGGTTCAAATTATTAACTTTTCATTTTGATTAATGAACAAGTACATTTTGAATAAAGGCCAAGGGCTTGAATGACACATGTATGTGTTGACTAATCAATTTGACTATAGTGGTTTATTTGATTAGATACACATAGTCAAGTTTTACAACTTTAATCGAAATGGCCAATGGTCTTTAATAAAATTGAATAATTAATCAAGATGGCCAAAGATTTTTTGTCAAAATGACCAATGGTCCTTAGTCAAGTTGAAAACTTAATCAAAATGGCCAATGATCCTTAGTTAAATATGACCAATAATCTTTAATCAAGTTGAACATTTAATTAAAATGACCAATGATCTTTACTCAAATATGACATGTTCTACTACCCTAGGTATCTACCTCTTACCTATTCATCCACCCATTTATTTAATTAACTATTTGCTTACCTATTATCCACCCACCTACCTATTATTTATTTATTGACCTATTTACCTATACCTTATCACCTACCTACCTACCTATCCATCCATTTATGTACTTAGTTTTAACCATAAGGTTTAACCATTAGGTTTAGCCAAATTTTAGCCATCAAGTTTAATTTTAATTTAATCACTAAGTTTAACCATTATGCTTAACCATTAGATTTTGGTAGTAAGTTTAACTTAAATTGAACCATTAAATTTGGCCAATAGGTATATCTTAAGTTTAACCACTGAATATACCTTAGGTTTAGTCATTGTGCTTAACCATTAGGTTTATCAACTAGGTTTAACCATTAAGTTTAGCCATTAGATTTAATCACTAAGTTTAATCTAGGTTTAGCCATTATGTTTAGCCATTATTTTAAGTCATTAAGTTTAATCGCTATGTTTAGCCATTACTTTAAGTCATTAAATTTGGCCACTAGGTTTATCCAATTTTCAAGTCATTAAGTTTGGCCATTACTTTAAGTCACTAAGTTTAACCACTAGATTAACCATTATGTTTAACCATTAATTTAAGTTACTAAGTTTAACCACTAGGTTTTGCCATTAGTTTCACTAAATTTAAGCATTAGTTTAAATCATTCAGTTTAACCACTAGGTTTAGCCATTGGTTAAAATCATTAAGTTTAGTTAATATTTGAAGTCACTAAGCTTAGCTACTAGGTTTAACCAAAACTGCAAGTCATTAAGTTTAACCATTACTTTAAGTCATTAAGTTTAGCCATTAGGTTTAGACATTAAATTTGGCCATTATTTTAAATCATTGAATTTAGTTATTAAGTTTAGCCATTATTTTAACTCAGTAAATTTAGCCATTAGGTTTAGCCACTAAGTTTAACCATTATTTTTAATCATTGAATTTAACCATTAGATTTATCCATTAGTTTAAATCATTGAGTTTAACCATTAGGTTTAGCCATTACTTCAAGCCACCAAGTTTAACCATTACTTTAAGTCACTAAATTTAGTCATTAGTTTAATTCATTGAATTTAACCACTAAATTTAACCAATAATTGAAATCTTCGAGTTTAACCACTAGGTTTAACCATTACTTTAAACCACTGAATTTAGCCATTAGGTTTAGCTAATAATTTAAGCCATTGAATTTAGTCATTAAGTTTGGCCATTATTTTCAGCCATTGAGTTTAACCATTAGGTTTAACCATTACTTTAAGTCACTGAATTTAGCCATTAGGTTTAATCATTACTTTAAATGATTGAATTTAGTCACTAAATTTAGCCATTATTTTATTTTATTGAGTTTAGCCATTAAGTTTAGCCATTATTTTAAGGCATTGATTTTAGCCACTAGGTTTAGTTATTACTTTAAAGCATTGAGTTTAACCATTAAATTTAACCAATAGTTTAACTCATTGAGTTTAGCCATTAAATTTAACCAATAATTTAACTCATTGAGTTTACCCATTAAGTTTAACTAATAGTTTAAGTCATCGAATTTAACCATTAAGTTCAGTCAATAGTTTAAGTCATTAAATTTAACCAATAGTTTAAGTCATCGAGTTTAACCATTAAATTTAGCCAATATTTTAAGTCATTAAGTTTAGCCAATAGTTTAAATCATTGAGTTTAGCCATTAAGTTTAGCCAATAATTTAAGTCATTGAGTTTAGCCATTAGGTTTAGCCACTACTTTGAATTGTTAGTCAAAGTTTAGGGTTTGACCTACCTACCTAACCTCCCATTGAATAGGTTAGGTTAGGTAGGCTAGGTTAAGGTAGCACCTACCTACCTAAGTGCCTTTTTTTGACCTATCTAAACCTATTTATTGCCTACCTACCTACCTATTAAATAATAATCCAAATAGTTATTTTAATTTAGGTATAAAATTGACCTAGGCAAATGGTTCACTATCCATTAGTCAAATAGTTAGTCATTTTGTTATTCACTCCGCCAATCAAATGACAAGGTCCAATTTGATTGCCTAGTTGTGTTAAACATTTACAAAATAACTTGTCCAAATTGATAGGGTGGTTTTCTTGACACTTGTCGCTTTTGGGTATTTTTTTACTAGAAAACCTAGTTGAAAAAACCATGAATTGTAATAATGGTTGAAAGAGTTCCTTTACACTTGTGTAAAAAAAATCATTGTTTACATTTGGTCTTTTGCAAATAGGAGGAACTTTGCTAGGCACTTGGAAATAATCAGGGAGAAAACTATTGTTTTCCTTCCATCTTCAAGAATAGTAGACCAAATGCTTTGTTTTAGAAATTAGCATTTCCTCCTTGAGAAACTTGTTTTCCATAAAGACCTAGATGATTTTTTTTGGATGTTCCTAGGTATAAATTATGGAAATACACTACTTGTAGATGACATGCTTCACAAAAGTATGTTTAACCCTCCTTTTAATGCCATTTTCCTTTAGACGTTTTATTCATCCGAAGCAAACAATAATTATTTGCTTGGAATTGTTCTCCCGTACTTGGAATCCTTCCATTCATCTAGAATGCAAGTTTCTAAATTTTTGGAGTGTAATCCATTTGGGAGCATTACACATGTTTTTCCTTCTGACCCTCGATGTGAAAAATTGGCCCTACAGTTACATTTTTTGTAATAGGATGAAATCGAAACCTAGAGACTTTTTTTAATGAAATATATTATTTGATGTTTTTGTATTATGATGTATATATTATTGAACATGGTATGTTTTGTTTCTATCTTCCTAACCCAGTTTGAATGATTGTCTTTATTTCATATATATTGCAAATCATAATCATTAATGTGCTTGTTGGAACATGGCCTAGTGGCCGCTAGGTGTTTGTTGGAATTTGTTTTTTCAAAATTTGGTAATGGCACATTGTGGTATTAGATACTTGCTATAAACATTTGTGGAAGTTTGTGGTGATTCAACGTCCTATTTAAAACTATAAAACTACTATTGATTGCACATTGTCATAATAGTGAACAATAGATTAATATTTTGTCGCATTTCTATATTTTATTTAATTGACAAAGTTCTTATTATCGTTGTAGTTCAATATTGTGTTGCATTTAGTTAAATGGATCAAAGGCACTTCAATGGGTTCACGTGGATGGTTAAAGTTTGCAAGACCTGAAAAAATGTTAATTCTCAATGTGAATGGTGTGTTGTGTTAAGTGCCACAATGTGTTGTTCAACAAGGGGATGCACGAGTGTTTGGAAGAAACATTAACAAGAGCAACGTTGAAGTTAAAATTAGAGTTGAACATTTTGTTTCCAATGTTTTTAAAAAGTTTTACATTGCAATTTGGTCTTGTATGAAACTTGAAGATGTGTTGGAAATTTTTCCAATGCTGATGCTAAAAAAGTTCATGGATGAATTTGTTTTTATTTGGGGACATGAACAATGCTCAAAGACTTTTAGTCAAATTACTCCAAGGTCTTATTACTATATAAAGGATTTGGAACATGTGTATTATGCTTATTGTGGGCTGCCTTATGGGATGGAAGATCAAACATTATTAATTGATGACGAACCTAGCAAAGTGCTTTGAAATCCAACGTGGAATGTTGTTTTCTAGAGTCCTTTTGGGGTGAAATTTTGTCAAGGAATAAGGTGCAATTGTTGGACTTGGCATTTCAATTATGTCCAACCTTAATTAAATTGCCTTTTGTGAGGACGGTTTGAAATCATTATGATTTTATGTTCAAGTATTATAAGCCTTCTTTGAATCATTTTTTGCAAAATTATTCTTGGTTCATGTAATATATGAATAGTGACAATGGGGATCTTCTTAATGTGAGGCTCCCTTTGGGTATGCACTTTGAATCATTTCATCTCATTTTAGTTTACATATCTAATGATAATTATTATGTTATAATATGGTTTCATTTTTTTGTACTAAATTTTTGTTTGCAATTGCTTGTGATTTTTGTTCACAAACTATGCAACAACATTTACAACTTTGAAAGGGAGAAAACAATGTCCTCCACTGAGATTCTTATTTCAAGATGATGCAGATTTAATTACATATTTGACCATGAACCATCCCAAAAGTTCTAAAAAAAGGAGGAATTGACTTTCTTCTTATGGTTTGTGTTGTTAGTGTTATTTACAATGGATTTTTCAATTATTGATTTTTAAAGGTTATTTTCTCTACCTTGCAATGAGGTGGCCACCATGGTTCAAAGTTCAAATTATATTTGAAATATTCAATAAATTTTCTTTTTCTATATTATTAGCCAACAACCTAGTGGCCAAAAGGTGAAATTTATATGATTAATGTATTAAATTCTTTGTTGTTAATTTTTCAAGGTCTTTTGATGTGGTTAACAACCTAGTGGCCAAAAGGTGAAATTTGTATGATTAATGTATTAAATTCTATGTTGTTAATTTTTCAAAGTTTTTTTATGCAGTTAACAACCTAGTGGCCAAAAGGTGAAATTTGTATGATTAATGTATTAAATTCTATGTTGTTAATTTCTCAAGGTCTTTTGATGTGGTTAACAACCTAATGGCCAAAAGTTGTAATTTGTAAGTTGCATTTTGTTGAGTTTTGCTACAATTAACAACTTGGTGACCAAAAGGTGTAATTTGTATTATCAATGTAACTTGCATTTTATTGAATTTTCAAGATCTTTTATGTGGTAAACAACTTGCTAGCTAAAAGGTGTAAGTTGTAAATTGCATTTTGTTGATTTTTCCAACTCTTTTGCTATGGTTGACAACCTAGTGGCCACAAGGTCATATTCATAACTAATAGTCTCCTTTTTTTAATACATTAAAACGTGTGTTGGTATTTTCAGACAATTGTAAAGTCCAAAATTAATGAAATATATGTTTATGGCTATGGTAAATATTTACATTGATCACAAACAAAGTTACAAAAGTTACAATGAAATTATGGAGTTTTGAAACATAAAAAAAAGTTGGGAATCTATAGCATTTGCACATTACTAGGGTAATTGGTTTGACAAATGGATATTACTTATGTAGTTTGAACACCCAATTACTATAGTTAACTAAATTGTGAATTGGCAACCACACGTGTCAACAAACCATTGGGGGGGGTTGGATGATGTTTAGTAGTAATTGTGTACACATAAACCAAAGCTTTATAAGCTTACACTATTATTTACTTGTTTTACCAATTTTGTCCATATATGTATATATATATATATGGAAAGCCCTTGTATTTATATTTTCATTATGATGATTATTTCACATTTCGTAGAGCAAAAAACTTCATTTGTTTACTAGAAGTGATTAAGTTAATTACAACCAATGAAACTATTTATTCAATAAAGGTCCATTAAACTTGCATATTTTTAAATAAAATTTGGGTAATACATATATGAAAATTAGGAATGTGAGGGGCTATTAAGTTTCAAAGGGGCTATACCATTGGCAATAAAATTGCAAATAATTGAAAGGTTAATATTAAGACTTGTCAATTTCCAATTTGACAAACTTTAAGGTAATAACTAAAGGTGATATTGCCTCCAAAGATATTATTGTAAGTACAACAAAAAAAATACAAGCAATATAATGCAAGTTGCATCAACAACTTGTAGTTGTAGTATTTACAAAAGTCAAGCCAATTAATGAACATAGGGCATCTTGACAATTTGAAATTTGATTTTCATTTGTCATTTTTGGGCTAACAAATCCTTCATTTCAACCCTATAATTAATAGATTGAAATTGTTTGAGTTTTTTATTTGATTGAACTTCACACTTGTAGCAAATTGATTTGAATAATTATTGGTTCTTTCAACAAAAATTACATGTCCTATAAATTGGTTTCAATATGTTCAATTTTTTTCTTTTAAAGGCCAGGTTTTCTATTTTGAACAAATTAGATGGCCAAAGGTTTTTTTTAAAAATCAATAACATACGATTATATATTATATTTTGGAGGTAGGAAATCAATGCATGAAGTTAACACTACAAAATGAAAGTTGTCCCCTTTAAACAACAATCACATTTGGTGGTAAACACCTTTTATGTCAATGTTAAAAAATTTGTTTTTTTTTTTACTGAATCACACCAGAGATGTAAAATAACACTAAAATGTACATGGCATTTGATGTAAGCAAATGTTGGTGGTAGGTTAGTGGTAAGTTAGTGGTAAAAAATCATAAAATTTAAAAAAATTCAAGATTTTAAGATATTATCACAATGTTTTGTAACATTTTCCAAAAGGGGTGTTTTAACTCAATGTTACATAAAATTATCCTTGTTGCATATTTAAAATCATGTCCTATTTTCCCTTCAAAGTTCCCTATTGGTTTTAGATGTTCCCAAACAATCATCCAAAAAATTCCATGGCTAGGATTGTTTTTCACTTCATCCATTCCGTAATTCAATGTCGCAACCCTAGCCTCGGGCTTGTAACCAAGGCAAGGGCTTGCAAGGGTGTGGGCCAAGAAGGAAGCCCAGGAGTCACATCTCATGTTCCTAGGAGTGTAGGAGAATGTGAAGGAATGAACCTTCACACTCCCAAGTGAGCTCCCACTTTGGGAGTTCGAGTCCTAATGGACTCCCAAATTTTCAAAGAACAATTACAGGGGTCAAAACCTATTGGATTGAGTCATTCCTTATATAATTGAAAATCTCTTGGAACATAGATGTCTAAAATGAGCTCGCATGACCCATTTGGACACTTAAAACACAAGTTATGGCCAAAAGAAGGGTTGGGAGTCAAATTGGCAGTTTGACCCCTGACCATAAAAAGTTATTTCCTTGCATGCAGGTGGTGTGCAACATAATGTTGGAAAGCTCTCAATGATGATTACAATTTTTCTTTAGACCTCATCTCAATCAGAGGTTTGCACACAAAGTTATGGGCCCCCAAAGTCAAAGGAGTCCCAACTTTGGGAATTTCGGGACTCCCATTTAGGAGTCCCGAGACAAAATGACATTTGGATGCTGGTCCCGTGGCCATGCACAATGTATACTATAAGGGGGAAGGTGGTGGCTTCCCCCCAAGTTTGGGCTATGGTGAGTCTTGTGAGTCCGTGTTTGCCCGTGGCTCGTCTGTACACCAAAGTGCTCCAACTACACACTAATCAACTTGTTGTTTGGTTTGTGCAAGTCCGTGTAAGTAATTGAATTGCTTGTCAATCTTCTTAGTCCCATCTTGGAGCTCTAGCACGCCCTTCTACCCCTAAAGTGCTGTGAGTGAGGGAGCGCGCCCCAACTCCTCCTTTTGTTGTTTTCACCTTTGGACTTGCAGTTGAGTCCATCAAGGAACTTGGGGGTGCATCATAGCATCTCCATTGTAATGTTTTCACCTCAAGCTCTTTGTGCCATCTTTAACCTTTGTGATAAAATTCCATCATTACTACCACCATTATTGATTGTCAAATTACAAATTGTCGTTGCTCTCACAATTAACCATGGACTTGAACATTTCAATGTTTGGGTATGAAAAACAACTTGAATGTTTAGAAGAAAACAAATCTTGATTCTTGAATTCCTAAATTTCTTGAATCTATGTCAATTATATTCATAAATAAACTTGAAGTCAATGGATTTCTTGAATCATTATATTCTACATGTGTAAATAAATAAATGAAGTAAGTCCAATGTGAGGATATGATTAACAATTCACTAGAAATCATTTTTATCGATCACCCATGTTTGAAACCCAATGAAGATGCATCTGAACCACCAAAAAAAAAATAGAAAAGTAAGAAGCAAATTATCAACCAAAATTCCAAAGTTGGGAGTGTAATATGAAAATCTGAATGCAACAAACAAGGTTTATGCACATAACATGAATAACACATGGTTATATGAACAACCCCAAACCACCCCGCTCTAGTTCAATGTGTCAACTTGCCAAAAGCCTCCGCACCATTACAAACCCCAAGAATTTGATAAAGTGCACAATTTTATTGCACAAGCCAAGATCTAATCCAACTACCCCAAAATTAATCAACAATAATAGGATGTAAGAAAAGACAAACAACTTTTCGTGTTGTAGAAAGTACAATGGTGAAAAGGCAATATTCATTAGCTCACAAAACCATGGCTAAAGCTATAGAAAAAGGATGCAAGTTACTAACATAATCACTTCACCAAATTAATGCTAATACTATGGCGAGCTAGGAGAATATCCTTGACAAGCAAATTGATTACTTTAAGGAAAAAGATGAAAACATCAACAAAACTTAAACTAACATGGTGAAAAATCAAGCTGACATGGTGAAAGCTCTCACAAAATTAACACAAGTGATGAACATGGCATTTTCTTGGGCTACCAACAACAATGACAACATTTAGGTTCCAACCCTAGCTTCTAAAATTGGAAATGATGAAAATGAAAATGATGCACTTCTATAAATGACCATGAATAGAACTACAAGATGATTGCATTAAATAGTTTTCAAAACTTTTTGATTTGATGATTGCAAATAAGATGAGGGTTAAGGTGAGAATTAGTTACATTTCATGTGAAGTTCTTTATTTCCCTAGGTAATGACTCGAATCAATTCCCTTCACAAATTATCTCTAGACCTTTTTTTTTCATTTAATTGTTGATTTGTTGGTTCATTATGGGTAATGTTGACTAGTTAGTGGAGGTAGGCCTAAGGGTTCAAAACGCAATCTAAAATTTCAAAGTTCCATGTGGCATCATTTCAAACACTTTCAAAGTAAAGATTTGTTTTCTTGTTGCCTTTCTTTCACATCACTTGAATTATTTTGTCATAATTATATGGAAAATCCTTAATTACAATGGCATTAAAAATATTAATTCCTTTTCATAATATTGGGCCTTAAGCCCACCTCCACTCTAGGTTCCAAAAGGGACCAACTAATTGATCTTCATGTGAACTACTTCTTTTTAGCTTAATGGTGTGCAAAAAATGTTCAATACTTTCATCATCTTTCATTTACAACAAGTTATGCAACAAACAACAAGTAAAAGCATTAGGTAAGAAAGTAATGCCCAAATTTGATTTAAGTGGAAGCTCCTTATGACTTTTTTCAAACTACCAAAAACATTTTAAACCATGAATTGACCCCATTTATGTCTTTTTGTTATAAAACAATTCCAAAATAGAATGATGTGCTTTAAATTTATTTTTTTGATATTCTATATTCATTAGATTACTTTCAAATTTATCCAAATGTCACATTGATATATTAAAAACATTGATGTATAAATTTACTAAACATTCATAAAAATTGGAATTAAATAAGATTTTAGTTATTTAAAACTTAATAGTGGTTACACATCAATTGACTCCTTAATTCATGAATACACATTAAAATTTAAATTCACATTCAAGGGTTTTTTAATATTTGCAACTAATAATATAAATGATTTTTTTTTTTGCTTACATATGGTTAATGTGCATCATGCGCAACCCAACTACAATCATTTTATTATCAATGTGTTGATCTCATTCTAACTCACACTATGATTTTACAAAACATTCCTCCCCTTTGACTATTTATGTTTTAAAAACTATGTTTGCTTGGACGATCACATCTTTCTCGTGGAAAATAATTATTAATCCAAGTTAAAATGAAGGTGATTAAAATGAGTGGTTAAAACACAAAAGGACTAGTAACTAAACCTCAAAGTTAATCTTGACTTTCTAATCATTAGGCCAATTATAATGACTTGTTTTAATAAAAAAAACACTTCAAGTTTCCACCATCTCAACTAGACTCCTAATTAGTGGTGGCCAATTATTACTCTTTCAAAATATCCAATGAAGTAGAATTTATGTGAAATTAATTACTTTGTGACACATAAGGTGTCAAAGGTTTTGATTTTAAAGTTTAAGAAAAATATAAATTAGGTTTTTAAATGCTTTATCAATTAACACAATCTTCAAAATTCAAAGTTTACAAAATGATCAAGCATGAGTGATGGTAATCAATTACAAATATTCACATGCTTCTTGCAATGCTACAAAATATGTAGAAGGGCTAATACACAAACCTATTATCAAGGAATCACAATGTTGTTTTGAAACCTATCCTATTATCATCATCAAAGTCAATCACAAAGAGAGGAAGCTTGTCATCCTTTTGTATATTTCTAATCCCTGACATCTTTAACAAAATCTTCGCTTTGAAACTTGCACATAATAGCTATATAATAAGTTTAAAGTCCAAAAAGTGTCAAATGTCAAAAAAACACACAATAAAAAAAATCAAGCATTTAGAGTATTGAATATGTTAGTATTTTTTCTAAATCATCCATTCTAGATCTTTTGATACACAAAAGATTGTGTATCAATAGTCTAGAAGGAATGCCAACAAAAGCATACATTCATGTCAAAAAAAGATAATATGTATTCCTACACTAAAAAAACCCCTTCAATTATCAACAAAACCTTCAACATATAAGAAGCATGTAACTTGTTAATCTTGAAGTTATATGTCAAATTCAAGTCAAATTTTGAAAGTTGGATTGAACTAAAATAAAAAGTGGAAAAATGTGACTATTCAAACTCCATGACATTTTGAATTCAAGTAAAAAGAGGAACTTTGAAATTGGAAGGTGCTACCAAATGGAAATTGATAGCTCAAAGGTTTTGGGAAACTTGAATTCAAAAAACTATTGGGAGGAAATATGGAAGGATGAAGGTTTTTATTTTTGTTAAAACTATACATAACCCCATAAGGGTCTTACCTAACAAATGGGTAGGTTCTTTGTCCATTTCTTAACCAATTTCAAATTTGGTAAGTTGATTATTCATAATTTACCCTTGAAGTTTAGTTAATTATCAACTAGATTCACAATACCTAGCCAAAAGTAATCCTAGAAAAACTAAAACTTTTAAACCAAATCTTAAGGTATTTGCATTTTTTTTGCACACACAAGATCATTCATGCTTTCCAAAAAGTAATCAAGAGCACAAAAAGAAATGTCCTTCGGTACTTGCATGTTTTAGATTTTTTTTTTTTTTGGTTGAAATGGGAAAATAAATATTTTAGTACATTAATGGATTCAACATTAATTGATTTATTTTTCAAATTTGAAGTTTTTATTGCCTAAAATGCCAAAATTTTGAAATGGCAAGCTCCCATCATTAAATAACTTGAAAATGAAATCACACCATACACCAATCATACCTTATGTCTAAACATGGCTTTTATGACTATGACATGTTCCAATTAATGTTCAAAACTAATCATGGAGTCATATGAAGACACTAGGCATTGCCATTTTTGTGATTATAATCATATGCATGGCTAGATGATTATTGTTATGACTATACAATAGTAGTCATTTTGAAGGAAGTGGCATGTGTCCCCTTGACCTTATTTAATCAACTAGCATATTTACATAAACTAAATTTCCTTATGTGCGTTACCCTAGTGTCACCTAAATTAACCTACCTATTATTCTTGAAAGCGTACCTAATTTAACTAAATTAAGCTAGGTAGCCTTAAATAGATCTAAGTGCACCTTAGGTAGGGCCAAATGGATTTATGTAGGACCTAAATAACCTTATATGTAAACCCTAGAAATAGGCTTAATACACCTTTGATAGGCATTGGTGGACCTAAATAGGCCCCATATAACCAAAGGTATACTAGCTAATAGCCTAAATAGATCTAAGTAGGCCTTATGTAAACCTATCGTAACACTATATAGCCCTAGGTAAACCTTCCATAGGCTTAGTAGGGCCATGGAATAGGTGGGCCTTACATAGGCCTAGGTAGAACCTAGGTACATTTACATAGGCCTTATGTAGGCCTAGGTAACATATGTAGACCTAGGTGGGTCTCAATAGACCTATGTAGGGTCTACATAGGCCTAGGAAGCCTAGGTAGACCTAGGTATGTTTAGGTAAGCTTAGTATTGTAAGCTTTACATAGGCCTAGGTAGCCTATGTAGACCTAAGAATGCTTATGGTAGGCCTTAATACATCTTATGTATGCTAGGTAGACCTAGTTTAGTTGGACCTTTGGTAAGCACAAATATGTTATATCTAGGCTTGCTTACAATCTAGATAGTAATCCCTAGGTATTTCTTTTCTTAACCTAGTTAAACACTATGTAAGTCTAGGTAGTTTATATTAACTTAGGTAGGTCTTAGGTAGGCCTAACTAAACCTTGGGTAGGATAAGTACATCTAGGCAAGCCTTATGAAGGTGCCTAGGTTAGGTGTGTTTACTAGGGTAGGCAATTTAGGCTAAGCTACTTAGCTCATGTTGTATGGGACAACCACATGATAACACATAATTGGTTAATAAATTACATTGATGAATTTAATTCAAAATTGGTTTATGTAATTTTTTTAAAGGTAGAAATGGTTAATGTAGTGGTTGCAAATTATTTTGATTGTTTTAGATGCGGGATAATTAATGAGTTTTAGACATAAATTATGTACATATTATTTATATCTTGAAGATCTCAAGTAAATTGCACATTGTTGAATGGGCAATAGGTGTTTTGCACCCTCAAATTAATGTTCAAATTATTACCTAGGTAATCATGGTTATGATTTCCATCAAAGTTGGTTCCAAACCTTTTCTTTTTTTATGCATACCAACTTTTGGAGTATAATATTGATTTACATTTGCAACTTCTATAATTGGTAGCTATAGGTATAGTCATATTATATTATGATCAATACATTACATAGAAAGCTTAGTGTTTATGATATAAATACAATATCCAATATTAGTTGGTTAAAATGCTTTTATTTAATAAGCATTGATTGGTGGTAATTTCCCCATATGGAAAATTCAATCATGTTCAATGGTGTGACTTAATGTAATTTGTTAAACATCACCTTGGATACCATTGATGGAAATATTCGCTAATGTTGAATATCTACATATTAGGATAAATGTTTGTTTTGTTTTGTTTGTGACCACACCTTAATCCTTTTGAACCATGGGGCCCTTCATTGTGCTATTGGTATTGTTGGAAAGTTGTCTACGTCTAGGTGATATTCATAGTGTTTGTTTCACAAATTTGAAACTAATAGAAAAAGTTATTGGATTTTAAGGTGATTTTCATCATTAAAAATTAACCAAAATTTTTAGAATTGGTTTTTTCAACCAATCAATGCCTTTTCATGAGATTGGCCATCCTATTGGCCTTTTCATATTATCACCTTTCACATTGGTCATGTCTCTAGCCTAGAAGATGTTTTTTGAAAAGTTGTATCCCTTAGTGCTTTGAAAATGATCACACTTGGGGCAATGACACAAGGGTTCATTGGTCAACATTAAACAAGA
>Ga0116230_10002381_pt1 | contig 18078 bp, 12 predicted proteins | sample S1TSphfallax_3_FD_88678 | JGI IMG/M metagenome (GOLD analysis project Ga0116230, IMG submission 88678) | Host-associated microbial communities from peat moss isolated from Minnesota, USA - S1T2_Fd - Sphagnum fallax MG | ecosystem: Host-associated > Plants > Peat moss > Unclassified | place...
CCGGCGCGCGAGGTCTGCACGCGCTTGGCGATCATCTCCAGCCCGTGATCCTGGCCGATGACGCGCCTTCCCATCGAGGCGGCGAGGTTGAGCACCGCGGCCACCTCGTTCTTGACCATCCGCCCCACCGGAATGCCGGTCCAGTCCCCGACCACCGAGGCGATCGCCTGCGCGTCCACGCTGGGCAGGATCAGCGGGGTTTCGCCCTGATGCGCGGCGAGTTTTGTTTGCAATTCCTTTAGTTCCGCCAGAATCGCCGCACGGTCCGGACTGGAAGCGGCGGTCGCGGCGGGCGGATCCACCGGCGCCGCGCCGTCGCGCAGTTGCGCGCGCAGCGCCAGCAGCCGGTCGACCATCGTCTTCTCCTCGCCCCAGCGCGCCTCCAGGCCGACCAGCCGCTCCCGTTCGCGGCCCAGGGATTCGTTCACGCTCGCCTCGCGCGCGGCGGTCTCCAGGCCGATGGCGTTTTCGCGGGCGATGATCTCCAGTTCGGTCTCCAGCGCCTGGATGCGGCGGCGGCAATCGTCCACCTCGGCCGGCACCGCGTGCTGGCTGACCGCGACGCGGGCGGCGGCGGTGTCGAGCAGGCTGACCGATTTGTCCGGCAACTGGCGGGCGGGGATGTAGCGATGCGACAGCCGCACCGCCGCCTCGATCGCCTCGTCGAGGATCTGCACGCGGTGATGCTTTTCCAGCGGCGAGGCGATGCCGCGCATCATCAGGATGGCTTTTTCCTCCGAGGGCTCGTCGACCTGCACCACCTGGAAGCGCCGTGTCAGCGCCGGGTCCTTCTCGAAATATTTTTTGTACTCGGCGAAGGTGGTGGCGGCGACGGTGCGCAGCGTGCCGCGCGCCAGCGCCGGCTTGAGCAGATTGGCGGCATCCCCGGTGCCCGCCGCACCGCCCGCGCCGATCAGGGTGTGCGCTTCGTCGATGAACAGAATGATCGGCTTGGGCGAGGACTGGACTTCCTCGATCACCTGCTTCAGGCGGTTCTCGAACTCGCCCTTCATCGAGGCGCCGGCCTGCAGCAGCCCGACATCGAGCGTGCGCAGGCTGACCTCGCGCAGGGCAGGCGGCACGTCGCCGGCGACGATGCGCAGCGCGAAACCCTCCACCACCGCGGTCTTGCCCACCCCGGCCTCGCCGGTGAGGATCGGGTTGTTCTGGCGGCGGCGCATCAGCACATCGACGACCTGGCGGATTTCCTGGTCGCGCCCGACGATCGGGTCGATCTCGCCCTTGCGGGCGCGCTCGGTCAGATCGACCGAGTATTTCGCCAGCGCCTCCTGCTTGCCCATGGCCGCCGGCGCGACCGCGCCGGATTCCTCGCCCGGGATCGCCCCCAGCACCGAGCCATCCGCGGCCGGCAGCGCCGCCTCCGGCGAACCGGCGAGAATTTTGGCAAAATTATCGCCAAGCGACTCGGCCTTCACCCGCTCGAACTGGCGGCTGATGGCATACAGCGCGTTGCGCAGGGACGCGGTCCGCAGCGCGCCGAACAGCAGATGCCCGGTGCGCACCTGCGCCTCGCCGAACATCAGGGTCGAAAACACCCATCCGCGCTCGATGGCTTCCTCGATGTTGGGCGAGAAATCCGAGATCGAGGTCGCGCCGCGCGGCAGCCGGTCGAGGGCGGCGGTGATGTCGGTCACCAGCTTCGACCCGTCGATCTCGAAATGGCGGACGATGCGATGCAGGTCGGTATCCTGCGCGCCGAGGATCTGCTGCAGCCAGTGGACGAACTCGACATACGGGTTGCCGCGCAGCTTGCAGAACACGGTCGCGCCCTCGATCGCCTTGTAGGCGACGGGGTTGAGTTTCCCGAACAGGGCGGAACGACTGATTTCAGTCATGCGGCGGCCTCGCGGTGCGAAGTGGGGGATGCGACGTGGATGGAGGAGAAACGGATGGATGAGCAGGTGGAGTTTGCGCATCGATACGTTGCGCGAAACTGTCCGCGCTGGCATCGAGAAACAGATCGGCGGCATCGGCGAGCTTGCGGCGCGGCATCAGCCAGGTGGTCCAGCCCAGCCGCCCGCCGCCGCCCAGGCCTTGTCCGAACGCGCCCTCGCCCGGCTTGCCCTCGCCCGGCTTGCCATGGCCCAGCACGGTCGGCGGCACCTCCTCGCGGCGCAGCACGAGGTTGACGTCCCACATCAGCGTGTCGCCGGCGTAGTTGCGCACGATCGGGATCAGCCGGTGGAAGCTGAGCCCGCCGGGCAGCAGGCGCAGATAGTCGGCCAGGTCGAGCGGGCCGAAGACGATGCGGAACTTGTGCTGCCGGCTCCACACGCGGGACCCGATCAGCACGCTGCTGCCGAGCAGGCCGGTCTGCCGGTTCGTCCCCAGGGCGGTGCGGTCGGCCGGCGGCATGGTCAGCCAGGCGCCGATGAAGCACTCGATGCGGACCGGCATGGTGAAGAACGCCGACAGGATGGCCGCCAGCCCCTCGGCATGGCGGGTCTGGTTGGCGAAGCGCCCGGCGAAATGCAGCTTGGTCAGATCCGGCATCGCGTCGCGGTCGCGCAGGCTGTCCATGCCCAGGCCGAGCAGCGCGCCGACATAGAGGGCGAAGCGATCCTGCCCGGGCCGGTCGAACGCGACGGTGGGGCGCACATCGGCCCAGGCCCGGTAGAACAGCGACATCGCGCGGTGGTGGAAGATGTCGGCGAAGCGCTGGAAGCTTGGGTCGCGCGCGTTGCGGCGGCGGTCGCGGGCGTAATCGGTCAGATGCAGCGGCAAAGGCCCATCGGGGCCGAACAGGCCGAAGAAATGCACCAGCAGCCGTGCCGGCCGCGCCTGCTGGCCGGGCTCGCCCGCCTGTTCCGGCTCGAAGGCGGCCAGCGTCGCGGGGGCGAAGATCGCCGACGGCTCCTGCGCGAGCCGCAGCTTGTCCTGCGCGGGCCGCACGCTGCGCCCCAGCCGCGGACGGTCGGGGTACTGCGCCTCCAGCAGGCGCATCGCCTGGTAGAAGCTGTACGCCGAGGGACGCTCGGCCAGGCGGGCGAGCAAATCCAGCGCCATGGCCGGTTGCGGGTCGTCGCTTCGCGGGTCGTCGTTTCGCGGGTCGTCGGGCGGCGGCAGCGCGAGATCCGGCGGGACCGGATTGGCCCGTTCTGCATTGGGTCGGTCGGGATTGGGTCGCGGCGGACCTGCCGCCTCCGATGCCGGTCGAACGACGACCGGTGACTGGATCAGAGCGTCGGCCGCAGGCCAATCTGCATGGGCCATCGCATCACCTCCCCGCGTTCGGGGCTGCGCAGCACGGTCTCGGTGAAGGCGTTGATGGAGACGTATTTGGCGAAGAAGCGCGCCAGCACGGCGGCCAGCAGGATGCCGCCGGCGCCGCCGAAGCTGCCCTCGTCCATGCTGAGCGTGATTTCCAGACCCCGCCCCACCGCCACCGGCCTCGCGCCCTTCCCCCGTTCATGGGGGCCCCGCTCATCGGGCATGCGCCGCACCACCGGATGGGATTCCACCGACAGCAGACTCTCGAGCTGGCGGGACGCCGGCGAGGTGGTCGAGGGAACATAAAGGCGCAGCAATTCGCGCAGCGCCGCCGCGCCCTGCGTCGTATCGGTGTCGGTCAGGCTGAGATAGTTCAGCCCGAGATGCGAAATGAACCGCCAGGCATAGTCGCCGTCGGTGCGGCAGGGGCGCGGCGCGGTCGGGCCGACCTCGCAGCGCACCGAGGCGACCGGCGCGCTCACCGTAATGGTGAAATCGGTCTGCTGCTTGCCCACCGGCATCGACAGCGGCAGGTCGCGGTTGGTGCACATCAGGTCGAGGCCGAGCTGGCGCAGGCTGTGCCTGAACGGCGCGGCCTCGGGATCGACCAGCGAGATCAGCGTTTCGTGACCGAGATAACTCGAGCGCGGCCCGCGCTGGCGGGCGCGCGAGGACAGCTGGCGCGGCTGGCGGCGCAGCATGTAGTAGCTGCGCAGTCCGGGATTGCGGCTGAGGTCGTTGGCCGCATAGAACGGCATGAACGGCTGCGGCGCGCTGCCATCTGCGGCATAGCCCTCCACGCCCTGCACGCTGAACACCTCGAAATCGAGCGGCCGCATCCGGTCCGGCACGATGACGTGCTCGGCGTCCCGCTCGGAGAGGTTGATGCGGTCGGACCGGCGGGGAAACAGGTTGATCGCCGGCGCACAGAACAGCTTGAGGTGATCCACGCCGAACCCGGCCGCCAGCGTCGGCTCGCTGCGGGTGAGCAGCACCACGATGTCGAGTTCGTTGCCGGCGCAGCGCACCGCCGAGCGATCCAGCCCGTCGATGTCGATGAACAGGAAGCGCTCCGGCATCGCGTAGTATTCCTGCAACAGCCGGTAGCCGTCGAAGGATTGCGGTGCGCTGGGCAGCAGCCCGTCCGCCGCGTCGAAACCGCGCGCGACGATGGCCGACGGCGGCAGCCTCTCCTGCCAGGGCAGCGGCCGCGTGGTGGGGCGGGTGTAGATGGCCGCGACATTGGCGACCAGCTGTTCGTACAGGCGCGCGCGCGAGCCCTCGGGGCCGCCGAGGAATAGCGAGAGCCGCTCCAGCCCGATCTTGTTGAACACCAGATCGCCGGACGCCTTCAGCCGCAGCCGGATCGCCGCCTTCACGCCGCGCTGCTCGGGCAGGCCGAGGGCGGCGACCGCGGCGGGCGAGCTGATATACTCGGCCTCGGTGAGTTCGATGGGCAGCAATTGCACCGGATGACCGGTGCGGAACTCGCAGTTGGTCTGGTCCTCGGTGCCGAGCAGGCTGCGCAGCACCGTGCCCGCCGGCAGGGTCACCCCCTGCGGCGCGCCGCGGATGCCGGTCGGGTCGGGGCGGAAGCGGACCACCGCCATCGACGGCGTCGGGGCGAGGTAATGCGGATAGACCATCTGCAGCAGCGACTGCGTGAAGGTCGGGAATTCCGCGGCCATCTTGAGCTGGATGCGCGCGGTGAGGAAGGCGAAGCCCTCGAGCAGCCGCTCGACATAGGGGTCGGCGACCTCGGTGCTGCCGAGGTCGAGGCGGCCGGCGATCTTGGGGTGCTCGGCGGCGAACTCGCTGCCCATGTCGCGCACGAAGGCCAGTTCGCTTTCGTAGAAGGCGAGCATGCGCGGATCCATCAGCCGCGCGCCCTGGCATCGGTCACCACGGCAAGGCGGGTGTTGATGTCGATCGCGGTCTCCAGGAACAGCTGCTGCGGCACGGGTTGCGCCCAGAGTTCGCCGTGGATGTCGAACACCAGCGTCGGCACCGCCTGGTCTTCGCGGGACTCGCGGGCGCGCACCCGCACCGAGCCGGGCCGGATGCGCGGCTCGAAGCGGCGGATCGCGTCCGCGATCGCCGCTTCGAGCGGCGCGACGCGGTCCGCGACCGCGATCAGGCCGGCGAAACCCGGCACGCCGTAATTCAACGTCGATGCCGCCACGCGCGGCAGCCCGTCGAGATCCTCCGTGGCGGCGAGGCTGGTGGTGTTGAGCAGCCAGGCCAGATCGCGCAGCACCGCCTGACGCAACTGGGTCATGGTCAGCGACTGCTGGTCCAGCGACTCGCGCTTGTGATCGGGCGCATTGTCGGTGAGCCGGTCGAGCAGCGAGGGCTGCAGCCGCTCGCGGCGGGACAGTTCGGCCATGGCTAGGCCGTGGCGGGAGCTGCGATCTCGAGCCGCCGCAGATCCATCAGCGGCACCTCGTCTTCGTCCGTGGTCAGCATCCGCTGACCCAGACCGAGATACCAGTCGCCATGTTCCCGCCATTCCGTGCGCCGCGCCGCGGCCAGATCCTCGGCTGCCGGCCCGTCCGCCTGGGCGGAGCCGGGATAGCGGGTCGGGATGAAGCCGACCGTCTCCCCGCCGCTGCTCCAGGTGAAATGGACGGGCATCCAGATCTGATCGCGCAGATCGCATGGCGCCTCGATGTCGATGCGCCTGATCCGGGCGAACGGCACCCAGTAATATTTGCCGTCGAAGATCGCCTCGACGACCGGCCCCAGCCGGGGATCGGCATCGGCGATCCACGCGAACGGCTTGGATTCCGCCCCTGACATTGCGGCGTTGGCCGTTGCCGGACCGGACATTTCCGGGCTGGCCATTGCGGGGCTGGCCATCTCGGGGCCGGCTTCGGGGCTGGCCCATCTGATGGTGCCCGGAGTGGTCGGCGCCGCCTCGAACGCGGCATCGCGCAACTCGGCGGCCTGGGTGAAGGCGCCGGTGGCCAGCACGCGGTTGGCTTCGATCAGCAGCGAAATCCAGGAGCCGGGATCGCCCAGCACGGTCGGCGTGCGGGCGCCGGCGAACACGCGCTCGCGCAGGATTTCGCAGCGGATCGCCGCGCGATAGGTCTGTGTCATGGGCAGCGACAGCGGATCGAGTTCCGCGGCCACGGTCAGTTGCGTGAGGGCGCGCTCCCATTCGCCGAACACGCAGAACAGCTGAAACAGGAAGACGCGCAGGCGTACGTCGCGCGGGGCGCGACGTACCTCCTGCTTCAGCCGGTCGAGCGCGGCGCGCGGACCTTCGGCCCGGAGCAAGCTCCGGGCGTCGGTGGCGGTATCTCCCGCGTTGGCCGTCACCCGGCGTGTCCTGCCCCGCCTCTGGCGATCTCTAGGAGATCACCCCTCCGGTCTGGTCCTTGATGTTCTTCACGCGGTTCCAGCCGCCGGTGAAGATCGCGGCCTGACCGCCGGTCATCGCGCCGCTCGGGTCCTGCTGATTGTAGCGGACCTGCAGGCCGCCATATTCGAAGGTGACTTCCTCCTTCGGCGACTCGTCGTCGTGGCTCCAGGAGATGGTCTTCACCGCGACCAGCTTGAAGTCGAAGCGCAGGAACATCAGGCCCGACACACCGCCGGCACCCGCGCCGCCGGCGCCGGCGCTCTTGCGCAGGCCGAGGCTCACCTGGGCGAAGGCGGTGCCCGAGCAGGCCATTTCGAAGAAGATGGTCGACGCCTTGTCGATCTTGCGGGTGATCGAGAACGGATTGAACGTCACCTTGCCGGCGCCCGCACCGCTCGACTGGCTGCCGATGTTCAGGGTCTGCTCGATATCGAAGCTGAAATCCTCGATTTCGAACACCTTCCCCGGCGTGAAGGCGTTGGTCGGCGTCGTCATCAGCGGCTCGGTGTTGCCCTTGAGATCCACCTGCGACTCGGCGTCCAGAAACGTGCCGCCCTGGCCGGGGCCGCCGTACAACTGAAACGCCATGTATGAGTCGATTGCCATGCCCGAAATCCTTTCCTCGTTGAACTGCCAACGGCTTCGTGTCTGGGCGGCTCCCAGGCCTGCCGTTGGGCTGCTTTTACGCGATGCTGTCCGTCGCCCATGTGACGGAGGTCACTGGTTCAGCGGGGTCGAACTATTTCGGCATGCGCGAGACGAGCCGCAGCGAGACGTTGACCCCTTCAAGCTGATAATGCGGCTTGAGATAGAACTTGGCGTTGTAGTAGCCGGGATTCTCCTCGCTCTCCTCGATCACCACCTTGCCCTCCGCGAGCGGATGCTCGGCCTTGTACTCGTCCGTCGACGAACCCGGCGAGAAATCCACGTATCTCATCAGCCATTGCCCCAGCCACGTCTCGAGCTGCGACTTGGTCATGGAACTGCCGATCTTGTCGCGCACCATGCATTTCAGATAATGCGCGAAACGGCAGGTGGCGAACAGATACGGCAGCCGCGCGGCGAGGTTGGCGTTGGCGGTTGCCGCGGGGTCGTCGTATTCCTGGGGCTTCTGCAGCGACTGCGCGCCGATGAACGCGGCGAAATCCGAGTTCTTCTTGTGCACCAGCGGCATGAAGCCGTTCTTGGCGAGTTCCGCCTCGCGCCGGTCGGAAATCGCGATTTCGGTGGGGCATTGCATGGCGACCCCGCCATCGTCCGTCGGGAAGGTATGCGTCGGCAACGCCTCGACGGCGCCCCCGCTCTCGATGCCGCGGATCTGCGTCGTCCAGCCATAGAGCTTGAACGCGCGCGTAATATTCGTCGCCATCGCGTAGGCGGAGTTCGACCAGGTGTAGTTGGCGCTCTCGGGGGCCGAGGTGTCTTCCTCGAAGGCGAATTCCTCGACCGGCTCGGTCTTGGCGCCGTACGGCAGGCGCGCGAGGTAGCGCGGCATCGCAAGCCCGACATAGCGGCTGTCCTCGCTCTCGCGCAGCGAGCGCCAGGAGGCGTATTCCGGGGTGCCGAAGATCTTGGTCAGGTCGCGCGGATTGCTCAGCTCGCTCCAGCTGTCCATCTGCATCACCGTCGGCGCCGCGGCGGCGATGAACGGGGCATGCGCGCCGGCCGCGACGGCCGCGATATCGCCCAGCAGCTGGACGTCCTGCGGACTGTGATCGAAATAATAGTCGCCGACCAGCAGCCCGTACGGCTCGCCGCCGAACTGGCCGTATTCCTCCTCGTAGACCTTCTTGAAGATCGGGCTCTGATCCCAGGCGGTGCCGCGGAACTTCTTGAGGGTCTTGCCGAGTTCCTTCTTGGAGATGTTGAAGACCTTGATCTTCAGCGTCTCGTCCGTCTCGGTGTTGTTGACGAGATAGTGCAGGCCGCGCCAGGCGGATTCGAGGCCCTGGAAATCCTCGTGATGCAGGATGAGGTTGACCTGCTCGGTCAGCTTGCGGTCGATCGCGGCGATCATCGCCTCGATCGACCGCAGCGCGTCATCAGACACCAGCGTGGTGTTGGCGAGCGCCTGCTGGGCCAGCGTCTGCACCGCATTTTCGACCGCCTCGCGGGCGCGGTCGGTCTTCGGCTTGAACTCGCGGTTCAGCAGGGAGGCGAAATCGTTCGTCTCCTGCGTGGTGGTGGCGGTTGCCGCGGCGACCGCGCCGAGCTGGGTTCCCGACATGTCAGCTCTCCCCTCCGGTGGGTTCCGCCGGCTTGGGCGCCGCCGCCAGCGTTGCCAGCAGGGCCGGATCCTGCAGGACCTTGGCGATCAGATTCTCCGCTCCGGTCTTGCCGTCCATGTAGGTGAGCAGGTTGGACAGCTCGGTGCGCGCCTCGAGCAGCTTGTCGAGGCCGGCGACCTTCTTGGCGATCGCGCCCGGCGTGAAATCGTCCATGCTCTCGAAGGTGATATCGATCGCGAGGTTGCCTTCGCCGGTGAGCGTGTTCGGCACGGTGAACGCCACCCGCGGCTTCATCGATTTCATGCGGTCGTCGAAATTATCGACGTCGATCTCGAGCATCTTGCGGTCGGCGACCGGCGGCAGCGGATCGCTGGGCTTGCCGGAGAGATCCGACATCACGCCGACGACGAACGGCAGCTGCACCTTCTTCTGCGAGCCGTAGGTCTCGACATCGTACTCGATCTGCACGCGCGGCGCGCGGTTGCGGGCGATGAATTTCTGACTGCTGGCTTTGGCCATCGGCGTGCCTCGTTAAGGAATACGGTTGAACATGTCGCCATCACCGGCCGCTGCGCCAAGTCCGATATGCGGGAGGCCGTATCGCCGCATCATGGTTCGCGAGACTGCACCAGAGCCTGCGCCTGGCCCAGCCCATCCGGCGCCAATTCCTGCAGGATCTCCAGAAAGCCCTTATCGGCGAGTTTACGGGCCCGCGTGATCAGCAGCGGCAACGGGCTCGATGGCTCGTACTGCTCGTAATAACGGCACACGAGATCCAGCAGGCGCACCGCATCGGCCCGGTTGGTGATCGATGTCAAGGCTGAAACGGCGACGCCGCCGCGCGGTCTCGCGTCGTTCCGTCCCGCCTCGCCCGGCTGGACGCCTGCCTGGTCGTCCGGTTCGGCGTCATCGGCGCCGGCTGACTGGTCGGCATCGCTGTCGGCCGCGGGGACGATATCGACGTCCCTGACACCATACGCCTCGACATAGCGTCCAATTTCCAGCAGCAGTTTTGCAAGCGGGTCAAGATCCGGACTGTAGCCGTAACCGCAATTCGTGTCGAACGCGGTGCTGATGGCGGCCAGTTCCTGCACGCCGCTGGTGATCGTTTCACGTAACATTTTCGTGTTTGCCGCGCCGCCCGCCGCGAAGGCGGCGCGGATTTCGGCCTCGGTCCTGCGCTCGGTCGCATCGGTGGTCTCGATCGTGCCGATCAGGATCGAGATGGTGCGCCAGGACACCGCGCCGGCGCGTTCCGACACGGCCAGCGTCATCGTCCGCAGCACGCGCAGCACGCGCAGCGGGTGGGCGAGCTGCAGCAGTGCGTTGGCGCGCAGCGTCGGGTCGTTGTCGTCCTCGGGGTCGAGCTGCGGGTGAACATGCTCCCAGCGGTTCACGAGGCGTTCGCGGATCATGCCGAGGACGTTCACGAACGCCGCCAGCGCCGCGCCATGCGGATCGGATCTGCCCTGCAGATGCAGGCGCGCGATGGCGAGGTGCACGAGCACGCGTAAATCGTGCGTGCGCTCCAGCAGGGCGGACGCCTGCCTGGCGACGTCCTTCCAGTCCGGATCCTCGGCGGGGACGATGGTGTTGCCGGCCTGCCGCTCCGGCGTGCCCTGGGCGGCGCGCTCGAGAGCGCCAAAATCGGCGTCGAGTTCCAGGCTTGGGCCTGCCGGTGCGTCCGCATCCAGGTCGGGCAGGCCGGCCGGCACATCGAGTGGCGCCATGCGTGCCTACGTGCTCAGCAAACGCGACGGGTGATGCCACAGCCCGGACGGCAGCGCCCATGCTGATCGAGCCCTCTGTGACATGCGTGCCCCCCGGCCAGACAAACCTTCTCCCCCGTATAAAACATGTTCAAGTAACATGTTACCGGAAATAATCTGTGCCGGGTATCCTCTTTCTTGTGACCGAAGCCCCTCTGTACCGGGCGTTTCTGGCGAGCTGGATCAGCCTGCCTGCTTTTTCCAGTGATACGATCGCGACTCAGGCGGGCCCCATGGCATACTGCCGTATTTGATGGCATGCCGGGCCGCCGGCCCGACTGGCATTGCCCGACTGGCATTGTTGTTCGTTGGCAGCGCCGCCGCGCCATGACATTTTCATGCCGCCGACCCGGTCAGGCGGGCCGTGCATGGCGCATGGTTCGGTCGGAGGCGAGACGGCCACGAGACGGGAGGCGGTGCGGCGACCGGTCGGCGATGCCGGGTCGATGCGGCCGCCGGTCGATGATGAGCGGACACCCAGCGGAGGTCAGGATGCAGAAAGCGCTCGAACATCAGGAACACGCCCATCACGTGGCGGAGCATGGCGGCAAGAGCGCCGCCCTGCTGGTGGCCGTGCTGGCCGCGGTCCTGGCGGTCTGCGAGCAGCAGGCCAAGCATGCCGACATCAAGGTGGACGCGAACGCGGTGCTGGCCGCCGACGCCTGGAGCCAGTATCAGGCGAAATCGACGCGCCAGCTGCTGTCGCTGGACCTCGCCGCGACCCTGGCCGCGCTCGATCCGCCGACCGACCCGGCTTACGCGCAGAAGCGCGCGGCCCTCGCCAAGCGGTTCGAGGACGACGCCACCAAATTCCAGAAGGACCCCGCGGACGGCAAGGAGGCGATCGCGGTGCGCGCGCACCGCTTCGAGGAGGTGCGGGAGGAATCGCTGGAGCGGGCGCACAGCTTCGACAACGCCGCCGCGGCGCTCGAACTGGGCATCGTGCTGGCGACCGCCTCGGCGATCACCGCCTCGACAATGCTGATCCGCTTCGCGATGCTGATGGGGGCGGTCGGGCTGGTGCTGGGCGTCCTCGGCGCAACCTTCCCGTCCTTAGGGGCATTCTGAATTCCGTATGTGACTGTGAACATTCTCTCGATGCCAATTTTGCCGGTTCGGGCCGGATGAGGCGACGGATTTTTCTTGCCGCCACCGAATCAATACGGTCCTTAAAGGGAGGGCGACGGAAGATCAGGTGTCCTGTTGCCGTCACCCATGCCATGGGATGGTCGCGCATCGCTGTGCGTGACCTCCCGCATGATCGTGAATCTTCCGTATTGAGACATGAAGCTGGCTGTAACATCATGCCGCATGATGAGTGATCCTCGCGCGCCGCACCGCAGCATTGACGACAAGACCAACCCCTGGTCTGCGGACGGCGAACTTGCGCTCGCGTTTCAGGCGGGGGGCGACGCCGCGCGATACTGCGTCACCGGCTGGTCGGACCCGGAGACTGCCGAAACATGGTGCGTGGGCGCGCGCAGCGTCCTGGTGGTGCCGGCTCCCCCCATGAACACGTCCTATCTGCTCGCGTTGCGGCTGCGTCCGCACGTTGTGGAAGGGCGGCTGGCCACGCAGCGCCTGCGTGTGCTGGCGAACGGCACCGAGGTCGGGTCGTTCACGCTGGCCCGCCGCACCGAACGCGCCTGTATTATTCCGGCTTCGGTCATTGCCGGGCGCGAGACGCTGGAGATCGTCTTTGAAATGCCCGATGCCGCGCGGCCGGCGGATCTGGGCGCCGCGCGCGACATGCGCATGCTGTCGATCGCCGTGATATCGTTGCGTCTCTATCCGGATCGGCTGGCGTGGCCAGGCGACGACATGCCGGTTGCGGTCGATATCGGGGCGGTGATGCGCACCGAGCAGATCAAGCTGTCCCAACTGATGCTGCAGTTCGAGAGCCTCGGGCAGAATTGCGAGTTCGGCCTGGTGCAGCGGCAATGCGAAGCCGAGCCGCTCGGGCTGCTGCGGTTCGCGAGCACGCCGCTGCCCAACCTGCTCGCCGCCCTGGAAGCGCGGTTCGAGGGCATGGGCGAGCCGCAATTCGTGCAGGTGGAGATGTCGTCCAACGGCCGCGAGTTCATGGTCAAGGACACCTGCTATGGCCTGACCTACCACGCCTGGGTGAATGCCGGCGAGATGGAGGCGGCCGCGCTGCATGGCCGCGAGGTGCGGCGCGTGCCGATGCTGGTGCGCAAGCTGCTCGAGGATCTCGAACTCGGCGAGAAGATCTTCGTGTTCAAGGGGATGGGTCTGCTGGCCGAGGAAGTGGTGTTCCCGCTGGCGGTGGCGCTGCGCCGCTACGGGCCGAACCGCCTGATGTTCGTGACGCTGGCCCACGGACCGCATATGGCCGGCACCGTCGAGGCGCGTCCGGAGGGCTATCTGGTGGGCTATCTCGACCGCTTCGCGCCCAGCGAGAACGCCCATGATTTCCTGCTCGACCAGTGGGTTGCCATCTGTCGCGCCGCGCATCGGATGACCCAGACGATCCGGCGCTGACGCCCGGACCCACACGCAACGGGGGGCCGCTCGCATCTGGGGCCAGACGCACGGCACGGTCGGGCCTCACGCCATCGCAGAACCATGGCTCGCCAGCTTGACAGGCGGCGCCGGTCTGGGCCACGCCACGGACATGACCCAGCTCGTACATCCCGCCGCTTTCATGACAGGTGCGCAACTACGTTTCCCGCACGCGCCGCGCGAACTTCTGCAGCTGCTCTCGCTCTGCGGTGGCGTCGATCGCCTCGGCCTGCTGCTGGATCGGGTGGATATGGCGAATGCGACGGTTGCGCAGATCTATCGGATCGCGCATCGCCGGGATCCGGAATGGCTGACCTCTCCCGAGGCGGAAGCCGCCGCTCCGCAGCCCGCCATGTCCGATCAGGTTTCGCCACGTGCCCTGCTCGAGGCGGCCGTGCTGTCGAAAGAGTTTCAAAACAACATCCTGCGCCATCTGCTTGACGCGTTCCCGGATCTGGCGCGCGAGGTGTTCATCAATATACCGGGATGTGCAGGCTCCTCCTTCATCCGTGCCCTCGCGGCGACCCGGCACTCCCTCTCGCGTGAACTCGAGGATCCCGACAGCACGTCGAAGGATATGTTGCTGCATGCGCTCGCCGGCTTCGTTCAGCTGGCCGGGCACGTCGATACGGTATTCGTGTACGGGAACGAGCCGCTCGGGGATCATCTTGCCCGCGTCGGCCTGCGCCCCGGCGACCACGTTCTCACCGTCATCCGCGAGCCGGTGGCACGTATGGTCAGCGCCGCCAACGAGGCGGTCGGCCGGCTGGTGGAGGACCCGCTCGGCACCGCGCCGGCAACGCGCGACCTGCTGGCGCTGCTCGAACTCGACCGGCTGCGGCCGGACGCCACGACCGGGGATCTGGCCGAACTCGCCCTGCGTGCCCTGCGCGACCCGCGGATTTGCCCGCCGAACGTGATCTGCCGCTACCTCTGCGACGATGCGCAGACGACCTATGCCGACGCCGATCACCACAAGGCGCTGGCATCGATCGCGCGCCATGACATCGACATCAGCACCAATGTCGTCTGCGGCGACTGGCTGCGCGATCAATGGGGTATCGAGGGGGGCGGGACACGGCGGACCGGCACCGATCCCTATCTGAGCCGCGCGCAGGCTCTCGATGCCTGCGGCGATGCACTGCGCGCGGCGGTCGCCGAAGACCTGCTGCTCTACGACCTGGTCGCCTCCGCCTTGCGGCAATCGGACGCGTCGCATGTGCGCGGCAGCGCATTGACGCAACCGGCAACGGTGCCAGTGGTCCAGGATGCGCCGCGGGGAGCGCCGCTGGGTGGGATCGTCGTCGCCGAGGGCGAGCGCGCCGTCACCCTGCACATGCGTGGCTGGCCGACCGCATCCGGCGAAGTGCCGCTCCTGGCCGGATCGGCGTCGGGTCTCGATGCCGTGTTCGGGATCGAGGGCAACGCCGCGACGGTGATCCGCGACGGCTGGTCGGGGCTCGAGCCGGGCTACGTCTGGGGGCTCGGGCCGCGCAGCACGCTGGTGCTGCCGCGCCCGGCGGAGGCACCGTATCACGCGCTGGAAATCGAACTGCGCCCCTTCGTCCATGCCGAGCGGCTCCCTTTCCAGCGGCTGGGGCTGCGGATCAATGGCATGCCGGTCGAACCGTTGCGCCTTGCCGACCATGCCGTGGTCGCGGTGGACCTGCCGTGGGCGGTGCTGGCCGGGCGGGACGAGATCGAGATCGAGATCGAATTTCCCGATGCCGCGCGGCCGGTGGATATCTCCGACGGCGGCGACGACCGGAAGCTGGGATGTTCGCTGCGGCGGCTGATGCTGATGCCGCTGTCGCCGCTGTCCGTTGTGTCCGCGCCTCCGCCGCATTCGGCCGAGGCGCCCCCGCCGCCGGATCTGCCGCGCGAAAAACTGATGCTGTGCTTCGAGAGCATCGGCGAGAACTGCGAGTTCGGCCTGGTGCAGCGCGGCTGTGGCGCCGAGCCGCTGGGGCTGCTCCGTTTCGCCAGCGCGCCGCTGCCCAAGCTGCTGGCCGCGTTGCGCGCACGGTTCGCGGGCATGGGCAACCCGGAGAACGTCGTCGTGGAAGTCTCGTCGAACGAGCAGGAATACATGATCGACGACCGCGCGTTCGGCTTCAACTATCACGCGTGGGTCAATGTCGGTGAGAAGACGCCCGCGGAAATCCACGCCCGCGAGGTGCGCCGGGTGCCGTTCCTGATCCGCAAGCTGATCGAGGATCTGAACGCCGGCGAAAAGATTTTTGTGTACCATGGCATGGAGACGCTGAGCGTGGCGAACGCGCGCAATCTGGCCGCCGCCCTGCGCGGCTACGGGCCGGGGACCCTGCTATGGGTCGAACTGGCCGATGCCGGGCATCCGGCGGGATCGGTCGAGTGGGTGGAGGCCGGGTTGCTCTGCGGCCGCATCGACCGCTTCGCGCCCTCCGAGGACGCGCATGATCTGTCCCTCGAATCCTGGATCACGGTCTGTGAGCGGGCGTTCGCGATGAACGCGGCTGCATAACGCCATCAAAGACCGGGGCGCTGCCCCGGGCCCCATGATTTTTAGACAAACGGGGTCCGGGGCCCCCCGGCCCCGGCGGGGTCCAGGGGCAGCGCCCCTGGCCTTGTTTCGCTCACGCCGGCAGCTTGCTCTCGATGGCTGACACCAGCGCGCCGACATTGGCCAGTTTCTCGAGTTCGGCGGTTTTCATCTTGACCCCGAACCGGGTTTCCACGGCCACGATGATGCTGAGATGGTTGAAGCTGTCCCATCCGTCGATGTCGTTCGCGGTGGTCTGCGGTGTCAGCACGATGCCGTCGTCGGAAAAGATCTCGCGGAACAGATCGTTGAGCCGCTCGTAGATTTCAGCCTGCTGCATGCCGCACATTCCCTGGATGTCGATGAGCCTGACGTCGCGTCCGCGATCGCCGCGAGATTTGATCAACCGGCGACGGCAGCCACGGGCCCGAGCGATTGCAGGTGGGTATTCACCACCTTGTTGTTCGGATCAATGCGCAGCGCTTCCTCGGCAAGCTGCCGGGCCTCGGCGATGTCGCCGCGGCGCGCCACCAGCCGGCTGAGCTGCAGATGGTAATGCGCCTCGCGCAGCCCGTTGGCGATCGCCGCGCGATAGGCCGCCTCCGCATCGTCGTAGGCGCGCGCGCGGTCCAGCAGGCCGGCGTAATGCGCGTGGAACCGCGCGTTGCGCGGCTCGAGGGCCACGCCGCGCTGGGCCGCATCGATCGCTTCGTCCAGCTTGCCGGCGCGGTCGAGCACGTGGCTGAGGTCGATGTGAAAGGCCGCGGCCTCCGGTTTGCCCGCGATCGTGGCGCGGATCTCCCGCTCGGCCGCGTCGAACCGTCCGGCTGACATCAGCGTATGGCCAAGCTGCGCGCGGCGGAAGATGTTCGTCGGGTCGAGGCGGATCGCCTCCTGGCGCATTTCGATCGCTTCGTCGTGCCGCTTCTGCACGCTGAGGATGTGGCCGAGCTGCCCATGGGCATGGGCGTTCTCCGGCGCGCAGGCGATCGCCGCGCGGAACGCCGCTTCCGACTCTTCCACGCGGCCCAGCCGTGCGAGCAGATCGCCGCGGCGGATCTGCAGATTGACATCGTCGCCGACGATGGCGCAGGCCTGCTCGACCTCCTGCAGCGCCTCCTCCACCGCGCCGCGCCGCTCCAGCATATGCGCCAGATCGCGGCGGAACGACGCCACGGCCGGGAACATCTGGCTGGCGCGCCGCGCCGCCGCCTCGGCTTCGGGCAGCCGTCCAGCCTGCTGCAGTTCATGCACCAGGCGCGCCAGCGGCTCCGGCGTGCTGTACTCGGCCTCCAGCAGGTCGCGCCACGTGGTCCCGGCGTCCGGCTGCCCGGTGGCTTCGAGCAGGCGGGCCAGGCGCAGCCGCAACGCCGGATCGCCCGGCCGCAGTTTCAGCGCCGCGCGCACCGCGCCGAGCGCATCGGCGGTGCGGCCGGTGCGTTCCAGCGTATCGGCGAGTGCGAGCCGGGCGCCGAAATTCTCGGGATCGAAGAGCAGGGCCCGCTGGTAGCTGTCCGCGGCGCCGTTGCCATCCCCCAGCTTGGAGCGGGCGTGACCGAGTTCCATGTGCAGGTTGGGCGCGTAGGGGGAGCATACGAGGCCGTGCCACGCGACCACCGCCGCTTCCTCGACCACGCCGTCGCGGCTGAGCCGGTTGGCCAGCATGCCCGGAAAATGCGGATCGAACGGCTCGAGCGCCGCGGCGAGCCGCATCTCCCGCTCCGCCTCATGGGCATCGCCGAACTGGAACAGCAGCAGGGCGAGCTGGAGCCGGAACCCGGCATCGTACGGTTCGAGCGCCACGGCGCGGCGGCTGACCGGCAGGGCCTCCTTTTGCCGGCCGCTCCGCTCGAGCACATGCGCGAGCGTCGAATGGCCCTGGCCCGAGTTGGGAGAGTCTGCCAGTGCCGCGACCAGAAGGTCATGCGCGCGCGGCAGATCGCCGGTTCGCGCCGCCTCGATGCCTTCGTCGAGCGTCTCGTTCCAGGCGCAGGCCATGTAGCGCGGGACGAACTCGGCGAAGCTGAAATAGCCTTCGTGCAGGAACCGGTAGGTGCGCTCCTCCCCGGCCCATTGCAGCCCGAAATGCCGCGCCACGGCCGGATGGACCGGCAATTCCTCCTTCGGGAACGGCGTGATGCGGACCGCCCGCTGCATGCGCGCGGTGTCGGCCGGATCGACGCCCAGCTTGGCGAAGAATTGTGCGGCGAGTGCCACGGCCACGCGCACATTCGGATGGTACGGTGTGAGGAACACCTGCTCGATCCGGAAATACGTCTCGATCACCGGCGCGATCTCGAAGCCGGTCAGCTCGTCGCGCGCGCGCTGCCGGTCCAGCGACACCTCAAGGAGCCGATCGAGGCTGACCATCCCGTTGACGTCGAGGTCGCGATAGCTCGCCAGCGCCGTGTCCGGATCGATGCCCTTCTTGATCAGCCG
>Ga0116230_10002382_pt1 | contig 18075 bp, 16 predicted proteins | sample S1TSphfallax_3_FD_88678 | JGI IMG/M metagenome (GOLD analysis project Ga0116230, IMG submission 88678) | Host-associated microbial communities from peat moss isolated from Minnesota, USA - S1T2_Fd - Sphagnum fallax MG | ecosystem: Host-associated > Plants > Peat moss > Unclassified | place...
GCCTCGGCGGGGGATATCGCCGCCGCGCTCGCCGCCGGAGAGATTCATCTTGGCGTCACGGGCGAGGACCTGCTGCGCGAGCAGGGAGAGCTCGACGGCGGTCAGGTCATGCTTCTTGCGGCCCTAGGGTTTGGCCGCGCCGATCTGGTGGTAGCCGCGCCCAAGAGCTGGGTCGATGTGGAAACCATGGCGGATGTGGAGGACGTCGCACATCTTTATCTGGCGCGCACGGGGCGAAGGCTGCGCGTGGCGACGAAATACGTCGTCCAGACCCGCGCCTTCTTCGCACGGCACGGCATCGCCGATTATCGTCTGGCGGAGTCGGGAGGCGCCACCGAAGGCGCGCCGGCGGCGGGAGCGGCAGAATTGGTGGTCGACATCACCACCACGGGCGCGACCTTGGCGGCGAATGGGCTCAAGCCCCTGTCGGACGGTCTGATCCTCAAGAGCGAAGCGCGATTGGCCGCCTCTTTGGGCGCTGACTGGGACGGCGCTAAACTCAGCGTGTGCCGGCGACTTCTCGCCATTCTGGAGGCCCGGGCCAGGGGACGGATCATCGCCAGCCTGACCTGGCCCGCTAATCAGGACGCGGAGGCTCGCGCGGCCGTGGCGCCCTTCGTTGCGGCGGGCGAGGCGCCCCGGGCCCACGGCGTGCTGGTGGCGCGGGCGCGACTATTCGCCGCAGCCGCGGCTTTGGCCGCCGCGGGCGTGGGGCCAGTGAGCGTGACCCGCCCTGGCCACGTCTTCCACGCCAAGAGCGAGGCGGCGGACCACCTGGCCAGCGCCGTCGCACCGGCTAAGTCTTGAGCGCGTTTTTACTTGAGGGGTTGACAGACAAAGAGAAACGCCGATCTTGCCGCCTCGCTCCGCGCCTGACGCCAAGTCTGCGATGGCGCAAGAGCGGGTCTGGGAGGAAACGCTCGGCTGACACCGAGAACCAAGAAGACGAAAATTACGCCCACCGCGCGAGCGCGCGCGGTGGGCGTTTCTCATAGAGACCAAGATCTCCGCGCCTAGGTGGCGCCACAAGCGTTTCAAAGTTCAGCCTTTGGACACTTCGGCGACGCGACTTGCAGTGGCATCGACTTGGCGCTATCCAGGTTTTGAAATGTTACGTGTATTTAACTTTTCCAGTTGGTCAGTTTCGAGCAACCGTCCTTGCCCCGGGCATGGTGTCGGCGACTGTGGCTCTTCCAACATGGAAGGGGTTTCTTAGGGGCCGCGACACGTCGCGGTTTGGAAACAAGATTAGGCGGACAAGGACCATGGTGCAAAACCGGGCCCATTTGAGCCCTGACCTTTTAAAGCGGCCACACGCGACCGGCGCCTGCGGCGCGACATCTGGCGGAGACAGACAGTGAGCCGGATCGCTATTGTTGAGGATGAGGCCGAGACTCGCGCCGAGCTTTCGACGATACTCTCGGCGCGTCACAGAGTCACCGCCTTCGCCGATGGCTCCTCGTTCCTGCGGGCCTTGCATCGCGACACCTTCGATCTCGTCTGTGTCGACTGGTCGCTACCTGATATGAGCGGCCAGGACCTCGTCGCGCGTATCCGGTCGGGAACGCTCGCCAATGCCGTGCCGATTATTATCGTTACGGCCCGCAATGGTGATCAGGACCTGGTGACGGGCCTGGTCTCCGGCGCGGATGACTTTGTCTCCAAGCCCGTCCGCGATGTGGTGCTTAACGCCCGGGTCGAGGCCCTGCTGCGTCGCGCCACGCCGGATGCCGCTGGAAGCCTGGAAGTCTTCGAACCCTTTGTTTTTGACCGTTCGCGAGAGGTCGTAAGCGTCGGGGATCAGGAGCACACCCTGACAACAAAGGAGTTCGCGCTCGCCCTGACCCTCTTTCGCAACATGCACAGGCCGCTGGCGAGGTCCTATTTGATGGAGGAGGTCTGGGGAACCGGAGCGAATGTGTCATCGCGGACCCTAGATACGCATGTCTGCCGACTGAAGGCCAAGCTCGGGCTTTCTCCCGAAAACGGCTACAATTTTGGCCCGGTCTATGGCTTCGGTTACCGGCTGGAGCGCGCCACGGGGGCCGAGGCGGACCTGAACCCTGCCTAGGGGCGATAAAGAGAACGGCCCGCGCAAGGCGGCCGGCCCCTCATCTGAAAGTCCTTTCGCGGCTGATCGCCGACGCCTTTGGATTGAATGGTGCGCCACCGCTATTTTTTCCACGGTTCTGCTTTTCACGCTCGTAAGCACCGGCGCGACCAACCGGCTCGACGAAGCCATCTACGACTTTTCGATCAGGCTCACGCACTTCAAGCCACGGCCCGACATCGTCATCGTCGCGATCGACGCCAAAAGCCTTGAGGAAAAGGGTCAATGGCCCTGGTCGCGGTTGCTGGACGCGGAGTTGATCTCGCGGATCGCAGGGGACCATCCCAAGGCGCTTGGATGTTTGCTGCTATTCGTCTCGCCGGGGCCGCCCAGGCAGGATCAGGCTCTTCGGAAGGCGATCTCGGCCACTAGAACATTCCTTGCGACACCTCGAGACGTTGCAGACACTGAGCGTCCTTGGCTGACTTACAGGCCTATTCCAATATTGGCGTCGGTGGCTGCCGGGGTGGGGCCAGTTGACGCTGACGAGGACGAGCATTCAATCGTTCGACGCGCGTTCCTTCTGCAGGGTCCGCGAGGTCAGCTGGCGCCAGAGGTCGTTCTCCAAATGGCGCGACTAATCGGGCGAGGGCGCGGAGTTAATGCCACGGCTCGACCAGCGGGATCAGGAGTCCAGCCCCTCTACCGTGCTGGCGAAATGTTGATCCCATTCAAGGGTCCGCCCGGCACCTTCAATGAGATTTCCGCCGGCTCTGTAATAGATGGGAACTTTGACCGGGGAATATTTAAAGACAAATTTGTTCTTATTGGGCCTACCGCACCCAGCCTCTTGGAGAACTACCAAACGCCCACATCGATCGAGAACGGAATGCCAGACGTTGAAGTTCAGGCCAATATTCTTGATTCTCTAGTCAGCGGACAGCGTATATTTCAGTTTAGTCACCTTCATATATTCTTAGGTTCGGTTCTGGCTATTTGGATACTGCTAGTTGCGCTTGTGCGCCTTGGACCCAGGGACAATCTATGGCTTGCGGTCATTATGGCGGCTTTACCGCTCGGGCTTTCGATGGGGGGGGTGGGTCTGAGAAGCTTTTGGTTTCCACCAACGCCGTATCTGGCCACGCTTGGGATCATTGTGCCTTATTGGGGATGGCGACGACTGAACGCCGCGAGCGCCTATTTTTCCGAGCAGCTTCGCACGCTGCGAAACGATTCCGGCGGCGCCTTGGATAGATCGCGCGCCATTCCCAATCTCGGTGGCGATGTCGTGCTTCAACAGATCACCCTGCTGGAGGACGCCAAGCGACGCATTGCCGATCTGCGACGTTTCGTGGACGACATTCTCGCCAATTTCCCCGATCCCGTTCTGGTGGTTGACCGGGATGGAGTCATTGCCAGGGCCAATGCCGCGGCCGCCACTTTCGCCGGCCAGATTGGCGTGAGAGTGACGACAGGTGCGCCGGTGGAGCCTGTGCTGGCGACCATCATAACCTCTGACCCCAACTCACGCCCCGTCTGGCCCCCGGCTGACAGCCCGGCCGACGGCGAGGCCATGGCCGACGTCCGACCGCTCACCGGCGAAGGGCCGGAGGGCCGGGCCTATGAATTGCGTTTCACACCGACGACGGGCGCAGAGGATCAACCGACAGGATGGATCGTGCATCTGGCCGACGTGACACCACTGGTGGAGGCCATGCGCCAGAGAGAGGAGGCCCTGCAACTCCTTTCCCACGACATGCGCTCGCCCCTGTCGGCCATTCTGGCCATTCTCGGTCATCCCGACTTCAAAGCGGCGCCCGCCGCCTTACGCCAACGCATCGAAGGCCAGGCCCGCCGCACCTTGGAACTGGCTGACGCCTTCGTGCGCTTGGCCCAAGCGGAATCGGCCCGATACAAGTTTGAGCAGATCGATCTGACCCACGTGGTGCGGGACGCCGCCGACGCTGTCTGGGGTCTTTCCCAATCAGCCGGCGTTAAGGTGCGCTTTGAGCCCGAGGATGGGGAATATGTGGTTCTGGCTGATCGTCGACTTCTGACTCGGGCCCTGATCAACCTGCTCGATAACGCCATCAAGTTCAGTCCGCGAGGCGAAACCGTCAGCTGTCGCCTCAAGCCCGACGACCTGAAAGGCGTCGCCGCGGTGGCCTGCGAGATCGCCGATCGCGCCGGAGGCATGGCCCAGGCACAGTTGGCCGATCTCTTCCACCGCTTCGCCACGTCGCGCGACGACGTCACCGGCTCGCAGGGCGTCGGCTTGGGTCTCGCCCTCGTTCATACTGTGGCCACGCGACATCATGGCATGATCCGCTGCGAGAGCGCGCAGGGTGAGGGCACGGTGTTCACTTTGACCCTTCCGCTGGATGAAACCGCTGAAGTGGACGCCCTCGTCGCAGCCGAAGTCTGATACGGCTATCAGGTGGCCTTTGAAAACGGCGCTGGAATTCGCGTGGAGCCTTGCCGGGCGAACATCCAGCCCGGATACTCCTGTGGCAGCTCGCTTACCTCATCGAGGCGGGCGATCTCATCGGGGGTTAGCAACAGGTCCGCAGCGGCCAGATTGTCGTCCAACTGCGCCATGGTCTTGGCGCCGATGATAACGCTCATCACATGAGGCTTGGCGAGAAGCCAGGCGAGGGCAACCCGCGCCACGGAGACGCCCTTGGCGTCGCCGATTTCGCGCATCAGGGCGACGCACGGCCAGGCCCTTTCCTTATCCACGGGGGGAAAATCGAAGGTGGCGCGCCGGGCGTCATTGGGCGCGGAAGATCCCGGGCCGAACTTGCCGGATAAAAGCCCCCCCGCCAGCGGAGACCAGACCATCAGGCCAAGTTTCTCCTCAAGGATCACGGGACCAAGCTCACGTTCCAGATCCCGCCCCGCAATAGAGTAGTAGGCCTGGAGCGTTTCAAATCTGGAGAGCCCTTTGGCCTCGCTGACACCCAGGGCCTTGGCGATCTTCCAAGCGGCCCAGTTTGACACGCCCACATAGCGGATCATCCCCTGGCGCACGAGGTCATCCAGGGCGCGCAGGGTCTCCTCGATGGGGGTGACCGTATCATTCCCGTGGATCTGGTAGAGATCAATATGGTCGGTCTGGAGGCGTTCCAGACTGGCCGCGACACTGTCCATGATATGGCCACGCGAGGCGGATTGGTCATTGGGGCCCGGCCCCATGCGCCCGAAGACCTTGGTGGCGATCACCACATCCTTGCGCTTCACATCGAGATTCTTGAAGGCCTGCCCCAAACGCCGCTCGGACTCGCCGAAGGAATAAACGTCGGCGGTGTCGAAGAAATTTACGCCCGCCGCCAAGGCGCCCCCGACGATCTCGTCCACCGCCTCCTGCTCCAGCGAGCCGATGGCGCGCCACATGCCGGCGTCGGCGTTACCGCCGAAGGTCATGGTTCCGAGGCAAATTTCCGACACGAAAAGGCCGGTGCGACCGAGTTGCTTATATTTCATGGCGTGCCGTGATGCTCCCTAGGCGAGAGGCTCATATGGGAATGGGAGCACGCCGCGACCACACCCGTCAGCGCGCCGACGCGCCCTCTGCGAGCGTTTCACCCATCCGAGGGCGGAGGGTTACCAGCGCATTGCAAACAATACAGTTGACAAGCCTCTCTATACATGGACATAGATCAACAGGGCGAGTTTATGAAAGTGTAGACACCCACCTTCCCGCGCGTTGTTGCGGGATAGTGCTGAATGTATTTTGTGGTCTACTCAATCAAATGATCACCCTATCCGCGTGTCGTCGAGGTTTCTTTATCGAGGCCTTGGTCGATCTGATGGTGAAGGTTTCGAGATACGGAAAAGAATCCCGAGGGGTTCTTTGGGTTAACTGGACTTATCGTTTTTAGATCAAGAACGGAGCACAATTATGTCGAATTCTAACTATCTGGGCCAAGTCATCACCTTTGAACGTCGCGTCTCGGCGAAGCGCGATCTGGACCTCGAAATCAGCGAAGTCGTAGATGGCGGGACACGCGTCCTCTGGGCCACGGGTAGCGCTCAGACTGCGCCGCGGGTTCTCTGGGCCACGGGTAGCGCTCAGACTGCGCCTCGGGTTCTCTGGGCCACAGGCAGCGCCGGTTCAGCAAAGACCGTCGTCTCGGTCGCCGCCTAAAACAAACGGGGTCGTCACGGACCTCTCGACGGCGGGTGGTGCTTGCGCGTCAAGAGGTCCGAGAGCCTTCTGATACTGCTGGAAAACGATCGGTTCGTTTTCCATAATTATCTTCGCCAAAAGACTTTTCTGGCCAATCCCACTGCCCTTGAGATCGTGCGCAAGCTTCACGCTTGGACCGATATTGATGTGCTGTTCGAGTCCCTTCCGGACTATTCCCAAAACTCGATCATGAAGGCCATCGGGCAGCTTGCCGATCTCGGCGCTGTGGTCATCGAAGAGTCCGAAGACGCCGCGCGGGATGCGGCCTTCTCGAAGGACTGGCTCTGGGGACCCTTCGCGGCCGCCTATCATTTCAGTACGCGCGTCGGCGAATTCATGACCGAGGAGGAAGGCGGCGAACGCCTTCGCGAGCTGGTCAAGGTGATCCCCTCCCCTCCCCTCTATGAAACCAATGATAATCCAGAAACGGCCATCGCCTTGCCCGTTCGGCAAAACTTTGGCGAACCGTTCAAGACCATGGCCAGACGGCGCACCAACCGGGTGCTGCGCGACTCGCCGATCTCCGTCCATCAGGTCGCCGAGTGCCTGCTCTTTTCCATGGCCATCACCGCGGTCATCGAGGACGAAGACATCGTTGATCTTCCCCTTAAGATGACCCCTTCGGGCGGTGCGCGAAACCCCTATGAGGCCTATGTCTGCGCCCGCCGTGTCGATGGCCTCGCGCCCGGCGTCTACCACTATTCCGCCATGCAGCAGTCGCTCCAGCGCACGGGGGTTGAGACCCTCCCGGCGTTCGGCGATCTGCTGGCTGGACAGCACTGGTCTTCCGACGCGGCCGCACTGATCTTCCTGGTGGCCAATTTCGAGCGGCCCATGTGGAAATATCACGACGGCACCGCGTACCGGGTTACAGCCATTGAAGCGGGCCATATCGCTCAGAACATCATGCTCGTCGCCACCAGCCACGACCTCGTCGCCAACCCCACCGGGGCCATGGACTTCCAGCGGGTGGAGGAGACCCTGGGCGTCGGCGGCCCCACCCAGGCCGTCCTCTATTGCCTGATCCTTGGCGTTCCAGGCGAGGCGGCGACTCAAACGCCCCCTGAATCTTAAACGTCGATTTCGGCGTCCAGGGCGTTGGCCTGAATGAATTCCCGCCGGGGCTCCACGAGATCGCCCATGAGCCGGGTGAAAAGATCATCGGCGTCGTCGGCATGATCGACCTTCACCTGCAGCAGAGTGCGGGCGTTGTGGTCCAGGGTGGTCTCCCAGAGCTGTTCGGGGTTCATCTCGCCCAGACCCTTGTAGCGCTGGATGGTGAGGCCGCGGCGGCCTGACTCGAAGATCACAGAGGCGAGGTCCAGGGGACCCCTGACCTTGTGGCTACGGTCGCGCCGACGGAATGTCGCCGGGCCTGAGAATGTGTCGGAGAGCTTGCTGGCGCGTTCGGCCAGGCGTCTGGCGTCGGCGGAATGGAGCATCTGGTCATCCAGAACGATCCGCTCGGAGACGCCGCGCCGCGTGCGTCGGAACACATAGCCCCCGCCCACCGCCGTTTCGCCCGCCCAGGCGCCGTCGCCCTCCTCGGCATAGAGATCCAGCCGCCGCGCGCCCTCGACAAGGTCGTCGCTATTGCCCAGGAGGCCCGCCAGGGCCGCCTGTTCGATGGCGAAGGCGGGGGCTCGGGCGGATAGCCGCTCGATATTCGCCTTGGCCTGACGCGAGGTCTGGACGAGATCGGCGAGATCCCTCCCCGTCATGCGCTCGCCCGACCCCAAATCAAGCTCCGCGCCATCAAGGCCCTCCTCCACCAGGAAGACCTCCAACTCGCCGTCGTCCTTGAGATAGCGCGAGGAGCGCCCCTTGCTCGCCTTATAGAGGGGCGGCTGGGCGATATAGAGATAGCCGCGCTCAATCACCTGGGGCATCTGGCGATAGAAGAAGGTGAGCAGAAGCGTGCGAATATGGGCGCCGTCCACATCGGCGTCGGTCATCACCACGATGCGATGATAACGGATCTTCTCGATGTCGAAGTCGTCGCGACCGATGCCCGCCCCCAGCGCCGTGATCAGGGTGCCGATCTGGTCTGAGCCCAGCATCTTGTCGAAGCGCGCCCGCTCAACGTTCAGAATCTTGCCCCGCAAGGGGAGCACAGCCTGATTCTCACGGTTGCGGGCCTGCTTGGCCGAGCCGCCCGCGGAATCGCCTTCGACGATGAAGATCTCGGACTTGGCGGGATCGCGTTCCTGACAATCAGCCAGCTTTCCAGGCAGGGACGAGATATCGAGGGCGGACTTGCGGCGGGTCAGCTCCCGGGCCTTGCGCGCCGCTTCCCGGGCGGCGGCGGCCTCGGCCACCTTTTGCACAATCAGCTTGGCCTCGGCGGGATGCTCTTCAAACCACTGGGCGATGCCTTCCCCGACCAGGCCCTCGACAGCAGGGCGCACTTCGGACGAAACGAGCTTGTCCTTGGTCTGGGACGAAAACTTCGGGTCCGGCACCTTCACCGACAACACGCAGGTCAGCCCCTCGCGCGCATCCTCGCCATTGACCTGTACCTTCTCGCGTTTGGCCGCGCCGGAGCTTTCGGCATAGGCCGTGACCACGCGGGTCAGGGCCCCCCGAAACGCGGACAGGTGGGTCCCGCCATCCTTCTGCGGGATGTTGTTGGTGAAGCAGAGCATGGTCTCGTGGTAGCCGTCGTTCCACCAGAGGGAGAGATCAATCTCCACCTTGTCGCGTCGGCCCCGGATCACCAGCGGGGCCTTGAGAAGGGGCGTCTTGGCCTTGTCGAGGTGACGCACAAAGGCTTCCACGCCGCCTTCATAGTGGAGGAATTCCTCAAATGGCTCGGCCCCGCGCAGGTCTGCGAAGCGGATCACCACCCCGGAATTCAAAAAAGCGAGCTCACGCAGGCGGTGCTCCAGCGTCTTCCGGTCAAAATCGATGAAGGCGAACGTACTGGTGGAGGGAAAGAAGGTGACCTCCGTGCCGGTGAGAAAATCGCCCGATTCCCGGTGCGGCGCGGGGCCGACAACCGTTAGGGACTTCACCGTGTCGCCCCGTTCGAAGCGCATCTGGAAGGTCTGGCCGCCCCGATGGATTCGAAGCTCCAGCCAATCGGAAAGCGCGTTCACCACCGAGACGCCCACGCCGTGCAGGCCGCCGGACACCTTGTACGAGTTCTGATCGAATTTCCCGCCCGCATGGAGCTGGGTCATGATCACCTCGGCCGCGGACACACCCTCGCCTTCATGCAGGTCGGTGGGTATGCCGCGCCCATCGTCGGTGACGGTCACTGACCCGTCGGCGTTGAGGATGACTTCCACCCGCGTGGCCCAGCCCGCCAGGGCCTCGTCGATGGCGTTATCCACCACCTCATAGACCATGTGATGCAGACCGGAGCCGTCATCGGTGTCGCCGATATACATGCCAGGGCGCTTACGGACAGCATCGAGACCCTTAAGGACCTTGATGGAATCGGCGCCATAATCGGCGGCCGCGGCGTCGGCGCGCTGATCGGGAGTGGGGTCGGCCGAGGATGGGGAGGTGGGGTCGGTCATCTAAGTATCCCGTACGGTCAGGCGCGAGGCTTCGGCGTGAACGCCCATCGCCCGCCCCTTAAGGGCTTCGAAAAGCTGCTCGTCGGTCCCGGTCAAAAAGGCCTGGAGGGCGAGCGCCTCGATCTCGTCAAAGAGCGCCGCCCGCCGAATCGGGTCGAGGTGCGCCGCAACTTCATCCAGCAATAATATAGGAGTTGGCGCGGATTCCGTACGGGAAAGTCGCGCCGCCTGGGCGAGAACCAGATTAAGAACCAGGGCTTTCTGCTCGCCAGTGGAACATTCCGCCGCCGGACGGTCCTTATCGATGTCGAAAACCGCCAAATCACCCCGATGTGGGCCCTCCAGCGCCCGTCCCGCGGCGGTATCTCGCCCGCGCGCGCGGGCCAGGGTGTCAGCGAGCGCTGATTCGATTTGCGCCACGTCGGCGCCTTCTTCAGCCATACGCTCCCAGGCGCCCGTCAGCACCAGCCGGGCCCGCGGGAACGGCCGACCCTCGCGACGTGAGATCTCCGCGCGCAGGGCTTCTACCGTGGCGGCGCGGCCGATCGCCAGGCGCGCGCCCGCCTTGGCCATGCGCGCCTCCAACGCCGACAACCAAGTGGGATCGGACTGTTCTGAGAGCAGACGCCCGCGTTCACGCAGGGCCTTCTCGTAGTCAGTGGCAGAGGCGCCGTGCCCTGGCTCGGCTGCGAGCACGAGCCTGTCGAGGAAACGGCGCCGCTCCGAGGGCGGATCGAGGAACAGACGATCCTGGGCCGGCGTGAGCCATATGGGCCTCAGCAGATGGGCCAGGGCGCTCGGGGCGACCGTCTCACCCTCGATGCGCACGCGGCGACGGGCGTCGCCGGGGCCTTCGAGACCGGTCCCGATCCGCATTTCGTGGTCAGCCACGACGACATCCGCCGACACGGCCCAGGCCCGCCCGACCGCCTCCCCCGGGGCCCGACGCCCGACCTCCGCCAGAGCCGACCCGCGAAGCCCTCGGCCAGGTGAAAAGAAGCTCAAAGCCTCAACGAGATTGGTCTTGCCGGCCCCATTGGGTCCAAAGAGGAAGACGCTGCGCCCTTCGGGCCTCAGCCGCGCCTGCGTATAGGCGCGAAAATCCGTCAGCCGCAGCTCGCTGATCGCCGATCGCACCGGCGCGTCCGCCCGGGCCTTAGGGCCTCAACCTTAAGCCCGAAGGGGCATGAGCACGAACTGTGCCGCCGCGTCGGTGGGATCAAGCACCAGAACCGGATCGAGCATCGCCACCGACGGCGCGCGTTCGGCGAACCGCATCTCGATCAACTCCGCCCCGACCTGTGCGCTGACGTCCAGAAGATAGCGGGCGTTGAAACCAATCTCGAAGGGCGCGCCGTCATAGTCCACCTCAAGCTCTTCCTGGGCTTGGCCGGTCTCCATATTGCGCACGGTGAGCACGACCTTACCGGGCTCCACGGCCAGCTTTACTGACCGACTCTTTTCCGAGGAGATCGTAGCCACGCGATCCACGGCGGCCGCGAACAGCACATTGTCCGCGGTCAGGACCCGGGCGTTATCTCGCGGAATGACGCGCGTGTAGTCGGGGAAGGAGCCGTCGATCACCTTCGATGTCAGACGCGCCCTCCCGAAGTCAAAGCGGACTTTCTGCGGGCTAATCTGTAGCTGAATGGTCTCCCCGGCATCCTCAAGCAGGCGACGAACCTCCTGAACAGTCTTGCGCGGCACGATGACGCCCGGACCGCCGGCGGCTCCCTCGGGGGCGGCCATATCGGCCATCGCCAGACGGTGACCGTCCGTCGCCACGGCGCGGAGGATCTCGCGGCCATCCTCCACCAGGGTATGGAGATAGATACCGGTCAGATAATAGCGGGTTTCTTCCGTAGAGATGGCGAATCGCGTTCGGTCGATCAGGCGAATGAGCGCGCCGGTATCCACCGATATCGCCGAGGAGAGCCCCTCCTGCGGCATGGCGGGGAAGTCCCCAGCCGGAAGCACTGGCAAGTTCACCTTGTAGCGACCGGCGCGCACCTGAAGTCGGGGGTCTTCCCCGGTATAGCTCAGCGAGACTTCGGCGCCCTCCGGCAGCTTGCGGACGATCTCATAGAGCGTGTGGGCGGGCGCGGTAATCTGACCAGGACTCTCCACGTGGGCGGCCGTCTCATCAACGATCTCCATGTCCAGGTCGGTGGCGGACATGGCCAGAGCGCCTTCCCGGGCCGAAAGCAGAACATTGGACAGAATGGGTATTGTGTTGCGCCGCTCGACGACGCTTTGCACGTGGCCCAGGGCCTTGAGCAAGGCCGCCCGCTCGATCGTTAGCTTCATATGCCGTCCCGTCTCGCCATCCCCAAGGACCCCAAATGAGAAGGTCCTATTGTTCCAGGGCCGACCGGTTGAAAAGGACTTGTGAGACTAACCTAATTGGCCGAGTCGGAAAGTGCCTTTACCGCGTCAATCCGCCACCGCCTCGGGCGCGCTGTCCCGCTCGGCGCCGGTGGAGTCCTTGGCGGCCACGATGACCATGGCGGCGCGCAGATTGCGGCCGAAAAGTTCGTAGCCAACCTGGAGCACCTGGATGATTCCCCCAGGGGCGACGCTGGCTGAAGTCTGCTCCATCACCGCCTGGTGCTGGTGAGGGTCGAACCGCGCGCCGACCGCCGGCTCGATCTTGATGAGCCCATTACGCGCGAAGGCGTCAAGAAGGGCCTTCTGAGTCATATCGAGACCCACGGCCAGGTTGCGGGTGGCGGGGTCGGGGGCGTCCTTCGGCGCGTGCTCCAGGGCCCGAGCGAGATTGTCAGCCACGCCCATGAGATCCTTGGCGAATTTCGAAATGGCGAAAGCTCGAGCTTCGTTGGACTCGCGCTCGGCACGGCGGCGGGTGTTCTCGGCCTCAGCGGCATAGCGCAGGAGCTGATCCTTCAGCGCCGCCACCTCGTCACGGGCGGCTTGAAGCTCCACGTCCAGCGCCTCCGCGTTCGCGACCTCTACCTCTTCGTCCACATTCACATCCGTCATTGTGTCAGTCTCATCCGTTTATCATGCGTCCGAGCGCCTTGGCCGTGTAGTCGACCAGAGGGATCACGCGGGCATAGTTCAGTCGCGTGGGCCCGATCACCGCGATCGCGCCCAGAAGCTTTCGTCTGCCCGACATATAGGGAGCGGCGATCATGGCGGAACCGGAGAGAGAAAAGAGCGGCGCCTCCGAGCCGATAAAAATGCGAACGCCTTCGGCGTCCCGGACATTATCCAGAAGGCCAATGAGCTGCTGTTTCTGCTCGAGATCGTCGAACAGGCGACGCACACGCTCCAGGTCGGCGGCCGCGCCCGGGTCATTGAGCAGATTTGCCCGGCCGCGAACGATCAGGGTGCGCTCGACGCCCTCCCCGCCGCCCCAGGCGGCGAGCCCATCTTCGATAAGTCCGGCGGCGGCGGCGTCCAGATCAAGCCGAGCGCGCGCCAATTCGCCGGAGACATCCAGCCGCGCCTCGCTCAGGGTCTTGCCGCGCAGGCGGGCATTGAGAAAATTTGAGGCCTCCTGCAGCGCCGCCGGGGTCAGGCCGGGCGGCCGGCGCATGAGGCGGTTCTCCACGGACCCGTCCTCAAAAACCATCACAGCTAGGGACTGATCGGTTCCCAGGGCGACGAACTCGACGTGCTTAACCGCCGCCTCGCGCACCGGCGTGACCACGAGCCCAGCGCCGCCCGCTAACCCTGAAAGGATCGCGCTGGCCGCCTGCAAGGCGTCTTCGACCGAGCCGCCCCGGGCGCATAGACGGGATTCAATGGCCAGGCGATCTTCCTCCGCCAGATCGCCGACCTCCAGCAAACCATCCACGAAAAGACGCAGACCGGCGTTTGTGGGACGTCGACCGGCGCTGACGTGGGGCGCGTCGAGAAGTCCAAGCTCCGCGAGATCCTGCATGGTGTTGCGCACCGAGGCCGGCGAGAGATGCACCCCGCCCCGGGAGATGGTGCGCGAACCCACGGGTTCGCCGGTTTCCAGATAGGTCTCGACAATGCGCCGGAAGATATCCCGCGCACGGGAGTCAAGCTCGGCCAGAGAGGCTCCGGATCCGGTTATGGAGGGTGGTTGGTAATTGGTCATGGACGCGTGTCGCTCGTTCAAGGATAAGCGCGGCCTCCCGCCATGCAAGACGGCGCGCGTCTTCCCGCCTCTGGAACCCCTAAGATGACCGCTACGCGACCTTCTCAACGGCCCGCTGACGCCCTCCGGGCTATCAGCCTCGAAACCGGCGTCAACCGCTATGCAGAGGGATCGTGCCTGGTCAGCTTCGGCCATACGAAGGTCCTGGTCACCGCAAGTCTGGATGAAGGGGTCCCTCCGTTTCTGCGCGGCCGGGGCCAGGGATGGGTCACGGCGGAATACGGCATGTTGCCCCGGGCCACCCACACCCGCGGCAGGCGCGAGGCGGCTCAGGGCAAGCAATCGGGCCGGACGCAGGAAATCCAGAGGCTAGTGGGCCGATCTCTGCGCGCCATCATCGATCCCAAGGCTCTGGGGGAGCGGCAGATCACGATTGATTGTGATGTCGTGCAGGCTGACGGCGGCACCCGCACGGCGGCGATTACGGGCGGATGGGTGGCGTTGAAGCTGGCGACGCGACACCTGCTCGCGGAGGGGGTGATCAGCCGTGATCCCATTCGCGACCACGTGGCCGCCGTATCCTGTGGTCTTTATGAGGGCCTGCCGGTGCTCGACCTTGACTATGAAGAGGACAGTCAAGCCGAGGCCGACGCCAATTTCGTCCTCACCGGGAGGGGAGACATCGTCGAGATTCAGGCCACCGGCGAAAAGCGGGGTTTCAGCCGCGTCGAGTTCGAGGCGCTCTTTAGCTTGGCGCGCGATGGAATTGCACAGCTTGTCCGTTTGCAGGCGGACGCCGTGGCTGAGGCCAAGATCTAGCCCTCCCCGTCTTGGTCCGTCTCGCCATCATCAGCTGGCCCGGGCTCGAAGGTCATGAGATCGCCGGGCTGGCATTGCAGTTCGCGGCAAAGCGCGGCGAGGGTTGAGAACCGAACGGCGCGGGCCTTTCCGGTCTTGAGAATCGACAGATTGGCAATGGTGACGCCCACCCGGTCCGCCAGTTCGGTGAGCGACATGCGCCTTTCAAGCAGAAGGCGGTCCAGTCTTACGTGGATTGGCATGGCCTAGATCGTCAGCTCGGCTTCGCCCCGAAGGCGGGCGCCTTCGCGGAACACTTCCGACAGCACGGCGATGACAAGCACCGAGAACCACGCCGTCAGGCTGACCGATCCGGTCAGATGGAAATGTGCGTTCGCGTGGGTCGCCAGGCGAGCCACGGGGGCGAAGATATAGCGTCCGACCTCCTGAGCCGCGAGAGTGGCGGCGATCACCCGCAGACGCGGAACATTATCGGGATCGAAGGGGTCCCCGGCGATCAGGGTCATAAAGATGCGGCGCAGGCGCCCGACAATCAGGATCGAGCCCGCAAGATAGAGGTCGGCGCCCAGAAGTGTCGTGGCGATAACCGGTCCGATCCATGGCCCGCGGAGGTCAATATCGCCGAGCACGACTTGGGATTGAAGAATCTCAGGCTTAAAGCTGAGCAGCAGCACCGCGATCATGGCCACAGCCACCGCTCCGGCGGCCACGCACAGGACGGCGTAGAACACGTCGAGAACCACCTTGAGGAGGCTAGAGACTGATCCAGGCCCCAAGGCGCGCATGACCAGACGTCCCCCCATTCGAGTTCTATTGACCACGGAGCCGGGGGCCGCTCCGGCGTGCGGAGCGGCCTCGCGACACAATAGCGAAAGGCGTTGGGGCGAGAGACAATGGGAGACGAAAGCGTCTCAACCCAAAGCTCATTAGCCCTGGGCGTCTCAACCTTGGGCGACCAGGGTCAAGGCCACCAGGGAAACCCCGCCGAGCACGGCGACGTTGAAGAGGGGCGTGACGATCTTTCCAAAAACATTGGCGAAACGTTGAGCAGTCATAACCTTATCCTTTGGTAAGTGCGGGTGCGGAGCCTTCGGCCATTTCGCATCTGCGAACGGCGATAGGCCGTTCTTCTGCGCTGTTTCCTAGGCCCTTGCTGTTTATCGATCAAATTACATATCGTTTAACAACATTAACTTTCCGCAATGCAGCATCGCTGTCGATTTCGGCCAAAAGCCGCTAGGAGATAGCCATGAGCCTGCGTCTCGAAACGGGAACCCGCTTGGTGGCGGCGACCCACAACCCCGGCAAGGCCCGCGAACTGGCCGCCCTTCTGGAGGATCGCTTCCAGGTCGTGTCCGCGGCCGAGCTGGGCCTGCCGGAGCCGGAGGAGCCGGAGACAACCTTTGTGGGCAACGCCATCATCAAGGCGCGCGCCGCGGCCGACGCCACGGGCCTAATCGCCCTGGCTGATGATTCGGGACTTTGCGTGGCGGGCCTGGACGGCGCGCCCGGCGTCTATTCCGCGCGTTGGGCGGGACCAGGCCGCGACTTCGCCCACGCCATGGATCTGGTGGCGCGGCGTCTAAGCGAATCGGCGAGCGAGGAGACTGGCGCCTGGTTCATCTGCGCCCTGGCCGTGGCCTGGCCGGGGGGCCCGATGGTCGCCGTGGAGGGCCGCGTTGATGGCACTCTCAGCTTCCCGCCGCGGGGTTCGCTGGGCTTTGGGTATGATCCCATTTTCACCGCCGAGGGCGAGACTCTGACCTTTGGCGAGATGGATCCCGCCGCCAAGCACGCCATGAGCCACCGCGCGCGGGCCTTCGCGGCCCTGAAAGCCGCGCTGTTTTGACAGCGGCCCCGGGGGAGGGTCCCACGACCAGCCCGCCGTCTGCCCGTGCCTTGGGCCTCTATGTTCATTGGCCTTATTGCGAGCGCATCTGCCCCTATTGCGACTTCAATGTCGTTCGTGATCGCGGGGCGCGCGCGACCAAGGCGCGGCTGGTTGACGCAATCCTGGCCGATCTCACGGCCCAGGCGCGGCTGACGGGGCCAATGTCCCTTGTCTCCGTCTTCTTCGGCGGTGGCACCCCATCCCTGATGGATTCCGAGGACGTCATGAGGATCCTGGAGACGGCGCGGGATCTCTGGACACCGGGCGCCGATCTGGAAGTGACCTTGGAGGCCAATCCAACCGACGCCGAGGCCTCGCGCTTCGCCGCCCTGGCGCGGGCGGGCGTCAACCGTCTCTCCCTGGGGGTTCAGTCGCTGGACGACCGCGGCCTCAAGGTCTTGGGACGCAATCATGACGCGGCCTCGGCCCGCCGCGCCGCGGTGCTGGCCAGGGATAGTTTCCCGCGCCTCTCCATCGACCTCATCCATGGCCTGCCAGGTCAGGACGCCGCCGCTTGGGCAGGGGACCTCGCCGCCGGCCTGGCCCTTCAGCCCGAACACATCTCCGCCTATGAACTCACCATCGAGTCGGGAACCGCCTTCGACCGGGCCGTGCGGCGGGGCGCCCTGAACATGCCCGGCGAAGACGCCCGAGCCGACCTCTTCGCCTTGACACAGGAAATGCTTAGCGCGGCCGGCTTCGACGCCTATGAGGTCTCCAATCACGCCCGGGGGCCGCAGGCGCGGGCGCGGCACAATCTCGTCTATTGGCGGGGCGAGGACTATGTGGGCGTCGGTCCCGGCGCCCATGGTCGCCTGACCCTGGACGGCGCGCGCTGGGCCCTCGAAACTCCCAGAGCGATTGGCGACTATGTCCGCGCCGCTCTGGATGGGGGCCCAAGCAGCGCCCCCCAGAGGCTTACGCCTCGCGACGTGGCGCTCGAAAGGCTGCTGATGGGGCTTCGGACCGTGGAGGGCGTGAGCCTGACCGACCTCATGCCGCTGGGCATATCTGAAGGCAAAATCATGGAATTTCAGGGTTTTCTTGAGATGTGCGAGGGCTGTCTCCTCGCCACGCCCCGAGGCCGCCCGGTCTTGGATTCAGTCATCAGCCAGCTTGCCGCGGCGGCGCCCAGCATAGGCGAATCCTGAACGAATCCTGACCATTGCCGTTCAGAAGGCATTCAGCGCCACACCTTCATTCTTGCGCCATCGGAACCCCGGGCCGCTGAACCGGCCCGCCCAAGGATCAAGGAGTTCACACCATGAGCAAGCTGAAATCCGTCGTCGCCGGAGCCGCCCTCGCCATCGCCATCGCCACGGTAACCGCCGGCGCCGCCTCCGCCTATCCGGTCATCGTCGCCGCACCCGGCCCCGTGGTCGTCGCGCCGCCGGCCTATGTCGGGCCCTATTATCCTCATCCGGTCTGGGTCGGCGGCGTCTATTATCGCTATCCCTATTGGTATCATGGCGTCCGCTATTACGGGCCTCATCCCGGTTGGGGCTACCACTA
>Ga0116230_10002383_pt1 | contig 18074 bp, 11 predicted proteins | sample S1TSphfallax_3_FD_88678 | JGI IMG/M metagenome (GOLD analysis project Ga0116230, IMG submission 88678) | Host-associated microbial communities from peat moss isolated from Minnesota, USA - S1T2_Fd - Sphagnum fallax MG | ecosystem: Host-associated > Plants > Peat moss > Unclassified | place...
AATAACAGAAATTCATGGTAGTTAGTTAGATCAGTTTGGCAAGAAGCCAATTGTTGGATGGATGGATGGATGATAAGTTGTTAGGAAACAGTTTTCTGTTTGGCTCCAGCGTTCCCTAGTTAAGCATGGGTTGGTTTTTCTTCCTACTACCTACTTTACTAACCAGCCACAAGGGTAAGGAAAACCAGCCTTGGGTTTTAGAACAAATTAGAACATGTCTAGTTTAAGACTAGGTCTTGTTTTTTTTATCTTCATTACACATAAACTAAAATCAAAATAAAATGTTCAAATATTATTTTTTTGGCGTCAATATTGTGTTTAAATTCATTATAGAATATATATAGTAGCTTAAATGGATTTTGGCCCCCTAGATAATAATAATAATAGGTCTATTTTTATATGAGGATTTTTTAAATACTATATTTTTGCTTGTGTTGAAACTTGAGATTGGTTATAGAGTTATAATAATATCTTGAAGGATTTTGGTTTTTTTTTTTTTTTAGGATGTTTTGAAGATTATATTTTTGCATGGTGAAATATTTGAATTTTCATAATTCTTTTTTCATCTTAAAATATTTTTTCATGTAAATGGCAAGGCCACAATGTGACATACCCCTTATTTATTTAGTATACACAATTCAAAATAGAGATTATGTGATATTAATTATTTATAACCACTCAAATGTAATAAATTGTCTAAAATGTAAAAAGCTTATTTTTTTCTTATAAAGTTGTACTTATTTACAACTTGAACTTGGATTTTTTTTTAAAACAAGTTAGCACCCTAGTTCAAGTTTTAATTCAATTTTAAAAAGAGATGGATTGTCTATTTGGGTTCCAATGGCAATTCCAAAAGAACTTGAAACCTTTGTTCCAAAGACCAATTGAAACTTGACTTATAACTTGAATCTTATCTTGTTTAAATCTCATAACTTGCCAACATTGGTAAGTACCTATTTATTATTTATACAATATTTTCATTTTTTTAACAACATCCTTTAAATTGTAAAAATATAAATGCAAGCCAATTATGTTAAATAGGTAGCTAATTGATCAAGTCGTTATGTATGTTCAAGCAATTGGCTTATTAATTGGTGGGGACCTAAGGTGAACTAACACCCACACTATTATTTTTGCCTCTTGAAATATTAAATTTGGATTTGGAAACTTCAATTTAATCTAAGCATGAGATATTAATAATAATTTTTAAAAATAATTGTGATTTTTACCATGGTACATGTGGGTATAGGGTCATCCAAGGTAATCAATGAACATGGAAAAATAAATGTTAATAAGTAGGTGAGGTAGGAAAAATACCAATCTTTTAAAAATAAATAAATACATGTGAGTGAAAAACATTATTGATGTGCGATGGTTAATTGGGGTACAAAGACCCACTTGGAGAAAAAACTTTCTTATCTAACCAATAACCATTCAAGATGGTGCACTCGTTTATTGTGATTCATCCCTGCACCTACCTACCTACCTACCTACCTATTATTGATTTTTATAATGCAATGACAAACTAAACTTATAAATGCCAAAAATAATAATGTCATCATTGAAACGTGCAAGTATATCAAAAACCTAGTTATTTGCAATTAGTTAAACTTTTAACCTTTAATGATAATAAACAATAAACCTCAAATGCAAGTATTACAATAAGTGCCTAAAAAAACATTGTAATACATATATTTGGGTATGTCTACAAATTATCAACATGGATACCAAAGGGTAGTTTGTAAAATGCAATATTTTCATTTTTAAAAAACTATAATTGTAAATGATAAAATGGCAAAAGGAGTGCAATACCTTCTTGTTTTGTTATTGTCATTGAAAATGACAAAGTTAGTGCATACCTTCACTTGTTCAACAAATTTTAATGTAACATGATAGGGCATTTGTAGTTCTTTGAAAAAATTCAAATGGCCTAAAGTTAGATTGCTTGATAGATTGTCGAGACATCTTCCTTAAATAGCAAAATGCTTTATGAGTAATTAAACAATGTTTTTGCCTCATATGGTTTCATTCTTTAAGAACGCCATTTTCTTTTTGAGATTGTTCTTAAGGTTTGTAGTTAAAGATGTGAATGAAAGCCACTACAATGATTCCAATCCAATCCCTTTTGACTCCAAAGCTTATACAAGAACATAATATTTTTGTAGCATACCTTGAAAGCCATGATGAACAACAAAATCGACAACACAACCAAGCTCTTCATCTTTCAACCTTAGCTCCTTCAAAAACTCCACTTTGGATTGCAAGCTATGTTTGATACTTTGACCAAAAACTACATGATTTGATGTAATAAGTTTCATAAGACTCTTCCTTCCAACTCCCATTGATGTGGAAACAAACTCATGCATTTTTTGTATTTCAAAAAGCAACAATTTTCTATGTTTATGTGATGATAATGATTTTGGTGCTATTGTAAATAAGCAAAGCAATTTAAATCACCATTTTTTTAAATGAAAAGTTTTTTTTTTTTTGTTTAGCAAAATTTTGTATCAAATTTTTGGTTGAATGTGATGGTATAAAGGTTTTAAATCAAAGCCCTCAAAGAGACTTATATAAGAAAAAATTGGGGTGGGAGGTTATTTCATTGTGTGAGCAAAGAACAATTTTGTTTTATCCATATGGATCTTTTTGTGTTGCGATTTTTTTCATGCAATCTTTATTCATATATATGAGATCTCTTACATTGTTATGCAAATTTTTTTACAATCCTCATACATATATGTATGAAACCTCTCATGAAATTTGTGGAAATTACTTTGCAATTTCATAGATCTATAAATTCTCTTATGTTTTTATGATGATTTTTTTCCAATCAATATAGATATGTTTGAAACCTCTTGTATTATTGTGGACATTTATTTACAATCCATATAGATATGTTTGAGACTTCTTGTGTTGTTGTGAAGATTTTTTGTAATCATCTTTAAATGTATGTGAAATGTTTACATCAAAGAGTTTTAAACAAGACAAATCAAGGAAAAATGCACTTTGTTTTGATGCATTCGACATGATTTTTGAGTGCATTTTGTGGAGGGTAAAACCTTGGTATGAAAATATTATTAAAATAAAGGCCCTCCCTAAAATGGGAATTGAAAAAGGGTGTTGCATTTTGTAATTCCTCCATTCAAAGGTTTTAACCAACATAAAAAATGGGTTTAACTTTTTTTGCATTGGGAAAAACATGGTGATAACAAGGCAAATGGTTATTGGCAATGTGTTGAAAGTATATGGGGATGGGAATGAATGGCGACCAAATAAAAGATTGGGTGACATAATTTATTGAATGGGAAAATGATGGGAAAACACTATGAAGAATCATGTTCATGGTAATTAGATTGCCCTACCATTAAAGCTCTAAAACAATTAATATACAACTACATTGCAATGGTCACACAAAAATTTAATTAATTAATTAATAAAATGCCATGTCAAAAATTTAAAAAGTTGTGATTTATTTGCAAATTACATTAATAGAAATTTTATTTTTTGTGACTTGTTTTATGTAACTACGTGTATCACAGGTAATTAAAAAATAATTTTATATGACATTTTTTAGTTGCATACATGTGTAATTACATAAAATAAGTCACAAAAGATAAATTTCTTTTATTGTTAATTACAATATGGGTCTCTATATAGTAGAATGTACATTCTATAGATACAACTGTAGTCAACCATATTTTGATTTTATTGAAATTTGCACTTTAATAACATGTGAAACTACATTACAACTAGGGTAAATGTAGCACGGTCAAATCAATAACTATTTTGCAACTAGTGTACGACCTTAAGATGTATGTTCATGCCACATGTATGCATTTCTTCACACATTACATATGACATTTTCAACTTGTTTGCAATTAGTTATCAACTATTATTTCATTCATATAACTAGTTGTGCCACTAGGTTACCATTATATAAATAATATTTTTCCATTCTTTTGTGACTATTGTTCAACTATTTTATTACTAGTTTTCCACTACATTGGAATTCGCAACATCATGTTGCCCTATAAACTTATGAGACCATTAAACTCAACAAAAGTGAAAACTTATTCTTAAAATGATTTTTAACAAATAAAAAAATTTAAAAAATTATATATATATATATATATATATTAATACAAATTCAATTAGGGTATACATATGAATCTATTTTAATGTCTTGTACCATAAACGTCTAATTGTTTCATTAACAAAGGCTGATTCCTTCAAATTGACCATGTGCATGTGCATGTTATGAAAAATATCGAGATGAATTACAAAGGATTTTTTTCGACCTTTTAGCAAATAACATCAAGTAAACATGCAAGCTAAATTAGTGAAGTTAACATTTGAACACATTAATCAAGTTAACCAATCAATCAAGTGATCATTGTGAACAACTAATATGCAATTAAATTTCAACTTGGAATTTGAAATTTGAAAATATGAAATTTGGGCAAGAAACATGTGACACATGGTAGTAAATTAATAGACCTTTCCCTTTACATCAATGACCTTCATGCACCTATGCATATTGTCAAGACATTCAAGATGAATTTGTAAAAAAAAAAAATTCTTGAAACATTTTGTGAGTTTCTTAGTTTTTTAGTGATGCAATTATTATATCATGTGTTACATAAGTAAGATTTGTTTGTTTTTCTAGTTTATAAGTAAAAGTGGAAAGTTGTCACAAATCTTTTTATTTATGTAAAAAACTTGAAGGTTGAAGGTTCTTGTCCTTAGAGGTTGAAAGTTCTTATTCTTGTTTCTCGGAGGTTGAAGGATCGTGATTTATGTTTCATGAGATGTTTATTTACATATATTAAAAAAAAATGGCATGAAAAAATCTTCCATTTTCTTTTAAAGTTGATATGTAAAGTGTAATTTATAATGATGACAAATTTATAGGGGTGATTTTTTTTTTATGATAATCATGTTGTGATTTTTGTTTGTGTTTGAACATTTGGAAAATCGAGGTGGAAGGTGGAGTTGAAATAAAACTAGTTTTCTCAAATACACATGTCATTTTTGTGCATTTTTTATTAGTTTTGTGGTTTTGTTTGAAAAGTATAGTGTTGAGTAAAAGAACATGAACATGCGACATTATGTAATTTGTTTAGGTTGCTAATAACTATGTGATTGAATGTATTATTGTTTGTTGTGTAGCAACCCAAACCAATACATGCAAGAAGACAAATTCCAAGACAACAAAGCTATGGTGAATTTTAACCTCAATTTTTTAAATGTGCGATGCATTTTATTTTGAAAAGAACAATTGTATGCAAATGTAGTTGATTATACTTTAGTTTGTATCGATGTTATGTATATTGCATTTTAATGATAAATAAGTTTTGTTGATGGCATTGTATTTGTGAAGTAATTTTATTTAAGTTAAAAGGATGGACATTTAGATATGTTTTGCATTGCAATGTTATATATATGTTGTTGATTTCATTTCACATGTGACATTGAATATCATAATATGGCATATTTCAAAAAGACAAGGTGAAATCAATTTTTTTTTCCCAAACTCCATTTCAACAAAAATCATAAATTTAGATTTATAATGAAATTATATTTGAAGACTTCTTTTTAAATGTCTTATAAATCATTTTCCAACCTTGAATGTCAATGCATACAATTTCAAATCCATTTCATGTTTATAATCGGTGATGGAATGTAGTTCTACATTATTTATCATAATTTGGACATTGATATTCTATGTGAAAAATCTCCATATTTGCATTGTAAATTATAATTTAGTTTTCCAATATTACTAAAATCAACTACCATACAATTACATTACAACCCATAATTAAACACCTAATTACAAAAAAATCAATGGACTTTCTTTATCAATGGATGAATGAAAAATCACACAAACATTAGGTTCACTCATGGATGAATGAAAAATCTTGCAACATTAAGTTTGTCAATGGATGAATAAAAAATCGCACAAACATTAGGTTCATCAATGGATTGGTTATTCCATAATAATCATTTTGTTGCCATTTGCAAACTGGGTACATTGTAGTTACACATAAGTATTACTTTGTTGTCATAACCCTAACATTGGGTTCACAACAAAGTGTGGAGTGCAAGGGCCCATGAAGCCAATAAAATGTGTTTAGGTGTGAAACATGCTCTCACAAATGGAGGAGAGTGCAAGGGATGGAGCCCAATGACTCCCAAATGCATTGCCACTTTGGGAATTGTATTCATGCAAAGGTTGTGAATGTTTAAAATTTGGATTGGAAAGGCAAACAAACATTAAATAGATCCCCTAGGACACCAATAGAAAGGTATTGAAGCATAAATGATTAAAGTGACCTTGCATTGTTCATCTAGACTTGATTTGCATGAATTATGATCAAAAGAAGGGGCATGAATCAAATTGAGAATTTGACTCCCAACCACAAGCCCCTTGAAAATAGGGGTCAAATGAGTTTTGATTGGGTTGTGTTATACACCATTGGAAAGATCTTTTAGAGGGCTATAAGATATTTCATTTCTTTTTGCAAAAAATACTTGATTTGATAAAAATGTGAATGTCCAAAGTTATGGGACAACAAAAGACCTTGTTTTGGGACTCCCAATTTTAGATGTGACATTTGAATGTAATCCCCATAGAGAAGCATATAATATACTATAGGGATGGGAATGGTGCCTCCTCCCAAAGGTTGCAGGCCATGTAAATTTTGTGCTTGAAGTTGTCCTTACTAAATCTGCCCCACCACTTCCATTCACTTGCACTAACCACCCTTTTTTTTGGGTTGTGCAAGTTGATCTCATCTTGAACTATCGTTTGTGAGTTCGTCTTAATCCCATCTTGGAGCTCCAACACACCCCTCATACCCCCGAAATGCTTCAAATTAAGGAGCATGCCCCAATTTTTTTATTTTTTCGATATTTTGTTATGGGACCCACATTTGGGTCTCCTAAAGAATTTGGGGGTGAATCATTTATGCTTACATGAATTGTCACATAATTATTAATTAATTGTAACCATTAACGTGTTTCCACCATAATTGCAACTACAAATGAATTACAATGAAAATCAATAGAATTCATCATTAATGGGCATAAGCATGTTCAAATAGCCAAAAAAATCTCGATAATGTAAAAAAATAGAATTATCAACTTTAGAGGTTAAAAAGTAGGACACCTTCAAAATATTTTTAAAACTATATGAATATATGTAGTATGATATGAAAATGTTTAAAACCTTAAAATGTTGTGTTTATTTTTTCTCAATTTTACTTTCATTTGCTTTTGGGTGTTTACATGTTATAGTGTACACATTTTGTTTAAAAATTGAAACTACATATAATATCAAAAGTAGCAACACATAATATTTCATTCACTTTGAATTATTCTAAAAATCACATGTAAATGACTTGGGTCTCAAAATTAAAAAATTCACAAGAATTGTGGATATGAAATTGAATAATAATTGGGCATTTGAGTAGATGTACACCAATAATTTAATAAAAGGTTTGTTAATGGTAGAAAACTAACCTATGTTGGTTAAAACACCATCGGTGTTAGGAGATGGTAGTACCATCACTAGATGGTAATTACCATTAAATGGCAAAATAATCTTAAGAGAATTATGGAATGAAAGAATTATTTTACAGTAGTGTTGTTAGTACAATGAACTATTTTCATAAGATAAAATAATCATAAGTTAATTTTGAAAGGAATTATAATTTAGAATTTTATTAATTACTAAAAATATATCTTAGTCTAGTTCACTTAGAAGGGCATCCTAGTAACTATATGATTATTGGTGGTAAATATCTTGTATACCATATTATATTTACTAAGGGGTGAAACAATCTAGATTAATTAGTTTAAGTGGATAATGGATGGATGGATTTCTTTTAACTAAGATGTGTGGAAGGAATTAGAATAAGGAAATATATGAAGATAATGAAATGTAGGAGGATAAAGACTCAACCTTTGTGTGGTGAGCATCCTTTTTAGATTTTTTTTTTTTTTTGGAAGGAGCGAAAGATTTCATTAGAAGATTATAAAATAAAATCATTGTCATTAGGAGGATGCTTGTGTGTCATCTTATGTGAGAAAGAAGGAGAAGAACATGAAAGAAAATTGTATTTATCCATATGTAATGTAGAATGGTTGAAGGTTGTATGGATTCTAAAGTTTTTCCTTAATATGTGTTCTATTTAGAGTGTGATAAAGGAAGGGAAAATAATGTATATCAAGTTTATATAAATTTTTGCTATGTTTATGTATTAATTGTTCTTTTCTTCTATAAAGTTATAATATTATCTTTTATTTTTTCTAGTGTTGGACTAGAAAGTGCATTCTACCACATGACAGTAACTACCATTAAAAGGGAGCAACAAGGAGGTAGACATGAGATTTGGGATTTGCAAAAAATGTAACATTGCTACATATGATAAATAATGACCACGAATGGTTTGCAAGTAGTGCAAATGGTAAGCACCAGCTACAAAGGGTCTATAGTTGCTGTAGATGGTAGGCAACAACTATCAAAGGTCTATAAATGGTCAAGGGTTTCTTTTCAAGTTTACAGATACAATATGTGCATGAGAATATTTATTGCATGATGATAGTCGATGTAGGATAATAATTATAAGATGGTAAACAATTAATAAATAAGTTTTATTCTCATATGTTTTCATTTTTTCTATTCCTCTTTTTATTCAATAACCTTTTTCCTTGATGGTAACTAGGTTGCCGAATTCCATGGTTTAACAAAAGTAAATTTAAACCCTTATTTGATAGCATTTTTCCATATTTTTAAAATTCAAAACTTCATTTTATTTATGTCAAATGATTAAAAAAATACTTAGCCCAAATAAATCTTCCATGGAACAACTTGTTTTTCAATGTAAATACATACATAATCATCAACATTGTCATACCATAATGTATTAATCAACATCTTAAAATCATTTTATATAAATTCCATGACCTTAAAAAAAAATTGAAAACTTTGACAGGGAAGATTATTCTTTATGGTTTTTTTTATGTGTAAAATTTCATGGAATAATTATTATTAAATGCAAACAAATTTGAAAACTTTGATGGGGAAGATTATTCTTTATGGTTTTTTTATGTGTAAAATTTCATGGAATAATTATTATTAAATGCAGTATTTTTTGTCTTTTTGTTGGAATTGCATAGATGCTTCAAGGCTCTACAAGTCAAAATAATATTTTGTTGGACTATTATATCATTCATATATACATTGATTTCACAACCTAGTGTTGGATTGAGACATAAACTATAATTTATTACAAAATTTCAATGAAAATTATTTTCCAAATTCTCACCACAATGCATGAAAATTGGATAGGTATTAAAAATTGTCAAATTGTGATAGTTTTTTGTGTAAACCATAGCATGCAAATCCCCTTTTCTTGATTTGGTGTTATTGTCCCATTTTGCACAAAGTAAAAATAAAATATAATCATAGCCTTTCATTTTTAAAATTCATTCTTTTGGTTCCCTCAAAGCATGTTTTACCATGTTACAAACACAAAATGCATTCATAATTCAAAAATAGGTCTTTAAAACTTCAAAGCTATGTAAGGCAAAACTTACTTTTGCAAGATTTAACATTGTTATAATTGAAATATTTAAGTTTCAAAAAATGTATATCCATATGCATGAAGGATCAAACATTAATAACACATCATTTGAATAGTTTGATTTGGGAAAACATATTAGTTATAAAATTATAATAAATAAATAAAATGGCTTGCATAATAATATAAAATTGGGATGACCATATAGGGTTTATTAATATGGTTAGTACACCCCAAATTTTATAATATTGGTAAAAGGCATCAAATTCAAAAAATCAAAATCTGCTTTCCACCTATTTTTACTTTTTGAGTAAGGATCACTAATTGGCCTACTTTAACATGTTTGTGCCTTGATCAATGGATGAAAAAAAATGTTAGTGTGACATTATAATGGTAATTGCAAATTGGTTATATTGGAATTACACAATAGTTGTTTTTACATAGTTGTGATTGAATTGCATGAGTTACATATGTATACAATTCCACATACGGTGAGTTGCATCCGTTGCAACTCATGTAACTTATTAGATAACACTCATGTGTTGTACAAATATGTTGAGTTGTAATGAAGTTGCAAGTGATAATACTGCAATTCAAACACCCAATACAATGCCAATTACAAATCACCTTATTTCTCATAATGAAAAAAATTTGACTAAGGAAAGACAAAAGTCATAGTTTTTCACTAAGGAAATCATACCTCCTAATTGACAAGATTTCCTTCCCACAAACTCAAAGGGAAATTATGTGTTGTAAAGTTCATTCAATTTACATCATAAAATTTGGCCTAAATCTTTGAAATTTTATATTTTGTGGGAAGCAACATAACATAATTCATCCTTTTTTTATTGCATTTTTTATGTAAAATAAACTCCATTATACAAAGGCCTGAACGTAATCACAAAGGGAAGGTTGTTATCATTCTATCATCACAGTACTTATCAAAGAAACCTTCTCAAAAATCTTTATTTGCCCTCGTTCATTTTATGGCCTTTTAATTATTAGTCGATTGCTTTGAGTTTTCGTTCACTCCCATCTAGTTTTGATGATATTCACATCTTAAATCATTTGATGTTTTTAGCCTTTGAATGCATGGCCACTTCACTTTGAGATGTAAATCATTCCAAGTGCAACCTTGCAAATGTCATATGGTCTTTCTTGGACCTTTTCCATGGCTCTTTTGCTTTGCTTTTCACCCCTTTGGAAAGAATGAAAGTCTTAGGTGTCCCACTCAATTGACCTTCATACACATGAAGCCTCATTGACACTTTTTGTTTGGAATGTCCACCATGCAAATGTACTCCATAAAATGGGTGATGTCTAAGTAACGATCAAGTTTTTGACCCATTGTTTTGCATTGCTCCCATCTTACCAAATATAGTGCTTGTCACCTTTTGCAATATGGTCTACATTTTAACATGTTTCAATTTCAAGTTTTTGGTTGACTTCTAAGCCCAAGGTCCTTAAATTGTCCAAGGAAGGCTTTAGCCCATCAACAATTGTTTCTTCTCATATCAAATGTAATTGGAATTTAAATCCTTGCCAAATGAAAACTAAAGTAAACATTAAAAAAAACTTAAATATATCAAATTTAAAAATATTTTAAACTTCAATGATAGATTTGATTATTTCCTTATTATTAACATGATAATTTTGAAAATCACATGTTTTAGTATGCATGCAAATGAATTGCCGGAAATGCTATTAGTTTGTTTAAGATGTTGTATTTATTTATTTTTTCTCAAATTTTTCATATTGTAGTTATAATTTATCAAAAGTTCAAAATAAATCTTGGTTTGGAACTAGTTTTAGACTTACTTAAAACTATTTTATTCCAAAACAAAAACTCAAACTTTGTACCACATTCACAATTAGTGTTTGGTACAAAATAATTCACAAAGGTTTAATTGACAAAAAATTAAAAAAATTATTGACACTTTCAAGAATTATTGACAATTGAATTCTTGTCTCAACCATTGGGTTACTATTCACAACACAACACAAGGTGAACTTTGCATGCTTATTCTTCAAATGTTGAAATTCTAAAAAAATAAATTTGAAACTATCAAACCTTGTTTTATAAAATAACTAAATATTGAACAAAAAAAAGTTAATTGTTAGCTATGGGTATGTCTTCAATTGAAACCATGAACCAAATGAAGGGCATCATGGTTTGACACTGAAATTTGAAAAAACAAAATTATATATATATATATATATATATATATATTGCACTTATGTGATTGACATATGACTTTACATGAACATTGTTGATTATTTTTATTGTCCATTTTGCCATGCTTTCAACCTAGATGTTTCATTTCACACTCAATTTCAAGTTGAAAATATAATTTTTTTTAAACATGGGAATAAACAAATAATGTCAACCCACCATCAACATGGGTTTTTAAACCCACAAAAATGTAAAGTTCATTTATTATTGTGAATAACTTAAGGTCTCATTCTTCAAACCCATTGTCTTCTAATTGCCCCATTCACACAAAGCCATATATTTTTGAATTAAAAAACAACAAACCAATATTGCTTGCTAGTGTAAATATTTGAAATCTCACAAGTTTACATACCCCAGCTTCATAATAAAACATTATTAATATGCCTATTATTAATATCCATGTAAAAATAATCTCAAACAATTGTACATAGTGACTAGCAACATAAATGAACATACTTTAATGAATAGCCCTATTAACATTTTGTGTAAGTGCTAAACATGGTGCCTCAACATTCAATATGAAAGAAAAAATTAGTTTCATTATCCATGGCAAGATTAAAAATGATTATGTGGTTGTGGAAATAAAGCCATTTAGTTACAAAATCCTAGTTATTCACAAATATTAAACTAATACTGAAAATATTAAAGCAAAAAGGGGGAGTTGAAGTAATTGTTTTCTAAACTTTTCATCAAATAATAGGGTTTTAATTAGGTTATTTGATTTGAATTTTCTTAAGATTTTTTAAAAGAAATGGGTTCAATTTCTATTGTTAATCAAATAAAATTTTCCACCTAAAAGAATATCAACCACTATTTCAATTATGTATCTATCAAGAAATGAAACACAAATGTAATGTGATAATTTATAGGTTTTATTTTCTCAAAGCAATGACCTTCTGTTCGAAAGGTCCCAACCCATGTTGATAAAAACATCTTTTTGTAAAAATTGTGGACCTAGTAATCTTAAATACACATTAGGTGAGGGTTATTGAGTATCAAAACACATAACACAAAAAAAATCAAATGTATTGGAATTTACCCATGTCATTAGGCATAACTACCATCCAAAAACATAAACTAAAACCCTTGAAAAACATGACCAATGTTTTTTTTTAAAAAGTAGTTGTGGTAGGAAATTTACAAGTTCATTCCATGCAAGATGGAGATTGACATTTTTATTTTTAAGAAAAAGATTGGGTAGTTACCATCATGCCCATCCTTTTAGTTTTTTTGCAAATTGTTTTCGTTGTCATCAATTTCTATCCATCATTGTTGTTGCCATCCTTTGCTAATGCTACTTGCCATTATTACAACTATCGTTCATTGACCATTTGCAAAAATAAAATAAAAAGTTACAATATAGTACAACTCAAATATGAAACAAAATTCCAAAGGAAAACAATCATATATATATATATAAGAAAAACACATATTCTTGAAACCACAAAAAGAAAGTCTACCTTTTTTGGAACACATATCCCTTCTATTTTTCCACACTCGCTTGAAATACATCTTGATTTCCAAAATTTTCAAACTTCTTTCAAAACCCCACAACATCAAAAGAAAATATCCTTTCCAAATTCTTTTATGACACACATAAAAGAAAAGGGTCTAAACCCCACGATGTTCCCTACCATACATGGATCCTCCTCATCTTATTCTAAATTTATTCACCTTACCTTGTTTCCTCATTTTTATATTCAAAGTCAACCTACCAACTCACTTTTAAAAACAATCTTCAATATTTTCCTAAATGAATGAAAATATTTTTCACCTACCCACCTTATTGAACAAAACATTACAATTTATACTAAAATAATTAAAATATTTTTCAAACACTTTTATATGTACTATTAGTAAATTTGATTTATTGAATTTATCACAATAGTTAAAGTTTCATTATTTTGCTTTCAAAGTAATTTTGTGACGATAACTATCATTAGGTAACACTTCCCTTTTCAACAATAGCTGAATTGTTTTTGCATATTTAGAAATTTCTACCTTAGGCATGGTTTCCCACTTTAAACAACTCATTGGTCAAAAGTTAATTCGGTTGCAAGGTAAAATCTTTAAATGATTCACCATCACACCTTATCCAACATTTTTTTTAAACAATGAGTTCAATTGTTCATTCCAATAATTTTTGTTTTCTCATGTTCAAACCTAAGTAAAGTGCATGATTAACATCATTTAAAAGTTTATTCACATTTCATTTGTCATCAACAATGTTTTTAATAACCTTTAAAATTAAACTAAGGTTCCTTGATTAATGCAATGTGTTTGTTTTATTGTATTTGAAATTCCCCTAATGAATATCCACCTTTTGAAACATGGCCTTAGTGATGACATAAAAACATTGTTTCATTTGTTTCCATTGTTAAATGAAAATGATTTCAACCCCCACACTTTCTAAGCTTCTTGTCAATTTGTCAACATCCTTTTCAAGAAGGTTCACATCTCAAAAGATTATGCACAATACATATTATTATTTATTTTTTGAAATATTAAATGGTTCACCAAACATCAAAACAACGTGTGATCATTAATATTTAAATTGACGAAATGGACAACGTAACTTGAAACTTGTTGTGAATGGTGTCTACAAGGTCCCACAACCTTTCATTTCATAGATTAAAAATGCAATGAACCACTACTCATGAAACATGTGTATGTTCCAAATGTCAATAATTTTATATACAAAGAATTCACATTATTGTCAATTGTTCACATACGTACTAGGCTTCATAGGTCCATAAAATTTTATGCAAAATCCAATTTTCATAGGTTTGTACAAAAGTTGCATGAATTCCATGCTATGGTTAATATGAATGATATTTGTATTTATTCAATATTTTAAATATTCAAATAAATGAAACATTGTTTTTGAATGACATACAAGAATTATATCACAATAATTGCATGAATTTAATTAAAATGTAAAGTGTACATACTTCACATCAAAACATCAGAAGTACAAAAAAACATCATTTATTTGTATATAATATAATACCATTTAAAAACTTTGAAGCGTAGGGATTTTACACAAAAATAATGTTTTACAATCTTCACATGAATTCTTTTGAAATTTTGTGATATTGGAAGTTTGTGATGCTAGTAGAATTTGATTTTTTTTCTAACTTATAAAACAATAATTGCATTTTTAAAAATGTAGTTGAAGGTTGCATTAAACAACAAATTTTACTTTATGCAAGGTACACATGTGTGCAAATGTGTTTTCCGCATCATATAACAATTCCATTCACATTCAAAGCACATTTGTACAAGGACTATTTCATATTTTACATTAAGTAGTATTTTGACATTAGGCCATTACACTTTTGCACTTAGTTCGTAGGATGAAATCTTCAACTAATGTTGTTTGATTTGATTTGATTATATTTTGAAATTGGTAAGCCAAGGTGACAAGTCTTTATGAATTTTAGTTTTTGCATCACATATATAGGGTATGTGTAACACAAATTTCGAATTTTTTAGACCTTTTTATTATCAAGTTCCTTGTTAAATTAAAATTCAAGTTACCAATTACCATGATTATTGTTTTTTAGTAATATTTGATTATTATGCATGAAGTTTGGTTTTCAAATGCCCATGACCTTGACAACCAATTAATGTATTGCCTAAGTAGGTTCCAAGGTTTAAGTTTTTTTTTTTTTTTCATGGCTACTTCCTCCTTGGATTCTTTTAGTCACTATGTGTACATATTGATCCAATGCACATAAACATACATGTGTTCAATCTTTAAGAACTTTTGAATTTATTGGGCTTTCCAAAATAAATAAGTTACACCTTGGACTTCCAACCTTTTTTAACTTTTTTTTTACTTAGCTATTATTCCTAAAAATTGATTTTATTTATTTATGTGTACTTCCTTTTACTTTTTACTTTTTCCATTCATTTGATTAAACAATTCAAAGACAATAGTATTTGAAATACAAAAAAGAAAGAGAATAAAAACATAGAATTAAAAACCACACAAACATTATATTTGTTTATAGGCATTTTCGTAAGAAACTAACATGAACAATTAATTGCAATGTAATAACATAGAATTACACATTTTTTCATAATATAAATTTACATATACAATCTTGGTGTGTCTAATGTAGTTGCTACAACTTGTCCAATAACATTAACATTGTAGAAATACCTTGAGTTGCAAATGATTATTATAACTCTAAAATCAAGTTGAAAACATGCTAAAATTTTCTTAGATTATGTCTATTGTTATCATGGACTTTTGAGTTATGTTGTGTTAGATGAATATCCACAATTTGTATCTAGGTTTTGGAAATCATTGTTCCAATGTTTGAAAGTCTAAATCAATATTTATTCTACATTCTATTCACAAATGGATGGACAAACTAAATGTGTGAATCAAATTCTAGGATAATACTTGTAATGTACAATCAATTATCATTGAGACAATTGGACAAATCTTCTACCCTTAATGAAGTTTTTTTACAATAATAGTTTCCATTATTTTGTTACGTAGACTCCATTATTTGCCAACTATGGAAGACACCCTAAGAATGATATATTCACTCTTGCAAAAGTTGATAACCTTACTATTGAAGATTTGGCTACCCACTTATACAAAATCCAAAAGGAAATGAAATCATGACTTTAAAAAGTTTAAGAAAACTACAAAATTAATGTAGACGAGTTTAGGAAGGAACAACCTCTATTTTGATTAGAAACAAGGTTTGTTTTCTTCACCACAACATGAAGACCAATCGCCTTTGTAAGAAGTTAGATTATCAATGTCTTGGGCCATTTTCTATCATCAAACATATCAACATAGTGGCATTTTGATTACAACTTCCAAATTTTATGAAAATACATAATGCATTTCATGTTTGTCTTCTTGAGTATTATAAGGATTCATCCATTGTTGGAAGATCATAACCTATGTTTGTTCATGTAGAAATCCATGTCAATGAAAAATATGAGGTTGAAACAATATTAAATTTAAAATGTGTACGGAAAAATCTATTATATTTTGTTCATCGTCGAGGCTTTGACAAATTAATGAACGAACATGGGAATCAAATACCAATCTTGAAAATACACAAAATAAGGTTCAAAAGTTCCACACTTGGTTTTCAAAGGGCCAATTTCTTGTAACACATTCAAACTTGAATAAACAATAAAAGTTAGTTTTCTATTTTGTGTCAAAATAAATGTTTTACCTCTACTTATTTTTAGCAAATTGATCATTGGCTCCTTATGGAACTCATTGCTAAAAGGGGGGTAATGTAAGGGATATACAAAATCCATATAAGAACATAACTTTATGTGTTAATATTTGAAAAAATATTTAAATTGTAACTTCATGTATATACGTATTTGGAGAAAGTCTTTTGAAAGTTTCCAACAACTTTCAAGAGATAAAAAACTAATATGTGGCCATTCATAAAATCTTACAAGTTTTGGGATACTCAATGTGGAACTCTTAAACCTTATCTTGAACTTCAACTTTAATCTAGAATGCAATTGTCATGATTTGCTTTGAAAATTTTCTTAGATTTTTTTTTTTCACTTCATTATGTTTGTCCTTCTTCAGTTTTTGTTTCAATTTTGTCTTTGGTACCAAAAAGGAAATATATATAAAGCAAGAAAAAATTGTTTTACAATGTGGTAAATAACATAAGGTGGCAAACAATCAACTTTCCATTATTGAGATAATTTGGTGAAGCATTCACATGGATATCCCTTATTTCCTTAAAGATTATGTGATGAGAGCTCTTAGGAGCCTTTAATACAACTAAATAGGTGGATTGCTTAACATCAACTCTATTTAAGTTCCACATATTTAAGTTTTGGAATGAAATCACATCTTACTATTGGGTCCAAATTCTATAAATTGTACAAAGCAAGACAAAGTAGAGGTAGTCCTTGACACAATCCTTAATTTTGCATCATATTTTTATATTCCTATACACATTACCAAATTTAAAAAATTCATGTTTCAAAGTATGATATGTTAAACCATCATATATTACTAAAAATTAATATCACACATTTTGTGTCCCTCTACATCATGAAAAAAAACTAGTAAAAAATATAGAAAAAAAATACAAAAAGGTGACATTGTGACAAGTTTTTTGGTACACCTTAAAGAATTTGGACCTTATTAAGTAAAAAAACTGTTTTTTTGTTTTGTTTTTTCATGGTGAAATTTCCCAAATTCCAATGCCTTTTGTGGTGCTTTTGGTATTGTTGAAAAGTTTTTGATG
>Ga0116230_10002385_pt1 | contig 18068 bp, 16 predicted proteins | sample S1TSphfallax_3_FD_88678 | JGI IMG/M metagenome (GOLD analysis project Ga0116230, IMG submission 88678) | Host-associated microbial communities from peat moss isolated from Minnesota, USA - S1T2_Fd - Sphagnum fallax MG | ecosystem: Host-associated > Plants > Peat moss > Unclassified | place...
CCGTCTCACAAGGCCAGCAAAAACTCTACGATTTCGTGAAACTGCTGGTCGCCGCGGGCGTGAGCGTGAAGTTCGCGATCCATCCCGTGGCGGGCCGGATGCCGGGCCAGATGGACGTGCTCCTCGCGGAAGCGGGCGTGCCCTACGACATGATCTTCCAGCTCGCCGACATCAACGATCAATTTGCCACGACCGACGTGGCGCTCGTGATCGGCGCGAACGACGTCGTGAACCCCGCGGCGCGCACCGACAAAACGTCGCCCGTCTACGGGATGCCGATCCTCAACGCCGATCAGGCAAAAAAATGCTACGTGGTCAAACGCGGCCAGGGCAAAGGCTACGCCGGCATCGTCAACGCGCTCTTCTACGCGCCGCACACCGAGATGGTGTACGGCGATGCCTCCGCCGTGCTCACCCAAATGATCGAAGCGGTTCGCGGCCTCGGCGCCGCAGCCGCGTAAGCCCTCTCTCATCACCAAAAAGCGAAAGATCGTATCATGAGTGGAACCATGCAAGCCGCAGTCGTCACCGCATTCGGGAAACCGCTCGAAATCCAGACGTTGCCAATCCCCGTCCCCGGCCCGGGCCAGATTCTCGTGAAAACCGAAGCGTGCGGCGTCTGCCATACCGATCTGCACGCGGCAAACGGTGATTGGCCCGACAAGCCGTCGCTGCCGTTCACCCCCGGTCATGAAGCGATCGGCATCGTGACCGCGCGCGGCTCAGGCGTGACGATCGTCAAAGAAGGCGATCGCGTCGGCGTACCGTGGCTCTATTCGGCCTGCGGCCACTGCGAGTATTGCCTGAGCGCATGGGAAACGGTCTGCCCGTTCGCGCAGTTCGGCGGTTATACGAAAAACGGCGGCTTTGCCGAGTACGTGATCGCCGACCCCAACTATGTCGCGCACATCCCCGCCGGACTCGATGCTCGCGCGGTCGCCCCGATCATCTGCGCCGGCATCACCACGTACAAGGGGATCAAAGTCGCCGACGTGCGCGCCGGTGAATGGATCGCGATCTCCGGCTGCGGCGGGCTCGGTCATCTCGCGATCCAGTACGCGAAGCTGATGGGGCTCTCGATTTGCGCCGTCGACATCGACGACGACAAGCTCGCTCACGCAACGAAGCTCGGGGCCGACGCCGTCATCAACGCACGCCACGGCGATCCGGCTGCTGCCGTTGCGAAGATCACCGGCGGGGGCGCGCACGGCGTTCTCATCACCGCGCCGTCGTTGCCGGCCTTCCGGCAAGGGATCGAGATGACGCGCCGGACCGGAACCTGCGTGCTCGTCGGCCTGCCGCCGGGTGATTTCCCCGTCCCGCTCTTCGACGTCGTCGCGAAATGCATCACGATTCGCGGCTCGTTCGTCGGCACGCGCGAAGACATGGCCGAATGCCTCGCACTCACCGCAAGCGGCAAGGTGACGGCTGACATCGAACTCTCACGCCTCGCGTCGATCAACGACGTGCTCGAGCGCCTCGCGCACGATCAAGTCGCCTCGCGCGTCGTCATCGACTTTGCCCCGGTCGAAACCGCCAAGCCGAAGCCCGAACTCGCCAGCGCGGCCCGCTGATGGGCGGCATAGCGCCGGCCGCACCACCTGACATCGAGACGGTCGGCCGGGAGACGTTCGACGCGCGCGTGCTCGAAGCGCCCGGACCGATCGCGGTCGAGTTCATGTCGTACGGCTGCTCCCATTGCCGCGCGCTCGAACCCGTCCTCAAGCAGGTCGCCGGGGCCCTGGCCGATCGCGAGCGAATCGTGCGCGTCAACGTCGCGGCTGATCCGGAACTGGCCGAGTTCTACGGCATCCGCGTAACGCCGACATTGGTCATGTTCCGCGACGGCGGCGAAGTCGGACGAGCCGAGGGACCGCAGCCGGTAGCCGCGAGCCTTCTAGCGGCCTTACGGCGCCCATTCGAGACCGGTCCCGACGCATCGTGATCGCGGACCGGGCGGCAGTACCGATTCTGCTCCACACGCCAAGACCGACCGCATAACGGAGAATCGCCTATGTCACGTCCACACGAAGATCGCGAACGGCACACCCTGGTCGACCATCGTCCCGGCGGTGAGCCCATCACGTTCGCGCACGGGAGCTGGCTCGTCCTCGGCGTCGCGCATGTCAAAGCTGAGCGGAGCGATGCCTGCATCTCCGCCTATGAGACGCTTTTAGAGAAGGCCGCAACGTCGAAGACGCACGCGCATCCGGCCGCGATCTTCCTCTCCAAGAACCAACGGCGCGTCGTTACGCTCGCCGGTGTCGCGGGGCACGACGGGTTCAAAGCGATCGCCGCGGCCTGGGACGATCATCACCGCGAAACGCAGCATCGCGCAATCGCCGAATCGGTTTCGCTCGGACTCTTTGCGGTCAGCGCTTCGATCGGCGCAGCCGCGATTGATCCGGCCTCTCACGATGCGTTCGACTACGAGCAGTTTCTGCATCCGATCCCCGGCGCGGCCGGCCTCTTCTCTCCGTCGACGGCACCGGATACGTTTCGCGGCGCAATGCTCTTGAGCGGCGACGACGGACGCACGAACGTCATCGTCTCACGCTTCAGCCTGGCCGAAGCGTACACCGACTTTCGCGCCGATCGCCGCGCGACGACCGCTCTCGGAGCGCTCGATGAAAGCGGCACGGTCTCGTTTCCCGTCCACGCGGTCCGCACGTTCGCCTGAGTTAGTTTGCGGTTTGCTGCACCATGGGGCGTCCCGGTGTCCAGGTGGTGCCGTCGGCGAAGGTTACGCGGGCGACGCTGAGGTGTGCGTTGCCGGCGAACGTGTCGTTCGTGAAGACGTGTTCGATCGCGACGCCCGGGGCGAAGCGGCCGGTATCCGTAAGCGTGCCGGCCTTGCGGCCGCCGACGGCGACGTCGAAGGTCACGCTCGTCGCCGTAACGTCTGCGGTGTTATGAAACGTCACGTCGACGATGCCCGGGACATAGGCGCTGAACTGCGCTTCGCCGGTCTGGTTTTGGACATCGGGAGCGACGATGCTCACGTTGTCGAGCGCCACCGGAGCAGCGCTGCCCGCGAAGGCGGGGAGCGCGGCGCCGGCGATGATGCCGAGGAGTGCGGCTGCGACCGCGAGGATGGATTTGTTCATCGTCATCGGCTTTCGATTACGAGACTTGGTGGCAGGTCGATGGCAACTCCGACCACATGATGAGGTATTGGTAGAGCGGCTCGGCGGCGGCCGGTGAGTTCGCGTCGATCGTCGGCAAGATGCCGATGGTCGGGCAGCCCGGCACGATCGGGTTGCGCGCGAACGCGCCGATCTTCGGATCGAGTTGCTGGGTCGTTACGGTGACCGGTTGCGACGGACGCGGGACGCTCACCGAGATGGATTGCGTCGGAACCGTGGTCGTCGGCGAGGGATCGGCGGCGGCGGCTCCGGTAACGGCCGCCGAGGCAAGAATGCTCAGAGCGGCGATGCGGCGGATGTTCACGGAAGTGGTGCTCCTTGGAAATCGATGTCCGGCGGAATCGCCGGCTACACACCGATTCTCTCGCATCCACAGCCTACGGTCCAATACCGCTTCGTGCTGGCGTTATCGCAAAACGCTATGACGGCGCTGCAACGTTTTGCACCGTCTCCAAGAACGCGGGAAATGCCGGGTTGAGCAACTCGCGTCCCCACATCAATCCGTACTCGAGCACTTTGGTGGGCTCGATCGGCACGCGCACGACGCCCGCGATCTGCGTCTCGTTCAACGCCGATGAAATGAGCGAAACCCCGATGCCGGCCGCAACGAGTCCGAAGACGAGCCGCGTCTCCGCGACCTCTTGCACGACGTTCGGAACGAAGCCGGCGAGATGACAGCTCCGCAAGACCATATCGTACTGGCATTCGAAGCCGTCGCGCGTGCTCACGAGCACGAAGCCGTCGTCGCGCAGATCGGCGAGCGCAATCGATGGTCGCGTGGCCAACGGGTGATCGGCGGGGAGCAACGCGTTGACGCCGGCGGAGAGCATCCGGTACGCCTGCATGTCATCCGGTAAGGGATCATCCGGCAGCAGAACGAGACCCGCATCCATCGTGCCGTCGCGAATCGCTTCGAGCATTTCGGCCGCCCGCGCTTGCACGAGATTGACCTCGACCTGCGGCCGCGCGTCGCGAAAGGCGCGCACGCAGCGGCTGAGTTCGAGAAGCGGAAAGACGCGATTGTACCCGATGCAGAGCCGGCCCGTGACCCCGTGCGCGCCGTCGATCCCCGTCTTGAGCGCGCGGTCGGCGTGCGAAACCGTCAGGCGCGCCTCCGCCAAGACGCGCCGGCCGACATCGGTGAGTTCCACATGGCGCTTGTCGCGGACGAACAGCGCCGCGCCGACTTCGGCTTCGAGTTTTTGGATCTGGGCGCTGAGCGCGGGCTGCGCGATGACGAGATCTTCGGCTGCCCGCGTGAAACTCAGCCGGTCGGCGATGGCGATGAAGTACCGAAGCTGACGGAGTTCCAAAGCACTATTTCGACGGAAGGGGCGGCAGGTTCGTACCGGTCGGCGTTTGGGTGGCGAACGTCTGGCCGCCGAGTTTGCTGACGTCGATGTTGTTAGCGGCGAAGTCGGTGCCCGCGACGCGATTCAGTTCGATGACGGCTTTGTTGAGATCGGTCTGCGCTTGCAGCTCGCGGCCGCGATTGTTCGCGACTTCGAGTTGCCGTTGCAGCACGAGGAACGTCGTCGAGTTGCCGACCCGGAACTTGCGCTGTTCGGAGAGCAGCACGCGCTCCGACGCCGCCCGCGCCGCGCTCGCGGCGACGAGCCGGTACTGCGTTTCACGCAGCGTCTGAATCGCGTTCACCGCATCCGACCGGATGCGCTGCAGCAACGCGATCTCTTGCACCGCGACCTGCGTCGCTTGCTCTTTCGCGATCGAGTAGTCGGCCTTCGCGGTCCGGTTACGCAGCGGGAACGAGAGCGTCAGCGAGACGACGTAGTCCGGATAGCGCGAGTCGAACAGATTCGTCCAGGCTTGGCCGTACTTCCCGTTCTGGTACGTCGGGGTCGAGCCGAAGTTGGCGGCGACCAGCGGAATCTGATCGGCGGCCGGCAACCCGGCGTCGGCGTTCGCGATGAGCGCGTTGAGCGAGGTGATCTCGCCACCCAGCGTTTTGAAGAGCGGGGTGCCGTTGAGGTTCGTTGGAACGCCGGCGAAGCCGTTCTCGGTCACGCTCCCGTTCAGATCGAGTTGCGGCAGCAACTGGTTCTTCGCGTACGCAAGGTTGGTCGCAGCGCTCAGCCGCGACGCGCGCAATTGAGCGACCTCGGGCCGATTGCGAAGCGCGGTCACGATCAAGTCGTCCAGCTTCGGCTCGGTCGGCAACTGGATCACGGCCGACGTCGGCACGAGGTTCGCCGACCAGAGCGGATCGCCGGGGTTGCCGAGGATGAGCGACTTGAGCTGCGTCTGCAGACGCTGGACGTTCTGGAGCGCCGAGAATACGTTATCCTGAAAGACGTTGACTTGCGTGTTCGATTCGACGATCTCGACCGGAGCAACGGCGCCGCGCCGCGCGAGACGCGTGTTCGAATCGGCCTGAGCCTGCGCTTCGCGCAAGCCTTCTTCTTGAATCGCAACGTCGCGCCAGGCGGCGACGAGATCCCAATAGGTATTGGAGACGTTCGAGATCGTCTGCGAGGCCTGCACGAGCAGCGCTGCTTGCTGCGCTTGCGCGTTCGCCGCAGCCAGCTGAATCTGTCGCGACTCGGCGTTGATGCCGCGGCCGCGCAGCAACGGCTGCGTCACCGCGAGCCCGATTGCCGTCTGGTAGAACGGATTGTAGCTGTTGTAGATGGAGTTGTTGAACGTGCTCGACGCGGAGCCGGTCAGTGCAACTTGGGTGCCGTACGGCGTCTGCGCGCGGAAGCCACCCTCCACGCCTTGCGAAATCTGTGTGACGGCACCGCCGCCGGGGCCGGTCGCGAACGGGCTCTCTGCCGGCGTCACGTTATGCGAATACGATGGCTGCAGCATGAATTGGATGTCCGAGAGACCCTGAGCCGCAACGATCTGATAGTTCGCGATCCGCGTGTTCGACGACGAGATGGCAAGATCGGTGTTGCGCTGCAGGCCCATCGTCACGGCGTCATCGAGTTTGATCCCGACGAACGGCATCTGCTGCACGCCGACGAGGTCGCCGTTGGGCAGGGGTCCATTCGGATTGGCCGTGTACCCGGGGGCAATGTTCGGCACGGCCGGCAGAACCGCCGGAAGCGGCGGTGCCGGCAGCCCCTCTTGTCCGTCGCCCGTCGCTTGCGATTTCGGCGCGGCAGTGGTCTGCGATTGGGGTGCGGCGGTGCTCTGCGATTGCGGCGTTTGCGCGCCGGATTGCGCCTTTGACGGAGTCCCTTGCGCGAGAACGGGCGCCGGAGCGACCGCGAGCGCGACGAGCGTCGAGCTGAGGGTGAGAGAGAGAAGACGAGAGTGCACGATAGCTCCTAGAGATTTCATTCGGCGAGAGCCGGAGCGCTACGCTGCTGCGAGCGGCGCATGAGGAAAACGAGCGGGGTGAGGACGAGGGTGATGAGCGCGGTATCCAGCGCCGTGTCGGCGTACGCCAGCACTTGCGACTGCGCGCCGACGAGCTGATCGAGTTGCCGCGCGGCCGCCGCGATCGACCCTTGACGCTGGATGGTATGCGCGATCGGCGCGCGATTCGGCGTAATCGACGAAGCGAGCGCCGTCCGGTGGGCGTCGCCTTGCCGCGCGAGCACGGTGACCAGCACCGCGATCGCGACGCTGCCGCCGATCTGGCGCGCGAGGTTGAAGAATGCCGAGGCGGCCGGGATCTCGGCCGGTTTGACGCTGCCGATCGTGCTGATCGTCAACGGCACGAAGAGTTGCGATAGCCCGACCCCCGAGAGCGCGAGCGGGATCAGGAACGTCCAGAAGCTCGAGTCACTCGTCGTCACGCGCGCGAGCAGAATGTTCGAGAGCCCGACCATGATGAAGCCGCTCGCAACGAAGATGCGCGCATCGACCTTCCCCGAACCGGCGAGCCGCGCTACGAACGGCGTAAAGAGCATCACGAAGGCCGCCCGCATGATGAGCAGTTCGCCGGAGAGCGTCGCCGTGAACCCGAGCGAGTTCTCGACAAACTGTGGCAAGAGCAGCACGGACCCGTACAGGCTGATGCCGAGGCACATGCCGAGCAGCGAGCCGCTCCACACGCTACGATAGCGCAGGATGCGCAGATCGACGATCGGTTTCTTCGTGCCGAAGAATTCATAGAGGACGAAGGCGACGAGACCGCCGATCGCAAGGACCGTTCCGATCACGATCGATGAATCGCCGAACCAGTCTTTCTGCTGACCCTGATCGAGCACGTACTGCATCGAGCCGACGCCGACCGCCAAGAGGCCGAGGCCGATGAAGTCGAGCGGCAGTTTCTGCGCTTTGACCGGATCGCGCAAGAAGCGGGCGACGAGCGTCATCGCGAGAATCCCGAGCGGGACGTTGACGTAGAACGCCATCGGCCAGCCGAAATTATCGGTTATGAGGCCGCCGATCGTCGGCCCGACGGTCGGGCCGACGATGACGCCCATCGCGAAGATTCCGGCCGCGGCCCCCTGCTGCGTGCTCGGAAAGGTTTCGCGAAGAATCGCTTGCGAGGTCGAGATCAAACCGCCGCCGCCGATCCCCTGGATGATCCGCCAGAAGACCAGCATTTCGATGCTGTTCGAAAGCCCGCACATGGCCGATGCGAACGTGAAGATCGCGATCGACGTGAAGAAGTAGTTCCGCCGGCCGAAGCGCAGCGCGAGCCACGGCGTGATCGGGATGACGATCACGTTCGCGATGATGTAGCCCGTGCTGATCCAGGCGGCTTGCTCGAGATTCGCGCCGAGGCCGCCCTGAATGTTGGGCAAGGCCACGTTGACGATCGTCGTGTCGACGATCTCGAGCAAGGTCGCGAGGATGATCGCGAAGACCACGACGAACCGGCGAAAGCCGTATTCGACGACGCTTTCGCGATCGGACCCGTTCACGTCGGCCTTACTTCTGCTTGGCGACCGACGCCGTCACCGACATCCCGACGCGCAGCGGCTTGTCGGCCGGCGGATCGTCGACGAGGATGCGGATCGGGATACGCTGCGTCACCTTGACGAAGTTGCCGGTCGCGTTCTGGGCCGGCACCAGGCTGAACGTGTTCTGCGAGGCCGGCGCGATCGATTCGACGTGGCCGTGGAATTTGACGCCCTTGTACGCGTCGATCTCGATGTCGACCGGCGCGCCGACCTTGATCGACCCGAGCTGCGTTTCTTTGAAGTTGGCCGTGATGTAGAGACCGGTCTCGGGAATGAGGTCGAGCAGCGATTGGCCCGGCGCGACCGTAGCGCCGATCTCGATGTTCTTCGAGCCGACGTACCCGTCGATGGGCGAACGGATCACCGTGTAACTGAGCTGGTCTTGCGCCGTGCGCAGCTGCGCGTCGAGCGACTTCGTCTGCGCGTTCGCGGCCGCAGCCTGGGCTTTTTCCGTCGAGACGCGGTACGGGGTATCGGATTCGCTCAAGTGACCTTGCGCGGTCGTGATCTGGCCTTCTTGCGCGCCGATTCCGGCTTGGGCGGCATTCGCGCTCGCGAGCGAGGCGACATAGCGCGCTTGCGCTTGCGTCACGGCGGTGTCGGCCGCATTCTCGTTGTCGAGCGCGGCTTGATAGTTGGCTTGCGCCGAGGCTTGCGCGGCGCGGTCAGCGTCGAGCTGCGATTCCGGTTCGTCGCCGGTACGGACGAGCGACGCCGTACGCGCGAGATCGGCGTTCGCCTTCGCCAGCGCCTGACGCGCCGAGGGCACTTGCGCCGCAGCCTGCTTCAGCTGCGCTTGCGCCTGCGCGATCGCCGCATGCGCGGCATTGGCCTGCTGGACCGCGGCGTTGTACTGCGCTTGCGCGTTCTTGAGTTGAGCATCGGCCGACGTGATGCCGCCGGTACCTTGCAGGTTCTGAGCGTTTTGCTGCGCGATCGTCAACTGGACGTTCTGCTGCGCGGCGCTGGCCTGTGCCGCGGTTGCGTTGCGCGCGGCGATCGCCTGCGCGAGGCGCGTCCGTTCGTCCTGATCGTCGAGCTGAATCAGCACCTGCCCGCGATGCACTTCCTGGTTGGTGTCGACGAGCACTTTGGCGACGCGTTCCGAGATCTTGCTCGTGATCGCAACGGTGTTGCCGTCGACCTTCGCATCGTCGGTCGATTCGTGGCCGACCGCATACGCCAGCCACTGAATCCCGAAGATCAAGATCGCGATGACGACGATGCCGCCGATGATGAGCACCCAGAGCGGCGGGCCCTTCCGGGCCTTCTTCGCCGGTTCGGACGGCGGCGGAGTGCCGGCTCCGCGGCCGTCGGCTTGTCCCGTGCGCGGCGGGGCTTCGGTGCGCGTTTCCACTACGATTGTGCTCCGTTCAAGAAGAGGTGGACGAGATAGGGCAAATCTTGGGCTTCACCGGGGCTGTCGTGCCAGAGTTTCTCCGCGATGACGTACGCGAAGAGCATGCTCATGAACGCGCGGGCGTGCTGCTCGGGGTCGCCGGCCAGCGTGCCGCGCGTGATGTGATCGGCGAAATACTGCGCGGCGCGCGAGCGAATCTGGCGCGGTCCGCGCCACTCGGGCTGGACGAGCTCGATCTCGCCGAGCGCGCTCTCGGCCAGGCTCACGCACATCATCTTGCGCTGATCGCGCATGCGTTGAACCATCGCTCGCGCGAGGACCAGCAGATCGTCTTCGATGTTGCCGGAGAGCGAGTCCATCACGATGTTGAACTCTTCGAGCCCGCACATGTATTCGCGCATCGCCAAGAGCAGCGCGTTCTTGTTCCCGAAGTGGCGGAAGAGCGTCGCTTCGTTGACGCCGGCGCGCTCGGCAACCTCACGCGTCGTCGTCCCGCGCGAGCCTTTGGCTTCGTAGATTTCTTTCGCCGCCGTCAGGATGCGACGACGGGTTTCTTGCGCGGACGAACCCGGGCGCGCGATCGTTTGCATTTATTTCCCCGTGAAGACGGCGTCGTCGATCGCGACGTTCACGCGGTACTCGCCGTAGGTGCCGTGCGCGACCGCGCGGACGTGCGGAATATCGATGCTGGCATCTTGCGAGGCGAGCATCGAGTGACCCTCGATCGTCTGGAAATGCTGCGTCATCGCGATGACGCCGCCGGTATAATAATGATACTCCATTTCATCGATGGCCCATGCCGCCGGGTCGACGAGGACGGTCTCGTGGTCGATCATCCCGCGAACGCGCTGGACCATGCGCAGTTCGATGTCTTGGTGGCCCTCGAACGGCCGCGTCCCGACGATGGTGATCACGAATCGCTTTTCCCAGGTTGCGGGGTCGCCAATATCGGTATACAGCTTTTCGAAGCCCTTGGCATAGCCCGGGACCCGGTCGAAGGCGACTTCGAAGTTGTTCGGGCGCTTAAAGTAGGTCGAGCCGTCGAGATGTTCGTGGAGCCAGGGGAACGACGTCATCTTCACGTCGATATGGACGCGCGACTGGTAGGTGCCGAGGTCGGGGTTGCGGTCGACGACATGGGCGATGATCGCGGCCGGATCGTTCGCGGCCGGCCCCTGGGCGCGCGCGGCCGGTATTGCGAGGGCGATGAACACCGCGAACAGCGCCGCGGTCGAGCGCAGGAACGACTTCACGTGCGAGCGGCTGGGCTGCCCGGCGAACGTCTCGCGGTCGGGCTCCGGCTCGGGCTCGCCGATCGGCAAGGCGAACACGCGATCGAGCCCGCTGGTTACCAGCGCCGCCTTCGCCCGCTCGTCTTCCGCCTCGACGACGATCGCGCCGCCGGTCTCGCGCAGGCTGCGCAAGGCGGCGATCAACGCGGCCATCACCGGGGCCGAGAGGGTCGGCCCGGTCAGGACGACCCGTAAGCGCGGCGCGACCGGCGTCCGGCGCAGCACGGCTGCGGCCGCGCCGGCAATCGCGCGGCGGGCTTCTTCATCGTCGGTTCCCAATCGAAGTTCGGTCATGCGGTTCACCATCCGGGTCATGCGTGTAAGTACTTGCATCACAGTACACGATCCCGACGGCTCGTGCAAGTACCCACTTGCATTCATAGACCACGAGCCCGCCCGATGAGTTCCGGCCTCGATCCCGCCCGGCTCGTCGCCGCGGCCCGCGCGGCCGGGCTCGGCGCGGCCGCCGTCTGCATCCAGCGCCTCGACCCGGCGGGGCCGCTCTTCTGCGCCGGCCCGCAAACGGACTGGGCCGCGGCGAGCATGATCAAGGTGCCGCTGGCGGTTGCCGCGGCCGCGGCGGTCGCGCGCGGGACGCACGCCTGGCCGCAGCTCGCCGTCGTCGGCCCGGAAAATATGACGCCGAACGACGCACCCTCGCCCCTGATTCCCGGCGTCTCCGCCAGCCTTGCGGACCTGCTCGCCCTCGCCGTTTCGCGGTCGGACAACGTGGCGACCAACATGCTCTTCGACGTGCTCGGGCGCGAGCGCGCCAGCGCCGATCTCGCGGCGCTCGGCTTCCCGGGGACGGTCTTCCGGCGCAAACTCTCGGGTGCCGAGCCGCTGATCCACGACCCCGGCGCGACCGGCCGCAACGCGCATCCGCCGGCCGAGGCGGCCCGGCTCTTCGCCGCGCTCGCCGCGGGGACGGTGCCGGGCGCGACCCGTATCCGGGCCGCGCTCGCCGCGCAATATTGGAACGGGAAACTCAGTCTGGGCCTCGCCCCGGGCGACCGCTTCGAACACAAGACCGGCGATACGGATTCCGTATCACATGATGGCGGAATCTTAACGCTTGCGAGCGGCGAATCGTGGGCCCTCGTCGTATACACGCACCAAACGTCCGGCGACGCCGATGATCCCCGCTTCGCGGAGTTCATGCGTACGCTGCGACCGCTTTTCTCTTCGTAGAGGTTTTCCGGTGTCGCTCGTCCGCGAGTTGCTTCCCGACATTCCCCGTCTCGAGGAGTTCGCGCACGCGATTGCGGTCTCGTCGGAAGCGGTTCGGCGCGCCTCCGAGTCGATCGCGGCGACCGCGCAAGAACAAACGACGTTGATGACGGCGCTCGCCGATGCCGCTGATACCCTTGCGAACGAGACGCGCAATACCGTGGCCCGGCTCGAGACGACGCGCAGCGAAGCCATCGCCGCCGGCAGCGATCTTGCCTCGTCGCTCAAGATCGTCGAAGATCTGCTCGAATCGGTCGTGAAGCTGGCCGAACTCTCCGACGGCACGGCCAAAGCGATGGACGATTTCGGGCGGCTGATGGGCGAGATCGGCCAGATGACCGAATTCGTCGAAGACGTCTCCGACGAAACCCAACTGCTCGCGCTCAACGCGGCGATCGAAGCGGCGCGCGCGGGGACGCACGGGCTCGGCTTCGCCGTCGTCGCCGGCGAAGTCGGCCGGCTGGCGAAGACGACCGGCGAATCGACCAGCTCGATCAAAGAGCTGGTCGGCAAGATTCAACGCCAAGCCGAGGTGACGATCCGCAACGTGCGCGAGAGCGCGGTGCGCTCCGCGGCCTCCGCGCCGACGGCGCGCGCCGCAGCCGATGCGATCGCGGCCTTCGCCCAACTCGCACGCGACGTGACGCACTCGCTCGACGCCGCGGTCGAAACCGGCCGCTCGCACCTGACCTCGGCAACGACGATGAAACGCGAGACGGAGACCATCGCGCGTACCGCCGCCGAAGAGGGGCGCCAGGCGCTCGAAGCGGCCTTCTCCACGCAGCGACTCTCGTATTACGGCGCGGAGATCATGTATTTTTCGCGCCCCGTCTTCACACGCGCACACGACGCGACGAAGTTGCGCGTCGCGACCCAACTCCCACCCGGCTACCCGCCGACGGAAGCCTGGGCGCGGTTCGCCCAACGCGTCGGCGAACTGACCGACGGCCGCATCAGCGTCGAGTTGCAGATGCCGTTCAAGGGCACCGAGCTCGAAGCGCTGATGCAGGTCCGCGCGGGCGAGCTCGATTTCGTCAGCGTCACGACCTACATCGCGAGTTCGCTGCTCCCGCTCGCGCAAGTGTTCGATCTGCCGTTTCTCTTCGCCGACGCGCCGGAGGCGCACGCCGTGCTCGACGGCGGCCTCGGGCGCCGGGTGTTAGCGGGTTTCGAGAACTTCGGTCTCACCGGCATGGCCTATTTCGAGAACGGCTTGCGGCACTTCACCAACAGCTTGCGTCCGGTGCACTCACCGGCCGACACCAAAGGGATGCGCATCCGCATCCAGGATTCGGTCGTCTATCTCGCCTTGATGCATGCACTCGGCGCGGCGCCCAAGGTGATCCCGTTCAATCTCGTCTACGATGCGCTCAAGAACGGCGACGTCGACGCGCAAGAGAATCCGCTGCCGAACATCCTGGGCACGAAGATGTACGAAGTGCAGTCGCACTTGACGCTGACCGCGCACACGTACAATACGCAGATCGTGCTGGCGAACACGGAGAGTCTGCAGCGACTCGACGACGATGCGCGCGCGGCGGTCGAGCGCGCGATGCAAGAGGTCGTGCCGTGGCATCGCCAGGTGTCCGCCGACGACGATCATCGCGCGCTCGACGCACTGCTGGAGAAAATGGAGATCGTCGCGCTGAACGATCACGAACGCGCGGAATTCGTGCGCGCGGCGCAATTCGTCTGGGAACGGATGGCCCCGATCTTCCCCGATGAGATCTACGATCTGCTGCTCGGCGGCGATCTCGAATCCTACGCCGGCGGCGAGGACGCGACCGACCGCCGCGAAGCGCAACGGCATTTTCAGCTGCAAGACATCGTCGGCGCGATCGACTCCGCGGTCGGCGCCGTGCGTACGTCGGCGACCCAGGCGGCGACGCAATCGCGCGCGCAGACGCCGAAGCTGCGCGACCTCGGCGTCGTCTCGAGCCGCATGAGCGTCGCCTCGGAAGATCTCGCGATCGCCTTCACCGATCTGCTCACCCGCTTCGCTTCAGCCCAAGACGATATCACCAACACCCGCGAGACCGTCGCCGATCTCGCCCACGCGGTGCAAGAACTGGCCGCGATGGCGATGGACAGCCGCCAAGCGCTCGAGCAATTCGGCGCGCTCATGAAGCAGATCTCCGACATCATCGCGCTCGTACGCGGGGTCTCCGACCGGACGAACCTGCTGGCCCTCAACGCGGCGATCGAAGCCGCCCGCGCCGGCGACTACGGCACCGGTTTCAACGTCGTCGCAAGCGAAGTCCGGCGGCTGGCCGAGCGCACGCGGGCCTCGACGCAGCAGATGCGCCACGTCCTCGGCGATCTCGACGGCCGCGGCAAGAGCGCCTCGACGGCGATCTCATCGGGCGTCGATCAGGCCGAGCGGAGCGCCCGCCAAGCGGAAGCCGCCGAAGCCGCCCTGGCCCGGATCGACGCCTTTACGAGCGCCGTCATCGACACGCTCGCCGAGGCCCAGCGCCAGGCGACGACCGAAGCCACCCGGGCCTTCGCGATGAAGGGCGACTTCGAGCAGATGTCGGTGCTGATCGAAAGCCACAGCGACGACAGCCTGCGATCCGTCGAATCGACGACCGAACTGGAACGCCAGCGGAAGGCGCTTTTCGCGACAGGAACGCCGTAGGGCGGCCACAATTCTAGCCCGGATGAAACGCCCGGTATTTTTTGCGTTCGCGCTCGCCGCGACATGTGCACTCATTCCTACCGCGGTCGTCGGCCCCAGCCTCGCGGCAACCACCAAGGGTCCCGCGGCCGGCAAGACCGTGAAAGTCGGCGTGATCGCCGACGTCACCGGATCGGCGGCCGTCTACGGCGTCCAGCAAAAGGACGCCTACGAACTCGCGAACGACGATCTGAAGTCCGGCCTGCTCGACGCGGGCGGCGCGAACCTCAGTTTCGACGTCGAAGACGCGGCCAGCGACGGCAATCAAGTCGCCAACTTATTCCAGAAGTTCACGACCGACGGCACGGCCCTGATCCTCGGCCCGACGCTCTCGGGCGAAGCGCGCAAAGGCGATCCGATCGCCGTCGCGGCGAAGACGGCCGTCGTCGGCACCTCGACGACCGCCGACGGCATCACGTCGCTCGGCCCGTGCGTCTTCCGCGTCTCGCTCTCCGAAGCACAAGTCGTTCCGGCGACCGTCGCGCACACGAAAGCCGTCTGGAAATACAAGACCGCCGCGATCATCTACGGCGACGACAACGCCTTTACGAAGACCGACGGTGACATCTTCAAGACACAGCTCGAAAAAGCCGGCGTGAGCATCGTCGACACCGAGACGTTCCACGTCGGCGATAAAGACTTCGCCGCGTCGCTGACCAAGATCAAAGCGGCCAAACCCGACGTGATCGTGCTCGGCGCGCTCGCCGAAGAAGCCGAGAAGATCATCCAACAAGCCTCGACGCTCGGGATCAAGACGCACATGATGGGCGGCAACGGGCTCAACAGCACGAAGATCTACGACTACGCCGGACCGGCCGCGGCCGGTGTCGTGGTCGGCGCTGCGTGGTCGATCAACGGCAACTATACGGGCAATAAGAGCTTCGTCGAGCGCTTCAAGAAACGGTACGGCGTCGAGCCGGATCAGTTCGGCGCGCAGGCCTACGCCGCGGCGCAGCTGGTCGCTCAATTGGTCAAAGAAGGCAAAGCCACAAAGGACGAGATGTGCCCGGCACTGCGCGAACTGCGCGTGGCGCAAACGGTGCTCGGCCCGATCGCGTTCGACCCTGGTCGCGACGTGAACGCTGCGCCCGTCATCCTGCAGATCGAAAAAGGCGGCTTCGCCTACTTCCACTAGTCCGGAGAATCGCCCGTGGTGGGACAACAGCTCGTCAACGGGCTTTTCTTGGGTGCGGTCTACGCGCTCTTCGCAATCGGCTACACACTCGTGTTCGGCGTGCTCGATATCCTCAATCTCGCGCACGCCGCGATCTTCATGCTCGCCGCGTTCGCGACGTGGTCGCTGCTCGGCGCCGGGCTGCCGTTCTGGCTCGCGGCGCCGATTGCGATCGCGGGCGCGGGTGTGCTCGGCATCGTGCTCGATCGCATCGCGTTCGCGCCGCTGCGGCGGCGCGCGGCACCGAATCTGATTCCGTTGATCTCCTCGATCGGGATGGCGATCATCTTCGGTGCGATCGCGCGCGGCATCTACGGACCCGACGAACGCCAGTTCGCGCTCGCCTTCTTGCAAACGCCGCCGCTGCATGCGGGCCCGCTGACGTTTACGATCGTGCAGCTCGTGATCCTCGGCAGCGCGATCGCCTTCATGCTCGGCCTGGCTTGGGTGATGCGCGCAACCGCACTTGGCCGCGCGATCCGCGCCGTCGCCGAAGACCGCGTCGCCGCGGCGCTGCTCGGCATCGACCTCGAGCGCACGATCGGTGCGACGTTCTTCATCGCGTCGGCCCTCGGCGGCCTCGCCGGCATCCTCACGGCGTTGCAATACAACAGCGTGCAAATCGACATGGGTGGCCAGATCGAGCTCAAAGGACTGGCCGTGATCGTGCTCGGCGGGATGGGGTCGATCACCGGCGCCGTGATCGGCGGGTTCGTGATCGGCATGGTCGAGACGCTCGCGGTCGCGTTCGGGCTCTCCGAGTGGCGCGACGCGATCTCGTACGGCGTCATGTTCCTCATCTTGATCGTGCGTCCGACCGGGTTGTTCGGAAAGCGCTCCTTGCGCACGGCCTGACCCGATGAACGTGCTCGCCGATTTCTATGCGGCGCACTCGAAGCTGATCGACCAGGTCGGAATCGACGCGCTGCTCGCGCTCTCGCTCTCGATCAGTTTGCAAGCCGGCCAACTCGCGCTCGCGCAAGCCGCGTTCATGGGCGTCGCCGCCTACATCTCGGCGGTCCTGGCCCTGAACGCCCATTGGACGTTGCTGCCCGCGATGCTGGTGGCGACGCTGTGCAGCACGATCGTCGCGGGACTACTCGCCCTCCCCGTGCGGCGCTTGCGCGGCATTTTTCTCGCGATTGCCACCATCGCGTTCGGCGAGATCGTGCGCATCGTTGCGAACAACCTCGCGATCTCGGGCGGCGCCGAGGGCCTCTCCGGGATCCCGCCCGATGCGACGACACCCTGGATCTACGGCACGCTCGTCATCGTCTCGACCGGCCTGTGGTTCTTCTCGCGCACCAAGTTCGCGCTCGCGATCGCGCTCGTGCGCGAAGACGAGAGTGCCGCGCGCGGCGTCGGCGTCGATGTCGGCCTGGTGCGTTTCACCACGCTTGCGATCGGCGGAGCGATCGCCGGTCTCGCGGGCGCGCTCTACGCGCACTCCAACTTCTTCATCACGCCGGCCGACTTCGGCTTCGGCCGGATGGAACAGATCCTCGTCTGGTGCGTGATCGGCGGCATCACGAGCCCGCTCGGCGCAGCGATCGGCGCCGCACTCCTGACGATTCTGCCCGAAGCGATCCGCGCGCTCGCCGATTATCGCGACTTCGTCAACGGCATCATCCTGCTCGTCGTCGTGCTCTTCGCCCCGCGCGGTCTCGCCGGCATTCGCTTGGGGAAACGCAGATGACGGCGGCGCTCGAACTCGACCGGGTGACGATCCGCTACGGCGGCGTGCGCGCGCTCGCGGATGCGTCACTCGAGGTGTTGCCCGGTCGCGTGCTCGGACTCATCGGGCCCAACGGCGCGGGGAAAACGACGCTCATCAACGCCACGACCGGGATCGTCCCGCTCACGTCCGGCCGCGTGACCCTCGGCGGTCGCCGGATCAGCGGCCTCGCGCCGCATCTGGTCGCGCGCGCCGGAATCGCACGCACGTATCAGAACATCCGGCTCTTCGGTGCGCTCGACGTCTTCGCGAACTTATCGGCGGGCGCGTTCGCGCGGCCGGGCCGCCTCGACGCGGCGCATGCGAACAATCTGCTCGAGCGCGCGGGCATCGCGCACGTCGACCTCGACGCGCGCGCGGGCGCGCTGCCGTACGGCGATCAGCGCCGGCTCGAAATCGCACGCGCGCTTGCGGCCGAACCCGCGATCGTGATGCTCGACGAACCGGCGGCCGGGATGAACCCGACCGAAACCGCGCACCTCGTCGAGACGATCCGTGCCATCGCGGCAAGCGGGATCGGCGTCCTCTTGATCGAGCACGATATGTCGCTCGTGCGCGCGGCCTGCGACCG
>Ga0116230_10002386_pt1 | contig 18065 bp, 18 predicted proteins | sample S1TSphfallax_3_FD_88678 | JGI IMG/M metagenome (GOLD analysis project Ga0116230, IMG submission 88678) | Host-associated microbial communities from peat moss isolated from Minnesota, USA - S1T2_Fd - Sphagnum fallax MG | ecosystem: Host-associated > Plants > Peat moss > Unclassified | place...
CGCAGATCGAGCGGCTGCTGCCGCCGCTCCAGCCGCCTCGCCGCTACGCGTGAGGCGCCCGCTCAGGCGCGATGACGCTTGAGCGCCGCTTGGGTGTGAGCCCGCAGAACGGTCTTGATGTCGTGTTTGCGCGAGCCGTTGAAGTCCGGCCAGTCCAGGGCGTGCAGCGCGAGGTCGCGCCGGACGGTGAAGGCCAGAACCTGGCTGAGGATGACGAGGCTCCGCAGGCGCACCGCCTCGTTGAGCGGCGAGCCCATCGCGCAGGCGACCAGCCGGGCGCACGTCTGCCGGGTCGGCGCGATGAGCCGGGTCTCCATGAGCAAGGCGGCCGGCGTTTCGTGCTCGCTTTGGACGCGAGCGGAGAATTTCTCCCAGTTCGTCGATCCGCCCGAGAAGAGCGACGCGTCGATCAGCGCATCGAGGACGTCGCAGAGCGCATCCACCGCGGCCCGGCCGTCGCGTTCGGCCAGAACGCGTTCCGCGCCGGCGAGCGCCGTGGTGATGCCATGGGCGGAATGCTCGATGATGAACTCGGCGCAGGCGCGGTGGAGTCCTTCCTTGCTGTGAAAGTAATACTGCAGGGCGGGCGGCGTGACGCTCGCCTCGCGGGCGATTTCCCGCGTCGAAGCGCCAAGATAACCCGCTTCACCGAACACTTTGAGCGCCGCTCCGACGATCCGCGCGCGGGTTTCCCCGCCGCGGGCGTATCCGCCCGTGGCCGGACAGCGCCGCGGCGAGGTCTCCCTGGTTTTGGCGGTCACTCCATCGGTCTGACGAATCCGGCCCTTTGGGTCAATAGTTGCCACTTGACAGACATCTTCCGATCGACAGATATCTTCCATATGGAAGAGATTAATTTGGCGCTAGCGCCGCTCGGGGTGCGGAGGCTCTGACGATGAGGGCCGCCAGCGATCGCAGCGCGACGCGTCGGAACGCCCGCTGGTGGATCCGTTTGGCGTTGCCGGGCCTCGTCTCGGTTCTCTGCGGCTGTGCCACCGAGCGGGTGACCCATTCGGGTTTCCTGTCGGACTACAGCCAGTTGGCGCCGGCGCATGGCAATGCCAGGGATATGGTCCGGCTGCCGCCGGCCGGTCTCGACCTCAGCCGCTACGCGGGCGTCGTCATCGATCCGCCGAAGATTCTCGCGCCGGGTCTGACCGACGCGCAGCGCCGGCGCTTGTCGTTCGACCTGACCGATTCGCTCAGCGTCGAGTTTGCCGCCCATTTGCCGGTTACGACCGCCCATGGGCCGGGCATCCTGCGCGTGCGGACCGCCATCACGGATGTCCGCCAGGCGAACGTGAAGCAAAACGTCGCGACCCTGCTGCTCATCCCTCCGCTCAGCAATGGAGGCGCGGCGGCGGAGGCCGAGATATCTGACGGAGGCACCCAGCAGGTCATTGCCCAGATCGCGTTCGCCGACGTTCGCGGCGCTTCCTCGCCCTCCGGCTTCTTTTCGAAGACCGGTCACGCTAGGAAGGTGCTTCAGGAGTTCGCGGTGAAGACCGTGGCGCTCGTCTACCCAGAGAGTTCGAACGACTGACCCGGCCCGCTGCGCAGAATTTCGTGGCGACCGCGTCCGTTCTGAACATGCTGAGTCGCGGCACGGGCCTATAGCTCAACGGTCAGAGCAGAGGACTCATAATCCTTCGCCGCACTTGCCAGCAAACGGAGAAACTTCTAGCCTGTTTTGAGTGTCTAACAAATCACGTAAGCGCGTATAGCTCAATCGGTTAGAGCAGAGGACTCATAATCCTTTGGTTTTCGGTTCAAGTCCGAATGCGCGCACCATATCGATCCGCATCTCACACTTTTCTCACGGATTTTGCGCCTTAACCCCGCCAAAATCGGATTGGTCGCTCGCATTTCTTCTATGCACGACCCCTCCAGCCGATTAGCCGACTCTTTCTGAGTTATGAGTAATCGTGCGAACGTGAGGCGTCGGCTCGCCGAAGGTACGATCAGCCCGCCCACGACGATCAAAGCTCCGCCGGCCAAAACAGGCGCACCCGGCAACGTGCGAAAGGTGAAATAGTTAACCACCTGCCAGACCAGGAAAAGCGTCGCGATGTAAAGTCCGACGATGCGGGCAAATGGCAGCGGCGCGAGATTGAGCATTAGGCCGTAAACGCTGGCGTTCTTCTTACCGCCCTGTCTGATGCTCCTCCGCTCAAGTCCGGGAGCTGTTCGTCCGCCGAACGGCCCGCTTTGGGCTGGCCCGCCCCGATGCGGTTCGGCAGCCTTCCCGCCGATGTCAGGCACCGTTTTCCTGAGCTATGCCTCCCAGGATGCGCCCGCCGTTCGTCGGATCTGCGAAGCGCTGCAATCGGTTGGCCTCGAGGTCTGGTTCGACCAAAGTGAACTCGTCGGCGGCGACGCATGGGACGCCAAGATCCGCGGCCAGATCAAGGCCTGCACCCTCTTCCTGCCCGTCATCTCGGCGGCGACCCAGGCCCGGCGGGAGGGCTATTTTCGGATCGAATGGAAGCTGGCCGCGCAGCGCACCCATGCGATCGCCGACGGCACTCCCTTCCTGGTGCCGGTGGTGATCGACGGGACCCGCGAGCCCGAAGCCCTCGTTCCGGAGGAATTTCGCGCCGTGCAGTGGACCCGTCTGCCGGACGGACCGACGCCCTCGTCATTCTGCGAGCGGATTCGGAGGCTGGCCGGGGCGGACGGGAGTGCCTCGGCCCACGAGCGTGCCCCCTTCGCTGCCGATGCTCCCGTTGCCGTCGTCAGCGGCGCCGACACCGCCGTTGGGGGCCCGAAGCCGCGGCGACGGCGCTGGTTCTGGGCCGCCCTGGCCGCGGGAATTGCAGCCACCGTCCTCGCGCTGATCCTGATCCAATGGCGCCAGAGGCCGACGACGGCTTCGACTTCGGCGTCACCGGTTGCCGCACCCGGCAAGGCCGCGGCGGGAATAGCCAGTCCCGGGACGACAGAAGCGGGTCCTACCTCCGAGGCCCGCCAGCTCGCCCTCCGCGCGCGCGATGCCTTCAGCGCCTTGGACTCGACCCGCGACGATTTTGCCCTGGCCGAGGACCTGCTGCGGCAGGCGCTCGCCAAGGATAGCGCCGATGCCGAGGTCTGGGCGGTGCAGTCGATCCTCAACAGCAGCTACAAGCAGCGCGGGTTCGATCTGTCCGACGCGCGCCGCGAAGCGGCCCGTTCGGCCGCCAATCGGGCCCTGCGCCTGAATCCGCATTCCTTCGAGGCACGCTACGCCGAAAGCCTGCTGCTCCCCTTTACGGGCAACGAAGGCCGGGAGCGGGAGCAGATCCTGCGTCGATTGCGCCAAGAACGCCCCACGGATCAGCGGGTGCTGCGGGATTTGTCCGCAGTGGCGGCACGCACGGATCGGCTCGGGGAAGCGGCTGCGCTCGCGCGGGAGTCGGCGGCGCTGCCCGGCGGCGACCCGTTGGCCCTTTACGACCTTACGTGGGACTATTGGTATGCCGGCCAGCCGGAGGAGGCAAAGGCCACCCTCGCAGCCACCTTGGCCCAGCGGCCTTTCGCGGGCGCGCTCCTGCTCGATGCGTACCTAAGTTGCATTCTGGACGGCAACCTGCCGCTGGCCCGGGCCAAATTGGCGCGGGTGCCCGCGTGGGAGATGGCAGAAGATCGCGGCGGCGTCATCGCGACGCACATCTACATGTATTCCCGCGATCCGGACGCCGCCATCAAAGCGTTGGCGGCGCTGCCCCGGGACTGGCTCAGCGACAACTTCTATCGCGGGCCGAAAGCATTGCTCACCGGGGACGCGCACGAACTTGCCGGTCGCATGCAGGCGGCGGCGATCGAATGGCGCGCAGCGCTCAAGTTGGTGGAGGCCCGCGCGGTATCCCGTCCGAACGACCCTGATCTGCTCCTGCTGCGCGCCGATCTGCTTGCGCGGCTGGGCGACCACGATGGCGCGGCCGAGGCGCTGCAGGCCTATGAGCAGATGGTGGGGGCCCACTATACGGAGGATTCGCCGATGCCTTGGAATGTGGTGGAGGTCTACGTCCGTCTCGGCCGACGCGCTGAAGCGATCCGGCAATTGGGTTATCTGCTGGCCATGCCGGCGAATGTGTCCCACGGATTGACCCGGACCAGGCTGCGGCTCCAGCCCGCTTGGGATCCGCTGCGCGGCGATCCGGCTTTGAGGCGTCTCCTGCTCGAGCCGGCGCCCCCGCCCGCAAATCGTCCGACCCCTTGATCCCTCAGCGAACCCTCTTTCCACCCATGCCGCGTATCTGCAGGCTCAGCCGTCATTTTGGGCCCGCGCGGTCCGCCCGCCTCCTCGGCGCAGCGCTCCTGCTGCTCGCCGGCTGCGCCCGCCAGAGCCTCGTCGAGTCCGGAAATCGCACCGGCGTATTCCACTACGCGAACACGGCCGAGCCGGCGAACCTCGATCCGCACAGCAACATCAGGGGCGACACCGACACGATCCTCGACGCCCTGTTCGAAGGCCTGGTAACGCTCGCAGGCGATGGCCAGACTGTCGGGCCGGGCGCGGCGGAGCGCTGGGAAGTGTCGCCCGAAGGCCTGACGGACACCTTCCAGCTCCGGGCGAACGCCCGCTGGTCGGATGGCAACGCGGTCTTCGCCGAAGTCGGCGGCCAGTTGGAGGAGGCGCAGATAGCGCTCACTGGCCTTGCGTTCCTCGATGGCCGTGAGCCGGTCGAAGGCGTGGCGGAAGACAGGCCTTGGAAATAGCTCCTCGCGGTAGATGTACCGGGCGAAGGCCCCCGGCTTGCGTGCCAGGGAGGCAATGATGTGGCGGTAGTCGATCCGCGGGCCCTTGCCGATGGACCGCGGGTAGGAGGCGATCTCCTCGCCGCCGTAAACGAAGCGCACGGTGTCCTCGCTCAGTTGGGCGAGGTCTAATTGTCGCTGGGCCCACCACGTGCTTGACGAACAGGCCTGTTAAGCTAGCCTGCACGGATGAAAGCCAAACCGCGTGAAGTCGGCGCCTTTGACGCCAAGAATCGATTTTCCGAATTACTGGCGCGGGTCGATGAGGGCGCGGAGTTTACCATCACGAAGCGGGGCCGTGCTGTCGCTCGGTTGATTCCCGCCGTGTCCCATTCCGCGGAAGCGCGAGCGGCTGCCACGGTCGAACTGCGCGCGCTGCGGGAGCGGTACAGCCTAAATGGACTGTCTGTTCGTAAGCTCATCAACGAAGGTCGTCCGTGACGGAATTTGTGCTGGATTGCTCGGTCGCCGTCCCTTGGGTGTTTGCAGCCGAGGCGTCGCCTGGCACGGATGCGTTGCTCGATGCCCTCGCGGCGGGGGGCAAGGCTTGGGTGCCCTCGCTGTGGCACCTCGAGCTCGGCAACGTCCTGCTGGGCGCCAAAAGGAAGGGGCGCATCGATCAGTCGGGTATCACGAAGTTCTTTTCGATCCTGGCGATTTACGACATCGAGGTTGACGATGAAACCAGCTCGGCCGCGTGGTCCAGTTCGTTGGCGCTGGCCCAAAGCTACGGGCTCACCCTCTATGACGCCGCCTATTTGGAATTGGCTCTTCGGCGCGGCCTGCCCATGGCTACCCTCGATGGAGCGCTCCGCGTGGCTGCAGACAAAGCGGGTTGCCGACTCCTACCGCAGCCCATTTGAATTTTCGGCCTAATGGGCGACAAGGTCCGGTGTCCCACGCCGGCCCGTGATCACATTTTCTATCGCTGATGTCTCACGGGCGGGAGTTTAGAGATGGCTGGACATCTGCCAGATCCGACCCGGGCTACCGCGCAGTTTACCGCAGCCAAGCCGCGAAAATCGGCGCGAGCAGCGCGGTCACCAGGCCGTTGAGCCCGATGCCGATGGCCGCAAACGCGGCCGGGCCGTCGCCCAGCGCGGCCACATAGGCGGCGGCGATGCCGCTGCCGGCGGTGCCCGCCGCCAGGCCCAGCGCGTGGCCGTGCGTGACCCGCAGTCGGCCGAGCGTGAAGCGGAGCGCGATCGCGGTCAGGATGCCGCCGACGATGGCCAGCGCGGCGGTCAGGGCCGGTTGTCCGCCGATCTCGGCGGAGATTGCGATCGCGATTGGCGTCGTCACCGCCTTGGGCAGCATGGACAACGCCACGGTGCGACTGCCGCCGAGCAGGCGGACGAGCGCAACGCCGGTGACCATCGAGGTCACGGAGCCGGCGCCCAGCCCCAGCGCGATGCCCCCGAGGTTCCGGCGCACGTGCGCGAGGTTGCGCGCCAGCGCGATCCCGAGGGCGGCGGTGGCCGGTCCCAGCAGGAAGGTCAGCACCCAGGTAGCCCGGAAATAGTCGGCATACGCGGTGCCGGTGAGGCGCAGCAGGGCCGCCAGCAGGGCGATCGCTATCAGCACCGGGTTGGCGAGGGGATGCCGTCGGCTCCAGCGCCGCGCTCCCAGGCCGACCACGTAGCATCCGACGGTCGCGGCCGTCCAGGTGAGGGCCTCGCCCCAGTGCATCCCGTTCACGAAGGCGAATCCCCCGTGCCTCGGGCGGCCCGCTGCATCAGCCATCCGGTGACCGCCAGGCCGATCAGCGTTGAGCCGATCAGCCCCGCGGCGATGGCCCAACCCTCCCGGCGCAACACCTCCCCTTGGGTGACGATGCCTACGCCCGCGGGCACGAAGAGCAGACCGAGGTGGGACACGAGCCAGCGCCCCACCGGTATGACGGGTTCGACGAGCACGGCGAGGCGGCGGTCATGGCCGGCGACCGCGACCGCTGCGGCGACCAGCGCCAGGCCGATCACCGACCCCGGCAGGGGAATCGCCCAGGCGGCGTGCGCCCGCCCGCCCACCCAATTCGCGGCGATCAGCAGGGCCAGCCCGATGATCCCGCGCCAGAGTTTGCGATTCACCCGGCAGGATTTGGCCCTACGACGGGCGCGGGTCAACCGGTTTGGCCGCCCCGTGGCCGCCATTGGCCCCCGTGCCAGCCGGCTCCGTCAGCGCCTTCCGGAAAGCCTGGAGCATCGCGTCCACCGCATAGGGCTTGGCGAGAAAATGAGTCACCCCCAGGTTCAGCGCGCGCGTCAGATTGCCGTTGGCGGTGAGTCCGCTCGCGGCGACGATGATCACGTCCGGACGGATGCGGCGCAGCGCCACGATGAGCGCGAGTCCGTCCATCACCGGCATCATCATGTCCGTTAGCACAAGCGCGATTTCGGCCGAACGCTGCGCGTATACGGCGATGGCCTCGGCTCCATCCGCGGCGCCCACGACCCGGTAACCGAAGGTCTCCAGGGACTGGCGGACGATATCGAGGATGGCGGCTTCGTCATCCACGACCAGGATCAGTTCGCCGTTACCCCGGGGAAATTTCTCCGCCAGCGGACTCGGGCCGGTCGCCGGGCCCACCTCGGGCTGCGCGGGCAGGTACACTTTGAAGACGCTGCCCTTGTTGACCTCGCTGTAGACCGTCACCGATCCGCCATGGCTGCGCGCAATGGTCATGACCGTCGACAGTCCGAGTCCCGTGCCCTTGCCCACCTCCTTGGTGGTGAAGAACGGTTCGAAGATCCGGTCCAAGATCGGCGGCGGAATGCCCGAACCGGTATCCGTCACCTGGAGGACGACATACCGGCCGACCAGCAGGCCGCGGTTGAGCGCCGCCGTCTGCGCGTCGATCTCGATATTGAACGCGTGGAGGTCGATCCGCCCGCCGTCGGGCATCGCATCCCGCGCGTTCACGCAGAGGTTGAGCAGCACCTGATTCAGCTGGGTCGCGTCGGCCACGACGGGCCAGACCTCGGGGACGGCGCGCGCATGGATCTCGATGTTCCGCGGGAACGTGTTCTGGGCGATCGATTCGACCTCGCGCAGCAGTGGAGCGACCTGCAGGGCGGTGCGCGTGCCTTCCACGCCTCGGGCGAACGAGAGCACCTGCTTGACCAGGTCGGCGCCCCGTTTGGCGCTCCGCTGCATGCTCTCCAGGATCGGCAGACTCTTGGGGTTCGGATCGAACCGGCTGAGCAGGTCCACCCCCATCGTGATGGGCGCGAGCAGATTGTTCAGATCATGGGCGATCCCGCCCGCGAGCGTGCCGATGCTTTCCATCCGCTGGGCCCGCAGAAACTGCTGTTCCAGCCTTCGGCGCTCGGTGATGTCCGTGTTGATGGCGAGGACGGCGTGAGGTTCGCCCGCGTCGTTCCGCACCAGCGTCCAGCGAATCTCCACCGCCAGCTTCTGTCCGTCCTTCCGGACCTGGGTGAGCTCCCCGGCCCATTCCCCGACGGCGAGCAGGTGTTTCATCGCCTGGTGGAAGGTTGACTCATCGATATTGAGCAGTTCCAGGACGGAACGACCGAGGGCCTCGGCCGCGGTCCATCCGTACACGCGCTCAGCGCTCTTGTTCCAGAAGGTGATCCGGTGCTCGAGGTCCCGCACCAGGATCGCGTCCCGGGCCTTGTCGAGCATCTCCGCCTGTTCGCGGGTCCGGGCCTCCGCGCGCCGCCGCTGCAATTCGGCGGCCGCCCGGGCCGCGAAGATTTTGAGCGTGGAGATGAGGAAGTCGGGCTGCGTGACCGGCTGGGTGAATTCCACGCAGATCAGGCCGATCCGTTCGCCCTTCGCATCCAGCAGATTCGTCCCCAAATAGGCCTGGATGCCCCACGCCGCCAGATTGGGCAAATGAGCGTAGCGCTGCGCCACCCCCTTCGTCTCCAGCCAGAGCTCGGCTCCATCGAGGTTCTCGCAGGGCGTGCCCGCGAGCGCGTAGTCGAAATTCAGCTCCGTCTGCCCGTGCACCACCGCTCCGAGGGTGCGCACCGTCCCCGGATGCCCCGCGAGACGTTCGGCGATCATTCCCACCTCCGCGCCGAGGGCTTCGACCAGACTTTGCGTCAGTTTCGCGAAGAATTCCCGATCCGAGCTAAGCGAGACGCCGCGGGCCATCGCCAGCACCGCCTCCATCGTTTTGCGCCGCTCGATCCGCGCCCGGAGATTGAGGATGCCGAAAGCGAGGTTGTCGGCGAACTCCTGCACGAGTTTTAATTCCTCGGCGGGAAACTCCCGCGCCTCCGCCAGGTAAAAGGCGAGCAGGCCAAAGGCCTTGCCCTGCTCCTTCAGCGGGAGGGCGATCATGCCGCGATAACCCCGCGCCTGCGCGGCCTCCAGCCAGGGACGGAACGCCGCGTCGGCCGCGAGATCGGGGACGACGGTCGCCCGGCCTTCGCGGATGGTGCGCGCGCACGGCCGGTCGGCGGTTGCGCTGTCCTCGGACCACGACAGGTGAAGCTGCGCCAGGTAACCCTCGTCGAACCCGGCGTGCGCCTGGGGCACGATCAAATGGCCCGCCTCCTCACTGGCATAGCCCACCCAGGCCATGCGCACCTGTCCGATCTCCACCGCCATGCGGCAGATCGCGGTGAGCAGCCGCCGCTCGTCGTCCTCCCGGATCAGGGCCTCATTGCAGTCGCTCAGCATCTGCAGGGCGCGGCGCGCGCGATCCGCCTCCACTTCCGCGCGGACCTTTTGCGTGATGTCGGTCACCATGGTCAGCCGGGCCGACCGACCGGCGAAGACGATGTTGCTGGAGGTGACCTCGACCTCGATTGGCGTGCCGTCCCGTTTGAGGTGCCGGCTGCGGATCGTGCGGGTGCCCTCGGCGTCCAGTCGTTCCGGGTGTTTCGCCAACTCGGCGGCGTCGGCGGCCGGACGAATGTCAAACGTGGTCATGCGGAGAAACTCCTGCTCCGAGTAGCCGTAGTGCCGCTGGGCCGCCGCATTCACCTCCAGAAATCCGCGGGTGGCGAGGTCCAGGATCCACATCGGCTGCGGGTGACTGGAAAACAGCGTCCGATACTCGGCTTCTGACGAGCGCAAACGGGCGCTCTGCTCCCGCAGCTCCGACTCGGCGCGGATGCGTTCCGTGATGTCGCGTTGGACCGATCCGAAGTGGGTGACCCGGCCCGCACTGTTCGCAATGGGCGTGATGTTGAGTTCCACCCAATAGGCCTCGCCGGACTTGGTGTAATTGACCATCACCTCCCGGATGCGCTCCTGCCGTTGCAGGGCGGCCTTGATCCGCGCCAACGCGGCCCGCTCCGTCTTCGGGCCCTGCAGAAACCGCGGGCTTCGCCCGATCGCCTCCTCCCGCGTATAACCCGTCTGTCGGATGAAGGCGTCGTTGACGTAGACAATCCGCGGTCCTGGTTCGTCGATCGGATCGGCCGCCGCGATCAGCACGACGTCGTTCAGGCGCGCGATGCAGGTTTCCAGCATGCGCAGTTCGGCGGCTTTCCGCTCCCGCTCCACGGCGAGGGCCACGAGGCGTCCCATCCGTCCGACGGATTCGAGTTCCGGCGGCCGCGGCTCGCGGACTTGCCGGTGGTACAGGGTGAAGGTGGCGACCGCATCGCCCGCCGTATTGAACGCCGGCACCGACCAGCAGGCGCGCAGCCATGGGAGCGCGCCAACTCCCGCTGCCCGGCCCAGTCGCCGTCCGCCTCGATATCGGTGACGACTACGGGGCGGCGGTGCGCGAGCGCGGTGGCCGCGGCGGCGGTCGCCGGGACCGCGCCCGCCCGCTGCAGCGTTTCGGGCAAATGGGGGGCGACTCCCGGCTGCGGGACAGGCGAGCCGGGCTCGAGGAGCATGATCGAGGCGATCGTTTCGGGCATGATCTCCTCCACCCCCAGCGCGATCAGGCGCAGCACTTCCGGCAGGGGCTGGTCCTCGGAGATCGACTCCAGCGCTCTGGCCTCGACGCCCTTCAGCGTTTCCGCCCGTTTCCGTTCGGTCAGCTCCCGCCGCAGCTCCAGCGCCGTCATGACCTGCCGGCTCAGGACGCTGAGGGCCGCCAACTGCCGCTCGGCCAGCTGCCGCGGCACGCGGTCGATCACGCAGAGGGCGCCGAGCGTCTCGCCCGTGCGCGTGATAATCGGCGCGCTGGCGTAAAACCGGATGTTCGGTGCGCCGGTGACGAAGGGATTCTGGGCGAAGCGCGGATCCGCCGCGGCATCCGGGACCACCAGCAGATCTGACCCTTGCAGGTTGTGGGCGCAGAAGGACTGCTCGCGCGGCGAAGTACTCCAATCCCGGTAGCCATGCGACGCCCTCAGCCACATCTCCGTCTCACCGATGAAGCTGACCACCGCGATCGGGGTCTCGCAAATCTCCGCGGCCAGGGCGACGACGGCGTCGAATTCCCCGTCCGACGGCTGGCCGTTGACTGCATAGTCCTCGGTCGCCTTCAGGCGCTGGGCTTCGTTCGGTGGCGGCGGCGCCTGCATGCGCGGGGTGAAACCGTTTGATTACGGTGGCTGACTCCGGTTGGGCGGTGGGGGGTGGGCGGGACCTTTACCTTTGCGCCACTGTCCTCAGGTAGAAGATACCAAATGCGCCCCGCGTCGTCCACGGCATTTTGGCGCAGCCCCGGGCGTATGATTACGTAGGGCGATTCCTTGTTCGGCCTACGGCCGCAGCCAGGCGTCCTGGTAATTATGGAACCCTAGCGGCGACAGCTTCCAGCCCTGCACCGCGGGCCGGATCAGGTGGGCGGCCGTGCCGAAATAGATCGGCGCAATCGGCGCCTCCTCGAGCAGCCGGCTCTCCGCCCGCGCCAGCGCCGCGCTGCGCCGCCCCGGATCGCTCTCCTCGTTCGCCGCCGCGAGCAGGCGATCGTAAACGGGATCGGCAAACCCGGTCCCGTTGATGCCGTTGCCGCTGGTCATGATCGCGAGAATGGCCAGCGGGTCGGGGTACTCCGGCGACCAGCGGCCCCGGGCCAGCGAGTAGTTCAGCACCGTGTTCCGGATCGATTCCAGGTAGACCTTGAATTCCTGCTGGGCGATTCCGACCTCGACGCCCAGCATCAGCCGCCAGCGCTGCTGCAGCGCCTCCGCGATGTGCTGGTCGGTCTCCGAAGCGATGGTCAGGAAGTCGACCCGGGGGAACCCGCGCCCCCCCGGAAAGCCCGCCGCCGCCAGCAGCCGGCGCGCCTCGGCGGGATCCGACGGAGCTCCTTCCGGCGGATGGTAGCCGGCAAACGCCCGCGGCGTCAGGCTGTGCGCCGGGCTCTGGCCGCCCTTGAGCACGTCCCGGACGATCGCCTCCCGGTCGATCGCGAGCGAGAACGCCCGCCGTACGCGCGGGTCGTCGAACGGGTGTCGCGTGACATTGAACCGGACGAAGTAGGTTTCGAGGGACGGTTCGATCCGGAGCAGCTCCGGACTCCTCTCTCGGTAGGACTGCAGCTTGGACGGCGCTACGCTCCAGGTGATATGGAGCTGCCCCGCGCGAAACGCGAACTCCTGGCTCTGCACCGATTCGTTCGAGAAGAAGGTGATGCGGTTGAGCCGCACGCGGGCGGCGTCCCAGTAATACGGATTCTTCTCCACCTCGACGTTCTGGTGCTCCCGCCACGCCACCAGCCGAAACGGTCCGTTGCTCGCGAGCGGCAGCCGCCGGGTCCAGCGATTCGCCCGGTCGTCATAAGCGCCGTCGCGTTCCACCGCGGCCCGTTCCACGGGATACCAGACATTGTTCCGCAGCAGGGTCAGGAAGTAGGGCGTGCGCCGCTCCAGCGTGATCTCCAGGGTGAGCGGATCGACCGCGCGGAACCCGACCTGCCCGAAATCGTTCAGCTCGCCGCGCGCGAACGCCTCGGCGCGCTTCACCGGGAAATACAGGTCCTTGTATTCCGAGGCCAGCGCGGGCGAGAGCGCCCGCCGGAACGAGAACAGCAGATCGTCGATCGTGAGCGGATCGCCGTTCGACCACTTCAGGCCGCGGTGCAGATGGAAGGTGTAGGTGAGGCCGTCCGCCGACACGTCCCATCGCTCCGCCATCCCGGGCCGCGGTTGCAGCGTGGTCTCATCGAGCGTCACCAGCCCTTCGAACATCGCGCTGATCGGGTAGTGGTCGATCAACCCGCCGGCGATGTGGGGATCGAGATATTGGATTTCGCCGCCATTGCCGAGCAGCAGGTGTCCCTCCCGGTTGGCCACCGTCACGTCGGTCTCCCGCCGGTGGCAGCCGCCCGTCGCCGCCAGGATCGCGCCTGCCCACGCCGCGAGAAAGATCGATCGCATCCTTCACACGGTTCGCATTGGGGACTCGACGTCCAGCCCGATTCTCGCCACTCCGTCCGTTCAGCCGGTCTTCGGCCGCGCCGCCGCCACCCATGCCCCCGCCCTACCTGCCGCTCATCGACCGGAGCCGGACCGTCTACAAACGCTCCGACGTGACGCCGATCTTCGCCGAGCCGGCGGCGTTTGCGGCGCTGGTCGAGGATCTGGCCCGGCCCTACCTGGACCTGGCGATCGGCCAGGTCGCCGGATTGGATGCGCTGGGCTTCATCGTCGGCACCGCGCTGGCCCTCCGGTTGGGAGCCGGGTTTGTGCCGATCCGCAAGGGCGGCAAATTGCCCGTGGCCCGCGACCAGGAACCGGTGACGGATTATTCGGGCGTGGCGAAGATCCTCGAGCTCCGCCACCGCCCGTTTGCGCCCGGCACCCGCATTCTCCTGACGGACGAATGGGTGGAAACGGGCGCGCAGGCGCGGGCCGCGATCGCCCTGCTCGAACGCGCCGGCGGCGTCGTCGTCGGCATTGCGGCCATCGGCTTCCGCCGCAACGAACGCACCGAGGCGTTATTTGCCCGCTACCGGTGCCGCGGCGTCTGGCCGGAAACCCCTTAGACCGACTGCGCGGTCATTTGAATCGTTCCCAGTCCTGCGGCCGCATGCGCGAATGCAGGTGCCCCGCCCGACGGATCGCCTCGCGCAGCAGGGCCATCGAACGGGCTCCGGCCGCTTTGACGAACGTCTCGTTCGGGCCGTGGGTGAGTCGCGGCGGCGTGGCGCGGCGCTGCGAGCGGGTGCCCGGTCCGCAGACGAGCGGCAGCAGATGGGGGCGATGGGCGGGGGCCATCGAGGAGGTGATGATGGTCGCATCGGACGCCCCGAGATTCCGCTCAAAGCGGACTTCGCCGGCCTGAGCGAGGTCGAGCAGGGCCCGACCGACCGCGTTGTCGGGGCAGCGGGACGAAACATCGAACCCCCCCGAAATCTGCAGCGGCTTCACGGCCGTGTAGTTCCGCCCCCGCAGTTCCGTCACGACGGACTCGTAGTCGTAATTGCCCCGTTTCGTCACCGTCAGTCGATGCGACGGCGCGGGTTCCAGGCTTGAGGCCCGGCCGATCGCGGCGGGCACGGTGCCGAGCGAGCGCTCGTCGCCGGCTTGCAGGAACTGGTGTGGCTCCGCGGTCAGCAGCGCCGCCTTGAGCGGATTGGCTTCGGGGGGGGCCGAACACACGTGGCCCAGCGGTTCATGCCGGCTCCAGGCGTACGCACCCGCGTAGTCGGCGACCGGCGTGATGGCGACGGGTCGCCAATCCGGCAGTTCGGCCAGCGCCTGACGCAACTCCGCGAGCGACCCGGCGAGGCGGATGGTGAAGCTGCTGTTCTCGATGGCATAGACTTCGGGCACGAACGGGGGCTTGGCACTCACCGTATTCTCCAACACCAGCAGGGTGCTCCCCGGAGTCGGGGCGGGCAGCGCGCTGCCGAACGCGCGGCCGAGCGCGGTGCCCGTCTTCTCGCCGGCGCCCTCCTCCTTGAACGTGACGGTGAATAGAATGTTCGTGAGCGTGTGCTCTCCTTGGGCGGCCGCCTCCGCGAGCCAGAGTTGCGCGGCCACGCCGGCCTTGCAGTCATTGACGCCCTGGGCCACCAGCTCGTCGGCGGTCTCCACCGGCGGATGCGGGGCGTACGGCGGCGTCCATAATGCGGCGTCGCCCGGGACCGTGTCCACGTGCGCGCTGAGCACGAGGAAGGGCAGGTCCATCGCGAGAGCGTAGGGCACGCCGATGAAATTGCCGGCTTGGTCGAGCGAACAATCGTGATTCGGGAGGAAGCGTGCGAGCCGCTCCCGGACCCCACCCATCAGCGCGGTGACCGCTTCCGGCTGCGTGAACGGCGAGGGATGCGCGACGAGCCAACGCAGGTGCGCCAGATAACGTTCGAACGACGCGTCGGCCAAGGGCTGGATCATGCCATTGCGGGGGAAGGAGGGAGTGAGAGAGCACTCCTGTCCAAGCGCCACTCGATTCTGCACGCAAGCGTACGATCCGCTCCGGCAGCGCCGAGTGGAATGCGGATTGCATGAAGGGGGAAAGTGCGGCGGCCCGGTGCATGGGGCGAGATTCGCCCCAGCTGCAGCTGTTCCGGTTCAGGGCGGATTCCGGGGGGCGGGTGAACCCCCGGCGTCGGCTCCGCCTTCGAAGCCGTGGGGCAGGTTCCCGACGAAGCTGTTGTGCAGCAAACTGGTCACGGCGGCCCAGACGGCCACGTTGGGCTTGCCGCCGAAGGTCCCGGAGAAGGGTATGAGGGTGGCGACCTCGCCCTGCCGGCGATCACGAAGCAGCTTTTCCAGCTTGGCGACAAAGCCCTTCCAAACCTCCTCGGTGAGCGGTTTCCGTCGATCGGACGGGGTCGCGAAGTGCAGGTCGCGGAGGAAAGGCTTCACGTAGCCATGATAGCCGCCGTCGGCTCCGTCGACCTCGGCATAGACCTCGAAATCCCCCCGGCTGACGTCGATTCCGGCGTAGGCGAGCAGGAAGGAATTGAGCGCCGGCAGCGCCACCCCCTTCAGGCTGCCGCGGAAGCGAAAGTGCGGTTCGTTCGCCAGCGGTTCGGCGACGACGCCCACATTCAGCCGGCCGCCGCCGATCGTGTCGCCGGCCACGGTGATGCTGGCGGGGAGGGCGCCCCCTCGGGCCGAGGGCCGGTTGCGCAGCCCGGTCGCGTCGATCTGGAGGTGCTCGATCCACAGGTCCACCCGCGGCGCGCTCGCGGTATCCTCAAAATGGATCCGTCCGCCGTGCACGACGAAATGGTTGATGCGGATCGGAAACAGGTCCCGGACCACGTCCTGCCAGCCGCCGCCCGTCCCGTTCTGGCTCTCCGCCGCCGTGCGGCCGCGGATGAAATTGAGCTGGGCGTCCGTCGCGGTGACGTCGCTCACCAGGCGGCCGTGCCAGAGCTCCCGGTAGGCGATCGAAAAGGTGATCTCGTCGGCGGCGATGAAGGGCCGGTCGACCCGCCCCTCGCGCCGGTTGATGGTGAGGTGGTGCATCGCGTAACCGCCGTGCCAGACCTGCACGCCGACGCGGTCCACGTGGCCCGCGAAGCCGGGAATCGCCGCGAGGCGCCGGTTCACGAGCTCGCGCAACGCCCACGGGAGCGCCGCCCGCGCCGCGATCAGCGCCACAGCGAGCCCGGCCGCGATGGCCAAAGTTACGGCCGATTTATGTCTCAGCCAAATGAGCGCGCGAGGCCAGCGGGGAGCGGGATGGTCCATCGCTCCTTGGACCGCGGCCCGGGACTACGGTGCGGCGGGGTGACCGCCGACGCGGCCGCGCGCCTGGGCGGCCGGTGGGCCGGGGCCGGTGGTGGGGCCGGACCGACGGCGAGCGGGGCGGCCGGAGGGGTGGGGCGGCGCGATTCGGGTCCCCCCGCTTGCGAAATCCCACCGTTCTGGCCACGCTCAAACATGGTTAAAAAACTCCTCCATACCCGCATGCGCGTGAACGATCTGGAGCGCACGATCCGCTTTTACGAACAGGCGCTGGGCCTGAAGGTCGCCCGCCGCCACACATCGCCGCGCGGCGCCCAACTCGCCTTTCTCGCCACGCCGAACAGCGACGAGGAGATCGAACTCTGTCAGTTGCCGGGCAGTCCGTCGGTGGCGGTGCAGCCCGATCTGATGCACCTCGCGTTCGAGGTGGACGATCTCGAGGCTTTTGCCGCCGAATTGGGTCCGAAAGGGTTCAAGCTGAGCGATGGCCCCACGAAGACCGGATCCGGTTCGGTCATCGCTTTCCTCGACGCCCCCGAGGGTTACGAGGTGGAGCTGATCCAGCGGGCGTGAGCTGACCGATTGAAACTTTGACGTCAGGTGCGCGCACCGGCGGCCTGCCGCTCGTACGCGAAGAGATATTGCTGGGCGAGTCCGGCCAGCGGCCCGAAATGCACTCGACCGAACTGGGCGACGTGCGCCGGCTTCCAGCCGGTGAGGCCGTAGCGGTCCGCCATCGCGCGCAGGATCCAGGTGTCGACGGGAAACGCCTCCAGGCGGCCCGCGCCGAAGAGCAGCACGCAGTCGGCAACCTTCTCGCCGACGCCGGGCAGTTCGAGGAGGCGCGCCTTGGCCTTGGGGTAAGGCAGCTGCTCCGTCACCTCCAGCCAGCCTGGCCGCTCGGCCAGCCAGCGCGCCGTGGCGTGGACATGCCGGGCGCGGAAGCCCAACTGGCAGCGGCGCAGCTCCGCCTCGCTGACTTCGGCGATTTCCGGCCACGTGGGCAGCCGGTGGCCGTGGTCTTCGTCGCCCGTCAGCGGCCGGCCGTGGCGGAGCGCGACGGCGGCCAGCATCTGTTTGATCTGCGGGATTCGTTTTGTCGCGCTGCAGAGGAAGCCGAGCAGGGTTTCTCCCAGGGGCTGCCGAAGGATGCGGAGTCCCGGAAAGGCCGCGATGCAGCGGGCCAGATGAGCATCGGTGCGCCACGGCAGGGCGTCGGCCAAGGCGGCGAAATCCAGTTCAAGCGCGAGATGCCGCGGCAAACCCGCGGCGACCGCCGCCGCCAGCGCAACGGGGGCGGACCACCGTGCCCGGTCGCCGTCCGCGAGCGCCAGCCGCACCGTGCACTCCGACCAGATGCCGCGCCACGAACCGTCTTCGCGCCGTTCCCACCGGAACGCTTGGCCGCCGTCCAGGGTTTCGGCGAGCACGGCCGCCTCCAGTCGCAGCGGGAGTTCCTCCCAGGCGGTCCAGCGGGCTTCGGGCGGCATGCGCCCACGATGTCCGCCGCCCGCTTTAAATAAACAGCGAAAGCAGCGGGCTCGCGAACCGCAGCCACTTTCCGGCGGTCGAGGTCGGCCGGCGCCGGCGACCCCAGCCGGCCAGGCGACCGAGGAGGCCCACGAGCGGCCAGAGGCGAACGGCGCCGCCGAAGGCTGCTCCCGGCTTCGCCGCACCTTGGCGGCGATGCAGCAGTTCCAGCTCCAGCCGGTCGCAGGCGCAGGCCAGGACCAGCACCCGTTTGCGCTGACCGATCGTCAGGGCTGCCGGCTCAGATTCTCCAGGCATACAATGTCCTTC
>Ga0116230_10002387_pt1 | contig 18064 bp, 13 predicted proteins | sample S1TSphfallax_3_FD_88678 | JGI IMG/M metagenome (GOLD analysis project Ga0116230, IMG submission 88678) | Host-associated microbial communities from peat moss isolated from Minnesota, USA - S1T2_Fd - Sphagnum fallax MG | ecosystem: Host-associated > Plants > Peat moss > Unclassified | place...
CATTGCGGCCCGCATTTGCCATGACTATCAACAAGGCCCAAGGGCAGACACTGCAGATAGTGGGGGTGTACCTGCCCAAGCTTGTTTTTTTGCCACGGGCAGCTTTATATGGCTTTCTTTCGGTGCGGCTCTTGGCGGGGCGTCTAGGTGCTGGTCCAGGGTGGCAGCAGGGCGGCTCTGAATGGGGCCCCTGCTGGCGTTTACACCAGTAATGTGGTCTACCGCGAGGTGCTGCAGTGATTCTTCTTGTGGGTATGGGGTTCTTTGGGGTCTCCTTTAGACTCCCAGTTTTTTTTTAGGGTTTGGGCTTTGGTTTCGTCCAAGGGGATGGGGTGGATTAGATTGCATTGGGGCTTTTATACATATCAGACATTCCCTCCATAGGATTTCTAGGCATGTAATGAATTTTAGATAAAGTGACTATGCAAGCTCATCCCAACGACTCATGCCTGTACCTGCAACCTCAGATGCAAACGTACCAGGAATGAATGTGATCATCAGGTGAAACATCGCCAACTGTCATCATTATTGCACTGCATCAGTGCCGTGCTGTGCCTTGTAGGCACAGGTTACCACTAATTTAATGTAAAACCCATTTTATTGCTGTGCCATGGAGATGTTTTTAGTAACTATCACCTGTAAGGAGTGCATTTAATCCTTTGTCTCCTCTAGGGTCACTTATCATAAAGGAGGTGTTGTTATTTTCAATGGTTAATATGTCATTCATTTCATTATTTTGTTTTTCAAAAGCTTTAACCTATTAAAGTTATTTGCAAACATAGTAAAACTGAGGAGCAAAACCTTGGGTTTCACTGAAACTAAAAATGACAATCCAAATTCAAGATGCAAATGTGGCAAAGGAAAACAATAGAAGAAAAAAATCAAATTTCCTCCTCAACCCTAAATAATTTGAGTTTTGTCCTTTTTTTGGTGTTTTGCATGTGTCTATGTTTTACCTAGGGGCCTACTTATGTTTTGGGATAATTCAGGGGGAATTTAAAGGATTACCTATACAAAGTTTACATTAGGGGTTAGCTATGGATTTCTAAAATAAGGGATATCAAGTGGTTATTAAGGGGGTTATTTAGCCCACCTATTTGACGAGACACCTAGGGGCCTATTGAAGTTGTGAGATAACTAAAGGTTATTTAGGGGATTACATATAGCTTATTGTGAAGCTAGATAAGGATTTTTTGGGATGGGGGTACTTAGAAGACATTTAGGGGTCTACTTAAGTCTCTCTAAAGCTTATTCATAGGGCAAGAGGGGGCGACATAAAACCTACATAGAGGATTACTTAAAGCAATGCCTCAGGGCCTACCTAAGTTATGGGCTACTTAATGGCTGTTTAGGGGGCTACATTGATCTTACCTATGGGGATACCTAGGGGTTAGTTAGAGAGCTATTTAAAGTTAATTCATAGTGCTAAAAAAATTATTTAAAGCCTACCTAGGAGTTTATCTATGGACTACCTAAGGGCCTACCTAAGGTTGATTCATAAACCTTATGTAAACCTTATGTAGTTTTAAAAATAGTCTTTAAGTATCCCCTAAATTAGGTAGGTTGCTATATAACCCCAATGTAGCACCTTAAGTAATTCTTATGCAACCCCTATGTAAGTTTTTGAGAACCCTTATCTTACATAACCCTTAACCTAAGCAAGTCCTTAGATAACTTTTAGGTAATCCTCAATTAGTCCACTAGGTTATTTAGGTAGCCTCCCTAAATAACTTCTAGGTATCCTCTAATTTTTAAAATTTTTATAACCCCTTAAATAAACTTTATGTAGTTTCTTAAAAAAGCTCTAAGTATTCCTTAATCTAAGTAGGTTCCTAAGTAATCTTTGGGTAGGCCCTATGTAACCTCCATATAAGCTTTTCATTGCCCTTGCTTTATGTAGATAGAGTAGATGAGTAAGTAGGCAAGTAAGTATCCTATGAATAAATAAATATGTACTCCATGAGTAAGGAGAAAATCCATAGACAAACAAATAGTTAGACCATAGGTAGGTAGGAAGGTAGATAGGGGTTAACATAGTTAACCATTACCTAAGTAGTCTCTTAATCTTATGACCATAACCTAGATAAACAACAGGCTTATTTAAAAAAGAAACTATGATAATCATTTTTGGGAGTTCATCCTTAGTTTTGAGGAATGATCCTGTTTTAGTGAAATTTATGAATAGCTCAAAAGGGACATGATAAGTAAAGCAAGGACAAGAGTAAGGATTACTTTAAGAATAACTACTACATTATATAATCCATGAATACTTGAAGAAATAAACAATACAATATTTTATGTGCACATAGTTTGTAATGAACTACAACAGCAAAGTTGGATTCTTTTCTGCAGTTTAATTTAAGAACTTAGAAATCTTGAATACTTTCCTCTTGCTGGGTGATTAGTAAAGTTACCCTAAGGGGGCCCTATTTAAGGACCATATTAAGGTCCTTACCCCAAGCCTAGTAACGTAAGCCCTACTTAGGGTTCCCCGGCTTGTTCCTTTTCCTCGATACCTACGACCTACTACACATGCAAGGGATTGGATTCTCGAGGTCGTTGTTTTCTTTGTATACTCTGTGCGGGGCATTCGGGGGGCGCGCGCACATACACACGGAGAGAGACACGGACAGAGTACAAGGGGAAAGCAGGAGTAATCTAAGTATGGCGAGAATAAGACCAGTTTTCTGTGGCAACTTCGAGTACGATGCACGCCAGTCGGAGATCGAGCGCATGTTCACCAGCTACGGGAAGGTGGACCGCGTGGACATGAAGACAGGCACGTTTCTTTTCTCTCTCTCTCTCCGGTCTTACTTTTGTGCATCGGCTGGTTTTCGACTTTCTTTCTCTCCTCTTGTTTGGTTTTCGTATGATATGATGCCATCGTTTTTTTGGGAAAGGTCATGTGTGTGTAGGGTTTTTTTTTCGTGTCGTTTTCTCTCGCCGTAAGAGATTCTCGTCAAGAGATTTGCAACGCTGAAATGGCATTTTGCACTCTTTTTTTTTTTTCAATGTGTGTTTTTGTCGTTTTCGATCTTATTTTCCCTTCTTCCTTTAGATGCTAGTTGGATGCGGAGTGTATCTGTTTTAGAATCTTCGTTACGGGATTACTGAAACAGGAGCAAGGCGGCACATCAACTAGGATAGGCTTTGGAAAGGTGTCTACTGTCTTATCGACCTGTTTTCTGTCTGCATAAGGCCACATTGTGTGACAACACAACCGCAAACAATTCAAGTCAGGGTTAGAAGTGTTTCAAGATCATGTTTTGTTTGTGAAAAAGCTGATGGATCCAGAGGTAGGATTCCTTTTAGGAAGTAGAATGGTGCAAGCTGAAGGTGAGGAAATGCTCATGGGATGGTTTCTCCTCAGTGCTGCTTTGGTTTGGAAGTCTCAATGTTCTAGAACATGCTTTCTTTTCGAAGTGTCTGTTGAGTTTTTTGCTAGGTACTGATGGACATAGGTTTTTTACTTTTGTGGAGCAGAAGTAGCTAGCATTAGGATATGTTGTACACTATACTCAAGAATTGGTGTGGCACTGCAGGCATAACATAAAAGAGTGTGGCAACTCTCATGCTGTCATATTGGCCAATGCCTCCTCTATACATCGCTCTTCCTCCCAAACTCCTGGCTTCATTTTCTACAACTCTGAGGACAGCTCTCATGCTTTCATATTGGCCAATGCATCCTCTCTACTTGGCTCTTCATACCAAACACCTGGCTTCGTTTTCTACAAGTCTGAGAACATCAATTGTCCAACAACAACCTGCTGAAGGCATCTCGCATCTTCCCGTTGTCATCAGACCATCAGCCTTTATCATGCCATGTGTGACCATCCTCATCATGGTGCTTGTGGCATCATCCTTGCCATTGACATCATCTTCTCATGTGTGCGTGCAAGGCCTGATCATCTAAATTGTTATCACTGAAGAGAGCTGTCTACCGAGCTTCTGCATTGTTCATGTCAGGAGTCAGGACCTCTGTCTGTCAGCATGCACGGTTCTGTAGATTATTCTCTTGCCCAGACTGAAAGACCAGCAACATCATTGGTGCAAACTTCGGTTGATCTCTTGTCTCATGTCAAGAGTTTACACCTCACTGCCTTGCTAGGACATCTTTCCTGACATTCATGCCACATTCTTCCTGACATTTTGCAGCAACACTCAACCTTTGGTCGCCAGGTGTTGTCTACCAAGTTTCCATTTCATTTCGGTCAAATTAATTGATTTTTAGACATTTGAATAAGATCTTTGTTTCTTAACATGAATTGTGGGAGTTATAGCAATGTCATTGTAGGGAATTATTCTAATTCTACATTGATAGGGGTCTTCTGAGTCAAATACTCAGAGAAAAGCCTAACTGTTGGGGTGCTTTTGTCCAAGCTGGCATTGCAACAACGAACTTGCCATCTTTGGAGTTCTTGGTTTCACAGCATGCTTATAGTTCTGTTGCAAATGCTTCCATTTTTGAGCAGGTTTTGCATTTGTGTACATGGATGATGAGCGAGATGCAGAGGATGCCATCAAGGGTTTGGACAACATAGAGTTTGGAAGGCAGCGCCGTCGGCTGTGTGTTGAGTGGGCAAAGGTTTGTGGACTTACTCTATTTGTTTAGTGCCTAATCTCAGCCGAGTCTTCTGGGAAAGTTGGTCAAAACTGAATTTGCAAATTAATTTATGAAATTTCGAATTTGCATGGGTTTGTTGTTGTGGAATGATCTACAACTTGCGGGGAGCTGACAAGTCAATGGGTAGTTTGAGCTTGTCAATGCTATTCAACAGTCATGTGTGTCACCTGTGGTGTTTTGTCTTTGACCCTTCGTTACTTCCTCCAGCATCTCCAGGTTTAGCCAATGGTAGATTTTGAAATCCTCTACCAAGCTGAACAGAACTGTTCATTGCAAATTGAACAGCAATAATTAACTGATGCCCCACTGTCTGCGAGAAGGGACAATGGATGTGATTGCTCATGAGTGATGGTTATGTGAAGAAGGATGTGGTAGCAACCTGTTCAGATTGGCATTTTTTGCAGCAAGGTGATGGTGCAGTACGTCGACGGGAAGATGCCCGCAGGAGCATCACGAAGCATAGGCCCACGAAGACATTGTTTGTGGTGAACTTTGATCCTATAGAAACTCGTGTCCGTGATCTAGAGCATCACTTTGAGCCTTATGGGAAGCTGGTGCGTGTTCACATTCACAAGAACTTTGGTTTTGTCCAATATGAGACACAAGAGGAAGCTACTAAAGCCTTGGAGAGCACCAATATGAGGTGAGTCCCTCAACATGGAGTATGTTGTTTGGGCCTGCATTTCAGCAACTCTGGTTATTGTATGCAATGCTGGATATCCAGTCTATGAATGACAACCTGCATCACTTGAGTATCTTTTGTACTATCCTTTTGTTCTGTTATGCCTTGACTTCATTGCTGGATCTTATCTGAACTTTTTTTCATTGTCATACAGCAAGGTGATGGACAGGGCCATATCTGTTGAATATGCAGCTCGTGAGGATGGTGATCCTCCAATCAGGGGTGGCCGAGGCTTGAGTCCAAGTCGTCATGGAGGTGGAAGAGGAGGTGCAACAAGGGGTAGCCCTGATTATAGTCGGGCACGGAGCCCTCCACGTGGTGTTGGCCACCGTAACCACAGGTAAATCCTGTAAATTCTCTCTCAATGAATGGCTACCAACTATAGATACACTCAGAATGGATGTCTGGTGCTGCTTTGAGTGAATGTACAGCATACCACATGGTGCTAATGGCAATTCTTGAGTTTTTCCCTTTAAATTCCCTCTCCATATGGGGTATCGTGCTCTGTTGTAAGTTACCAATGATTGCTTGCTGGTTGTCAAATCCCTTATCCTGCGCAACTTCTCAGTCCTCTGAATGCCAATTAGTAACCTGGGGTTTGCTCTTTTGCAGCCGATCACCACCCCAACGCTATCGGAGCCGCTCTCCTGATTACCGTCCCTACAATGGCCGTTAGCTGCAAGAGCAACCTTCTGTCTTTTGGAGGTTTTCCTTCCCTGCTTTCAGCTAAAGCACAAGGACAAGAACAACAATTGATCTGTGAATGTAACACAGTGACCTGTCTGATAGGCATAGTGAAAAAGGGTTCTTAGCAGGTGTATACATATGCTTTTGGATTTTGAAGGCCTCATGGACAATTCCAAATGTTTCACTAAACACCCTTTTAGTGAATACTGGTACTCAGAACCCCTACATTTGGTGTGCACAGCAAGCTTCCTATTGTGTCAATGAGGAGTATGATGGTGGTCAGGACTGGGGAACCATCCTCTGATGATCTAATGTCCAGGCAGTCTCCCTGAAGTTATGAACTTTATTTCGAAAGTAATGTGTTATATAAATACTTTTGCCAGATCATGATCTTGATTGTGATGAAGAATTTGTGATCCTTGTTACCTGCTTGTCATGTGAGCCACAAGGTGATTGCTTTGCCACTGTGATACTTGATGTGTAGGAATCCTATATAACTGTTTGACTTGTTCCATGTATGCTACTGTTATGAAGTCGCCTTTGCTAGCAAATTACATCTGGCTTCAATTGGCTATTACAATTGAGGTGCTAGACTCTGCCATCTACAGTATTTTTAAAGTAGGGGGCATAAGAGACTTGTCACTGCGTACGTTCAAAACAATTCCAGATGTTAGAACAGTTGTATTTGCAAAGATCCATGGTAAACTCTGTCTTGAGAATATCCAAGGTGTAACACTTCTGAAATTGGCAAGTAGGATGAACAGGTGATTGGTTTTGCAGCTTGGCAGGAGATCACTACACTTTGTTGTGGCTCCAAAGGCCTCAACGCATGAAGTTCTAGATTGGGAAAAGCTATTCAGGTTGGTGCCTGTCTTACATCTGGAATTTTGGAATATAATGGCCAAGTAATCATCAACTAAATCTATACTGTGCAGAGAGTTGAGAGTTGAGATATGTTTCTGTCGCACCCTGTAATGCATATCCAATTGTACTGGAGTTCATACATTAAGCTGCACCAGTGCCTGTGTCTTTATAATGCTTGTTTCAGTGCTGCCAAGGGTCAAAGCATGGCTGTTGTGGTTGAATTCAATTTTTCTAGTACTGCATGGCTGAGGCTCATAATGTGTTTGCATGAAAACAAGCTAACATGGATTGAGATGAGCAGATTGTAGGGAATGATTTTGCCTGCAACTTGAGGAAATTTAGGGCAAACCTAGACTCAGGTTGACAGGTAGAAAAATTCAGTAGTGCACCTTGTGGAATAAAGAACAGGTTGCAGTGTGAGTTTGTGATCCTCAGCTACTTTCTCCTCATTCATTGAATAATTCTTTACTCACTTTTGAGCTTTCAGCTGCTAATCTTAGATAAATTCTGAAGACATTTCATAGCTCTTCATCTGATTTCTGTACCAGATTATGAAGCTTAAGTGGGGTTTAAGGGAGTGCTAAAGGAGCTCATCAACAAGGATGGAGATGATGAAAAGGGCTTGCAGATGATTGATCACCCATGCATATTTCATTGCAAGCTCCTGGAAAACAGCTTCTTTGAAGCAATTCCAGGAGTTGCACAATTGAATTAGTTTAATTTGTATGAGCATGCCTATCAACAGGCCATGCTTTACAATTTTACTCTACCTTGTGTAAACTGTTCTCTCCTCTTCACTCTCCGTCTTTCCCTCATCAGTGCCTGTATGTACAGAGAGAAGCTAAATTGCAATCTCTCTCTCTCTCTCTCTCTCTGTGATTTCTGTCACTGAAATCTGTGCAGTGTCTTAGCTAGCCTGTGAGATTGCACAGGCCGTGCCATGAAGCCAGGAAGCACCCATTATTGAGGAGCAGAAACCTGAACCCAGATGGATGGACCAGGAATGCCCTGATTGACAGCAAAGAGCATGTAGTAAGCAGGTGGGGCTAGTTGGGGAGTAGTGGGAGCTGTGGCAGTAATGGTGTAGGTGTTGTTTGCTACTGGTACATAAGCAGTGGTAGCTAAGTTGAGGAGACGCTGACCCTGACCGAAAGAGTGGGTCACAAATGGAGCACTCACTAGGTTGAGCTCGATCCAAGCTACTGGGGTTAATGGGACTGTGAACGTGATGGTGAAGTTTGTGTTGTAGAAGATTTGTGCAGGTGATGCAGTGATGGTGCATCTCAAAAGATCCTGAGCAGGTGCAAGGTAAGGAGGTGAGAAGGCATCAAGCCTCAGCTCTGTTGGAAACTCTCCACTAAATGTATAGAATTGGTGTGTATTGCTCCCTGCACAAAGAATTCGACCATCCTGCAAAACCATGAAACAGTCAATAACTGCACCATGTTTCTTAGTTAGGTCATAGACAACTGCCTGGCCAATCTCACCCAAGACTTGAGGATGTCAGTCAGGTAAAGGCTATCCTTCAAGACAATTAATTTCAGAGATTTTGCGAGGTTCATTACGGTGATCCAGCATTGACACAATCTGAACCCTGCATGATGTGCATAGGGGTTTGATCAGACACTCACAGGAAGGAGATTGGCTGTCGAGTGATACACACGAGGAATGGTTGTGGGTGCCAATGGTGCAAACCGCAATCCTGGGGCAGCATCAGAACTGTATAACACGGGGTTGAGTGCAGCGTTGGTTGCATGACCCCATCCCTGTGAACCTACAGTACAGTTTGTCTTGAAGTGTGAGTTCCAGAAACCTTTTGGAGGTGTAAGATCTAGGCAACTTTGTTGTTACAAATCTCAACTCCCAGGAGTTGGAGGCTGGGTATGTCTTATGGTTGCAATGACTCAATGCGAGTATAAGATTCTTGCAGAAACCCAGCTGGATTTGAATCCACAACTACTACTACCGAAATGGCTGTGAGCCCTAGCCCTCTTTCCTTTAGTCTTGATGCTGAGAACTTCAATAGATGTCTTGAGGAAAGAGAAGAGATAGGGAGATGGTACAAATCTAGACTCCCGGGAGTCTGGAAACTGGGTATGTCTTACCGTTGTGATGACTCAATGTGAGCAAAAGATTCTTGCGGAACCCAGCTGGATTTGAATCCACAACTAATACCCAAATGGCTGTGAGCGCTAACCCTCATTCCTTTAGTCTTGATGTCGAGAACCTCAATAAATTTCTTGGGGAAAGAGAGGAGATAAGGAGATGCATGATCTATGTGCTCCAAGTTTTCTTAACAATGCATGGGAAATGTATGGTAATATGTACCTGCTTGGGCGCCATTGATGATGAGGATGTCTTGGGAAGGAAGAAGGATCATGTCACCCATGCACCGCGACATCGGCATTGTCTCCATGGCCCAAGCTGGAGAAGGATCAGTCACAGTGATCCGACCACAGGTAGTAGAACAGGGCGCGGTGGTGGTCGAATTCTGGAAAGCACCGTACTGAGCACCTCCGCACACCAACACCTCCACTACTGAGAACTGGTTTGAAGCCAGCAAGGGCAGCATCACGGCCGAGCCAGCTGATGGATAGTTTCGAGGCTCTCCTGGGATGGTGGGGAAAGTCGACACGACAGTGCTAGTGAGGTAATTGTAGATTATCGAGTCCCTGTTTGCAAAGATGTAGAGGGTGCCATCAGGCAGAAGAAAAACGTAAGGGTACAGATTGTCTTCTTCAATGTCATCTGTTGCGCTCAAGAATGGGAGAGTAATTTGCCCTTGTCCATTAGGCGGTAAGTATTCATATGTGAAGACTGCTCGCCCGCCAATGATGATTTGTGTCCCATCCGGCAGTAACTGGTTTGTTGCATACCAGCGACCTACTTGCAATTGCGTTGTTGTCGACTCTACCCAGTCGCAGGTTCCGTCAGCGGGACAGGGTGAAAAAGTCCTGTAGCAGACGATCAAGAAAGTCAAGTGAGTTCTCTCATTCATGAGCAACAAGTTCTTCCTTCGTAGATCGACTGGATCTGGATAAAACTGTTCAAGTCCTCAGGGTCGAATCAGGCGAAGTTGTTGTCTAAGTCGAGAATCTTGTTGAGTGGAAACTCCGTCCAGATTGGACATGGTCCAAGATGCTGTACTTGCTCTTTGACAAGCAGTTGTCTGTCGAGCTACATGAAGGAGCGGAGTCCTCAAGGAGGACCTAGTGATCTTGAGAATCCACAAAAGTTCCAATGATTCAACTAGATACGATTCAGGCCAGCTTCATCATGTAGTTGGAATATTCTGATACCACATGATGGCGGCCTTCGAATTACGCACCTGACTACTTTGGTTCCGTCGAAGTCTCCACCCGTCTGGATGAGGGTGCCATCAGGAGCGAACTGTCCCGAGGAGCACCATGTGTCTGTGAGGATAGTGAGAGGCCGCACCGTGTTGGTGGCTGGATCGAAGAGCACTGAGTGCGCAGTGCAGTCGTGCTTTAGGGTGAGGTCGTTAGGGTCGTTTCTGCAGGCACCATCTGAACATGACCGACCAGGTACGTTTCATTATCAAAAAAACCCACCGCTCAGTTTCCCCAAGATTCCTGAATGCTCAAACCGATAGAGGCAAAATCCGCGATACATAGTAGACCCACAAAATCTGGTAGGCTTTTTCGGCCAAATAGCTAGAGACACAAATGCTCACTGATGGCTCTTGTAATGCTTCCCAATGCAATGCACGACCTCAGGTAATTTCCCCTCAAGAGAGACATGTCGTAGTGTTACTCTTTCAGGATGGTTGTTAGCTCTGAACATGGATTGTGTTCGAATCTTTACAAGATCATCTCAAGTGAGGGCAGTTACGATTGTCGATCGAGTACTAAGATAATGTCGAAAAATGTGTATTATACTAAGTTGTTTCTAATGTATCAATCTAGCATTTGAATAAGCTTGAATGTATTCCAATAAATATAAATCGTAAAACTCCAACACAAGAATTTCTTGTGTTCTCAAATGTTATGACGATTTGAAGAACTCATTGGAGAGATCAATGAAATGACCTGAAATTCTGAACAAGTACTTATGCCAGCCCAAGACAATCTGAGCTTTGGGGTTCATGAAGTACCTACTTGCCAATGGGATTTGGGACGCTCCGATATCTGTTCTGTCCAGCAGCACGACTGTGTTGTAGTGCGTGACCGCTGTGTGCATCGATGCAATTCCGGCGTTTTGCAGCAGAATCTCCCAGGTACCAGGTAAGCCAGTTTGGCCATTCACTCCTGAGCCCACTAAACACATGAGGAATGCGGCCAAAGCCGCGACTACTAGTGCCAGTTCTGGTACGCGTATGCTGATCCGCCTACAACTCGATCTCCTCAGCTGTTGAACTGACGCTAATCTAATCATCTGCAAGTGCTTATAGCTTGCATCATCAGATTCTTCTTCTCTTCTAATCCTAGTCCTACTGGTGTGGCAAGCTCCACAAATCCTCATCTAGAGTTCAAAGGGGATTCGAGCTCCCACTCAAAGAGAAAAAGCTTCTACGAACGTGATCAGCAAGCTGCTTTTCAGACGAATTTAACAGTGGATTCATAAGACTAGCTGCATCGGAGACTACAAAATGCAAGCCAACTCAACACATGGAGACTCGGCAACAATCAGCTACAGAGAGTATAACAATGTAACCAGCTCAAAAAACACACGTTGATGAGATAACTTTCTTCTAAATCGTTGCGAAATCAGAGATAAGAGTACGAGTTTTGAAATCAAGTTTGCAAAGCAGCTTGTAGAGCTGGGAAAGCAAAAAAACAAATCTCCAAGCTGCTCATGATGATACTAGTGATCATACTAAGCTAAAAGAAGCAAGCAGCAGCAGGGGGGAAGAAAAAAAAACCGCAGCTGCAAAGGTGCTTATTATCTATTAGAAGTCTATAACTCTGCATCTAGCTATGTTGCAGTAAGTACTCCCCTCGCGATGAGCTTGCTTTCGTCAGATACAGAGAGATGCTGCTGCAGCCAAACCAACAAAACAAGGACAACGACAACAAGAGAAATTGATGATGGAGTATTGGGAGGGGGAGAGAGCAGGTGGGGGAGAAAGAGACAATCCATGGATCAAAACTTTTCGGAAAAAAAAAAAAACCACACACACAAACACACACACACACACACGAAACACAAATCTGTTGCAAAATTCTAAAAATGGATTTCCGCGACAGGCAGCTGCACGTTCTTGGAAAGCAGCTGAAAGAAAGCTGCAGAAACGGTAAAACAAAACGCCCGGCGCCCACTCTCTCGCCACGACATTGAACAGCCCTGACTCGGCCAACGCATGCACACGCAGTGAAGCGAATCACTCAATTCTTCTGCGCCTTACTTACTCACGACAGAATTCTATATATTTTTTTCCTTACTTGGGGACTTTTCTACTTATGAGTATACTGTCAGAGTGAACCAGCATCCACCAGCTCATGACCATGCAGGTTACATGGATGGTGTGTGGACTGGAAACTTTTTTCATTCTATTCCTGTCCCATAGATCACTGAGTTCATCACCTATGGACTAACTACTAACCATCCACATGCATCTATCTATCTACCTACCTATCTTAAGCACCCCTACAATTCACAATACCTTGCATTTTCTTGCTGGTTATCGGAATGGTTAACCATTCCTTGTGAGAATTGAGGTGTTTTCTTTTCATCCATGTAGAGAGCAATTGTGAAATCTTCATCCAAGTGGTGGTGGGTTATGAAATCATTTGGCTAGTGAGAGCCCAAGGTGGTACTTTGTGCTAAACTATTAGGTTACTAGTGGAAGGTTATGGGTTGTAACTTGTGACCTGGTAGCCAATTGAAGCATTGAGACTCTCACAAGGGTTATATAACAACTACTAACCATCTACCTCCCTTCCTAAATAGTGACCACTTACATCTGCTACCTTCTTATCTATGCTACTTACTCATGACTTTCATGGGTAGGTACTTTATCTAGGTGTAGTTAAGGAGATGGTTGGAGGGTTCACAGGATAGTAAAAAATGTTATCTTACTTCCTTTACTTGGGACTTTTTTCACTTGTACACATGTTCACATCTTCACCTCAAAGAAGTGCAAGTTATTTTACTTCCTTTTACCCAGGACTTGTCTACTTTATACACCTGTTTACAACTTCACCTAAAGGGAGTGCAAGTAAATTTACTTCCTTACATGGTAAATCTTACCTTTTTAGGTTTCCTTCTAAGTTGGAGGGCACCTTAAAAAGGGGAGATTCCCTCTACTCTGAGGTATGCATCTTATGTTTTTAGCAGGGTTCTTACACTTCATAAGGTTGCTTTTCAGTTCTTTTTATAGGTTGAGGCCCTCAGATGGGGTGTAACCCGATGGAGAATCCACCCTTGGCTCAGCCTTGGGCAGACTCTTTATCTATGTATAAAGGAAGGTAGTTTGTTTTGTTTTGTAGTTATGAGACCCACTGAACAAGGGTGCTTCAGATTGTGTTCTTGGTGTCTTTGAAAGATCTCGACTAGGACGGGTGCATGGGCTTGGTTCCATGGTGTTTGGACTTGCTGTGCAAAATTTCTTGAATATTGAATGATTTTTTCACTGAAAATTAAATTAAATCACAGCTGAAAATTTCAAAGGAATTAGAATGTGACTTTGGTGTTCTTGGAAAGATCTTGATGAACAGGATTTAATGAGATTTATTTGGTAATTTTTGGATTCAGAATGTGGGAGATATTGATTTTTAAGTGATTTCTGCCACTGAAAATTCAAATAAATTCCAAAAAACCAGGTTTTGGAAGGAAAAATCAGTTGAGAATGTGGTAACACTTGAAGGCTTACCATTCAATTCAAGCATGATTTCGTTTCATATTTGGTTGTTCAAAAAATCGATACATCCATTGCAAAACAATGTTCACATGTTGAGTTTCCCTATTTTGTAATGGGCTCACACTTGGGCCAATGGCACAGGCCACACTAGTTCTGGTAATGAACTCATCTTCATGCATTACCTACCACTTTTTTACTTATCCACCTGTTCCCAACTTTACTGAAGGGATGTCCTCTCATGACACTCCTTTTTGTTTCACCTCTTTTCCTCATCTCCTGCGTTTAAAACTCTTGTCTGATTGTGACACTCATTTGGGCGATACTTGTTAGGCTACCACGTCCCAGCTTTTACATTGAATCTTATGAGATGGTAAACTACCAAACTTTATTCATATCAGGCAGACGCATAGAGAAACAGAACTAATAGGACACCATGTGGTTCTCCACACAGTAGGTTATATAGTTGTTCACTTGGTATATCCCCCATGTCCTAAGGACACCTTTCAAATTATTTGTTGGTGTATGTTAGAGATTAACTTAAGTCCATGAGTTTAAGTATTATTTCTTGGTACATTGGATCCCTCAAAACAGAATACTTTTTCTTTTAACCCACCAAAGGCTGCAAAACTTAAAATATTTATTTTTCTTCTTGCTTAAATGATTTGCTATCAGCCTTTGCTTGATCAAAAGATTCTAGATGAGTACATGCACTTGAGATGAAACATCTGTATTTTGCTTAACACATGGAATGAGGAAGAATGCTAACTACTTTAGCTTGAAAGTGTTCTATTCCTACTAACATGTACACTACTTGGTGGGGACAAACAACCCACCAATTGAAGGATAGTCAATTTGTACCAGAACTGCACAATCCATAGTTTCATTAGTGAGTCAGCTCATAACATTGAAATCCCCCAAATTGGGTCCCATTGCAAACAAGTTTAGGCAATTGTTCGAATTCCAGACGTGGCCTAGACAATTGCAGCTCTTTCTTGTTCGTCATGACATTTAATGCTCACCACATTCAGTCAAAAATGCATCATAAGTGGTAGTTGATGTTAGTTTGATATGGTTACATAGAAAAAGATTCTCAAAACCTTTTCAAATGGTGACCACAATTTGTTACATAGATCACATGAACCACAAATCTTAGCTGAAGAATATGAATGGTGAGGTCCAAGCCCACCCAAACCAGGTCCCCTCACAAACTAACAGGAGTACTGAGACTCCCTAAAACCTGAATCCTGTAGCAATGTAATTTGGGTAGTGAAGACCCCAAGAACCCAAACTTCTAGCTAGGGAATTAGGGCTAAAAAGAGGTGGCCCATAAAAAGTATTGAGATAAAAAGTCAGCCCAAAAGCTTATGTCACTAAAAATACACCAAAAAAAGTTCCACTTGCTTGCTCACCAATTCACAGCAAGAACATTGATAATGATGTGGAACTGCAAATTTTCCCCTTATTTTCCTTTGAAACCCAAAATGTAAAAGTATAAGTAATGGTACTTCGAGAAATAACATCTCAGGTGTACCTGACCCTGCTGGGGAGTGTTGCAGAACCAACAATGTGCATATGCCCTGGCCCCTGATAAGTGATTGGGTTTATGATATAAAGTTTTGAAAGACGTGAGTGAAAGAGAGAGTCCATTCTACTCAATTGCCAGCAGAGGATCATTAAACAACAATGGGTGGTGATAGGTGAAACCCCGGCCTAATCACATAAGATTCATGGTTTTGCGTTTTGTTCCTTTCTCATAGATAGAAAATCAATGACTGCACACAATGACATATTCCCATACTTAGAGCTCATGAGTTTGTTTCACTCTCTAGGATGCTGCAGAGAGTGGGCCCTTCCTTGCTTGTCATTACTTATTTCTGATCTGTTTGGTTACGCAAAGTCTAACACTGTGGACCAATTCTCAAAACCCCCCCCCCAACCTCCTCAATCCTTTTCTCTTCCATTGGGCTACTAGGTAATTGTCTAAAGTTGTAGGCACACTTATGTGTGTGTCTCTGGTAATCAACGCCTTTCATGTATTTCCTCCTATGTTATGGTCTCACATTGCCAGCACACTTGTGTGTGTTTCTCTTGTTATTGGTTCCTTTTGTGTGGTTTTTGCCTTGTCAATTTAGCACTTTATTTCACAGTTATAATAGATCCTGATTAATAACGACTTGTGAAAGTGGTAGGAAGTATTTGATGATGAGAACATCACAACACTTTACCAAAAGTCCTTGGATCTTTATTATTGATAAACCATCCATGCAGAGAATAAGAGTGTATGAGCTGTGAGCTTTATGGAGTGTAAATACCATGGTTGAATTTCATTTATTATCTTTTTGTCAGGTATCAAAGGGGAAAAAATGACACCACATGGAAATTTAAAATGCCCCAAAGAGGTTTTATGATCTGCAACATGAGCTCTAAATACACTAGAAAATCCCAAGGAGCTCTTTACAACCAAAAACAAACTTGCAATCTGGGTACAGAGAAGAAGAGACATCATTCCAGGGTATTCAATCAGCCCCATTAATATCCATTTTCAAGTTTCTTGTTCAAATGAAGAAGGAAAGTTAAGATGAGCTGAGGAAATCTCAATGCCCATACCAACAAAATGTAAGAAGTTTTCATGGCAAAAAGTGCATCCCAATTTTCAAGGTGAGATTTGTTTCCAGTGCACTCCAAGCTTCCCACAACCCAAAGTTTATTTGGCTGTCTTCACTTGTGAATTTTGACCTTCACAATACCCCTAGGGTTGTCCATGTCAAAGTCGTAAGCAAGTTCATGAATGATAGACAAAGACGTTGAATATGAAAGGCACCTCAGTGACGGGTTCCTAAGACAAATTGAGCCTCACATGCCGCCCACCTACACAAACTTCTCACAAGCTGTGCCATCCCATGGAGTCAACCCAGCTTCAAATACCAAGGGCTGCTTGTAGCGGAGCTAGACCTTTGAGGGGTTGAGCCTTCAGGTTTGGGAATGGGCTGAACTGGTATTGAGCTTCAAATTTGGGGGGAGGAAATGGTGGGCATTATAACTATCACTTTCTATGTAATTGTGCATCCAAGGGGACTCATGTTACCTCATATCACCTAGTTGAAGACAGATTTGAAGCAATAAAAAATCATTTGAGAAAGTTTTAGGTTCTTCCTATTTCCAGATTTGTAACAATTTTGTAGCTTGTGTGAGTAGGAACGTGGTCAATTTTGCAACGAAAACACAATGTGAAACCTAATAACTTTGTGCCAAGTCTTATAGGTAACTATGGACAAATATCAAATCACATAGAACGACACACATATATGCCCTGTCCATGTCCTCTACCCCTACAATGAAATTTGGGTCTGAAATTTTTCATTTGGGGGATTTCAAAAAACACTTTAGAGGGAGGTTTTTGAAGGAGAAAAAATTTCATCCATGGTAAGAAATCCCGGGACAGTGAAAACTAGGCAGGTCAAGTTTGATCAGTGTACTTTTTGCCTACAATAACAATATGGAATGGCTGCCCCTCTAAGGGGTTATGTTGTGGGCCAAGAGCTCAATCTCAGGTGACAACATAGTAAAGCCCAGACTTCCCTTTTGCATTCCTTTTGATTGGAAGCTCCAAGAGGGCAAAAAGTCACAAAAGCTGATAAGTACTTCAAAGTTCATTGTGACAAATCTGAAATTCTTTTGCTTTTTTTTCCCTTTTACCTCTCTTGGGTAGTTTTTGCTTCCACTTATGCTCTAATAAAATATGTATTCCAAGTACACCAATACACAGACCTTGGGTGAACCAACACCCCCTTGGAACCATGGTAAAAATCCCAAAATCCATTTCAATATTTCTAGATATTACAAATATAGCCCTTGCTTGGACTAGATTAGGGTCTCTGAGTTCAAATCTAACATTTTTGGGGCTTAATATGGCCACTAAGAGGCCTCACTCAAAAAGGTGAATGTACCAAAGCCGGTTCACCATGGCCCACAATTACAGCTCAGGTACTTACAGAAAGTCCATGCCAAGGTAATGCACAGTTACTGTTAACGTGGCAGTTCCAGAGTGGTTAGATCTCAGAAAAGCCAACCATCCCAACAGAAGATTAATCGGCTACCACGTGGCACCCCACGATTGTCGGTTGTAGCCATTGATGTCCTCCTCGTATAATGGGATTTAAAAAAAATTGTTGAAAATAGAGACGGAAACGGTTACTTGCTTATTTTATTAAGGAAAATTTTTTCTGAACTTTTCCCCCCTTCCCAACGACCATGGGGAGTTTTTTTTATGTTTTTTTGTTTTTGGAGGTGTTGTTGCGTGAGTTTGGGCTTGTTTTGCTTTGTGGGACCCTTTCAGTCACCTATCTGTAGATAGCTTTAGATAGCTTTACTCTTTAGCTGTCACCCC
>Ga0116230_10002389_pt1 | contig 18055 bp, 10 predicted proteins | sample S1TSphfallax_3_FD_88678 | JGI IMG/M metagenome (GOLD analysis project Ga0116230, IMG submission 88678) | Host-associated microbial communities from peat moss isolated from Minnesota, USA - S1T2_Fd - Sphagnum fallax MG | ecosystem: Host-associated > Plants > Peat moss > Unclassified | place...
AAGTTTATTTTCAATATTCTAGTTTAACTGAAATTTATCCAAGATTATTTTCAATATTTTAATTTAGCCCAATTTATCCGAGTTTAGGCTAAACAATTTTTTTTACTTTAATTTAGTCAAATTAACCTACTTTATCCTAGTCTAAGTCTATGTTAGTTTATGATAAGTAGGCCTACATTTAGGTTTAAAATGTTTAAGTTAGTTTATGTTAACTATGTTAGTCAAGGCTAGGCTAAAATTAGTCTAGGTCAACCTAAGTTAGCCTATGGTGAATTAGGTTAACTTGAATTAAAAATATAATTTTTTATACATTAATAGTAAATAGATTTTATCACAAATAATAATGTAGTGCAATGGTTAAGGACTTGTTCTTTAAAGTGGAACTGGGGAGTTCAGGTTCTCCCACTTGTAAACCTTGACACTTAGGTATTTGGACATCTACATACCTAAACACCTAAGCATTTAGATACCTTGGTGACTTGCCTAGCTTATGAAGTTTTTTTAGCGCCTAGGTTAGGTTGCTTATGATAAGCTTTTTAGGTTAGGCTTCCTAGGCTAGGTCCCCTAGGTTAAAAAGCTAACACGTGACAATATTTGATTAGAAAAAAAAAATTGGTTTTTAAAATAATTGTGACACATGGCATTTTGTGAGGTTGCCATATGTTTCATGAGATCTAGGACTATGTCCTTTGTGACTATATCCCTAGGTTAAAAAGCTAACACGTGACAATATTTGATTAGAAAAAAAAAATTGGTTTTTAAAATAATTGTGACACATGGCACTTTGTGAGGTTGCCATATGTTTCATGAGATCTAGGACTATGTCCTTTGTGACTATAGTCATGACGAACCATAGTTGTTAATGTGGCTACAATTAATGCAACTAGTGAGATTTACAACGTGAGCATTTGGATTAAGCAGTTAAGTAATCAACTCTATTCATAGATGGCACATATAATTGGATTTTTGTAGTTGTAAATGTCACATTTTGGCATTGTCTAAATAACAAAGGACTTTTCACTCAAGGTTGTTTATCAATCTTGGCAAGGTTGGATTGTCGGGTAGGAATTGGTAGGTTTGGATTGGGGTATTAGAACCTTCTTGGACCCGGTTCAGTTTTGGGGACCAAGTAGAACTAGAATTAAGAGGTTTCATTGAGGTTTTGAAACTGGGTTGAACCAACTTTTGGTTCTAAAAGGTTTTTAAATCGAAACCTAACTTGTGGTTCGATTCTAAATTGTGATTTAAACTGAAATTGGATTGATTTTTTGATCAAAATTTGATTTTAATTCCAATTCCAAACTAGGGATTTAGGGCAAAATTTTAAGTTTTAGCGTTTATCTTTTTGTGGTTTGTGTATTATAAAAAAGTTTATTGATCGTTTTTTTTCACTTGTTTGAATAAAAGAAACCACTTGTGGGTTCGTAAATGCTTAGGAAAAAACTTGTTAGTTGCAACTACTATAGTTGCAAACACCAATTTTAGTTGCAAATAATTTGTTACAGACGACAATTTTTCACTAGTGTGTGCAATGTCATTTCTTTTCTTTTTATGTGTGAGCTAAAAAAATCAGAGACGAGCTTTGAAGGAAATCACGTGTGAGCCCGTAAATATGCAATATCATTTATTTTCTTATTTTGTGTGAGTTGAAAAAACCACTTGCAACTTCACAAGTGTGCAATATGAATAAAAAAATCACTCATGGGCTTGGAAAAGTACGATATCATTTTTTTCCTTATTTTGTGTGAATAAAAAAAACCACTTATGTGTTCACAAGTGTGCAATATGGACTTTTTCTTCACCTATTTGAATATTTAAAAACCACTTGAAGCTTGCAAATGTGCAATATCATTTCTTCTCTTGTGTGAGTAGAAAAAACCATTTGCAAGCTCGCAAATGTGCAAAAAGAAATCACTTGCAGGCTCGCAAGTGTGAATCCTTTAGAAATGTGTAGAATAAATTAAAGTTTTAAAATATGCCTTTGTAATAACAATTTTTTTGGAATGAAAAATTTTAAATTTTTGTCTCATGATTTAAATTTTTTTTGGATCTTGTAACATGCAATGTAGTTTAAAGGCCAAAGATAGACAAGTTCATTCTTATTGGATTGAAGTTTTCAATCATTTGCAAAAAAATTCATCAAATAAATATTGGGTATTTTCAAGTTTTTAGGTTGTTTTGCATATTGAGAATAAAACTAGAGGTTATGGGACCGATACCCAAAGCTGTCACTAAATCAAAGACTTCATTAAAAAAACCCATAATCCAAAACCCATGGAAAAACTCAATCATGAAAATCCTTTCAAAAAGTCTTCCTTGATTTCTATGTCATCACACCATATTATCATTGAGTCTTTTTATTCACTAAAGAACATTACATAAGAGGCTTTGAGTCCATATTTATTGAGTTTGGATTGTTGCAAGTTTTTTTGTAATCTTTTAAAAGTCCATTGTGTTATAACAATTCAAAAATAATTCATGAAACTCATACAATTTGATTATATTACATAAAAGATTATATTGTTGAATATTTTATCCTCTTAATCATTTTTATTTAATCGCATGACCAAATCCCAAAGTCTTACCCAAAAAAAACAAGTTTTGTGACATCATCTTATGGACAATGTAATGTGCTTTCACTCACCATGTAATACACATCAAAACTTGACCTGCTTTTTCCATTTGTATTTGTAGGTTCGTTAGAAAGCACAACCTTGTTGTTTTGTGAGCATTGGCATTACTATGGACAATCAATATTAATGCTGGTGGAATTAGCCACAGTGCCCACTGCGCATTTCACACTTCTAAAATGCACACAGGACAAGTTTTTATGAATGTGTCTTAAGGTGCTACCAATGTTTTGATTTGACATTGGCTCTACTTTTCAAGCAATGGAAGGGCAGGCAGTGATTTTGTTTTTGGCGAGAAAACCCACTAAAAGGCGACACTGCCCTCCAAAATCTGGCGAAAATGGCCTGTTTTCTGAGAAACAAATCGCCAAATTGAGACAGTCTTAAAGTTTTTGGGAGAGAATGTCACCACAGGGCCGCCTGTGGACAACAATTTTAATGGCCAAATCATTAAACTGTCGCCATTTATGTCGCATTTTGACATGTCAATAACATGTCGAGCTGCCAGGACTGCCTCTGTTATCGTCTGCTGGTTTGCATATTTTCTTTGCCTCCCTCCACACCACAAAAGACAGTGAAGTTGGAGGACACATTTGAACAATAATGCAAGAAGGAAAATTACGTCCCTTCAATAAAATTTGAGTATGATTTGTGTACCCATTTATCATTTGTCGTTAAATCTGACCAATACTTTCACAAGGAAATATTAATATGAGTCAAAAAGAAAAAGAAAGGAAGGGAAAGCTCAAGTCCCAGTTAATTCATCATAGTTGAACATATTAGATTACCGAACCTAGACCCCAACTCTGCCTATCTTAGACCCTTAGCCTTGAGAAAACCATATCCGGTGGTTAACTCTTCACTCTACTCAGGCTTCACCATCAAGGCAAATATCAACCCAACCAAATCTGAAGGTGCCAATTCTCTATTGCCAGAGAATCTAGGATCAGTGACTTTCACACAAGGTGATAATCTCGGATTTTCACTGAGAACTTGCCTGAAACTTTAAATGGGTATGTGGAGATCTTTTGATACTTGCTCTGGAATTGGAGTGTTAAACCAAGGGGTTAGGTTTATGTGACTTAGACTTGAACTAGCAACCTTTTGACAGAATCTACACCAGAACGAGACTAAGGAACTATCCTTTTGTTAATACCAAAATCAAGATCAAAATCAAAATTGAAACAGTGGAAATAAATAAATAAATTGAACACAAGCTCAGATTCTTTAAGGAACCAAGCTTTAGATGAATGAAAAATAGAATCAAATAGGCTGAACTTCATAAATAATTGATTGATTTGAATTAGTCACACTACTCACTTCCTGTACTTGTAAAACTTTGTAACTTTACAAAATGTGTAATGTATAGGTACACGGAAAAAAATTGTAATATCAAAACTGGGACCAACTCATAATTTATTCTTCCCCTCTTTTTTAATAAATTTCAGGAGATTTTCAAATAGATATCTACCTATGTAAATTTTCTATAACTACTTATACGCTATAGAAAACTATGCAACCTTGCTTCCTTAGCTTGATATGGCTAAAACTTGTGATCAAGACAGGCATACAATTTGGATGTTCAACAGATTGCAAATCGCTGGTAGGAATTTATAAGAGTGAGGACACCCCCATTGTCCCACTATAGCGCACGACAAGTGCTTTACAGTGTACACATGCAATTTCCACTATAATGCACGCCTTCGACCCCTTCTTATAACCCAAGATATACTTAGGTTGTCCTGGTGGTTCATGCAAATTTTGCCAATTTGATAAATGCCAATACTTATAAACAAGTCATGAAGAAGGCAAGGGAGGAAGTGTGTTTTATATTGTGATCGCAACATGCATGATTTCTTGGTGGGATTTAGCAAATTTACAACCATTTTGTAGTATTGTACTGCATCCCTCTTGTAGATGGATCATTTGACACTCCTCTTGTTATATATTTCAGTTCGAAATGTTGAACATATATCCACAAGGTTTGATCCTTGGGGTCTTGGCTCACTTGTATAGCCCATTCTGGGGGCTCAAAAAGGTTTTGGGTTCAAACCCTGTTGTCTGCAGTTGGAACTCTACCAACCCTCTGCAAATGAACTTGATTTGGGAGGGTTGTCAATGGGGGGCTTGTCAGGTTGGATCTGCAGTTGTGCTTCAAAAGAGAAAAATTAAATATGCAATATATATCCAGGGTTTCCCTAGGCCCTAATAGACACAAGTGCACCCCTTCACCATTGCCACATGTGCCATGTTCTACATTGGAGCCAATTCTTCTTCACTCATGTGGAAATTCAAAGATTAGAAAACATATTTTATACCTAACTTGGTTAAATAGTACCAAACATTCACACCGATTTCACCAGCTTGAAGTCATGTGCTATTTTATAACCTAATACTTCCAACATAATTCACCACAATATCATTCAAAATAATACCTTTTAGAAATTCCATCAATTCTTATTAGCATTGCACAAAGTCTTCCTAAAAGCCATTCAAGCTTCTTGAGCTTATAATGAAGATTACCAAATCCAACACTAATGTGTTATTAGTTATTATCCTCCAAATGAAATTACCTTATTATGATAAGAATTGGTCCTTGGACATGCACATTTGAATCAAAGAATAAGCATGAGGGTTGCTAATAGGTCTTCCAATTAAGCACCCACTTTACAACCCATATACATGCACAAACCTAGGAAAGCAAAAATAAATCCCACATCCAACCACCATTCACACCCTTAGACTATGCATACATATTAGCTTCATTGCAAAACTTTTATGAAGAAGAAATTGGCAACAAGCTATTGAAATAAGCCAATAGAAAGCCATCCAATTCAATCATGGTATGGATCATTTGCATGTCCAATTGAAACCTATATTGTTTAGCACAAATAACTCCAACTGTTGTCATATTTGAGGTCTATGGATTGGTAACTTTTTTTCTACATCTATTCCTATGGCCCTTATTTGGGCCTCTATTAATATCTACTACCACATCAAACATAAAATGCTAATTATTTTGCCTCTCCCATAAACATGAAAAATTGGGCAACATAAAGTGGAAGATTATTCAAATCTTGCCACATGGGCCAATCATTATTGTTCATGAACCAAAAGACATCGTTTTCTTTACTTGCTCTTCTAGAGGTCATTATATCATCTACATATTTATTGGTCAATTTAACTGATGTCCTATAATTATTGATTTTGAAAAAAATCTTTTGTTTTCGCTATTTTTATGTTTTTTGGGAAATGATAAAACAATTTTGAAAACATGTTTTTTGATTTATAAAACACCTAGTTTCAAAGACTTCTTAAAATACTTGAAGCCTAGTTTGGTTTAAGATTAGGTTCAATTCCATTTACATTACACCAAACTAATTTTTTTTTGTAATATTATTTTTTTTCCAATTAATGAACAATGCCCATGATAAAGGATTATGTATTAATTGTTATGTACAACCAATTAAAGCTAATAACTTGTTAAAAAAAAGGCTTGGTTATTGTTCTTTTACAAATATAATTCTAATATGGCTAAAGATTTGAAAACGTGCACTTATTTCAAAAGCCTAATAACAACTCAATTCAAATTTAGGCTTCAATTTTTGCAAGAGGCAATTTTATAGTTCATATATCCTAAAACTTGACCTAGTGCAAGGACTTGAACTTGCCTAATACTTTGGACTTGCCAACATTGGTCCAAACTTAGTTTCACATTATTTAAATGGTGTATTGTAACAAAAAACATGGGGCTCTGAACATAAAACCCAATGTTCAATCACAAAGGCACTAATTAGACTTTCATTAAGTAGTGGTGGATTTGTTCAAAGTCAAGTACATCATAAAATATCAAGAATCTTACTACTACCAATCTACACTTCTAATAACATATTGAAAGATGAAAGAGGTCAAATTTTATATTGTACTAAGGTGGTTATGTGCCTCTCCACCCAAGCCCACAATGTTGGAAATGCCACTCAATGAAATGTTCCAAATAACATCCATCTTCCTCCTCACATCCAAGAAATCCAATCAACAATCACACACACACGATATATGATTGACAACACTATCATACAACACAACAAAATAATACCATAAAATTTCAATCTTACAACAATAAATAATATTGCCCACCAATATAGTTGTTCTACCACTTAATTGAACTTCACACCAAACACACATTGTTCAAACTTCAATTTGAACACATAAGCACACATTGATAAACTACATGATTCTAATTATCACTCCCAATTCCTCCAAAAGATTTGTTGTTCTTATTAACGTCCATTTCAAGAAACCTTGTTCATGCACATCACTTCGCCTCAAAGTCTTCAACAACACAATACACATGTCCCATATTATTCACTACTCACTAACTTCATTTTGATCATTTCATCTAGCAACATTAGGACTCATGACAAACATTTTGCAACCCACAAGGTTATTGCAAATTTCAATAAACACTAAGTTATAGCCAATTTAAGAAATAAAACGTGCATCCAAATAATCTACTTATGCAATATGCCACTCCATTCAACACCTGATTCCAAACAAAAACATTCTCCAAACATTTCACCTACCTACCATCATTGTGGTCTTATGACAATTGGATCGCCTTCAACATTTTACAATAACAACCTTTTTTTTTGGAATTGGAATCCCCATTCATATTCCTCCACCAATGACCATCAACCAAATTTTTTGTTGTACTGAACTATTTCATTTTGCAAAACCATTCATTTTGAAGAAATTTCCAAAATGCTAAACACAACCATTGAATGACTATTCACGAAAACTTGCACCTAAATTCATTTCTAATCATAGTGCTTCATCTAAAATATGGTGTATGAATGAGCCAATTTAATTTTTTATGAAAAAATACTTATATGTACAAAGGTTATGTATATTCAAATTCTAAAAGTTTAGGATTATTTTTGTAATTGCACAATAACCTACAATAACATACACATCCAAAAGAAAAAAAATTCAAAGGATTTGAATCCTAGTTCTTTAAATAATTATATTCAACATAACATGAGTTGTTTGCCCCAACCACACCCCCACATAACCAAAACAATGTCATCCATATTTTTGGTGAGCTTTATAAGTAACCCAACATCATATTAGATAAAATATAAACAATATTATTATTATTATTATGTTAACAACACAAGTTGGCAATATGCCAAAAACACAATGTGAATATATGACTACATTTATGATTTGTAATCATATATGACACACATGACTACATGATTCTATAATCAACCAATACCCATTGCTTTTACATATAGGTCACAAGTATTTGACTTGACTATGGTATTATAAATCACAAATGTCCATTTCGATTATGTATTCATGTTAAATCATTTGAACAAATTGAACCCCCCACCATTTTTGCCATGGACCAACTCTTTAACTATTTAACCATTATTTTAACTTGTGATAAATAATTTTATTGTGTAAGTATTGTAAGTTTATGTGTGTCCAACCATGGTGAATTAAACTACTCATGTTACTTGTAGCAGAAATAACCATCAAGTAGACTTTGATATATTGAATTTAAAAATAATATTTTGGTCAATATTTAATATGAACATGTTTTTTTACTTTGTTGGAATTGTATTGAACAATCACATGTTTAAGGGTAAATGTATGGTAATGTGGCTCACTTTTGTGTCAAAATGTCGCAACCCCACTTTTAGAAGAGTTTGAGGATGACATTCACACTCTCGAAATAGGGACTTGGGAGTCCTTTGGAACTCCCGAAATTTTAGAATTCGATTGCAGGGCTCAAAACACCTCACCTTGAGGCGTTCCTTATATCATTGGAAAGCTATCGAAAGGTAGATGTCAAAAATGGCCTCGCATGAGCCATTTGGACATCTGCAACACAAGTTATGGCAAAAAGAAGGGTCAAAAGTCAAACTAGCACTTTGATTCCCAACCACTAAAAGTCGGGAATCGACCTGACCTCGATGTGTGCAGGTGGATTGCAACATGCTATTGGAAAGCTCTCAAGGAGAGCTACAAGTTTTCTTCAGACCTCATCCTAATTGGAGGTCTGAGCAAAGAATTATGAACTCGCAAAGTTCTGATAGTCCAAACCGGGACAATTTCAAGACTCATCCTTGGGAGTCCCGAGACAAAAAGCCATTCAAATGTAGGTGTCGTGGAGAAACTTATAAAATACTATATGGGGGAAGGTGGTGGCTTCCCCTGAATCTGGGCCGTGGTGAGTCTTGTGAGTCTAAGATTGCCCGTGGCTTGTCCTAGCACTAAAGGTGCTCTAGAATGTGAATTAACCAACTTGTTGGTTGGTTTGATGCAGGTTCGAGTAAGTAATTAAAACTTGTCCTTCTTCCTAATCCCATCCCAGAGCTTCACCACACCCCTCTACCCCTTTTAGTGCTGAGAGCTGGGAGCGTGCCCTGAGTTCCAAACAATTCCGTTGTTTGATTGACTTGGACCCAACTTAGGTCCAACACAGAACTCGGGAGTGCGTCACAAAAGTTTGATTAAAGGCAAATATTTTTTTGTGTTAAAATGCCCTTGGTGAAATTTTTAATTTTAAATACATTAAATAATGACTCATTTTATACTAACAACTTTAATTATGAAGACATTTGCATAATTATTTTTTGAAAGTAATGCATTCATTATCAATACTGAACTTTTGGAAAAATAATTGGACTGGTCAGTTGACTAGATTCTTAAAAAAATCAAGAATTCATATTGAATTCCACTCCAAATTGTTTATTATGACTAAACATGGGTGGAAGAATTAAATCATAAAGCGAAATGTGAAATCTTATTATGTGAAACCTTAACCAAATGGTGGTTATGAACTTTTGAAAGGTTAGAATTTTTATTTTTTATTTTTGTTTCTCAACTTTTTTGTGCCCCATGGGTACATAATTGAAATATCTAAATGATGTTTTATTCTTATGGAATTTATGAATTTTTCTTTTAGGATTTTCAAAGTGATTTCACCATATCAACTAACAACAACATTTTTCAATATGGGTTTTGAGCTAGTTATAAGAGATTTCATAAGTGATTGAAACTAAAATAATCAAAGATTACACTAATGAAAACCTTAGGAATTGAAACCATATCCATATGGATCATTTATTAAAACTTGCTTGTGACTCTTGTAAAAGTTGTATTTGCCTAAAATGAGCCATTAGACTATGTATTTACCCTTAAAGTAAGTATAAATGAAATTCATTGAAATATAGGCAAATGTTGTAACTTACAAAGTAGATTGCAAGTAGATGAAATATTAGCTTTTTCTTACTTTCAAATTAATGTTCTACTAAAATTTAGGGTTGTAAACTTCCATCTTCTTCCTATTATTATCAAAATGTATTAAACTCTTAATGTAAAAGTATGAAAATTTGAACAAAATATTCACCAATCAATTTCAAGCATACTTGGTAATTACTTTTATTACACAAAAATCTTTCAAATTTTGTATTCAACTGGTAATAAACTCACTGGAGGCATATACATTTTCATGATGACATTTAACAATGATTTGAATCTACTTTAGATTGTGTTTATGTTGAAATGTGCCATATTTTAAAACTACATTCTTAGGTGGGATACTTTTTTGGTCAAATTTACCATCTTTCACCCATTTATATTTCACCAAAATGGTGAATCTATAAATGAGTAACACATGTTATACTAATAAGTAGTAGGTACTATTAGGTAATAGGTATTATTTGGCTACTTAATACCCCTACTATTAGTAAGTAGGTGGATCTATTGCTAAATTTGGATTTCTAGATTTTGGAATTTGTGGACTAGGTATTTAGTACCTAGTCCAATCCCAAATTTGCAAATCCAAGGCTCATTTCTAAAAAAATACTTATTTCAGAAAATCTAACACATACCAATGATGAAATAAAAAGTTCAATGTCATTGAATTAGAAATAAAGTTCAAAAAATACAGCTTGATAAGTTGCATTCATAGTCTACATCATTATGCATTATCTATTACTGAACTATCACACAAAACTTGAGTGGCTAAGAGTACATTTTTATTCAATTCAATTCAATTGTACTTACCAATGTTGTATTGTTATTAAAATTTGGAAACTCCAATAGAGCTTCAAGCCCTGAGGTATGTTTGTGTTAAAATGACTCATTACATGTGTAATCAATATTGAATAACACACCTATAATATTTCAACTCAACTTAGGATCCAATTTCTCACATAACCTAGATATTGTCATGTAATATACATTCAAAAATATACCCTAGAAAAGTATCAATCATTGTATTAACATTGGAGGGAGAAAAAATCATTAATTTATCACGTGTAAACCTTGAGTTTGTAAACAAATTGACTAAGAATTCTCAAACATGATCCAACTTTTCCAAAACATTCATACTATGAAAATTGAATAATGATTACAGATCATGTGGTTGGGGTGTCCAAAAAAATGTTTTGCAAAATATTCAATGGACCCCTTCAATTGGTAACATCATTAAAGGTTAAATGACACATTCATCTTGGAATTTTTTATTTGATACATTACTAAGGTATTATCATATTCAAACCACTTCTAATTTGAACAACTTAATTTTTTTTTGACAAGTTAGGATTTTGTTTGGGCCCATTGTGAAAAATGACTAAAGTGTCATGTATGTATTATTTCCTCCCACATTGTATACCCCAAATAGCTTAAGCATTGATGTATATAAAACATTAAGTGTGGTAGGAACCAAGTGCCCTGGGTTGAAATCTACAAGGTTTCAAAAGTGAACAAAAATGGGGTTTTTTGGACATTGATAAAACATTGCCACATTGCATGAATTTTATTATTCTTATTTTCATAAATGAAAAAATTAAATAATTTAAATGAAAATATAAAATTTGGAAGGAATTTATTTCATTGACATGAAAGAAAAAAAGGGAATTTAATACAAGTCCTAAGTCATGTGAAGGAAAAACTAAGTTTGGGAAGTTTCAGGAATTTTTTGTGTGTTTCAAATGGGTTACCTCAATTATGCTTGGGGTTGGTTTGGATCATCATTTGGATTCATGTAAAAATAAATTGCAAAATTCACAAACCCTTGCATAAATGTAGAGATAAATTATAAATTTCAAAATGCAAAAGTAAATTGTAGAATTCAAATTGTAATTCAGAACATAAATTGTGTGCAATGGTTGTACACCACATCACCCTTTAATGTTAATTCCTTCCTACTATGTTTTTGGAAAACATAAATTGAATGTGAATCATTTTACCATGGATTTATTTCCCAATACAACATTGTATGTGTTAATGCAATCTTCATGTGTGTTTAACATAATTCATTAACTTCTAGGCTTTTTAAATGAAGAACAACTTTTCACCATGGTATTTTGGGTTCATTTATAAAAAAACACTTATTGAACTTTTGGAGGGAAAATAAATCAAGTTTGTGAAATTCATGCAACATTTGTAAAAATTGAATAGTAAATGGAGTTATTTTTATTCACTACATTAATATGCGTCCAAATTCACTATGTTTCATTATATTTTTAATTAACTTGGACAAATTTACTTTGAAAAAAATGGCCAATCCTTAGTGAATGAGGACTAGTTGTTACAAACAAATGAATTCATTAATCAAATTCATTAATAGTTAATTCACTAGCCTAGCCTCCAAGTTCATAACTAGTTTAAGTTAGGTTATCTAACTTAAATTGGGAACTTAAACCAATTAAACCCATCAACTTAATGTGCAAGTGTGAAAGTTTGAACCCTTCACTTCCCTTCACCTCCATCCTTAAAGAACAAATCTTTAACCATTGGACCAATATTTAAATATTTAGTGATATGATTTGTCATCACATATTATTATGCATGTTCTTTTCTTAACCTACTTAAATATCTTTCCTACATATATTACCTTGTTACCCTACTTTACATACCTATGTAACTTAGGATCCTAACAAATTTAGGCTATTTTTAACCTAGTGTAATTTATGATAGTCTAAGTTTATAAATTAATTTTATGCTATTCTTAAACTAATGTACTTTACAGTATCATAACTTAAAATTTTAGGCTAATCCTAATTGTTATGTTATTTTTAGGTTATTTTACCCTAAGCTAATTTTGGCAATTCCATCCTTGGTTATTTTACAGTATTCCACCACAGTCTATTTTCAACTATTGTAAGCTAATTCACCTTAAATTTTTTAGGCTATTTTTGAATATTCTAAGTTATTTCACCTTAAGCTATTATAATATAATCTAGTTTAAATAATTTTAAGTTATTCATCTTTTGCTATTTAAAGCCAAACCACCCTAAGCTCTTCTTGACTATTTTAAGCTATCCCACCTTAGGCTACGATAGGTTAATCCAATTTGTGCTATTCTATGTTTTTATTATTATCTTAAGTTAATCCATTTTACAATATTCTAGGTTATTTTTTATTATCTTAGGTTATTCCACACTATACCATTCAAGGATAGTGTACCCTAGGTTATTTTATGTTATTTCATCTTAGATTGATATTCTAAATTATTTCACCTTGACTATTTTAAATTATTTTCAGCTATTTTAAGTTATTCCACCCACAAGGCTCACTAGCTAGCTCCTCATTTGCAAGTGACCCTACACCCAAACAATCCCTTTGTATTTCATTTGTCCAAAACCCATAACATCCCAACAAAATGACATTAAAGTTTGAGGTTAGCTGAACCACATTGCAATTGATTTTGACATGAGGTCAAAACAAAGGAGGTTTTGAAAGTGACAACAATAGCTTTATTTTGATTATTGGATTTTGCATCAAGTCTTTCATTACCAATTTGGCAACCACACTGTGATATTACCTTTGAGCTTCTTTATTTTGCTTTAGAGAATAGAGAAACCTAACAACATCTGGAACGGTTTCATGCATATCCAGCCCCAATGCATGTTCATATCCTGCAGAAAGCTGGTTAGAGGGCAACACTGGATTGGACCCATTGTCCTCAAGTAGGCTGCTGAATAATTCCTTGATTCACACACACACATCCCTTGATCCTAGGCGTCAAGGTTGCTTACATACACCACCGTGGTGATGGCTGACGCACACAGTCGCTTCGCTGTAAAAGCCTTCCAAGGGCAGAGGGTTGTTGTTGTTGTTGGGCAAATGCTGCTGCTACACAGGCTATGACAAAAACTTCTCAAATGGGCGATAACAATTACTTTGGAAAGTGGGTGCCCAGAATTAATGGAGGTACCAGAACTAGAGTGTCAGGAAAAGATGACGACGGCAGAAAGACACAAGCAAAATTTGTCGCCAAGGCAGCAACTCCTCTTTGATTTCGGGCAGTTTGTGCTCATGGGAATGAATCATCATCCCTCGATTCCAGTGTCAGAAGGTGCATGCGCAATCACCACTTTCTGTTGAATCTGTTGAACGGGTCAGGTCAGATCAATGTTTCTTAACTTTTGTCCTGCCTTCCCCCACGGTCCAGTTTTGTTGGCCTTGTCTACCAAGGCAAGGATATTATGTGTTTAGATTCATTATAGAGTATAGTAGCTTAATGGATTTTGGCCCCTAAATACCTAGTAGGTCTATTTTTGATTATGAGGATTTTTGAAACATGATATTTTGGCTTGTGTTGAAACTTGAGAGTAGTTATAGAGTTATAATAAATATCTGGAAGGATTTTGGTTTCTTTTAGAGGATTTTTCTTTGAAGATTAGTTATATTTTTGCATGGTGAAATATTTGATTTTCCATAATTCTTCTTTTACCTTAAGATACTTTTAATGTAAATGGCAAAGCCACAGTGTGACACACCCCTTGTTTCATTTTTGTGTTGGTTGCAGTGTTGCTGATTTGAAAAACAAATTTACAAAATTAGGGGACCCAAAAATCCCTGACTTTATAATATTTTGGTCAACGGGAAGAAGGCCTTGCTGTCACAGCATTAGGCCTTGGGAACTGAGGGTGGAGCCTGTGGTCCATGGCATAGTGCCCCACCAGCAGGGCCTTCTCCAGCACAAATTCTCCTCTGGGTAGCCAAGAGCCCTAACATTATATTTGACTATAGTTGTTTAATGTCACAATTATACATGCTCCCAGTCTGCCCTTTGCCCCAAATTTTCCACCTTGTGATATTTGGCACCCATAACCTCCCATGTTACAAGTACCAAGGGTCTCATAACATGCCCCAATATTATTTTACATACCCCTAGCATCTGTAACATGCCTGAAACATGTATAACATGCACCCAAAATGAGTCTGGGAATGCCTAGGTGAACCAAGGGCAGACTGAGGGGAAAAATTTTGCAGCAGTACTCTTGCACTGACCACATTAACAACCATGAGGAAAGATAGTCTTAGGAGAAATTGTGGTTGGGTAGGCCCCCAAGATTACACTGTGGTTTTCAGTTATGGCTGTTATGTTCCTGGAAAGGGGACCTTCAACCTGATACCGTTGCCCATTGCCCCAAATCTCTCCTAGTTTCATAATTATAAATCCTCTTGAACTCTTATTTTCAAATGAAAGGAATTTTGTTGCTAAATTGCTGAAGAAGAATCTAAAGCAAGGTTACAAATTTCATTTGGGCAAACCCCTTGGAACTGGAACCTAATCTCAGGTTGGTGAGCCTATGTAACCAAGGGCTTGTCAAGCAGTATGGTAGCTTCTGGGGAGGGGAACACATCTGCAGAGTCACAAATGGAAATGCTCTGACATTTAATTCAGCACCATATTCTTGCTGTGAAATACATGCTTTGTCAAGTAAGTAGATGTAAAATCCTCTTTGAAATTTTGTAGTGTATGCAGAGGGCACATTATAACATGTAATTTTTTCTCCACCCTGAAAGCAGGCATTCTGAAAAAAAGTAAAGCCTTTTCTATCGATTTTTGTGCTGCGTAACACCTGTGGGTGAGAGCATTACCGAAATTGGGCTCGTGCTTGGATCTCATGCCCTTATTTCATTAATGCCCTTGCCCATGGGCTTTACCCTACACTAAACATAGATAGATGTCTCTATTTGGTGGAGATCAATCTCACACCCTTCCCCATGGGCGTTACCCTACTCTTGAACATAGATAGATGCTTCTATTTGGTAGAGACCAATCACTTGGTGAAATTGTAAGGTCCATCTCTCACAAATAGAATCTTTTGAGAGTCTGCATCACTTAAAACGCCAATCAATAAGTCGATGACTTCCATCTGAACTGGGCGGTGCGCACCCAAGTGCATTCCTTTTGGTTCACATGCAAGAGGCTCTGTAGTTAAGCCAGCTAGGCTAGTGTCTTTATGTTATGCATGTGAATGCACTCTATTGGGGATTTGATAGATAGTCGTTAGTCATTGTCCACCACCATTTGCGGATTCTGATGATAGCTGCTGTGTTACAGGCATCATGAAGCTCAAGTGCAAAAAGTTTTTTCTTCAGTTGCCTCCAAAAAATCAAAACAAACATGTATTGCTTTTGTATGTGAAGCTTTTGGCTGGTGTTGGATTCATGATTTGAATGGTGAAGATTGATTCTTGAGTCTTTATCTCAAACAGTCACAGCCATCTGCTTGCAAATTGGCTTATGGAGTTTAGGTCTAAGTTGTGAGCACTAACCTTAAATTGAGCAACAAGTTTTCATTGAATTGAGATCCTAGAGTTTGTTTTCCTTTTAATTTTCTTTAGCTCATAGTAGTGAGTGTCTTACATTACTATTCCATCCTAACAAACCATGGGAGATATTCATAGGCTCCGTCAACTCTAATACAAGCTCATGGGGAACACCTGGAACCAACCCATGGAACAAGTTCCCATTTGTGGTACATTTTTCTCTCCACCCAACTCCCAAAACCCAAAATCTTTGATATTCATTGCTATTACAGTTGCAATTGGAGGGAGCAAATGTCGTTTATGTCCTTTCCAGTCACCCATGGTGGACACTCAACAACACATATTTCAGCTAGAGTACACTTCCATGTCGAGCCAACAACCACCCAACTTCAACATTCATATTGCAACATTTGAGAATGATGATGACAGTCATCAAGGATACTCTTTTCTTGCAAAGTAAGTAGGAAATAAATGGTTTTCTGATAATTTTTTCCCCTACCTCTTCCTCTTCACAAACAACATCAGAATTCCATTCATCACAGTTGGACAGAATATGATTTATCCTACAGCAGTAGCAGTAGGCCTTGGGCCCATGACACATGTCTCAGGTAAACAACGGGGTTTTATCCATTTCAATGCAAAATATGTGTAGTATAGGTACATCACACTGTGGCATATTATTCTGTTGTTGTGGCAATATGGTTTCTCACACAACATTTGCAATGGGGTAAACTGTATGGTCTCATCCATTTCAATGTAAAAATTATGTCTTGTATAAGGTAGTGACATTTTCTGATGTTGTGTCAATAGGGTTTCCCCAAGCAAAGCAATTGATCAATTCCTATGAAAGTTTTACTTACACTAATCCACTCTTTTGAATATGCAGCCTAGCCCGCGGCTTATCCTCCTGGGGGCAACGAATTCTCCTGGAACATGAGAATGTTGAATGTGGTAGTGTGGCATGTCTTGTTGGGTGTAATCCTGGACAGAAGGAAGGACAGGTAAGTCTGAGTCACAACTTTTTATTCCCCTTCACTGCAACCCCTTTCCAGGGGTTTTATTTTCAATTCTGTGATGTAGCCAAATTTGGCTACAGGTTGGAGAGCAAAGTAAAAAAAAAAAGAATCCTGCTTTATTTTGGCGACCTGGTGGACCGATTGCCTAAATATGAAAAAAGAAAAAAAATCCCTCAAAATCTGGCTACTTTGGTGCATTCAAAAAAAAACTCCATATGAGTCACACTGGATTTTCTTTTTGTTTTTTGTAGCCAGGAAGACAAATGGCGCCCCTTTAAAATGCACTCGACAGATCGATCCAAAAAATGAAATATTTCCCAAAAATAAATCTCCTTCTGTTCTATCCCACACTTTTATTACTTGTACTACAACTGTCGGGGCCGTGCAGAAGCGAATCCGTCCCGTCCTACCCCCTCTCTCAATATAACCTGTCTCCCGTCCTGTCTCGACACTCATCGTCTGTGTTGTGCTGCTGCGGCTGCTGTTGTTGCCCGCCACCTTTCTGCCTTTCTCTCAGCTGGAGTGGATCAGTCAGTCTCTTGATCTTTCTTAGGGATTCAGCAGCTTGCTTGCTGAGGATCGATTCTCGTTGTGAAAATTATCGATCGGACTTCCTGCACTAGGTTGATCCGGGGTTTGCAGTTTTTGTGGCAGATATATCAGCGTATTACGCAGTAGCAGCTGCAGCTGGGCAAGCTACAAAGTGTTGTCATCTTTGTAAGTTTTTCTTTGACGTCGTTCTTGCTCGCTTTCACTCGACTTGTTTTTCGTCTTCTTCTTCTCTCTTTCTCTCTTGGGAGGAAGTCTGTTCTCTACGGCTGTTAAT
>Ga0116230_10002390_pt1 | contig 18051 bp, 9 predicted proteins | sample S1TSphfallax_3_FD_88678 | JGI IMG/M metagenome (GOLD analysis project Ga0116230, IMG submission 88678) | Host-associated microbial communities from peat moss isolated from Minnesota, USA - S1T2_Fd - Sphagnum fallax MG | ecosystem: Host-associated > Plants > Peat moss > Unclassified | place: USA...
ATAGATTTCGCTCCCCGCCGCTTTGAACTCGGCGGATTTTTCCGCCATTCCGCGTTCCGCGAACTCGCGCACGTCCTGCGTGATCTTCATCGAACAGAAATGCGGCCCGCACATCGAGCAAAAATGCGCGACCTTCGCGCCGCTCGCGGGAAGCGTCTCGTCATGAAACTTCTCGGCGGTCTCGGGATCGAGCGCCAGATGGAATTGATCTTCCCAGCGGAACTCGAACCGCGCTTTCGAGAGCACGTCGTCCCAATGTCGCGCACCGGGATGACCCTTCGCAACGTCGGCGGCGTGCGCGGCGATCTTGTAGGCGATCACGCCGTCTTTGACGTCTTGCTTATCGGGTAAGCCGAGATGCTCTTTGGGCGTGACGTAGCACAGCATCGCCGTGCCGTACCAGCCGATCATCGCGGCGCCGATGGCGCTCGTGATGTGATCGTAGCCCGGCGCGATATCGGTCGTGAGCGGTCCGAGCGTGTAGAACGGCGCTTCGTGACAGAGTTCCAGCTGCTTGTCCATATTTTCTTTGATGAGGTGCATCGGCACGTGGCCGGGCCCCTCGATCATCGTCTGTACATCGTGCTTCCAGGCGATTTTCGTGAGTTCGCCGAGCGTCTCGAGCTCGCCGAATTGCGCTTCATCGTTGGCGTCGGCGAGGCAGCCCGGCCGCAGCCCATCGCCGAGCGAGAACGTCACGTCGTACGCCTTCATGATCTCGCAGATGTCCTCGAAGTGCGTGTAGAGAAAATTCTCGGCGTGGTGCGAGAGGCACCACTTGGCAAGGATCGAGCCGCCGCGCGAGACGATGCCGGTCGTGCGCTTCGCGGTCAGCGGAATGTAGCGCAGCAACACGCCGGCGTGGATCGTGAAATAATCGACGCCCTGTTCCGCTTGTTCGATCAGCGTGTCGCGGAAGATCTCCCAGGTCAAGTCCTCCGCCTTGCCGCCGACCTTCTCGAGCGCCTGATAGATCGGCACCGTGCCGATCGGCACCGGCGAGTTGCGCAGAATCCACTCGCGCGTTTCGTGGATGTTCTTGCCGGTCGAGAGATCCATCACGGTATCGGCGCCCCAACGCGTCGCCCAGGCCATCTTCTCGACTTCTTCTTCGATCGACGAGCCGATCGCGGAGTTACCGATGTTGGCGTTGATCTTGACGAGGAAGTTGCGCCCGATGATCATCGGTTCGCTCTCGGGGTGGTTCACGTTGGCCGGAATCACCGCGCGGCCGCGTGCCACTTCGTCACGAACTTTTTCGGGCGCGCAGTTCTCGCGGATCGCGATGAACTCCATCTCCGGGGTAATTTCTCCGCGGCGCGCGTAGTGCATCTGCGAAACGTTGGCGCCGCGCCGGGCGATACGCGCCTTGCGGCGGGTGATGAAGCGCAGATCGTCGAGTTCGCTCATCGACTCGCGCGCGATCCGGTAGATCGACGACGGGCGCTCGAGTTCGGCCGTGTCGTCGCGATCGACGATCCAGCTTGCGCGCAGCGGCGCGATCCCGGCGCGCACGTCGATCGCGACATCGGGATCGGTGTAGGGGCCACTGGTGTCGTAGACGGTGTGCGTCTCCCCCGTCGTGAGCGCGATCGCGCGCATCGGCACGCGGATCGAGGGCTGCGAGCCCGTCGCGTACACCTTGCGCGACGCCGGGAACGGCTCGCGGGTGATCGCGTCGTTGGTCGGGGGGATCATCTTCGCCACAGTACCGTCTCCCGGAGGGACGCAGAATGCGCGGCGGGCGACTCCCTTCGCCGGCATTACCCGGATCAGGTTGACGGTCGGCGACTCTGCGGTCCGCCCTCTCAGCCCGGTCTCACCGAGCTCCCGTAGCGTACTCGTGACCGTACGCCCCACTCCCCGCTTTGTCAAGAAGCGTTCTCCGCGCCGGGCGGGAAGGCCCCGGCCCGATGCCGGAATCCGCTCCATCGTGAACCCGCGCGCGCTCGCGCTCCTCGCGCTCGCGCAAATCGCGATCGGCGCGGCGGCGATCTTTGCGCGCTTCGCGCTCGCCGGCGGCGGCGCGATCTCCGCCTCGGCGTTCCGCCTCGCGATCGGTGCCGTGCCGATCGTCGCGGTCGCGCTCGCGCGGCAAGCGTACGTGCGCTCCGACGCGCGCACCGAGCGCCGCTTGCTGCTCGCGGGAGCGGTGCTCGCGGCGCATTTCGCACTCTGGATCTCGTCGCTCCGGTACGCGAGCGTGGCGGTTTCGACCCTGCTCGTCTGCAGCACGCCGATCTGGACCGAAATGTGGGATGTGGCGCGGCTGCGGCGCTTCCGCGCCGACGTCGCGATCAGCGTCGTGCTCGGGATCGCCGGCGTCGGGATCGTGATCGGGGCGCCCGCGCGCGGCGATCAGCCCCTGGGCATCGTCCTCGCCCTCGGCGGCGGGCTCGCCTTCGCCGCCTATCTCGTGCTGGTTCGCGAGGCGGACGCGCGCTACACGACGCTCGCGATCGTCGGTCGCACCTATCCGCTGGCGGCGCTCGTGCTCGCCGGTACGATGCTCGTCACGCACGATCAGATCCCGGCGCCGAACGACCTGCGCGCGTGGGGCGGCATTGTCGCAATGGCGCTGATTTCCCAACTCTTCGGCCACACCGCCCTCAACGCGGCGGTGCGGCAGCTGAGCCCGACCTTCGTCGCGACCGTGACTCTGATCGAACCGGTGATCGCCGGGATCCTCGCCGCGCTGATCTTCGGCGAACGCCTTGCCACCGCGACGCTGGCCGGAGCGGTGGTGATCTTCGCCGCGATCGGCGTTGCGCTGCGCGCCGAACAACGCCTCGGCGCGCGCCCGCTCACCGCTACGGACTCGCCGCCGTAGGCACGATAAACCAGTGCTGCTCGAGAATCACGGTGAGCAAAACGGCCTTTACGAAGATGGCGATCGTGCTGGCCACCGGGATCCAAATGAGATCATCATCCGTGATGTCGATCGTCTCGCCGCTCGCATCGCCGAAGATCAGGAACTCAGCGGCCTCATCGCGGCCCAAGTTCTCGATCAAGCGCTGCCGGAACCTGAGGCACTTGCGGCGATTCCGCAGGTCGCGTTTGAGCACCACGAAGACGCCCCAGATGAAACCGATGATGGCGACATCCGTCGCGATGCTCAGCGGGGTCTGACCCTGGTGGAGACCCTTGAGCAGAAACGAACTGAGGGCGAACGACGCGATCGTCAGGGCCGAGATGACCTGGTAGATCGACGTGCGGATCTCTTGGACACCCTCATAATCCGTTGACCACACGGTCTTGAGAATGTCTGCTTGAATCTCGATCGACGTCTTCATCGCGGCCCTCCCAAGCCCGGATCCTCGGCATGCACTCCTTCTCTCGCGGGCGAAAATTTCTTAGCGGAAGCGGCTGATCGCGTCGCGGGCTTCGATCAGCTGCGCGATGCTCCAGGCCTGGGCGATGCAGCCGCGCGGCTCGTGCGGCGGATCGCCGGTGAAGATTTCGCCGAGCGTTCCGATCCCGTAGCCGGCGAGCGCGTCGAGCAGCGGGCGCAGGTACGAAGCGGCCGCGTCGGGATCGCGGTAGACGCGCAAGTGCGCGCGAACGAACGGGCCGATCAGCCACGGCCAAACCGTTCCCTGATGGTAGGCGGCATCGCGCGTGCGCTGATCGCCCTCGTAGCTGCCGTGATACTGCGGATCGCTCGGTGCGAGCGTCCGCAACCCGTGTGAAGTGAGAAGTTCGCGCGAACACGCATCGACGACCGCCTTCGCGCGTACGCTTGTGAGCGGACTTGCATGCAAACTCACGGCGAAAAGCTGATTGGGACGCAAGGCGGGATCGTTGCCGCCGGGACCGTCGAGCACGTCGAAACAATAGCCGCGTTCGACGTTCCAGTAGCGGTCGAAGCTGACGGCGACGCGATCGGCAAGTGCCCGATACGGCTCGATGCGCAGTTCGAGCCGGCGCGCGAAACTCTCCATCGCGCGCAAACCCGCGTACCAGAGCGCGTTGATCTCGATCGGCTTGCCGATGCGCGGCGTGACGACCCAGTCGCCGACCTTGGCATCCATCCACGTCAGCTGCACGCCGGGGACACCGGCGTGAATGAGGCCGTCCCCGTCACTCCCGATGCCGTAGCGCGTGCCGTCGCGGTAGCCGGTGACGATCGCATCGAGCGCGGGGAAGATCTCGCGCAGCAACGCCTCATCGGAGGTCGCGGTCACGTAGGCGCGCACCGCTTCGATGTACCAGAGCGCTGCATCGACCGTATTGTACTCGGCGGGCGAACCGTCGTCGGGGAAGCGGTTGGGCAGCATCCCGCCGTCGACCGTCGCCGCGAACGTGCGCAGGATCTCCGCGGCCACCGGCGCGCGGCCGGTGATCAGCGTGAGGCCCGGGAGCGCGATCATCGTATCGCGGCCCCAATCGCCGAACCACGGATAGCCCGCGATGACGGTTCGGCCGCCGTCGCCGCGCTGCACGACGAAGGCATCGGCCGCGCGCGCGAGCGGGTCGCGTTTGCGGTCCCGCGCGCGCCGCGCGGCGACGATCGCATGCGCGTCGGAATCGACGCTGCGATCCAGCGTCACGACGAAGCCGCCGCTCGCGGCCGGTTCGAGCGTCGTCTCGATCGTCAGCAGATGCGCGGCATCGGTCGTCGCCGGCAGCCCGCGTTCCGCTTCGCGCGCGAGAAAGAAATTTTCATAGCGCTCGGCGGCCGCCGACAACTTCGCACCGGGCGCGCGCACGTAGACGAGCCGTTGCGACTGCGGCAGGCGGATCTGCGCGCCGCTTGCGCTCACGACCATCCCGAACGACGCCGGGTCGGGGAGCGCGCCGCCGTGATGATCGCGATCCGCGAAGAGCAGTCGCGCGCGGATCGCGAGCGGCCGCCGCGCGCGCGCCGCGCGGAGCGCGATCGCAACGGCATCCGCACCATCGGGCATGGCGAGCGTGACCTCGAGCAGCGCGTCGCCGCAGGCGTACGCCCAGACGGGCAGCCCGTCGACGAGCGAAAACGATTCAAGGAGCCGGTAGCCGTCCGGAACGACCGTGCCCGAGGCCCACGCGTTCGTCGCAAGCGCGTACGTCACCCCATCGTACGTGACGTCGAGTTCGCAGCCCGCCAGAATGACCCGGCGCTGCGCGGGCGGGGCGAGCGCCGCGATCAAGAGGCCGTGATACGCTCGCGTCGCCATCGCCGCAAGCGTCCCCATCGCATAGCCGCCGCGGCCATTCGTCAGCAGCCATTCGCGGCGCGACGCGATTTCGAGCTCACCGCACGTGTCGCGTCCAAACCGGGCGGCTTCCATTTCGGGGAAGTTGTGGCATCGAGCGAAAGGAAACCTCGTCACCCGCTCGGGAGAGGTCCCGGGAATGGACAGCAACCCGGAACGCGACCGCGTCGTCGCGGCCGAACGCCACGATGCGCATTGGCGCCGTTGGGGACCGTACCTGAGCGATCGTCAATGGGGCACCGTGCGCGAGGATTACAGCCCCGACGGCACCGCGTGGGATTATTTTCCATTCGAACAAGCCCACGTGCGCGCGTTCCGCTGGGGCGAGGACGGCATCCTCGGGATCAGCGACAACCACCAGCGCATGTGTTTCGCGCCGGTGATGTGGAACGGCAACGACGCGATTCTCAAAGAACGCTTTTTCGGACTCACCGGCAATCAGGGCAATCACGGCGAGGACGTCAAAGAATACTGGGCCTATCTCGACAACGTCCCCTCGCACGCCTACATGAAGGCGCTCTACAAGTATCCGCAGCGACGCTATCCGTACGACGAACTGCTCGCCGAGACACGCAAGCGCACGCGCAACGATCCCGAATATGAATTGATCGATACCGGGATCTTCGCCGATAACGCCTACTTCGATGTCGTGGTCGAGTACGCGAAGCGCGACATCGACGATCTGCTGGTGCGCATCACGGTCACCAATCGCGGCGCGGAGGCGGCGCCGCTGCACCTGCTGCCGCAGGTCTGGTTTCGCAACGAGTGGTCCTGGCGCGCCGGCGTTCCCAAACCGAGCATCGCCGATGCGCCCGGGCTACCGAACGCGCTGCTTGCGACGCACGCGACGTTGGGCCGGCGCTGGATCGTTCACGACGCCGCCGCAAAAGAAATCCTCTTCACCGACAACGAGACCAACTACGAGGCCGCGTTCGGATCGCCCAATCGGACCCGCTACACCAAAGACGGCTTCGACCGCTATCTGCTACACGGCGAAACCGGCGCGATCAATCCCGACCGCACCGGCACGAAGGTCGCGCTGCACTACGACCTCCACCTCAATCCCGGCGAGAGTACGACGCTGCGGCTGCGCATCACCGACGATCCGAGCGGCGCGCAGATCGACGAGCACTTCGATCGGACGTTCGACGAGCGTATCGCCGAGGCCGATCTCTTCTATGCCTCCGCCAGCCCCGGCAACCTCAGCCCCGACGAACGGCTCGTGCAGCGCCAAGCCTTCGCGGGACTGTTGTGGTCGAAGCAGTTCTACAATTACGTCGTGCGCGATTGGCTGATGGGCGATCCGCTGATGCCCGCGCCCCCCGCCCAGCGCTGGCGCGGTCGCAACGCGAACTGGATCCATCTCTACAACGACGATATTCTCTCGATGCCGGACACCTGGGAGTACCCCTGGTACGCGGCGTGGGACCTCGCCTTTCACGTGATCCCGTTTGCGATCCTCGATCCGGATTTCGCGAAGGGGCAGCTGCTCAACCTGACGCGCGAATGGTACATGCATCCGAACGGGCAAATCCCCGCGTACGAGTGGGCCTTCGACGACGTCAACCCGCCCGTGCAAGCCTGGGCGGCCTTCCGCATCTACAAAATCGAAGCCAAACACTACGGCGCGGGCGACATCGTCTTCCTCGAGCGCATCTTCACGAAGCTGTTGCTCAACTTCACCTGGTGGGTGAACCGCAAGGACGTTGCCGGGAAGAACATCTTCCAGGGCGGGTTCCTTGGGCTCGACAACATCGGCGTCTTCGATCGGAGCTCGAAGCTCCCGACCGGCGGGTATCTCGCGCAAGCCGACGGGACGTCCTGGATGGCCGTCTACTCGCTCAACATGTTCGCGATCGCAGTCGAACTCGCCAAGCACGACGCCGTCTACGAGGACATCGCCTCGAAATTCTTCGAGCACTTCCTCTACATCGCCGATGCGATGAACTCGCTGCGCAGCGACGACGAAGGGCTTTGGGACGACAGCGACGGCTTCTACTACGATCAGCTCTTTCTGCCGACCGGCGAGCGCATTGCGCTCAAGGTGCGTTCGATGGTCGGCTTGATCCCGCTCTTCGCGGTCGAGACGATCTCCAGTGCAACGCTGGAAAAACTCCCGCGCTTGCGCAAGCGCATCGACTGGTTCGTCGCAAACCGGCCCGAGCTCACCGAGAACATCGCGCACCTCGAGCGCATGGGCCTCGACGAGCGGCGCTTGATGGCGATCGTCTCGCCCGAACGCTTGCGGCGCGTGCTCAAGCGCTTCTTCGATGAGAACGAATTCCTTTGCGATTACGGCCTGCGCTCGCTCTCGAAATTCCACGCCGAACATCCCTTCGTCCTCAGCGTCGGCGGCGCGACGTTCCGCGTCGATTACCAGCCCGCGGAATCAACCACCGGCGACTTCGGCGGCAACTCGAACTGGCGCGGCCCGGTCTGGTTCCCGCTCAACTACCTCTTCATCGAATCGCTGCAGCGCTTCCACTTCTATCTCGGCGACAGCTACCGCGTCGAGTTTCCGACCGGCTCCGGCCGGATGCTCACGCTGTGGGACATCTCGATCGAACTCGCGCAACGCCTGATCTCGATCTTCCGACGCAACGCGGAGGGCGAGCGCCCCGTTTTCGGTCCCCAGCCGTATTTCCAAACCGATCCGCACTGGAACGACCTCGTGCCGTTCTACGAATACTTCCACGGCGACACCGGCGCTGGTCTCGGCGCCTCGCATCAAACCGGCTGGACCGCCCTCGTCGCCAAGCTCATCCAGCAAGTCGCCGAATACGCCGGCCCCGAACACCCCGCCCTCGCCTGGGACTTCGACGTCCCCATCTCGTCCTTGATCCGGCGTTGAGGCTACCGGCGTTCTGGTACTCAACCCGTGGGACGTACGCTAACCTGAGAAGGCGTTGGCCGTGCACGACGGCCGGATTGGATCGCGCCGGCGCTATCGGCGATCAGGCCTCAACGGCGGCGCCGCCGCCGCCTTGGCGGGGCTTGGGCATCAGCATCACGAGGGGGACGGCGATGAAGGCGACCACCGCGATTGCGATCGAGATATCCAGGTAGGCGAAGATCGTCGCTTGCGAGTCGACGAGGCCGAAGAGGGCGGAAACGCTTTGCTCCGCGTGCGGGAGCATTTGAACGGCGGGTGCGGCTTGCGTGACCGAGCTCGCGAGGTCGCTCAGGTGCAACGCTTCGCGCCGGTCGAGCAGCGTCGAGAGGGCGGCGATCGAGATCGAGCCGCCGAGCTGGATGCCGAGGTTCGTGTAGGCGCTCGCCTTCGCTCCGACCGCTTGCGGGACGCCGCCGAGGACGGCCGTCGTGAGCGGCACGAACAGCATCGCGGCACCGACACCCGTGAGCATGAGCGGGACCACGAACGTTCCGAAGACGGACAAGAACGACGTCGCGTAGGCCTGGGTCAGGTTCCCGATCCCCATGAAGAGAAAGCCGACCGCGATGAACCAGCGGGCATCGGCCTTGCCGACGACGCGCGCGACGAACGGCGTCGCGAGGCCGATCGGAATCGCTCGCATGAAGATCAGGAGTCCGCTGAGCGTCGCCGTGAAATTGAGCGAGCCTTGCACGAACTGCGGCAGCGTGTACGTCGAGCCGAAGATCGCGCCGCCGACGACCATCGCGAGCACGAAACCGCCGGAAATCGCGCGATAGCGAAAGACCCGCAGGTCGACGAGCGGCTTGCTCGTCGTGAGTTCGCGCCAGCCGAGCAGTCCGAGCCCGATCACGGCGGCGAACCCGAACAGCACGTTGTTCGTATCGTTGAACCAGTCCCAGCGTTCGCCCTCGCTCAAGAGATATTGCAACGAGCCGACGCCCACGACGAGCAAAATCAGGCCGGGGACATCGAGCGCTTCGCGCTGCGCGCGGTCCGGATCGCGCAGAAAAAACGCTAAGATCAGGAACGACGCGATCCCGGGCACGACGTTGATGTCGAACACCCAGTTCCAGTTTGCGTTGTCGACCAGCACGCCGCCCAGCGGCGGGCCCAGCGCCGGGCCGAGAATCGCGCCGAGTGCAAAGATGCCTTGGCTCGCGCCGAGCTGCTCGGGCGGAAACGTATCGCGCAGAATCGTCTGCGACGTCGCGAGGAGACCCGCACCGAAGATTCCCTGTACGACACGGAAGGTGATCAGCTCATCGATCGTGGTCGAGATCCCGCACAGGAATGATGCCGCGGTGAATCCCGCAATGCAGATCAAAAAGTACTTTTTCCGCCCCAGCAGCAACTGCAGCCACGGGATCATCGGAATCACGATTACGACGGCGATGGTGTAGCCGTTGATGACCCAGGTCCCCTCGTCGGAGCTCGCGCCGAGGTTGCCTTGGATATTCGGCAGCGCGACGTTCGTGATCGTGGAGTCGAGCGTTTGCAGGAGCGCCGCGAGCATGACGCCGACGACGATGATCAATCGCCGGGACCCGGTCTCGACCATGGAATTCGCGTGTTCCGGCATGCCGCAGACGATGGTTCCCCGCGCGTGCGACGGCGAAACGGGAGAGCACGGAGCAGCGAATAAGAAGCCCGGGATGCACTACGATCTCGCCGTCGTCGGCACGGGCCAGGGCGGAAAACCGCTTGCAAGCGCGTACGCGGCGGCAGGCAGACGGGTCGTCGTTTTCGAGCGCGGCGCGATCGGCGGCACATGTGTCAACGTCGGCTGCACGCCCTCGAAGGCGTTTCTCGCCTCGGCCCACGCGGCCGGACGCGCGCGCCGCGCCGCCGGCATCCACGTTCACGCCGACGTGCGGGTCGATTTCCCCGCGGTGATGGACCGCGTGCGCGGGATCATCGACGAATGGCGCTCGAGCAGCGAGCAGAAAATGGCGGCGCCGAACATCACGCTCGTGCGGGACGAGGCGGGCTTCGACGGACCCGACACGCTGGTCGCCGGCGGCCAGCGCTACACCGCGGATGCGATCGTGCTCAACACCGGCTGCTCGGCATCGCATCCGCCGATCCCCGGGCTCGCCGGAACGCCGTATCTCACCAACGAAAATTTTTTTCAACTGACGGAACTGCCGCCGCGTACGATCGTGATCGGCGGCGGATACATCGGGCTCGAACTCGGTCAAGGGCTCGCGCGCTGCGGCAGCGCGGTCACGATCGTGCACACGGCGGAGCGGGTGCTCACGAACGAGGAAAGCATGGCGAGCACGGCGCTGGAACGGTCGCTGCGCGACGACGGCGTGAGGTTCGTGATGCCCGCCCGCACGACCGCGGTCGCCTACCGCGACGGACGCTTCACCGTCACGCTCGCCGATGGAACGGAACTCGAAGCCGAAGCGCTGCTCGTCGCCACCGGGCGTACGCCGAACGTTCCGCCCGGCGCGGTCGAGGCGGGGCTGCGGCTCGATGGGCGCGGCTTCATCGCGATCGACGATCACTTCGCAACCAGCCTGCCCGGCGTGTACGCGATCGCCGATTGCGCGGGGCAGCCGCAGTTCACGCACGTCTCGTGGGAAGACTATCGGCGCATCGCGGCGATCCTCGCCGGCGACCGGTCGCGCACGCGCGCGGACCGCGTGCTCGGCTACGCGATCTTCACCGAGCCGCAGGTGGGCCGGGCCGGTCTCACCTACGACGCCGCGATCCTCGCGGGCTATGACGCGCGTTGCGTCTCGCTCCCGCTCGAGGACGTCGCGCGCGCGATCGAATGGAACGAGACGAACGGGTTCTACCGGCTCGTCGTCGATACCAACACCGATGCCATCTTAGGAGCAACGCTCGTTGGGTATGAAGCGGGAGAATTGGTACACGTATTCATCGCCCACATGGAAGCCGGCGGGACGTGGCGTGCCCTGGAGCGCTCGGTCCACATCCATCCAACCTACGCGGAGGGATTGCCCTCGCTCGCGCGTCTGTTGATATGAGCGCACGCGGAACCCCCTACGTCCCGATCCTCGGTGAGACGGACGCGTATCTTTTCGCGGAAGGCACGCACAAGCGGCTCTACGACGTGCTGGGCGCGAACCCGCGGCAGGTGGGCGGCGAGGATGGATTCGCGTTCGCCGTCTGGGCGCCGAACGCGCGCCGCGTCAGCGTGGTCGGCGACTTCAACGCGTGGGACGGCCGCCGCAATCCGATGTACTTGCGGCGCGAATGCGGCGTTTGGGAGACGTTCGTCCCCGGACTCGGCGGCGGCGTCCGCTACAAATACGAGCTCGAAGATCGAGCCGGGAATCTGCTGCCGCTCAAAGCCGATCCGTTCGCGCGCGCAACCGAGATGCGGCCCGCGAACGCGTCGGTCACCCTCGCCGAGCGCGCGTACGCCTGGAACGACGCCGACTGGATGAGCCGGCGCGCGGCGAGCGGCGAACGCAGCGCGGCGATCTCGATCTACGAAGTCCATCTCGGCTCGTGGCAGCGCAACAGCGAAGAGCCGCAGCGCTTCCTGACCTATCGCGAACTGGCCGAGACGCTCGTGCCGCATGTCGCCGCACTCGGTTTCTCGCATCTCGAACTCTTGCCGATCACCGAGCACCCTTTCGATGGATCGTGGGGCTATCAGACGACCGGACTCTTCGCGCCGACGAGCCGGTTCGGATCGCCGGCCGACTTCGCGTATTTCGTCGATGCCGCGCATCGCGCGGGCCTCGGCGTCATCCTCGATTGGGTCCCCGGGCATTTCCCGACCGATGCGCACGGCCTGGCCTGGTTCGACGGCACGCATCTCTACGAGCACGCCGATCCGCGGGTGGGCTTTCACCGCGAATGGGGCACGCTCGTCTACAACCTCGGCCGCACCGAGGTCGCCGAGATCCTGATCAACAGCGCGCTCTTCTGGCTGCACGAATTCCACCTCGACGGCTTGCGCGTCGACGCCGTCTCATCGATCGTCTACCTCGATTACAGCCGCGAGCCCGGCGAGTGGTTGCCCAATATCTACGGCGGCAACGAAAATCTCGAAGCCACCGCGTTCCTGCGCCGCTTCAACGAAGCCGTCTATGGCGACGCGCCCGGCGCGATCACGATCGCCGAAGAATCGACGGCGTTCCCCGGCGTCACGACGCCCGTGTATGCCGGGGGCCTCGGCTTCGGCTACAAATGGAACATGGGCTGGATGCACGACACGCTCGCCTTTTTCGAGCGCGATCCGCTCTATCGCGCGTTCCACCTCGATGAGATCTCGTTTGGCCTCGTCTACGCGTTCAGCGAAAACTTCGTCTTGCCGCTCTCGCACGACGAGGTCGTGCACGGCAAACACTCGCTGATCGGACGGATGCCGGGCGGCCCCTTCGAGCGCTTCGCAAACCTCCGGCTGCTCTACGCGCTCATGTACGCGCATCCGGGGAAGAAGTTGCTCTTCATGGGCGCCGAATTCGCACAAGAAGCCGAGTGGAACGCGGAGGTCTCGCTGGATTGGCAGCTCGCCGCCGAGCCGCAGCGCGCGGCGACCGGGCAGTTGCTGCGCGATCTGAACTGGCAGTACCGGGCGATCCCCGCGCTGCATGAACTCGACGCGGTCGGCGAGGGCTTCGCGTGGATTTCATACGACGACCGGCAGAACAGCGTCGTCGCCTTCGAGCGCTTCGGGATCGATCGCACGCAGCAACTCGTCGCGGTCTGCAATTTCTCGGGCCGGCGCATCGACGAGTATCGCATCGGCGTCTCGCGGGCGGGCGCGTATCGCGAAACACTCAACACGGATGCCGCCCTCTACGGCGGCCGCAACGAAGGGAATCTCGGCGGCGTGCACACGCAACCAATCGACTCGCATGGCCGGCCGCAATCGCTCGTGCTCACGATCCCGGCGCTGGGAGCGCTCTGGCTGCAGCCGGAGGGCGCATGATCCCGGCCGCATCGCAGATCGAAGCGGGGCTGCCGTACCCGCTCGGCGCGACCTGGGACGGCAAAGGCGTCAACTTCGCGATCTTCTCCGCGCACGCCGAACGCGTCGACCTGTGCATCTTCGATGCGCGCGGCCGGCGCGAGATCGGCCGCTACACGCTGCCGGAATACACCGATCAGGTCTGGCACGGCTACCTCGACGATGCGCGGCCCGGGACGCTCTACGGGTATCGCGTTTACGGTCCGTACGAACCGGCGCAGGGCCACCGCTTCAACCACCACAAATTGCTGCTCGACCCGTACGCGAAGGAACTCTTCGGCACGCTGCGCTGGAGCGATGTCCACTACGGCTACCGCATCGGCAACCCGCGCGGCGATCTCTCCTTCGACCGGCGCGATAACGCCTCGGGGATGCCGAAGTGCGTGGTCGTCGATACCGCCTTCACGTGGGGCGACGATCGACGGCCGAACGTGCCGTGGGATCGCACGGTCATGTACGAAGCGCACGTGCGCGGCTTCACGATGCAGCACCCCGACGTTCCGCCGGCGCTGCGCGGCACGTTCGCCGGATTTGCCTCACCGAGCGTCATCCGGTACTTGAGCGACCTCGGAATCACGACCGTCGAGCTATTGCCCGTGCACGCCTACATCGACGACCGGTTTCTCGTCGAGAAACGGTTACGCAATTATTGGGGCTACAACTCGATCGGGTTCTTCGCGCCCGAGCAGCGTTACGTCTCGGGCGGCGTGAACGAGTTCAAGACGATGGTCAAGCACCTGCACGAAGCGGGGATCGAAGTCGTGCTCGACGTCGTGTACAACCATACGGCCGAGGGCAACGAGAACGGTCCGACGTTTTCGTTCCGCGGGATCGACAACGCGTCGTACTACCGGCTCGCCGCCGACCGGCGTTATTACGACGACTCGACCGGTTGCGGCAATTCGATCGACCTGCGCCATCCGCGCGTGTTGCAAATGGTGACCGATTCGCTGCGTTACTGGGTCGAGGAGATGCACGTCGACGGCTTCCGGTTCGATCTCGCGACGACGCTGGGCCGCGAGGACAACGGCTTTACGCCGAACGCCGGCTTCTTCAAGGCCATCGCGCAAGACCCGGTGCTCTCGCGCGTCAAGATGATCGCCGAACCGTGGGACCTCGGGATGGGCGGCTATCAAGTCGGTCAATTTCCGCCCGGCTGGTCGGAGTGGAACGGCAAGTACCGCGACACGCTGCGGCGCTTCTGGCGCGGCGCCGACGGCGTGCTGCCCGAACTCGCCTCGCGCCTCGCCGGTTCGAGTGACCTCTACGAACACGCCGGTCGCCGCCCGCGCTCGAGCATCAACCTCATCACCGTTCACGACGGCTTCACGCTGGCCGATCTCGTGTCGTACAACGGCAAACACAACGAGGCCAACCTTGAAGACAATCGCGACGGAGCCAACGACAACGAGAGCTGGAACTGCGGCGCCGAGGGGCCGACGGACGATCCGGCCGTGATCGTGCTGCGCGAGCGGCAGAAGCGCAATCTGCTCGCCTCGCTGTTCCTCTCGCTCGGCGTGCCGCTCGTGCTCGCGGGCGACGAGTTCGGGAAATCGCAGCGCGGCAACAACAACGCCTACGCGCAAGACAACGAGATTTCGTGGCTCGATTGGAACGGCCGCACCGAGCGCGATCTCGCGTTCACCGAATTCGTCAAGCTGCTGATCCGGTTGCGCTCCAGCCACCCCGCATTCCGGCGCGAGGCGTTCTTCCGCGGCACGACGCTGCCGAACTCGACGTACAAAGACATCACGTGGTTCCACGATGCGGGCCACGAGATGACGGGCGACGATTGGCACTCCGGACTGCGCACGATCGGCCTCTTCCTCGGCGCGCGGCCGATGCTGACCGTGCTCTTCAACGCAGCCGATGTCGACGTCGACTTCCATCTGCCCGATGCCGAGCACATCGAATGGACGCTGGCGCTCGATACGGCGGTCGACGGCGGCGCAGCGCCGCGGAACGCCCAAGCGGGCCGGCTGAGCACCTACCGGATGATGTCGCGGTCGCTCGCCGTCCTCGCGGGCCGACCGGCATGATCGCCGACCGGTACGTCGACGCGCTCGGCACGCTGCGCGTGGTGCCCGAGTCGACACGCGAGCAATTCGCCGCGGTCCTCGCGGCGAGCGCGGCGGCGGAGAACGCGCTGCCGGCGGCGCTCGTCGTCCCGGGCGATGCGGCGCCGGGGATCATCACGACGCTGCCCGCGGCGAGCTGGAACGAGCGCGCGCGTTGGATCGTCACGACCGAGTTCGGCGCCGCACTGCACGGCGAGATCGAGCTGCGTGACGCGCCCGTCGTCGCGAGCTTCGAGCGCGACGGAACGACCTACGACCGGCGGCGCCTCACGCTCGACCCGCTGCCCGAAGGCTACCACCAATTGGTCGTCGATTTCGGTTCGTTCGGACGCGCCCAGAGCACGCTGATCGTGGTCCCGCAGCGTGCCTACGCGCCCGACGAGCGCGCGTGGGGCCTGGCCGTGCAACTCTACACGCTGCGCTCGCAGCGCAACTGGGGCATCGGCGACTTCACCGATCTGCGCACGCTCGTGGCCCTCGCCGGCGATACCGGCGCGCGCTACGTCGGCCTCAATCCGCTGCATGCCTCGCATCGCAGCGATCCCGATGCGGCCAGTCCGTATGCACCCGCGTCGCGCAGCTTTCTCAATTGGCTGGCGATCGACGTCGGCGCGATTCCGGAGGCGCAGACCGGCGATCTCGCCGCGGCGATCGAGGATCCGGTCTTCGGGGCGCTGCTCGCCGACTTGCGCGCGGCACGCTACGTGGATTATCCGGGCGTCGCGGCCGCGAAGGACCGGATGCTGCGGCGCGCGTTCGCCATCTTCGAACGCGAACGCGCGGACGATCCGGCGTTCGCCGCGTTCGTCACCGCCGGCGGTGAGGCGCTGGAACGCTTCGCGATCTTCGAGACGCTGGTGGCGCGGCTCGGCCGCGACCTGAGCGGTTGGCCCGCACCCTATCGCGATGCGACCTCGGAGGCGGTTCGCGCCTTCGCCGATGCCGAGCGACCCGAGGTCCGGTATGCGCTGTGGCTTCAGTGGCATGCCGCGAGCCAACTCCACGCGGCCGCCGAAGCCGGCGCGGCACGCGGCGTGCGACTCTATCGCGATCTCGCGGTGGGCGTCGACGCCAACGGCGCGGACGTCTGGGTCGACGGCTCGGCCTACGTGCGGACCGCGAGCGTCGGCGCCCCGCCCGACATCCTCAACGTGATCGGTCAGGACTGGGGGCTGCCGCCGCTCGACCCCAGCGCCCTCGTTCGCGACGGCTACCGCACCTTCGCCGCCTTGCTGCGCGCGAACATGACCGACGCCGGGGCGCTGCGGATCGATCACGCGATGTCGCTTGCGCGCCTCTTCTGGATCCCGCGCGGGGCCTTGCCGACCGACGGTGCGTACATCGGTTATCCGCTCGCCGATCTCACCGGGATCGTTGCGCTGGAGAGTAGCCGAGCGGAGTGCCTCGTGATCGGTGAGGACCTCGGGACCGTCCCGGAGGGGTTTCGCGAACGAATGGATGCCGCCGACATCTTCTCGTACCGGATTTTGTTCTTCGAGCGCGATCGCGACGGCACGTTCGTTCCGCCGGACCAGTATCCGGAAAAGGCGCTGGCGACGAGCGGAACGCACGATTTGCCGCCGTTCGCACAGTGGTACGCGGGCGCCGACATCGACGTGCGGGCGGGCCTCGGTTTCACGCACGCGGATGCCGTCGCCGGCGAACGCGACACGCGCGACGCGGATCGCCGACGGCTGATTGCAACGCTGATCGATACAGGCGACCTGCACCCGGCGCCGTCGTACACGCTCGATGACGTGGTCCTCGCCGCTCACCGATTCCTCGCCCGCTCGCGCGCGCGGATCGTGATGCTGCAGCTCGATGACGCCGTCGGCGAAATCGATCCGGTGAATATCCCGGGCACTTCGACGCAGTACCCCAACTGGCGCCGCAAACTGACCCTCGACATCGACGGCATCGCGACGGACCGGCGCTTTCTCGCCCTGACCGAAATGCTCGCGAGCCAGCGTCCGCGAAGGATGGCCGCAGAAGTCAGGTCCTCGTATCCAACCGGTACCGAACGGGAACAACCGAGATGATGAAAGCCGTCGTCATGGCGGGCGGAGAAGGGTCGCGGCTGCGGCCACTGACATCGCGCCTGCCGAAGCCGCTCGCGCCGGTTGCGAACAAGCCGGTCATGGAGCACATCATCGAGTTGCTCCGCACGCACGGGATCACCGAGGTCGTCGCGACGCTGCACTATCTCGCCGATGAGATCGAAACGTACTTCGAGGATGGCTCGGCGCTCGGCGTGACGATGCATTACGTCGTCGAAGACACGCCGCTTGGGACCGCGGGCGCCGTGAAGATGGCGGAGCACCTGCTCGGCGACGAGACGTTCCTGATCGTCTCGGGCGACGCGCTCACCGACATGGACCTGAGCGCGCTCGTGCGCCATCACCGCGAGACGAAGGCGTCGGCGACGATCGCACTTCAGCGGGTGACGAACCCGCTCGAATACGGCGTCGTCGTCACCGATCACGACGGCAGGATCACGCGCTTTCTCGAGAAGCCGTCGTGGGGCGAGGTGTTTTCCGATACGATCAACACCGGCGTCTACGTGCTCGAGCCCTCCGTGCTCAAGCGGATGGAACGCAACAAAGTCTACGATTTCTCGAAAGACCTCTTTCCCGAGTTGCTGCGCGACGGCGAGACGATCTCGGGTTGGGTCGCCGGTGCCTACTGGACCGATATCGGCAGCCTCGAGGCCTACCAGCAAGCCAACTACGATGCCGTGATCGGCACCGCGAACGCCCACGTCGACGGCAGCGAGACGGGCAACCGGATCTTCATCGGCGCAAACACCGCGATCGACCCGGCGGCCAAACTCGAGGGACCGCTCGCGATCGGGAAAGGCTGTAAGATCGCCGCCGGCGCGAGCCTGATCGGCCCGGCCGTCATCGGCGACAACGTGATCATCGAAGC
>Ga0116230_10002391_pt1 | contig 18051 bp, 13 predicted proteins | sample S1TSphfallax_3_FD_88678 | JGI IMG/M metagenome (GOLD analysis project Ga0116230, IMG submission 88678) | Host-associated microbial communities from peat moss isolated from Minnesota, USA - S1T2_Fd - Sphagnum fallax MG | ecosystem: Host-associated > Plants > Peat moss > Unclassified | place...
AAGCCGGCCTGATTGACCGGGCGGTCGCCAATTACAATATCGCCGGCGTGATTGACAAGCAGCAGATCCGAAACCCGCACATGCCCGAAATATAGCCCCAGCGGGTTGATCCAGAAATGATCTGTCCATTCCGGATCGCGCACCGTGATATGCCCGGCGGGCCCATAGTCAAACCCGTAATGCGCGAACAGCCGCACGCCGGCCGCCAGTCGCTGCTTGCGAAACAGCCGGACCTCCTCGATCGAGGCGCCAGGCTCCGGGATAATCCATTGCGGCTGGCGGGCGGGCACCGGCGGCGGTGCGTTGCGGGCGGTGGTCAAATTCACGACATTGGCCGACATCGGAAAACTCCTAAGGTCTAAGCGATATTTTGGGTTTGGCTGGCGGCATGCGAAGCAAGCGCCAATTTGCCGGCGCCCGCCAGAATCGTGTCTTCCTGAGGTGAATGTACCCGGCCGCAGAGCGTGTCGCGATAATGCCGCTCCAGCGGGTTGGCGCGGCTGAGCGCGGGGTTTCCCACCAGGGACAAGGCTTTTTCCGTCACCTTGATGGCGTTGTTGGTGATCAGCAGTTTGACCAGATTGCTCTCGACCGGCGTGATTGAAGTGCCGTTCGCATTGCTTGTGCGGTCCAGCAGCGTCTGGTTGACGAACAGCAGCGACTCCAGCTCGCCAATCGCCTCCTGAAAGCGCGGCAGTGTGGCAAGCGGCGCGCCAAGATTGCTCGGCGTACGTTCCGTCACGAACTTGATGAACCAGTCGCGCGCGTTACGCGCGACGGAATCGTAAAGCGTGCCGATCAGCACGGACATCCAGGCCAGCAATTCGCCCGGCCGTTCCGCCTCCCATCCTTTTGGCGTGCGAATATCCACGGCATACGCGGCCGGAATGAATACATCATCAAAAATCGCATCATGGCTGTTGGTGGCGCGCATGCCAAGCTGATCCCAGGTTTCTTCAATACGAATTCCCGGCGCATCCGCGGGGATAAGGAACGTCCCCACCAGCGGTTCCGCGTCATCCGTCCGCCCCCATACGCCGAGCCATTTCAGCGCCGGAATGCCAGTTGAATAAAGTTTATGCCCGCTGATACGCCAGCCCCCCGTCACCCGCCGGGCGATGGTATCCGGCAGGCCGCCGCGCACCGGCGTGCCCAGCGCCGGCTCCACCCGCAGCGCATTGGCAAGCGACCCGTTGACCGCGATATCTTGCAACACATGCTCACGCAGCGCCTGGGGCCAATGATCATTGCGCGCAACCTGAAAGACGAACAGATAGGTCATGATGAGGACAAGGGCGGTGGATGGTTCGCCGCGCGCCACTGCGGCGATGATCCGGCGCGCTTCCGGCAGCGTCAGTGGCGCTCCCGCCAGTTCCCGCGCGGCCACCAGGCCGGTCACCCCATATTGATGCAGCAGTGCGAAATTCTCGTGCGGGAACGCGCCGGACCGGTCATAGGCGCCGGCGGTTTTTGCCAGTGCCTTTGAAATTCCGGCCAAATCAGCCTCGCTCACCTCGCGCGGTACGGCCGCGAGCCCCAGCGAAACGGCTCCATCCACAGCATCCATCAACCATAATTCCTTTTACGCCAAACGAACAAATAATTCCCTATTACATCACTATTCTTTAACTGAAAAGACGATATATCGCAGCGATATATCAAATATCCTCATGGCAGATGAAACAACACTAATTCATTCTGGCGCAGGCATTCTTATCCAAAATACATTTATATAACATATGTTTGTAAAAAATCTTTAGGCTATGAGGAATTCTCATTGCGGCTTTAAAATATTAAATTTTACAGCGTGGCTTTCGCGCTTCATTGCCTACTAACTTAGTAGTCATAATGGCAGGCCGCGACCAAGTGGCCGCCATCAACAGGGTTTCAAGCAAAAAATGAGAAGTTTCATGCAAAAGTTGAATGGTTATGCGTATTCGCCGGTTGCGCCAAAAAACCGCCGGCGCCCAGGTCGCTCACTCCGCCATGCGCTGCTGGTCACGGCGGTGTTCTCCGCCCCCGCGGCCTATGGCCAAACCACCCAAAACGCGCCCCCGGCGAATGCCGTCACCGGTCTGAAGGACGTGGTGATCACCGCCACAAGGCAGAGCACCAAGCTGCAAAAAACGCCGATCGCGGTCACCGTGTTCGGTAACAAGCAGATTAACGAGCAGCATCTGACCACCGCGCGGGATCTCGCCGGCAAGGTGCCCAACGTGCTGATCCAGCGCGCCGGCATCACGCCGCTGACCCAGGTGTTCTTCATTCGCGGCATCGGCGACGCCGACCCGATTTTCGACCCCAACATCGCGCAATATCTGGACGATGTTTATCTGCCGCGCGCAATCAACGGCATGACCGACATGACCGACCTGCAGCGCGTCGAAATCCTGCGCGGCCCGCAAGGCACATTATTCGGCGAAAATGCCGATGCCGGCGCGATCCGCTACATCACCCGCGACCCCACCGACAATACCGAGGGTAATTTCGACATTGGCGGCGGCAGCTTCGGCGCCTTCCAGACCCATGGCTATATTTCCGGGCCGATCGTCCCCGGCAAGCTGGATGGCAGCATTGCCTTCGCGCATGACACGCATCAGGGCTACACCTACGACCCCACCATCGGCAAAGACGTCAACAACCAGAATACCTCCGGCCTGCGCGGCAAATTACTGGCGACATTGACGCCGAATTTATCCGTCGAGCTGGAAGCCGATGGCACACTGGATTATTCCGCCACCGATTATTACTCGCCGGTCAAGCCGATCATTGGCGGCTCCCTGGCGCACCCGGTCTATGGGACGACTGATCTTACCAAAAGCTATGCCTCGCAATATCCGAAAAATGATTCCTGGAGCGGCGGCGTCTCCTCGAAAGTCACCTATATCATCAATCCAAATCTGACTTTCAAATCGATCACCGCCTATCGCGGATTCTCGCAGAATCCGGTGAATTATAATAATGATGGCCAGCCGTTGGTGCTGTATAACAGCAACCCCGCCGCCAGCGCGCCGCCTTATCCGCCGCTGGTCTCGATCTCGGATAATTACATCGTCTACCGGGAACAGGAAGTCACGCAGGAGCTGCAACTGCTCGGCAATTATGACAAGTTCGATTTCGCCACCGGCCTGTATTTCCTTAACGAGAATTTCGCCAGCAACCGCATCGGCTACGTGGTCTCCCCCACCGGCGCCGGCTTGCCGGCCTTCCCGGAGGACCAGATCGGCGATACCAAGACCAATGACTACGCCGCCTACGCACAGGGCGATTACCATTTCACCGACAAGCTGACCGGCACGCTGGGCGGCCGCTACACCATCGAGAATCGCGGCTTCACCTTTCATGGTATTTTCACGAATTTCAACGGCTTCCCGCTTTACCCGTCTCCCACCAACACGCCCGCTCAAAACGCCGCGCTGAAAAACAACTTTGTCTTTGGCGACAATAAAACCTGGTATTCCTTCACGCCGAAATATGGCCTGTCCTACCAGTTCACGCCAGGCCTGTTCGGTTATGCCAGCATCGCGGAAGGGTTCGACGCCGGTGGGTTCAACAACCGCGCCAGCTCGCTCGCGACAGCGTTGCCTTATGACCAGGAAAAGGTGACAACCTACGAGGCTGGCGTGAAAAGCGATTGGTTCGATCATCGCCTGCGCGTCAATGGCACGCTGTTCTATAATAATTATACCAACCTGCAGCAGACCGCGTCCGTCATCAGCCCGGTCACCAACGCACTGGTATCCGTGCGGGCCAATGCCGGCAGCGCGCATACCGATGGCTTCGAGCTTGAGACCAGCGCGGAGCCGATCGATAATTTGTTCCTGACCGGCAATGCAAGCTATCTCTGGACTAGGTTTGATTCCTTTCCCAGCCCCGGCACCAGCGTGAATACCGGCAAGCTGGTCAGCGCCACCGGCAATCAGCTTCCCTTCGCACCGCGCTGGCAGCTCTACGCCGCGGCGAATTATGCGGTGCCGCTGGATATTCCAGGCCAGTTCACGGTCGGATCGGACATCGCCTATCAGACCTCATATTTCTCCGATGTCTTCAACTACCCGCAAGGCGAGGTCCATCCGCAGGCCTTCATCGATGGCTTTGTCAGCTACAAAATCCCGCGCAGCCGCTGGACCGCGATCCTCACGGGCCAAAATCTGACGAACCGGCTAGCCTATCAAAGCATTACCTGGGCCGGCACGCCGAAGCTGTGGGAAGGTCCGGTCAACCCGCCGCGCACAGTCTTTTTCAAACTCCAATACACCTATTGATCATGTCTGAAATCGTCACCAAACAATTGGTCGTCGCCCATCAATTTGGTGGAGATCTCGAAGCCGCCTTGAAAGCGCATTTGCCGTCAGGGATAACCTGGCGGCATTTGCCGCCCGAACGCGCGTGGGATGTTCCGTCGGATGCCAGCGTCCTGCTGGCGATTCCGCAGCGCGGCGGCAATATCGTCACGCCGCCCGTAAAGCCGGCCGGGTGGCCTGGCAATCTGCGCTGGATTCAAGCGCTATCCGCCGGGGTCGATGAATATCCGAAATGGATTTTTGATGTGCCGACGATCACCTGCGGGCGCGGCACCAATAGCGGGCCGATCGCGGAATTCGTGCTTGCCGCCTTACTGGCGGTGGAAAAGAGGCTACCCGATATTTGGATTCACCGCGCGGAAGACTGGAAACTCACGGAGCTTGGCACGCTGCAAGGCAAAACCCTGGGGCTGATCGGCTATGGCAGCATTGGGCAGGCCATCGCCGCGCGCGCGCTGCCTTTCGGGATGAAGATTCTTGCCACCCGCCGCGCCGCGCATCAAACAGCGGCGGACGGCGCGGTTGAATTCGCCGCGCTGGACGCTGTTCTGGCCGCGGCCGACCATCTTGTTATCGCTCTGCCGCTGACCGCCGCAACGGCCGGGCTGATTGGCCGCGCCGCCTTCGCAAGGGTCAAGCCCGGCGTGCATCTCGTCAATATTTCGCGCGGCCGGATCATTGACCATTTTGCCTTGCTGGAGGCGCTGGAGCGCAACCAGGTCGGCCATGTGACGCTGGACGTGACCGAGCCTGAGCCGTTGCCGGCCGGCCACGGCCTGTACACCCATCCGCGCGTTCATCTCTCGCCGCATATTTCCTGGAGCAACGGCCAGCGTGGCAAAGCCGCGATTGCCTTGATCGCCGCCAATCTCCGCCGGTTCATCGCGGACGAGCCACTTGAAGGTCTGGTCGACCCCACATTAGGCTATTAAATTTTTTAGGAGAAAATAAATGTCAGTTGAATTTATCGGCGCCATAGGCACGCGCAACGCCTCGGAAATTCATCCACCCTCAGGGGTGGTGATCGACCATGAATGGGTCAAAAAAATCGCGCTCGCGCATGAGGTCGGCGGATTCGACCGCGTCCTGGTCGCGCAGCATTCCAGCAGCCCGGACTCCCAGGTGGTCACCAGCTACGCCGCCGCCCATACCAGCAAAATCGGCTTTCTGCTGGCGCACCGGCCAGGGTTCGAGGGGCCTGCCTTGGCTGCCCGCAAGCTTGCCACCATCGACCATTTCAGTGCCGGCCGCCTGGCAGTTCATGTCATCACCGGCGGCACGGATTCCGAGATGCAAAAGGATGGCGATTTTCTCTCGAAAGATCAGCGCTACCAGCGGACCGATGAATATCTGAGCGTCGTCCGCCAGGTCTGGACAGCCGAAAAACCGTTTGATCACCAAGGAAAATTCTACCATTACCTGCAGGCATTTTCCGAAGTTAAGCCGGTACAAAAACCCTATATCCCGATCTATTTCGGCGGGTCTTCGGACATAGCGATCGAGGTTGCCGGCAAGCACGCGGATGTCTACGCCTTCTGGGGCGAGCCGTTGGCCGCGGCCAGGGAGACCATTGCCAGCGTGCGCGCATCAGCCGCCAAAAACAATCGGCAGATCGGCTTCAGCCTGTCCTTGCGGCCGATCCTCGCCGCGACGGAGGACGCCGCCTGGGCGCGCGCGAACCAGATTCGGGAGCGCACAATCGCGCTGCGTGAAAAAGCCGGCTTGCCGGTCTCCGGCCACCAGCCGCCGAATGTCGGCTCGCAGCGCCTGCTGCAGGCCGCGGCACAGGGTGAACGGCTCGATAAACGGCTGTGGACCGGGGTCGCGGCCGTGACCGGCGCGGCCGGCAATTCCACCGCCCTGGTCGGCACGCCAGAACAGGTGGCCGAAGCGCTGTTGGATTATTACGACATCGGCATCTCGACATTCCTGATCCGTGGCTTTGATCCGCTGGAGGATGCCATCGATTACGGCGCCAACCTCATCCCGCTGGTGCGCAAGCTGGTCGCGCAACGCAATGTCAATCGCAAGGCCGGCTGAGATGGCGCGTCTTGCTTTTGGCCGCCGTGCCCTGCTGCAAACCGGCCTTGCCGGCCTTGCCGGCCTTGTTGCACCGCGCGCCGCCGCCGCCACGCCGGACTTACACAACGTCACCATCCGCGCCGGCACCTTCAAAGGTCAGGATCAGCTGATCCTGGCCGCCGCCGGGCTGACGAATACACCCTATAAGGTCGAGTACCACGAGTTCAATTCCGGCCAACTGGAAGTGGAGGCAATGAATGCCGGTGCGCTCGATTACGGCGGTTGGAGCGAGATTCCGCTGGCCTTCGGCGCCGCTGCCGGCGCGCGCATTAGGGTGATCGGCGTTCTGAGAAGCGATGTGAACGACCAAGTGGTGCTGATCCAAAAAAACTCATCGATCAAGACCATCGCGGATCTGAAGGGCAAGCGCGTCGGTTATGTCCGCGCCACCACATCGCATTATTACCTGCTGCGCATGTTGTGGGCGGCGGGCCTGCAATTCTCCGACATTCAGGCGATTAACCTAAGCCCAACGGATGGCGCGGCGGCATTTCGCGCCGGCGATCTCGACGCCTGGGCGATCTATGGCTATGCGATCGACTTTGCCCTGGCGAATGATGGTGCGCAGGTGCTGCGGACCGCGAAGGGCATTCTTTCGGGCAACTATTTCGTCGGCGCCGCGCCGGAGGCGATCGCGGATCCCAGCCTACACGCAGCGATTTCGGATTATCTGCAGCGCATCGGCAAGGGTTATCAATGGGTGAACAACCATAAACAGCAATGGGCGGCGGTATTATCGCCGGTCATCAAGGTACCGCTGCCATTTGTTGCTTCGGACCTCAACAACCAAAGCCAGCCGAGCCAGCTGGTGCCGATCGACGACGCCGCAATCGCCTCGGCCCAGGATGTTGCAGACACCTTCGTTAAAGCTGGCCTGATCCAGGAAAAAGTTGACGTCGCCCCGTATTTTGACCGTAGCTTTGCACAGGCTTTGACGCTGATTTAATAGCCTTGTCTCGCAGGTTACGGGATCAAAGGTGCTAATGCCACATCGCTCCCATCGATGGCCTCGACCTACCAGCCTAAAACGGGCGGCCAAGCTCGCTTGCACGGTCCACTTGGACGATGAACGGAAGCTCTCTCATAATTTAGCCCTCAGGGCTCCCGCAGACATTCCTTAGCCAACGAGGCTTGGCTCCAAGCAATAGACGCGAGCTCTGGGAACACTGCGGCACGTTGGGAAGCCTGCGCTGACGACGCTGTACCGCGAACCACACGGCCCTTAATTCCGTGAAATATCGCCGCGATTCGAAAGAAGTTGAAGGCAATGTAAAATCGATAGTCGGGAATATTCTCGCGCCCCGTCCGCCTGCAATAGGCGGCGATGTATTCCGCTTCATCTGGAATACCCAGAGCCCTGAGATCCATCCCCGCCAATCCTGCAACAATATGTGATGGCATGTGGTACATCATTGCGTTATAGGCGAAGTCTGAGAGAGGATGGCCCAATGTCGAAAGTTCCCAATCGAGCACCGCAATAACACGTGCTTCCGTCGGATGGAAAATCATGTTGTCGATCCGAAAATCGCCGTGCACGATCGATGTTTCATCCCCAGCAGGTATATTTAAAGGCAGCCAATTAATCAGGCGGTCCATGTTCAGATCAGTTCCGGCCTGAATATCTTCCCGATACTGCATCGACCAGCGGGAAATCTGGCGTTGGAAATAATTCCCGGTACGACCATAATCAGCAAGCCCAATCGTTTGATAACTTATGCTGTGAAGTTGCGCTATCGTCGCATTCATCGCATCAAAATATGCACAGCGTTCGACAGAGGAGATCTCGGGCAAGGTTGCATCCCAAAATATACGGCCCTCCACCATCGACATTACGTAAAACCACGTGCCTATAACACTTTCATCTGTACAAAGGCCGTAAATACGGGCAACCGGGAAGCTCGTTCCACCAAGTGCTGTTAGAACCTGAGCCTCACGCTCTATCGCATGCGCGCCCTTCACCAACTGGCCCGGGGGCTTTCTGCGAAGCACGTAAGCGCGATTTGGGGTAACTAATTTATATGTGGGATTAGATTGACCACCCTTAAACTGTTCAACCAAAAGCGGTCCGGAAAAATCTGCGATATTTGCCTCCATCCATCGTGAAAGGCCTTCTTCATCAAACCGAAGCTTCTCGCGTACCGGCGTTGTGCCGAGATTCGTCTCCGCCATGTCACTCATGCGGCGAATGTCTCAAAGTCAAGCTTCATCTTGTTCACATGGGGGCATTCGAGGGTCACGACTGGCTCGATAGATCGCCGAATAGAACTTAAAATGTCCAGAATTTGCTCTTCCTGCATATAATCGAACCTTATAACGTGTTGAGCAAGTGACCGCCATCAACGGTGAGGACCGCGCCCGTCATATAAGCGGCCGCATCAGACGCAAGCAGCAGTAACGGCCCGTCGAGATTCTCGAGCTGACCCAGGCGGCGCTGGGGAATGCGTCGTAGCATGGCCGTGCCCGCGTCGCTCTGCCAGAATGACGCGTTGATCTCCGTGTCAAAATATCCCGGCGCGATCGCGTTAACACGTATACCGAACCGGGCCAATTCCAGCGCTAGCGTCTTAGTGAGCTGGATTGTTCCGGCCTTGGAAACCGCATAGGCAAGTACGCCTCCCGCCTGACGCAGACCAAGAATAGAGGCAATATTAATGATGGACCCACCACGCTTATGAGCACGCATCGCGTTTGCGGTAGCTTGCGTCATCAAGAACATGCCTTTGAGATTGGTATCCATGACATCGTCCCAATCCGACTCCGAATGATCTAAGGCCGAACTTTCACGTGTGATTCCCGCATTATTGACCAGTATGTCCAAGGTCTCGATCTTACCTGCCAGCGCCGCAATACTTGCCGGGTCCGTGATATCCAACTTGACGGTAACGCAGTGTCCTCCGGTTGATCGAATTTCGGCGGCGACGGAATCCAGAACAGCCTCTCGCCGCGCAGCAATCACTACATCTGCCCCCGCCGAAGCTAGAACTTTGGCAAAATGCGCGCCAAGTCCGCTTGAAGCACCTGTCACCAAAGCTGTTTTGCCTGATAAACTCCACATTAACGCGGTCATTCCCACAGTTCGGTTCGTGCCGCCTTGTATAAGGGAGCTTCTCTTGCTTTAAACAGTCTCTGCGGCAGAAGAAAATAGGCAAGTGCCGGCAAGAAAATCATCGCACCGAACATATTCCACAAAAACATGAACGATAAAAGTAGCCCCATATCAGCCTGAAATTTGATCGGCGCGAAAATCCATGTTGCAACGCCCGTCGCCAGCGTAATACCCGTCAGGATTACGACGCGCCCGGTGAAAAGCAATGTCTGATTATAGGCATCTGATAACGAAAACCCTTGTCGCAAATGCTTCAACATAATGCTGAGCACATACAAAGCGTAGTCAACGCCGATGCCAACCCCTAATGCAACCACCGGCAACGTCGCCACTTTTATCCCGATGCCAAGCCAGACCATCAGGGCCTGCGCTAGAATTGAAGTGACCGTAAGCGGCAGGACCGCACAAATTACGGCCCGCCACGAGCGGAAGGTAATCATACAAAAAATAATGACAACCGCATAGACGAGGAATAGCATGTCCCTGTTAGCTTTTTTGATTACGATGTTCGTCGCGGCAGCTATGCCTGCATTGCCACCAGCCAGCGACATTTTGAAGTTCTGGCTCTGATTCGCTGGATCATCTATAAATCGCTGCGCGGCATTGACGACCATGTCGAGTGATTTGGCTTTGTGGTCGGTCAATGAAACGTAAATCGGGGCAAAGGTACAGCGAAAGTTATCGAGACCGTCAGGTACACGCTGTGCAAGCTGACCAAGTACACCGGCTGTAGGTTCCAGGCCATACCATTTGGGAGCATCCTCGGTCAGCAGCATAAAGGAGCCGCTGGCAAACGAGGCCATTGACGAGGTCGATTGCACGACTGGCAGTTGTGCCAATTGCCATTGCAGCTTGTCGATCGCAGACAGGGTATCGAAGTCGACACAACCATTTAACGGCGTGTCGGTCAGCACGATGAACGTGTCGCTGCCGGTCGTGAAATTGCTAACGATGAAGGCATTGTCCCGGTTGTACTGCGAATCCTGACGAAGTTCCGGGGCTCCCGCCTTCAAATCACCGATTTGTACGCCGCGCCCAATGCCCCACCCGATGACGGCAATGACCACCATGCAAATGAGGGCGATAAAGGCATATTTGCGCCGCGTGAATAGGTCCAGGAAATCCCATAAGAGGTGGCGCTTGCGATCCTGGCCTGCAGCAGGCGTACTTTCAAGAGATCGCAATGCGGCTTTGCGGCTTACGCTCGTGAAGCTGAGCATGATCGGCAACATCATCAGATTGGTGACGATGAGAAGGCTGACGCCAATGCTGGCGATCAGCGCTAACTGCTGGATGGCGACAATACGGATGGTCATCAGCACGGAGAAACTGGTCATGTCGCAGATAAGAGCGGCGAAGCCGGCAAGAAACAGGCGGCGAAAGGTGTAGCGGGCAGCGACGAGCGGGTGAGCACCACGGCCTATATCTTGCATAACACCGTTCATTTTCTGCGCGCCGTGGCTCATGCCGATAGCAAAAATCAGAAATGGCACCAGCACGGAATAGGGCGTCAGCCCGAAGCCCAGCAGAGACAGCAGACCCATTTGCCACGTCACCGCCGTCAGAGACGCAAAGACCACCAGCAGCGTACTTCGCACGCAGCGCGTGTACCAGAAGAGGAAGGCCGTCGCGATGACGATCGACAGGCCAAAGAAGGCCAGTATTTTGTCGATGCCGTTGATCATATCGCCAACGATCATCGCGAAGCCGATGATGTGCAGGGTAACGCCCTGTGCCGCGTATTGCGCCCTGATGCTATTGAGTCGTCTGGAAAGATCACCGTAGTCGAGTGGCTTGCCCGTGAGGTTATTGGTTTCGAGCAGCGGAACGTAGATCATACTGGAGCGGAAATCGTTGCTCACCAAGCTGCCGACACGGCCGGTCTTGAGAATATTCCGCCTGACGAGGTCCATCTGTGCAGGCGATCCGTCATAGGAGCCGCCGATAACCGGGCCACCGTTAAGACCATCGGGCGTCACCGCGATCCAGCGCGTATTGGACGTCCAGAGCGAGGTCATAAAGGGTCGGTCCACACCGGGCAGGAGATAGACCGCATCGTTGATGTGGGCGAGCACCTGCAGATAATGTTGGTCAAGAATCGTGCCGCGATCTGCGGTCACCGCTATTTCGATGGCGTTGCCCTGTGCCTGCAGATCATCGTAGTGCTTCAGATAATTGACGATAAAGGGCTGGTGGGTCGGAATCGTGGCGTTGAAATCTGCGTTAATATGAACCTTAAAAGCATTGATCCCAAGAAAGATTGAAACTGCCAAACACAGGACAAGAAAAACGATCCTGTTATTAAACAGACCGCGCTCGAAAAAAGACCCGCTTTCTCGATCGAAATCTTCGATATTCCGATGGGCGGTCATCTCTTCGTTTATGTAATCCAAACCATCCCATCCTTTATCGCAACGCGTAGCGGATCACGTTGTCAATCAAAAGCCGCCTTGGGCACAACGCGTACACCACCGGATCCGACAAATATCACATCCCCGTTGTCGGCCTGAGTCAGGCCGAACAGAGCCATGTCCTCGGTCAACGGCAATTGATGAAAAGAGACCCCATCATCCGTGCTGCCAAAGACACCGCCATCCTCGCTGATCACAACCACTTCGCCTGATGCCAGCAGCACACCTGCCGTGATGTCTGAACCGGCTGCGATATTCGACTGCGTCCAGGTTTGGCCCGCATCCGTGCTGCGAAAAACATTCCCAGCTACGCCGAACGTGAGCAGTGTATTGTTTTTGGTGCCCAAAATGCCAAGCAGCGTTCCGTCGGTGGGCGAGGTCACCATGTCAAAATCGAGAGCGCCACCTTGATCAAGGTTGTTCGCACGGAGCAGCGTCCCAGCCTCGCCGGCCAAAAAGACAGAACCACCCAGCTTCGTGACATCGTAGATGTTATGGCTGATTGGGTCGCCGACATGCAGGCTCCAGTCCTGCCAGGTTTTGCCAGCATCATGCGTCAGAATGGTCATGCGGTACGCACCGAAAATAAGAGCAGATTGCGGGTTGAACGGCAGGATGGCTAGGAACGGCTTATCCAGGCCCGCCTGCGTGAAGATATCTGCCCGGCGCACCGCGCGTACAGACTGGGCACTTTGCGGATCGGCGGCGGCGGCGGCCGCGGCTGCTGCTTGCATCAGCGGCAGCACCTGGGCCTCGGTGATCTGGCGTCGCCACGTTGCGCCTCCATCACTGGTATGAAGGACAACGCCCTGGCCACCTGCGGCCCAGCCATCGCGCGGTGTGGTGAAGGCGGCGCAACTGATCGTCTCGCTCGTAGGGACGGCGGCTTGCCGCCAGCTGCGCCCATTGTCATCGGATATGATGATGACCCCATGGGCCCCGACAGCTACAAGCCTACTCCCGGCTTTTGTCACGCTTATTAGGATGACTTTTGCGGGCTCGCGAACCGTGGTGGCACTGTCATCCAGGGTGGACGCCCAAGCCGTAGCTGAGCAGACCACCCATGCCAACAGCCCCCCAAGCACCGCCTTTAAGGTGGACGACATAGCGGGCTTGCAGGCGTTCATGGTTATCCTCGGGGCGGCAATTGGGAAGATGGACCATGAGTCGCTTAGGGAATTAAAGGCAAAACAAGCACGCTGGACAGTGCGAGGGAAAATGGCAATCCGGCCACGATACCGTAAGACCCCGTCAGGATCGCAATATCTCCAAAGCCTCATCGTCTATCAGTATGCCGAAGCCGCGGCCATCGACTGTGGCAGAAAAACGGAATCGGGTACCGGATCAAACTTCCAGGCCACATTGTATGGCGCGTTCCCGTAGGACCCAAAGAGGGATACGTAATCACCGGTCTGCAAATTGTAGGCTATTGTATTCTGGAAGATCGTTCCCGGAAGGTTAGGAAAAACAGCGTTAAAGTCATAAGCACAGTGGAAGATGTTGTTGTTTCCATCCCAGGCATCGACGATACCAAGGATCCAGGTGTCTTCATCGATATACAGTCTCCGGCGGGCAAGGACGTTTCTTTCACCCTGATGAAGGGTGGCTTCCACAACCCAAACCCGATGCAATTCCCAACGCGTGATCGTGGGATCAAAAAACTTATCCTTGTGGGCGGCGACGGAATCGACATGAAATGTTTTGTTGTTGTTATAGGGAATCAACATCTCCTTCTTCTCGATAAACTTCCAATCATATCGATCCATTGGCCCGTCGAACCCAAAATATTCGTCATAGTTGATGATACCATCGGCGTAACTGGACGGCGTGTCATACTCCACTTCCGGTGCTTTACGAACCCGCCCTTGTCCGGCCAGAAGCTGCCAGGTGTCTTGCGGATATCGTAAAATATTACTCGAGTCCTTGGAGATGATCTGTCCACCTGCAAGCGTTGAAGGTGCGAATTGCCCAGGTCCTCCGGTCACATAGAAATAACCGTCAAACGTGGCGGGTGACCCGTTCGGTGCGTAATAGTCATAGCGGAAATCGTTACGTGCCGCTTGTACGAGCGTGACCTGACCGTTTGGGACCGTATAAGTGGCAACGGTCGAGCTTCGATAGCTGCCACCCCATCGAGCCTGATGATTCCAAACGATCTGCGCGCCAGCGACCAATGGATCAGTATCAGGTATCGGGAACGGAACGCCACCGAAGGCGCCGTTGAACCCAAACCGGATACCGCTGGCCTCAGCCGTTGTTCGCGTAACGTTTTGAGCGGCGTTGTCATAGACCCATTGCGGCGCCGCCGCGGTCCGACGGGTGGGATAAACCTGCACGGAATATCCCTGCCTCTGAATCAGGGCCTGTATACCTTCCGACAGAAACTCCGAATATTGGGCCATGTTCGACGCATTGACTTCATAAAGCATCGCATCGGCTGCGAAGAAGTCTGGTGGCAGAGAGCTTTCCGGGTCCCAGTTAATGCCGGCGGGAATTTCCGTCATACCACCCGTCCAGGCAGGTATGGTGCCAGCCGCGTTGCCGGCACGTGTGGCGCCAGTCGGCGTCAGCGTTGTTTTCAACAGTGATGCATCGGCCGCTTGCGCAACGGCGCGGTTCCGCGGTCCCATCAGAGCCAGCAGGCTTGTGCCCGCCAGCAAACCAAAATTCCGTCTTTTCATTTTATCGATCTTTCCGTTAATCAGAATGCGTGCTGGAGGTTGAACAGGACATAATTGCGATCCGCGACCGCCGACTCACCCGCCAGGAATGGATTCGGCCGCCCAATATAGTCATTGAAGGTGATATTTGCGATCCAACTGACTTTATAAGTTGCCGTCACTCCAAGATTGACCGATCCAGTGCCATGATTTTCCGTTGCGTCAATTGCCGAGCGGCCATATAGGTTATAAGCCAGACCGATTGGAAATCCCAGTTGCAGGTTTGGTAGCACATCATAATAGGTTGGCGTCACAACGAACTGCATGTTTGCCGCCGTTGACGTGCGGCCCTGAGAAACCGAATTCAGCCCCTGGAAACCTGGAACGCCGAATGGAATACCTGCATTTCTCGTTACCTTCAGAACGTGATTGAAGCCGATTTCCCCGTCCATCGTCACGCCACCCGGGTCGAGTGGAATTCCCGGAGAAACGTAGATTGAAGAGACCTGTCCGGCCCACGTATCACCCACCGGATACCCCGGATTTGAGTTGGCATTTTGCTCAGGGTTAAAGCCGTTCGACGCGAACTCATCTACCAGCGGCATATGCTGACGAAATGAAATCTCGCCGGCGACATTAGCGGCGCCAACCGTGGTGGAGAGACTTGTTCCCTCAATCCATATGTCACGCGCATAGACTTCGTTATATGTATTTGTAAACGCGTTCACAGCGAGCGTTGGCGCCTTGGCGTCGTAACGAAGGCCGTAAAAACCAACGTCGTAATCGCCCAAAGTCAACTGGGTTGAAGCGCCGAACTGGCCATTCTGATGTTCAGGGTCGAGATCTTTTGTCCGTAGTGTCGGCGGACCTCCCAACAGAAAGCTCGCGGCGCCTTTTCCAACCATATCAGCCGAGCTGAAGTAAGAACCGGTAGCTTCCACTAGATCAGGCTCCCATTCAAACTGATAATAAACTTGAAAAGACACCGTCTGGTTTGGCTGATAGCCTACGACAACTTGCCCGACCGGCATGATGATCTGTTGTGTTTGCGCATTTGGATTATTATCGGCAGTAATGACATTGAAGGGCGCCATGCCAGCGGCAATGCCGTTATTGGACAGGAACAGACTCTGACCCCAAATGAGTGTCTGACGCCCGAATTTGACCGACACGGATTGATTGTCGCCGGCGCCAAAGTGGAATGTGTCATAGGCGAATGCGTCCAGGACCTGCGCATTCAAACCTTCGACATTTCTTGTGGCACTAGTGAAGTCATTGGGTTTTGAGATGACGCCGGCGTCCAGGGAATTATTCGTGAAAAAGTCCTGACTTTGGTTCGTGCCGAGATAGCTGGTGTTCAGATAAGCATCGGCACTGAAATGCGCTCCAAAATTGCCATCTTTGATGTCGAGAATGGGCGTAATTTCGAATTCATCGGAAACTAGGCCATGCTTGAAATTATTATCGCCATCGTTGACGTTTGCAGCATTCGGATTTTGCGTGAGTAAGTATGAAGGGCTATTGGTACGGACAATGCCTGTGTAGGAAAGAGTCGTATCCAAATTGATCTCAAGATTATTTCCAACAGCAAGGCCGTCATACAGATTTAGAGCCTGCGCCGGCTGCGGTAAAACAACGACCAGCCCGGCGGCCACAGCCGCCATGACCGTCAGCGCCGCGGGCCCGCTTGAAGAGAGAGCCGCACAGGCTGTCGAGTTTAGTAGATCAGCTTTTTTCGGTTTAAGTCGCTTGAACATTTTTTATTCCTTCCCAGACTTGCGGCGTAATAACGTTACGGTAGCCGTTGTTTATATTATCCATCCCGTATCCTCGGGGATTTATGTGTTATGAGGTAAACCCACGCAAAACCCAATAACTGGACTTTTACAGCCCGTACCGTTAGTCGACCTGTGAATCTCGCATTGAACCATTCCTGATATTATTCTGCGTTTCCAAAGCTCGCTCTTTGTTTAAGCGTGACGTATGATACTCACTCGAATACGGCGCGGGAATGTCGGTTCTCAAGTTAACGCAGACGCGATGCGAACGAGACAAGGCGGGTGTCTTGCAGTTCTTTGAGACTCCATTCACGGATGGCAAGCCAGACCTGTGAATGCGCCACATTGGCCATCCTGAAGCCAGCTCGGGACAGCGGAAGGCCATGGATCAGCGGCCAGCGAGGAGACGGCCATTGTAGCCGTATATGTCAAATTACAAAGGTTGCAAAACGCGATGAATGCCAGGATCCGCAATGTATTGCGGCGCCATTGGGCGCCCCCCACCCATGAAATTCCACGTTCGATGAACGTGTCACCGTCTTCATTAGCGGAGCGAATAAGAAACGCGCAAACCACAAATGGCGCTGGAAACAACAAAAACTCGTAAACTGGAAACTGATAAATTGAACTAGGCCAAAATGACAATGACCTAATGGCACCAGGCCAAGCATCGAGACCCATGTAGCGGGTCGCAGCAACGTCGAGAAGCTCCATCGAAAACCATACTCCGGCAAATCCGGCCAAGGTCAGGCCAACGTTCTTTAAGCCCGGCCACAGCTTTTCCGCGCATTTCATAGCCCAAAGCGCGATGAGGCAGGTTGTGGAAAACGAATAAAAATAGCTGGGACCAATAATAAAAAGTGGTTCAGCGATTCTGGCTCCACCGGCGCTTTGCCAGAATGGAATATGAGCCGCCCATGAGCCGTAATTCACTGCTGAGGCGTTATAGGTGAACATCGGCCGAAACACATTTAGGAATGGGTCCAGCCAATAGGCGGTGAGCCAGCCCACCATCAAGGCTCTGGTTGTGTCAACCTTGCCTGTTCTACGCAAGCCGCGAACAAACCAGATAGAGACAGGAACCAATAGCAGCATCGCCGTGATTTCGTATCCGATGGTGACCAATCGCACGATCATCGGTATCGGGTCCGGGCCAACTGGCGTCGTCTGAAAATCCGGTGATAAAATCCATGCTGCATAAACGTAAATTTGCACAGCCAAAAAAACGGCGCCCAACCCGGCCCACACCAGATAGGCTCGACTTGTGGCTTCCCGCTGTACCGACAGCGGCTCAGATGCCAGGGATTTCAACGACATGCTGTACCTCGCCTATTAGAAAACGATCGGTGAACCGAACCACTTCTTATTTATCCTAATTCAGCCGAGAGTGCCGCTGCGAGGGAAGTGTCGCGCTGGGACAAAGCGCATACGCGATAAACGGACGTCGCTGCCGGGGCGGCTGCCACGATAGATCAGTTGCATACTGTTCGGATTTAAAGAAATTGACTCATGATCGCAGGTATGATCGTTGAACAGCGAAGGTTGGCGCCATAACCTATGCAGCAGTACAAGCGATTGGCATAGTTCGGCTATGCATATTTGGACGTTTCCTCCCTAAACTTGGCGATGCTTCGGCATCGCCTTTTTTTGTGTCGGCTTTGCATGAGGTCCACGAATGCTGATCAAATAAGAAATTCAAAACTCGTTCAT
>Ga0116230_10002395_pt1 | contig 18034 bp, 16 predicted proteins | sample S1TSphfallax_3_FD_88678 | JGI IMG/M metagenome (GOLD analysis project Ga0116230, IMG submission 88678) | Host-associated microbial communities from peat moss isolated from Minnesota, USA - S1T2_Fd - Sphagnum fallax MG | ecosystem: Host-associated > Plants > Peat moss > Unclassified | place...
ACACCCGAAAATCTCTCGCTGTTGACGAACGCAGACACCGCATTGGCATACAGTTCGCTGCGGGACCAGCCGCGCGTTTTGGCGAGGCGCTCCGCCTGCTCGAAGATTTCGTCTGGGATCGAGATCGCCGTTTTCATTCTTCTTAGTATAACTCTGGTTATACCACGGCGCAACGAGCCCGGAATCGGGAATGAGCGTATGCTGATCTCGAATAAAAATCCTAGATTGCTTGGGCGGGGCTTGGCCAGCGATGGCAGAAGAGTGGAGCGGGCGATGGGAATCGAACCCACGGCTCAAGCTTGGGAAGCTTGGGTATTACCATTATACGACGCCCGCGTGGCCAAAGAGTTTAATTGGGTTGGCCCCAGCGGGCAAGTTGACGCCCCGCAATGCACTGACGCTTTTAAAACAACGCCTGCCGGCGGCCGAGGTTAACATGCGAGTGCGGCTGACGTGCCCCGGGTGAGGTGGCACGCGCTAGCTCGAAAAGGATTTGCAGGACCATGGCTGCATTGAAAATCGATTGGCATAAATGGTCCGAACTCAGCTGGCGTATACTGGTTTTCGCGGTGGCGATCGTCATCCTGGTGATCGTGACGACCCGTTGGAATGCGTGGCAAGGCAGTCCGGGTTGGCAGTCGACGGACGATGCCTACCTGCAGGCCGACATCACGCCAATCGCCGCCAAGGTTTCCGGATATGTCCACGACTTCCCGGTGCAGGACTTTGCGCAGGTGCATGCGGGCCAGGTGGTGGCGCAGATCGTGGAGGACGACTATCGTGCTGCGGTTGAACTGGCTGAGGCGAACCTTGCATCCGCGCGTGCACAGGTAGAGACCTTGCAAGCGCAGCGGGCGCTGCAGCTCGCCACCGTCCGCGCCGCCACCGCCGCCGTGGCCGCGGTGAGCGCAACGCTCGAACAAAACGCACGGGATCTGGCGCGCCAGAAGAAGCTGCTGGCAACCGGCTCGTCCTCCACCGAAGCGGCCGAGAAACTCGACACTTTAAGGGCGCAGTTGGTAGCACAGGTAGCACAGGCTCGCGCTCAAGCCGATGCGGCCGCCCGGCAACTGGCCGTTATTGCGGCACAGCAGACCCAGCTAGAAGCTGCGACTGCGGGTCAGCGGGCCAACCTCGCCACGGCGATGCTCAACCTCAAGTACACCACAATCGTCGCTCCGCAGGACGGTGTGATCGGTCAGCGGCAGGTAAAGCCGGGACAATATGTGGGCATCGGCTCCCAGATCACCTCGCTGGTGCCGCTGCCGCACGTCTGGGTGATCGCGAACTACAAGGAGACGCAACTCACCCACATGGCCGTGGGTCAACGGGCGGAGATCGCCGTCGACACCTTTCCAGAGCATAGGCTACACGGCCATTTGGTCGCGTTTGCGCCTGCGTCCGGGTCTCAGTTCGCGCTGCTCCCACCGGACAACGCCACCGGGAATTTTACCAAGGTCGTGCAACGGGTGGCGGTGAAGATCGCCATCGATGACGCCGATGGTCTTGCCGACCGCTTGATTCCCGGCATGTCGGTCGAAGCTCGGATCGACGCCCGCGACGGCAGGCATTGATGAACGACACGCCCGCCACTGCTGTCGCCTCGCCTACCACACCGATGGCGCCGCCGGATGCCGTGCCCTGGCTGGGCTTGCTGGCCGTCCTCATGGGGACGTTCATTTCGACGCTGAACGGACGCCTGTCCACCTTTGGTCTCGCGGACATCCGCGGCGCCATGCATGCCGGGTTCGATGAAGGAGCCTGGATCACCACCGCACAAACCGTGGCGCAAATGCTCATCGCTCCTGCGGCAGTGTGGCTTGGCGCAGTCTATGGCCCGCGGCGGGTACTACTCGCGGCTGCACTCGCTTTCGCCGGAATTTCCTTCGTGGAACCATTCTCGACCGGGGTGCCGATGCTGCTCGTGCTGCAATTCGCTGCCGGACTGACCACCGGAACCTTCGTGCCGCTGACGTTGAGTTTCATCTTATTGAACACGACCCCACGATACTGGGCCTTCGGCGTGGCCATCTACGCGCTCAATCTGGAGCTGTCGCTCAACATTTCGGCATCGATCGAAGGCTGGTACGTCGACAACCTGTCATGGCGCTGGATCTTCTGGCAGAACGTGCCCCTGGCCCTCATCATGGGATGGTGTCTGTTGCTCGGCATGCAACCCCGGCCAAGAAACCCGAATCTGCCTCCTGCAGACCGCTTCGGTCTGCTCACCGGCGGGCTCGGCTTGGCGTTCATCTACGCGGGTCTCGACCATGGGAATCGCCTCGATTGGCTGAATTCCGGGCTGGTCTGCGGCCTCATCGGCGCGGGCTTGGTATTACTCGGCGGATTTTTTGTCCACGAAATGCGTACCCCCCATCCCGTCATCAATTTGCGCGTGGCGTTCGCACGGCCGATGCCGAGCTTGTTGCTGTTGGTCGCCTTTCTACGCCTGACGCTGCTCGCGACCGCCTACCTGATTCCGCTCTATCTCGGTTCGGTGCGAGGTTTTCGGGCGCTGGAAGTGGGTCAGACCACGTTTTGGATCGGGGCACCCCAGCTGATCCTTTGCCCTTTGGCCGCGTTGATGCTGCGCCGGTCCGACCCCCGGCTGGTGGCGTCGGTCGGCTTCATATTCATCAGTTTAGCGTGCCTCATGGTTGCCCATTCCATGACGCCACTATGGAGTTCCCCGCAATTTCTCCCCTCTCAGTTACTCCAGGCCGTGGGCCAGAGTTTCGCACTATCCGGCATTCTGTTCTTCGTCGTGCTACATCTGCGGCCGCAGGACGCCCTCACCTTCGGCGCGCTCATCCAAACGGCGCGCTTGATGGGTGGCGAGGTGGGTCAAGCATTCGTCGTCACCTTGACGCGCGTACGCGGCCAAATCGCTTCCAACCTCATTGGGCTGCACGTGCAGAGCGGTGACGGTGACGTGCTACGGCGGCTGCAGGTCTATGCATCCGCCACCGCCCGCGCCGGCGGCGACGCCGCGTTGGGACTGCTGCGGGGCGCCGGCGTACTCAGCACGATCGTACGCCGGGCGGCGACCACCCAATCGGTGATCGACACGTTCGAGGTCGTGGGCGGTCTCACGGCGCTCGCGCTACTGATTCTGGTGTTCCACAATCCCGCACCCAGAGGACCTGCTTCGGCGCCGCCGCTGTTTGGTCCGCTGGGACCCAAGCCGCCGTGAAGTCGTCGGTTGCAGGTCTGGTCATCGCCGCGACGCTCACAGGGTGTCGCGTCGGACCGGATTATCGGCCACCCGCACCGCCCGACGGAGCCACGGCCCCCTGGTCGTCGCTCGACGTTAGCGCGGAAACGTCCGCGGCGCCCCGCGATGATTGGTGGCGCGTATACCAGGATCCGCGACTGGATGAATTACTGGCGGAGGCATTCAAAGCCAACACTGAGCTCGCAGCCGCCGAAGCCAACCTCTCTGCCGCGCGTGCCTTGTTGGCGGCGGCCCGCGCCGGCCGTTATCCGAGTTCCCTGGTCACGGCCGGTGGCATCTATGGCCGCGACGCCGCCACCGACGAAATCCTCGAACTCGGCGGCCATGCGCCACAAACCGTCTGGATTCTGGACGATCTGCTCGAGGTGAATTACGAAGTCGACTTGTTTGGGCGCGTGCGCCGCTCGGTCGAGGCGTCGCGCGCCGGCAGCGAGGCCGCGGTGGCGGCCCGCGACAGCCTGCGAGTCGTCATTGCCGCTGAGACCGCGCGCGACTACGCCGACATCTGCGCGCTCGGCGCGCAGCTCGAGGTCGCGAATCGTTCGCTTAGGTTGATCAGCCGCGAAGCGGACATCACGGTGAACCGCCATGCGGCCGGCGCGAACTCCGAGTTCGATGTGGTCAGAGCACAAGGACTGGTCGCACAAATCCGCTCCGCCATCGCGCCACTCGAGGGCCAGCGGCGCGCAGCGTTGTTCCAACTGGCCGCGGTGCTCGGCCGCACGCCGGCGAATGCGCCGCTCGATCTCGAGGCCTGCGTCACCGTGCCGCGTCTGACCGCATTGATTCCAGTGGGCGACGGGGCGGAGCTTCTCAAGCGTCGGCCCGACGTGAGGCAAGCCGAGCGCGCATTGGCGGCGGCGACTGCGCGCATCGGCGTGGCCACGGCGGATCTGTATCCCAGCATCCGCTTGAGCGGACTGTACGGCGGTGTCGCCACTCAACTGTCCGCATTGGGCACAGCAGACGGTCTCGCGTGGGGCATTGGACCCAGCATCAGCTGGAGCTTTCCCGATCAGTCCATTCCGCGCGCGCGCATCAAACAGGCCGAGGCAGCGGCTGCGGCAGCACTGGCCGTGTTCGATTCCACGGTGCTCACCGCGCTCAAGGAAACGGAGACATCGCTCGCTCTCTACGCTTCCGCCCTGCGCGGCCGGGACGCCTTGGTGGACGCGCAAACCCGGGCGCACCAGGCATTCGACATGGCCCGCGATGAGTTGCGGGTCGGTGCGGTCAGCAACCTCGATCTATTGACGGCAGAGCAGACCGTGGTCGCCGCGGACGCGGCGATCGCGGCGGCGGACACCGGATTGGTTCGCGATCAGATCGCCGTGTTCAAGGCACTCGGCGGCGGATGGCGCGGGACTGCGAATTAGAACGCCACGTAGGGTCCGGTATTCACCTTGGTGGAGTAGCCTTGGATCGCCGTGTAGATCGGACGACCATAAAAGAACGGTAGACCCCAGTCGAAGGTCGTCGTGGCCGACGAATACGTTCCGGCCAGCGCCGGCAGCACCGTGTAGGTCGGGTCGTCGGTGGAGATCGTCTCCGCATTCGCCACCGAGAAGCTCGCCGTGACGCTGCTGGCATTCTGGCCCGTCAGGGTGGCGCTAAAGCTTTCCGTCGAGGTCGGACAGTAGAACCCCGTGTCGGTGGTGCACTGCGGAATGCCGCTATCATTGAAGAAGATCCCATTCGTGCCGGAATCGATGAAACTCATCGACAGCGTCTGGCCCCCGAATACCGTGATGAAGTTGCCGCCATCGTCGAGCGTGAGTACGGTCTGGCTGCCGGAAGCATTATTCGATTCGGTATCGATGCCGAAAATCAGAGATCCGGTCAACGTCGCAGCGCCAGGTTGCGACACACTCGGCAGATCGATGATCGTGCCGTTGTTATCGACGGGAAATAGCGGCACCGGATTTAACACTTGGGCGGTCAGTGACACGGTGACGCCCACACAATCCCCCGCGGGCGTGCAGGCGTAGTAGTCGCCGCTGGCGGGGTCGCTGACGCAAACGGCACCGCAATCCTGCGCGAACACGCCGATGCCAATGATGCCGTTCGCACCGAATGAGGCGACCGTGTCTTCTGCGGGACCGGTGCTCGAACAGGCATCCGGTACGACCGTGAAACTCGAGTCGCCGATGACTTGAATCGGCACCGAGCTTGCGGATTCGCCCGAGACCTGAACATCGGCGGTGGCGACGGGACCCCAACTATAGCCATCGACGAATTGGGTGCACTCCAACAGCGAGTTACCGTTCGATGCCAACGAGATCGGTAGGGCCAACGACACCGCGGAAGCCAGGAGGCGCAATCCGTAGGATCCCGTATCGACCTGGATGTTATCGATGGTCTGACATTCGGTGGTGCTACCCGGAACGCACACGGTGACGGTGGTGTAGAGAGTGTTCACGGTGGGATCGCTGGCGGTGGGCCCGCCGTTGACAACCACCGACGCCACGTTCGAGGCGGCAGCCACCGTCGTCGAACTCGAAGAACTGCTACCGGGCGGATCGCCTCCACACGATGTGCCGGCGATGAGCACGAGCAACGCAAAACCACCCCTCAAAACGCGAGTCACTCGGTTCATTAGTGGATCTCATCCAGTGTTACGCCGGCCGGCAACGCCTGCGGCAGATAGGCACGTCCCTGAAAAGAGCGCATATGCCCGTTCGACTGCATCACCCAATCATTCTGCCGGATCTCCAGATGGGTGTGGCCGCCCGCACGTTTGCCTTGCGCAGCACTCACATAGGCGGCGAAGTACTGGCCCAGGGCCTGACGTAGATTCGGAATGGTGGGACCGCTCCACGCGACCGCAAACACCGTACCGCCCGCGCCGGCAAACTCACGCAACACCGTGCCCGATGACATTTGCAGCTCATGGACACGATAATTGGGCAGTTCGGTGGACTTGACCGACACCTTGAGCTGCTGCGCCTCCGCGGCAATCGACGCTTCCGGTCCGCCCAAAGCGGCACGAGCGACCTGTGGCAAGATCGCGACGAACAGCAGCGCAGCCAATCCAGCGAGGTAGTGGCGGCCGAGGGTCAGCGAGATTGGCATGCGGCAAATTCCCTTGTAGCGAGTAAACGGACCGAACCTTGGAGCGTTCATCTTGAAAATCGTTCACCGACACCCGGCATGTCGCCTATCGGCGACATGCACTAGGATTTAAATGCCTGACCGCCTAAGCGCAGCAGTGGCTCCCGGGTTGACCACTCGCGGCATTATATGAACCTTCAAACCATTCTGTGGTCGATATGTCGCGTTGCGCGCGCGCGTCGTCACGAAATAGTCTTGTCGCGACGCGGTCACATCGCAGACTACGCATACCTCGGAGGCTCGAAGGTGAAATTCGTGAAGTGGAGTGCAGTGTTCGGGATGGCCTTCCTGCTGTCATCGTGCTTGTTCGGCGGGCCGTACACAGTCGGTGGCACCGTCACCGGGTTGCAGGGCTCGGGCCTGGTGTTGCAAAACAGTTCGGGCAAGTACCTGAGCGTCCTTGCCTCGGGCAATTTCACGTTTCCCTCGGGACTTAACGAGGGCCAGACGTACTCGGTCACCGTCAGAACGCAGCCCTCGAATCCCACCCAAACATGCACCGTCGCCAACGGCACCGGGACCATCGACAAGGCGGACGTGACCAACGTTCTCGTGACCTGCAGCTCGGCTGGAAGCCTCGCCTTCGTCGCCAATCAGACGGCCAATACCATCTCAGCCTTCATCATCGATACCAGCACCGGCTTTCTCACGCCGGTCACCGGCTCCCCGTTCACCTCCACCGGGCTTGCACCCATTGCCGTGACCGTGGATCCGAATGGCACCTACCTCTATGTGGCCGACAACGGTTCCAACGAAGTGTCCGTGTACAGCATCAACACCACCACCGGCGTGCTCACGTCGAACGGCCTGATCGCCACCGGCAGTGGGCCGATCGCCATCGCGATCGACCCGACGGATACGTTCATGTACGTGGCCAACGTCAACGATGACACCGTCTCCGCCTACACGCTGTCGAACGGCACCGCCACGCAGATCAGCGGTTCGCCGTTCGGCGGGGTGGGACACGAGCCCTCGTCCCTCAAAGTGGACCCCAGCGGTTCATACCTGTACGTGACCAACTTCACCGACGGCACCGTATCGGCACTCGCGATCGATTCGACCACCGGCGTCCTGACTTCCGTCATCGGTACCTATACCGCGGGCGTGGGTGCCCAGTCGATCGCGATCGATCCGACCGGCCAGTTCGTCTATGCGGCGAACGAAACCGCGGCGTCGATCTCGGGCTACACCATTGCTTCGACTACCGGACAGCTCGCCGCCGTTCCAGGCTCACCATTGGCCACGGGGTCGAGCCCTGAGGCGCTCGTCGCCGACCCTTCCGGCAAGTATGTATACGCCGCCAATGTCACGAGCGACAATACCATCGCCACTTATGGGATCACGCCGAGCACGGGTGCTCTGACGCTGCTCTCGACGGCCAGCGCCGGCACGCTTCCCGTGTCGGTGGCTGTCGATCCATCCGGTTCGTTCGTCTATGCCGCCAACAACACATCGGGCACCGTGTCGGTCTACTCGGTCGATGCGGCCACCGGCGCCCTGACGCAAGTATCGGGATCGCCGTTCGCCGCAGGCTCGGGCGCCCGGTCCATTGCCATCGAGTAGCGGGTCGCTGGGCGTGAAAAACGCGAGAAACGCCACAGCATTTGCGTGGCGGGAGGTTATAGTACTGCGCTAAATACGACCACAAGCAAAATAACCGAGGATCCCGAGCAGATGAGCATCACCAACGTCACGGCCGGCGCCAAAGTGCCCCAAGAATTCAATGTCATCGTCGAGATCCCAATGAACGCTGATCCGATAAAATACGAGGTAGATAAGAACTCCGGCGCTCTTTTCGTGGATCGTTTCATGATGACGGCGATGCATTATCCGGCGAATTACGGCTACGTGCCGCATACCATTGCCGACGACAACGATCCCGTGGACGTTCTGGTGCACACGCCGTTTCCGCTGCTACCGGGCGTCGTCGTGCGCTGCCGGGCCTTGGGTATTCTACAGATGGACGACGAGGCGGGTGGTGACGCAAAATTGCTGGCGGTGCCGGCGGACGCGATTTGCCCGCTCTACACCCATTGGAAATCGATCACCGACGTGCCGGAAATCCGTTTGAAGCAGATTCAGCACTTCTTTGAACACTACAAGGATTTGGAGTCCGGCAAGTGGGTCAAGGTGGTGGGTTGGGCCGGACTCGATGAGGCGCACAAGGAAATCTTGGACGGCATCAGACGCTACGAAGCGCACCGAGAGCGACCCGCCGCGGGTTGAGCCACCGCCCGCGGTAGCACCGCCTGGAGGTTTTCATAGGAGTTCCTCCGGCGCAAACGGCGCCACCAGCCGTAAGATCAGCCGCTGCAGCCGCGTGGTCTCGGGATCGGTGTGCCAGACGTCCTTGGATCCCTCTTCGCCACTCGTCCATACGATTTGGCCGTTCTGATCGAGACTTAATTTGTAGCTGCCGTCCGCGCTGATGTCATCGAGCAGGTTCGTCACCTGACCCGCGATCTCCGTGCTCACAATGACGAGTCCCATCTCACTGTTGGTGCGAGCTGATCGGGCATCCATGTTCATGGAACCGATGAACACGGTCTTTTGGTCGATGACCAATGCCTTCGCGTGCAGGCTCGCGTTCCCGCTGCGAAACGGGTGAAAGCGCAGCCGCTTGTGTCCGAGCTTGGGTCTCACTTCACTGAGTTCGACGCCCAGCTTGAGCAATTCCAGCCGGTAGCGGGAATAGCCGTTGTGGACCAGCGGAGAGTCGGTTGACGCCAGCGAGTTCGTGAGCACACGTATGTGCACCCCGCGGCCGATCAGTTCGCGCATCAGCGCCACGCCGTCAGGTCCCGGGACGAAATACGGCGATATCACGATCACCTCCTCCGTTGCCGAGCGCATCAGGGCGGACACGTTGTTGGCGATCGTCACCTCCCTGTCCGGCGAGTCGACGCTGGCGATCTTCGCCGGTCCATCGGCGAGCACGGTGGCCGGCACCCAGGTCAAGTGCAGATCCCTAGCGTCGAGTTCGCGGGCCAGCCAACTTGCGTCGCCCGCTACGGCGCTCTCCTCGAGCGCTGCGGGTATGCCTTCCGCCTCCACCGGCGCGGCGATGGAAGCGATCGGATACGCATATTTGCTGTTCCAAAAAGCGTCGAACGTCGCGGAGAGTTGCGGCACGATCTTACCGGCGGCGACCACGTCCAGATCGATGAAATTGCTGTGCGGATCCCGGGTGAAATATTGATCACCGATGTTGCGGCCGCCGGTGATGGCGATGGCGTTGTCCGCGACGAACAGCTTGTTGTGCATGCGGTGATTGATCCGCGGTATATCCGAAGCGGACGCGACGAACCGGGTCCACAGGGCGAAGCGGCCGCCGGGGAAGGGATTGAATACCCGTACCTCGACATTGGCATGCTGGCCCAGATGCATGAAGCGCCGATCCTCACCCGCCGTGTTCAAATCATCGACCAACAGACGCACCCGCACACCGCGATCGGCCGCAAGACGCAGATGGTGCAGAAACAGGCGGGATGAATCGTCTTGATGAATGATGTAGTACTGAATGTCCAGCGTGCGCTCGGCGCGATCGGCGAGCGCGATCAGGCTGGCCAGGGCCTCGTCCCCCGAGGTCAGGAGCCTGATTCCGGACAGATTCGGACCGCCGTTGTCCTCGGCCACGATGCGCCCGAGCAACGTCGTTTCGGGGTGCGGCAACGACTCGGAGGGCAGCTTGTGCACGTGCCGCGGCAGGCCTACACAACCAGCCAGGATCAGGACAGCACACGCCGTTAACGCTCTGATCCAGTATGTGCGCATCGCCGCATCATATCAGGCACACTTTGCAGCCATGTTTGCACCACGCCGCATTCGCAGTTTCGTGTTGCGCGCCGGTCGCGTCACCGCGGCACAAGAACGCGCATTGACCGAACTCTGGCCGGCTTTCGGCATCGACGTGGGTGATGGCGCGCTCGATCTGGCGGCGGCATTCTCCCGGCCGGCATCGAATCCCGCCATGTCGCGGTGCCTGGAAATCGGCTTCGGAACCGGCGAAGTGCTCGGAGCGCTGGCCACGACCAATCCGCAGATCGATTATCTCGGGATCGAAGTGCACCGGTCCGGGGTCGGTCGCTTGTTGCTGCAGGCGGAACACGCGAAACTCGGCAACCTGCGCGTCATCTGCCACGATGCCGTCGAGGTGCTCGAGCGTTCGATCGAAGACGCGTCTTTCGATGAGATTCTGGTGTTCTTCCCTGATCCGTGGCACAAGAAGCGGCATCACAAACGCCGCCTGATCGATGCCGGATTCGTGGCGCTCCTGGCCGCTAAAATGCGGCGCGATGGAGTGTTGCGCCTGGCCACCGATTGGCGGGAATACGCGGAACAAATGCTCGCCGTCTGTAACGCCAATGACAGCCTGGCGTCGCTCAGTCCCGATGGGACTTTCGTTGCACGGCCGGATTTCCGGCCCCTCACGCGTTTCGAAAGGCGCGGCGCGCGCCTCGGCCACGGCGTCTGGGATCTGGCCTACGTGAAGCGCTAAGCCTGGCCGAGTTGCACCCGCGGTCGCAGCCAAAAGTACAGACCGATTGCCGGCAAGGCGGCGGCGGCGCTGAATACGAAGTATTCGGTGAAGCCGATGCTGTTCACGATATGGCCGGACCAATAGCCCAGGATCTTGCCCGAGAGCATCACCAGCGATGAAAACATCGCGTATTGGGTCGCGGTGTGCCGCAAGTTGACCAGACCCGACAGATACGCCACCCCCGCCGTGCCGAGAAAACCGCCGGCGAGGTTCTCGCCCGAGATGACCAGGGTGAGCTTGGCAACATCACCATGACCGCCCACCAACAGTACGTAGAGCAGATTGGTCGCAGCGGCCAGCACGATGCCGACCAGAAGGCTGCGCTCGACACCGAAGCGGACCACCGCGATGCCGCCGACGAAGGCGCCGGCCATGCCAACCCAAACGCCGAAAACCTTCGAGACCGCACCGATCTCGGTTTTGGTGAAGCCGGCGCCCAGATAAAAATCAGCCATGATGCCGCCGCCGAGTGCCTGATCCGATATCTTGAACAACAGCACGAAAAGCACGATCACGGCACCCGTGCGGCCGCCGAAACGACGGAAGAAATCGGCAAAGGGTTCGACCACGCCCTCGCGCAGACCGGCATTCCAGCCCCGTGTTTTGATTCGATGCGCCAGCGGTTCGCGCGCACGCAAGCATGCCGTTATCGGCACCAACATCGCCATGGCCATCACGCAATACACGGCGGTCCAGCGCAGGTGGTCAGCCAGAACCAGCGCCAACGCCCCGGTGATTATCAAGGCGATCCGGTAACCGAGCGAGTAAGTCGCCATGAGAGCACCCTGATCCTGCACCGGAGCGATCTCAATGCGGTAGGCATCCACCGCGATGTCGAGCGTGGCGCCCGCAAAAGCGACCATGAGCGTCAACAACACGAACGGCAACAGCTGTTCCGGGGTCACCCAGGCCATCGCGAACAGTCCCGCCATGACGACCCCTTGCGCCGCAAGCAGCCAGCTGCGCCGCTGCCCCAAGATGCCAAGTCCCGGCAATCGCACGCGATCGACCAGCGGTGACCAGAGGAATTTGAGCGCGTAGGTCACCCCGGCACTGGCGATCTGGGTCAGTTGCGCGCGCGGTATGCCCTGATCCTTCAACCAATAAGCCAGCGTGCCCGACACCAGCAGAAACGGCAGACCGGAGGCGAAGCCGAACATGAACATCGTCCATGCCGAGGGCTGCGCAAACGCGGCCCAGACTGACGGTTTGGTGCCGACCGGTGAAGAATCTGTGGTGCTGGACATCGCGGGGGATGATAGCAGCCACCACCAGCGCGGGTGCTTTAGGTTGTGCTTGCGGCCACGCGTTTCGCTTGCGAGACTCTGCGCATGCCTCAAGTTTTCCAGCGTGAATTCATCGACCTGTGCATCGATCTCGGCGTCCTCAAATTCGGCAGCTTCAAGCTCAAGTCTGGCCGCGAGAGCCCGTACTTCTTCAATGCCGGTTTGTTCAACACCGGCAGCGCGATCGCGGCGGTCGGCCGTGCCTACGCCGCTGCGATCGGCGCCTCCAACCTGAACTTCGACATGCTGTTCGGGCCTGCCTATAAGGGAATCCCCTTAGTGACCGTGACCGCCGCTGCACTCGCCGGCGAACGAAGTAGGGACCTGCCGTTCGCCTTCAACCGCAAGGAAGCCAAGGATCACGGCGAAGGGGGCAGCATCGTCGGTAGTCCTCTCAGGGGGCGGGTGATGATCGTGGATGATGTCATCACGGCGGGTACGGCGATACGCGAATCCATCGACATCATCACCGCGGCGGGCGCTAGTCCGGCGGCCGTTTTGCTCGCCTTGGATCGCCAGGAGCGTGGGGCTGACAGCCGGCTCTCGGCGGTCCAGGAGGTCAGGGAACGGTTTGGAATCCCGGTTATCGCCGTCATCACCTTGGCCGACCTCATGCTGCACATGCGCGATCGTGGCCGGACGGCCGAACTCGCCGGGATGCAGGCGTACCGCGAACGTTACGGCGTGTAACGCTCGACATGTAGGCCCCCGATCAAGCCTGCGGATTGAGGAATAGCCCCTGGAAAATCACCCGTACGCGCCTCACAATGCGCCGGGCTACATGTGGGGTAACGCATTTGAAGCATCTTTCCTGGGTTCTCTGCGCGGTCGCGCTGCTCGCAATGTCGGCCGCCAGCGTAGGCGCCACTACCTCCAACGCGCGCAAAGTCTACAAATGGGTGGACGATCAGGGCGTCACCCATTACGGTGATAATATTCCGCCGGAATACGCGTCGCAGGAACAGCATGTCATCAACGCGCAGGGCTTCGAGACCGAGCATATCGATGCACAAAAATCCCCGGAACAAATGGCTGCCGAAGAACAGAAAAAAGTCGAAGCGGCCGCAAGCGCCAGCCGTGACCAAAATCTTTTGAATACCTATGGCACGGTGATGGAAATCGAACGCCTGCGTGATCAACGCCTGGCGCTATTGTCGGATCAGGTGAAGGTCACGGGTCAATTTCTCGAAGTGCTGAACGGACGCCTGAAGAAGCTGCGCGCCACCAGCATGCGCTTCAAGCCGTACAACCCGGATGCGAACGCGCCGCCTATGACGGACCAGGTTGCCGAGGATCTCGTCCGGGTCGGCGCCGACATTCGCACGCAGGAAGAGAATCTTCGCGAAAAACGCGCCGAGGAAACCGCGATGAGCAAACAATTCGAAAGCGACATCGCGCGCTTCAAGCAGCTGAAGGGTCTACATTGACGGTAAAGACACGAGTTCTTCTGGGGGTTACGGGAGGCATAGCGGCCTACAAGAGTCCGGATCTGGTGCGTCGCTTGATGGAGCGCGGTGCCGAGGTACAGGTGGTCATGACCGCCGCCGCCGAGAAATTCATCACTCCCATGAGTTTTCAGGCCGTTTCTGGCAAACCGACCCGAACGGGTCTGTGGGACGAGGCTGCGGAAGCGGCCATGGGGCATATCGAACTGGCTCGCTGGGCCCATATCGTGCTGATCGCACCGGCGAGCGCCGACTTCATAGCCCGGCTTGCCGGCGGTCGCGCCGACGACCTGCTGGCCACCTTGTGCCTGGCGACGGAGGCGCCAATCGTGCTGGCGCCGGCCATGAATAAAGGCATGTGGGCGAACCAGGCCACCCAGGCAAACGTGCAGACGCTGGTGACCCGCGGCATCCGGATTCTCGGGCCAGGGTCCGGCAGCCAGGCGTGCGGCGACATAGGCGCGGGAAGGATGTGGGAACCGGTTCAGCTCGCCGAGAGCCTGCTCGAGCCTCCGATCAATGCCGGGATACTCGCGGGACTGAATGTGCTCATCACCGCGGGACCGACGCGCGAAAGGCTCGATCCGGTTCGCTATCTCACCAATCGCAGTTCGGGCAAAATGGGCTTCGCGGTGGCCGAGGCGGCGCGCGAAGCGGGAGCGCACGTCACGCTGGTCAGCGGACCGGTGCACCTGCAAACACCCGGTGGCGTCACACGGATCAACGTCGAAAGCGCGCGCGAGATGTATGCCGCCGTACACCGCCATATTGCCGAGGCGGATGTGTTCATCGCGGCCGCCGCGGTGGCGGATTTTCAACCGGTCACCGTCGCAAAGCAGAAGATCAAGAAGCAGGGCATTGCGGTCAAGCTCGATCTGGAGCCGGCGCCCGACATCGTCAGGTCGGTAGCCGACATGGCGAAACGGCCGTTCGTGGTCGGCTTCGCGGCCGAAACCGACCAAGTCGAGGACAATGCCCGCAGCAAGCTCAAACGCAAAAAGCTCGACATGATAGCGGCGAACGAAGTGGGCGATGGGATCGCCTTCGATTGCGATGACAATGCCCTTATCGTGCTTTGGCCGGGTGGTAAGAGCGAGATCACACGGGCTCCGAAGCTCGATGTCGCGCGGGCGCTGGTCGCGCTGATTGCCGAGCGCCTGCCGCCGCCGGACGGCACTCCGCGTCGTGGGGCCCGCAAGCGACGCCCCACACCGCCCGCGGATCCGCGCGCGCGACTGCGCAGTCGCCGAATTCGGCGCTGACCATGAATGCCAGGATGAAACTGCGGATCCTCGATCCGCGCATCGGCCGCGAGTTTCCGCTGCCCCATCACGCCACCGCCGGATCCGCAGGCATGGACCTGCGTGCATGCATCGAGGCGCCGTTGACTCTCAACCCCGGGGCAGTGGAATTGATTCCCACCGGGATCTCCATCTACGTCGAGGACCCCCAGCTGGCAGCGCTATTGCTGCCGCGCTCCGGACTCGGCCACAAAAGCGGGATCGTCCTCGGCAACCTCGTCGGCTTGATTGATTCCGACTATCAGGGACCGTTGATGGTGTCTTGCTGGAATCGCGGCACCTTACCGTTCACCATCACACCGGGCGACCGCATCGCACAAATGGTTGTAGTCCCCGTCGTGCACCTAGAGTTCGAAGTGGTCGATGACTTCGCCGCATCGGCACGCGGTGTCGCCGGCTTCGGCAGTTCCGGACGACGCTAGCGGGTCGTCACCATGAGTCGCGGGGCCGACGTGTGGGCGACATTTCGGCACTCCAGGCCGAAATCATAGTTGTCGGCGGTGCCAACTTTGACGACGCGCGCGCCGCGTTCGGCAATCGCACCGTCCCAAGCCCCGCTCGCCGAACAACTGTTGGCGCCTTCGGAAGTCCATGTCAACAGAGTCGCCGCGCCCGGACGTACCTGTATGGGAGTTGCCTTGAGCGTGGCCGAGACCGTGCCCTTCATCAGGTGCGACACCTGGGTGGACTGCTCGGTCATGAGCACCGCGAGCGAGATATTGTTTGAGGTTCCGCCGATGGTTGGCACCGGAACGGTGCTTGCCGGACCCGACCACTGCTTCATGCTCAGGTTGAAGTTCGTAAAGACGAGCGCGCCATTGGTCGAGCTTGGCGCGTTGCCGAGGGGCCCCTTGCCGGTGTTCGCAGCGGTGTCCTCCATCTGTACATTCTCGAAGGTGACGTGCGAATACCCTACTCCCGGAAAACGCAATGCGGCCGGGTACACGTCATTGATGAACTTGGAATCGAAGGTCGCGACCACGTTGCTCACCGTCAACTCTTCGGAAGGCAACATATCCATGAAGCCGTCCGGACGCGCGCTCGTATAGTGATCGACAGAGCAATCGCTACAGCCGAGTTTGAGCGATGCCGCATAGCCACTTATCGTGTCGTTGCCGCCCTTGTCACGGGCAACGCCCACGCGCGGACCCAAATCATTGACGGCCTCGAAGTAAACGTTGGCGTTATAAAGTCTGACGTCGTCGGCAAGCGTATGGTCCAGATAGAACAAGTGCGGCGGCGGGAACCATTTCTCGATGCCGCCGACATTTTTTCCCTGAGCATCCTGAAGGTCGCCGTAGCGATGCGAAGTGATGTTCTCGAAGAGCACGTCTTGAACATTACCCTGCCACCCCATCAAGGTGCCGTCCAAAGTGACCCCGGAAAATGTCAGATGGTTGGGCACTGCGAGGTAATCCGCGTTGTAAGGCGTTTTGCCGCTCACGGTCTGATTGCTCTTCCAGTTCTGCGACATCGAAAATGCCATGGGCAGAAACTTATCGCCGCCGACGGACGTCGGAACGCCAAGCTTCATCCCGGTGAAAAGCACGTTCGCCGTGCTGCCCGTGATGTAAAAAATCGCGCTCATGTTGACCGCGCCCACCCAAACCGGCTTGACGTAGCCGCGCTGTTCGTTGAACGCGATCGACCGATTGGCCGTCAGCCATTTGGTGAGGACGATGTCGTTGAATGCGCCCGCGGGCTGGGTGATCCCATTTTGGTCGATGAATTTTCCATTGAGTTCGAAGCCGCGCACGTTGGGATCCACCGGCACGCTCGAATCCCATTCCACATTCCAATCCGACAAAACGATGTCACTCGAGTTCGCAATCACGAAAGCCGGATGGAACATGTTGTCGACGATGAATTTTCCCGCGGCCGTGAATTGAACTGCGGTGCCATTATCGATGAAGATCGCCCGGTCGATTGCCAGGCCAGAATGCAGTCGGACGGCACAATCGACGACCAGCGTAAACGCATTGTTCCTCGCGGCTGCAAAGGCCTCGATGGCACCGGCGCTTTGGTCGGCAGTACTCGAACAGGAGACCCATTCACGGATGGAACGCTTCGCGGTCGCGGCTTCCGCAATACCGTGCCCCCCCATGCCCATCACCCAAATCGCTCCAATGACAAACATCCGCACCAATAATTTCTTGTTGTAAGAAAACACGTTCACCCCGGGTAAGAAACTTCCGACATTAGTCTCAACGGGGGGTGAGACTACGATATGTGCAAAGGGACGCAAACTGTTCGGTATTGGAGACACTACGGATTGTTAAATATCCGCTATAAGTCTGCGCGTGGGCCGGGTTTGCTCTCTTTCAGTGCTTGCCGATGCTCACAGTGCACCACGCTGGACCCGGACATTCTGCGGCCACGAGGTGAAACTCGGCGGTTGCCAGCCATTTGGTAGTGGCGCTGACTGGCGGCCGCCAGTCATTCTGGGCGCATGGCAATCCGTGACTGGCCGAGTTCCGAACGACCCAGGGAAAAGCTGCTGGAAAAGGGCGCGGCGTCGCTGTCTGACGCCGAGTTGCTGGCAATCCTGCTCCGCACCGGCACGCCCGGCCGATCGGCTCTCGAACTGGCGCGCGACCTGCTGCAAACCTTCCGCTCGTTTCGCCGGTTGCTCGCCGCGGACCGCCACCGTTTCTGCGCCGAACCGGGTGTCGGGCCGGCCCGGTTCGCCGAGTTACAGGCCGCGGTCGAGATCGCTCGCAGGCAACTCGCGGAATCGCTCCGCGCCGGACCCGCCCTCTCCAGCCCTCGCGCCACCGGCGACTTTCTAAGCGCCAAGCTGCGCGACCTTGAGCACGAAGTGTTCTGCTGCCTCTTGCTCGACAAGCGTCATCGCCTGATGCACTTCGAGGAACTGTTTCGCGGCACGATCGACGGCGCGAGCGTGCACCCGCGAGAGATCGTCAAGCTGGCCCTGCAAAGGAATTGCGCCGCGGTGATCATCGCCCATTCTGTTCCGCGCCACATAATGGCAATTATGTGCCCCTGATCGTTTTGTGCCCGATGATCGTAAGTGCTTGCAGCGGCTGACAATGTTGTTCGGAAAGGCCACATAAAATTGCCCTCGGCCCCGGGCTGTACCGGGACCAACAAATGAA
>Ga0116230_10002396_pt1 | contig 18031 bp, 25 predicted proteins | sample S1TSphfallax_3_FD_88678 | JGI IMG/M metagenome (GOLD analysis project Ga0116230, IMG submission 88678) | Host-associated microbial communities from peat moss isolated from Minnesota, USA - S1T2_Fd - Sphagnum fallax MG | ecosystem: Host-associated > Plants > Peat moss > Unclassified | place...
GCTACGATGTTCAAGCTCTCTGAGATATTCCAGAATCTCATGAACTCGGTATCGGGTATCAACCAAGAACTTATGGGTGCTTCTGACAATGACGTTGGCATTACACAGATGCTCAGACAAGGGGCAGCACTTACTACTCTACAACCATTATTCTCTCGTCTGGATGAATCCTGTAAAGTATTAGGTGAGATTATATTGGAGAATATCCAGACCAATATGGCACCAGGCAAAGCACAGCGCATATTGGGCCATGCACCTTCACCACAATTTTATAACAAAGCATTCGGCCGCTATGGTATCTCCATAGAAGATGGTATTAATACTGCTACTCAAAGACAAATGTCGGTTGCGCAGCTTATGGAGCTTAAGAAGCTGGGTATTGGTGGTACGGCTATAGACAAAGTAATACTTGAACAAATAACTATCCAAGACAAATCGAAGCTTATGCAAGCAATCGAACAGGAACAACAACAAGCGGCTCAAATGCAGCAGCAACAGGCACAAGTTGCTATGGCTGAATTGCAATCACGCGCTCAATATTCACAGGCCAAGAGTATGAGTGAGCAAGCGTTGGCAGACGAGCGGCATGCAAGAGTCCAAGTTGAAGCATATCAAGTAGCTGAAAAAATAGCCGAAACCCACAAGCAAGAAGAAGAAGCGTTGCTTAACAAGGTACGCGTCCTTAAAGAACTTGAAGGCTTGGATCTATCTCACTTGAAGGAACTTATTTCGATGGCGCAGATGCTTAACCAACAAGAAGTAGCCAAAAAACAACCGGATACAAATAAATCACAACAACAAGTTGCACAGGCCGCATAAAATATATTAGGATACCGGTGAGAACAGTTAGAGGTTTTCACCTTGGAGTGAGTTGAGGACATATTGTCCCCAACTCGTACTTCAGTTACTAAAGGAGCCTACAATGGCTAAAAAAAGATTCTACGGATCAACTGCTGAGCGGGATGTTATTGAAGAAGGTGGCCAAAAAGGCATGATGATGCAAAAAAATGCACGCTTTCAGAATGCATTTGGCAATATGTCTTTTGACCCTAATGGTTCAGCCGGATTCCCTACCGATGTTCGCATGGAAAACTATCCCGAAGCAGGCCAGTTTATGATGCTTGATGATAAGCTTTCTGGGTCTATGCAGGGTATTGATTCACAAATGCGCAATGATGCGGGTGATGTGCGTCGTATTAGTAAACCACGCAGAATTTAAGGAACTCATATGCCTGCAATGTTACGAACCAATAAATGTGAAAAGCTTATATGGCGTATCTTACCCAAGCCTCTGAACCTTACTGAGAAAAAAACCAAGAAAGAAGAATATATTGATGAACGGCTTAATATGGCTTGGCTTGCACGGCAACGATAAATTCTATACTGAAACACCGGCTGTATTTAGTTTCTTCCTTTATGCAGCCGGTATTTAAGGAATACTATGTTAATAGCACGCTACACTACCGATTACCCTTATTATTGTAATCAATGCAGTTTACATCACACTATCGGCAAATGCCCGAAAGGATATAAATCATGAGTATTAATCCCAGTAAACCCGCACCAAAGCCACAACCAAAACCAACCCCATTTAGTGGCCCCGTGAAAAAATTATATGCAGCTGCACCAAAAAGCTGCAAAAAATGCGGGAAGAAATCCTGCAAATGTTAAAAAGGTTATTAACCATGGCAAAGAATTGGATAGCTAAAGCGGTGTCTAAGCATCCAGGCAAACTGAGAAAGCGTTTAGGTGCAAAGAAAGGTAAAAAAATACCGGCATCTAAACTAAAAAAAGCTGCCAAAGCCAAAGGCTCATTGGGCAAAGAAGCAAAATTAGCCATCACTTTAGGTAAATTAAGAAAAGGAAAGAAATGAAAAAGCAATCAATGAAATCTAAATACCATGAATCTTCAGCAGCTAAGCGTAAAGCACATGGCTATAAAAAGACTAAACATCCTGAAGAATCATTCGAGAAGTTTGCTGCAAAAGAGATGAAAAAAAAGAAGTGTTCTATGTGCGGGAAGTAACGCATGACTCAAGAAAAAAGAGAGAAATTTCAAAATAAGCTGGCATCTTTAAAAGAGTTGTCAGCTTATGTTTTAACCAATACAGACACATTTGATTTAAGAGACATCATAAAAGCAATGGCTGAAAAGTTTCCACAGGGAATGCAAAATTGCATAGATAACGCAAAAAAGCTTTATGAATCTAATCCCCATAGAGACTTCTATATTATTTCACATGTAAAAGTAGAATGGTTTAATCCAAAACTATGGAGACAACAATTTGTTTCCTCACTAGATTGTCCGCGACCGTATCTTAACTTTACTGTCTTTAAATATCATCGAAAAATAGATATGGTTGAAGAGTTGTGGTGCTTACCTGATAGAGCCACGCTCAACTTCTATTATAATCTTAGACATCTAGCATCTCCTGATGAAGAGAAAATAGTAAAGTATTGTGTAGCATACAAAGACGGAACATTGTATCGTAAGATGCAAGAACTCAACGGAGAATCCAAAGATAAACCATTCCTCTTAGTGGATGATTTATCACAATTCAAAGATCCAATTAAAGGAGTAATCTAATGGCAGAAAAAATGTCTATGGTCACCGACCAATTTGGTGTAGGAAAAGATTTAATATTTGAACCGGAATCAGAACCAACCCAGCAGCCTGTTGAATTAGACGCAGCAGAAAGTGTCCCCCAAGTCCCTTCTGAAGTACTTGCTGATAATACTGTTCAGGCTGCTGGAACCCAAGAAAATCAACCAGAAATTGAACAAAAACCGGTCAAAGAAACACGTAATGCATCGAACTTTCGTGCGCTTAAAGCAGAAGCGGCCAAGATGGCACGCGAACGCGATGAGATGAAAGCACTCGTAGAACAATACCAGCGCCAACAACAAAGCTATCCCCAACAACAGGTGGCTCCAGGATCTGGATTATCATCGGGAGATGATTTTGATATTGAACCAGACGCGTACGCGGAAGGCAAACACTTAAAAACTCTGGCAAAACAACTTAAAGAGTTAAAACAAGAAAATGAACGTATTAGGCAACAAACTCAAGGTTTTGCTATTAAAGCAGCTTTAAAATCTGAGCATCCTGACTTTGATTCAGTAGTGACCCCAGATAATCTTAAAGCATTAGAGATATCTTATCCTCATTTGGCTAAAGCTATTAACATGAACGATCCGTATAATGCGGGTAAGGCTTGTTATGATCTGATTAAGCAATTTGGTTTAGATAACGACGATGCACAAGAAAGCGAAATAACCAAAGCGGTCATTGCATCAAATATGAGTAAGCCTAAACCTGCGGCAGCGGTCAAAGGTGTTCGTTCTAGCAATGAAACTGCAATGGGAAGAGCTTCAGAGTTTTACAACGGTGAGTTGACTGATCAAATGAAAAAGCAATTCTATAAAGAACTGCAAGAGTCAATGAAAGGCTACGGCGGCTATAAACCATAAATTTTTTCATTATGCGCTCAGGGGAACATGATTACTACCATGCTTCCCCTTTTTTATTGCTAATATCCCGATAAATTTAGTAGTATGCCTTCGAATGATATATCGGGAGTCCATTCATCCCATCCTGGCACGGTATGTGCAACTATCTACTGATGATATGTCTGAGGTTCATCAGCTCATCTTTAAGAACTTCTAAATTCTTTTATTTTTGGAGCTCAAATGGCTACAGGAATAACAACGGTAGCACAAGTTGCCCCACCAATACCGGTGAGTTTTCTTAACCGAATGCTATCGATCCCCACTCCTTTAAATATTCATGGTACCTGTGCAAATCAGTTTACCATGCCAGCGCAAGGCGGAAATATTCTCCGTATGCGCAGACCAAATCGTTTACCAGTCGATTATGCAAAAGCACCACTGGGTATTACCGGTATCAATCCACCACCAGTAATTCCTACGGTGACCGACATAGACGCAGAATTGAACTTGTACGGCAGTTATATGCTTGTACAGGAGCAGGTTAACTGACGGCCTGCTTTAAATCTTGGGTGATTGACTTGGAAACCGAAGCGTAAGAGCCGGCAACAAGGCGGAAGGCGAAAGCCACCGTGAGAGACTAAGCCCTGAGACGTTTAAATATACGAAGCGATAGTCCGATCCGATGCGATAAGCACCGGAGGGAGGAATAACAAGACTCCCCGCCAAATAGAAATTATTTGGTCAAATAAGTAACAGATTAAATGCGTTTTAACAAGCCAAGACCCTGTGTTGAATTGGATGACCAACCAACTTGGTATCCAATTACGTGAAGTAGAAGACGAATTAATTCGTGATATGCTTCTTGCGGGTGCTGGGCAAATTAACTGCGTAGGCGGTGTAAATGGCGATAACCCAACAGAATTCACTGCAACCGATATTGCCGGTGCAGCTGCAACTCTGTTCAACGCGAATGCTTATACTATTGCAAACGTGGTTGAAGGCCAAAATAAATTTGGTACCTCGCCTAAAATGAATGGGCGAGTAAAATCTTCTCTGATAGACTTGGAACTCGAAGTGGCAATTGGCTAACCGACAACAAGGGGCAAGAATGAAATTTTTATGTCATAAATGTAAAAAAACTCAGTTTCATAGATTATCAGTAAGAACAGTTGTATTAGATTGTTGTGATAAATTATATGAACTTTGGGATTATGATGAACATAATTTCATTCAGCCTGAACGACTAAGTGAGAAGACAACTAAAAAATGTGCATGTGCTTTTCATGGAGCATCTAATTGTTCTGAAAAAAATGGTTCTATGCATATCTTTTTTAGCTGATGCGATAGTCTGAACACTACGGATAACGTAGTGAGGTGAATCCGAAGAGGTTTACCCGCCTAGAAATAGGTCACAAAAGTAACAGAACTGGTTCGTAATGCGTACTTTGCGATGGGTAACTCAAACCTATCTCAATCTTTGCAGAACGTTGATGGATTTATCCATTCAGCACAATATCCGAGCCAACAGAACATTCTGGAATCAGAGTGGGGCAGTGTACAAAACGTACGTTTCCTACTTTCTTCTATTGGTTCAACCTCTCCTAATGATTCATTCTTGGGTAATACGGTGTATAACACCTTTATTGCGGGTAGATTTTATGCCCGCGTTAAATCTCTTCTGATTGACTTGGAACTCTGGTTAACAGACAACAAGGCGGAAGGCGAAAGCCACCGTGAACGACTGAGTGAAGAGAACTCATTTTATGAGTATGCGACAGTCTGAACTCTATGGTGACATAGAGAGGGAGATTCGAAGAAGTTTCCCCGCCTGGAGACAGGTCAATAAAGTAACAGAATGATGGAATCATATGGATTCGTACGCCAAGATAGAGAATCTGCTCAATTTGTGTATTTACCTCCACAAATTGCCGGCGGTAATCTCGCATTGAATGCGTCTTTGGGTTGGAAAACTCGTAACGCTCAAGAAATCCTTAACGATGCGTGGGTGCTTAACCTTCGCTCAACAGTATAAGGAGGCGTAACATGGCTATAATTTCACAAGGAACCTTTACTCAAGGTTCAACAGCTTCTGTTATCAGACTGCCTATCGTTTCTGATGTGGATAGATTTACCTGTTACAATATTACTCAAATGGCGGCCAATCAAACGACTGCTATTGGAGTTCAATATTACTGGCAACGGGGTTTTCCTGCTGGTGCTCAGATTGAATATTTAAAATCTAACGCAGCCGATGCAGCAAACCTTATCCAGTATCTAACTACGGGCGGCTTTACCCTTATTAATACCACCAATCAACAACCTGGCGTGCTTAATAACGGTTCTACGGGTATTTCTGCGATTAGCAACGCAACTCCCCCCGTTGTTACCGTCGGTTCAACCGCAGGTATGGCAGCAGGTTCAGTGGTAAGACTTTACAGCCCAACTGGTGCTGATGAGTTTGGTGGTCTCGATTTTACGGTCGGATATAACACCTTTACCGGTACTACGTTTGACTTATCCTATATGTCAGCGGGCGGTGTGGGAACTGCCGGTTCATTCCGCGTGATTCCTTACAATCCTATCTTCTATCCTCGTCAACGTTTTATTGCTTCTATATCACAAGCTGCACAAGCAGTAGTGGTTACTACCGTGACTCATGGGTATCAAGTGGGTCAAAAAGTATCATTCAGAATTCCAAAAATATTCGGAATGGTGCAATTGGATCAAGTAGAAGCAACCGTCGTAGCTATTAATACCACCAATACGGTTAATAGCTTTACCATTAACGTGGATACTTCTGCATTTAGTGCGTTTACCTTCCCTGCTTCAGGTAATCAGCCATTCACTCCTGCGGTCGTAGTACCGGCTGGTATGGATATGGCGTATGCTCAATCGCAAAATGTGAACTTCTTGTCTGATGCATGGGATAACGTGTCTTATATCGGTATACAACTGGCTTCAGGTGCCAATAGCCCTGCTGGTTCTGCTGGTGATACGGTGTACTGGGTTGCTGAAAAAGCTGATTCAGTAAATACCATTGTGCCCGTGTCATTGAATCTGTAATTGTATTTTAAGAGGGGGAGGACGCTCTCCCTCCTTTCAAACTAAGGAGTATTTATGTCTAAAAAAAATCTCAATCAAAAACAGGTGGTAGCCGCTGAACAAGCAAGTTTTGATCATCAATATGAACTTGATCATCAAATCGTGCGTGGTGTTTTTAGAAGCTTAAAACAAAAGGCTGCCCCCTTACGCTTTCCTTTGCGTTTATATAAACAAGATCCGATTAAATTCTTCCCGGAAGATATTAATGGCAGACCTAATTATTTTGTTGATGGCAGAACTTATGAGATCCCGTTATTTGTGGCTAATTATTTAAACAATAAATGTGCGCGTGAAGTGGTTCGTGCGGCATTGCCAAACGGCCAATTTACCAATCAACATGCGCGGGATGCAAATGGTAACTTTTTATACGAAGCTCCCATTAATACTGTTGAAAAAGAACATCGTTTTATGTTTGTATCTACTGACTTTAAACCGGTCAAAGGATGGGTTGAACCTTCAACATTAGTAGAAGTACAAAAAAAACTGGTAGTGTAATCCTAAATTAAAAAAGGAACGGCCATGGTGACACCAACTTTTACCGCGCTTACTAATCCGCCACCAAAACCAGCTTTGCGGTTTATTGGTAATATTACGAATGCTAACCCGGCATTAGTAACTACCACTATACCGCATCTGTATCAATCGGGGATTATTGTGCGATTGTATGTGCCATCAGACTTTGGCATGTATCAAGCGGATCAACTCTTTGGAGCAATCACCGTTATAAACGCAACACAGTTTACGATAGCGCTTGATACGACAACCTTTGATGTCTATAACAATCCTGGTACTAATTTGGCCAAGGCTGCCATGTCCGTTCCTATTGGTGAGATCACCTCAGATTTCTATTCTCCTTTTACCAACACCTTGCCTAATGCGACTCCGATTGTTGATGCACCCATACCGGTACCACCAAGCTTTATTAACTATTATGACCAGGTTTAAGGAGATACAATGGCAGTAAATCAAACCCCCACAAATTCTACTCTAGCTTCAATTCAAACGATGGTGCGGCAGATTACGCGTTCACCATCGCCTTCTCAGTTATCTGATTTTGATTTGAATCAGTTTATAAACACCGCTGTTCTCTATGAATTTCCTGAAACATTGCGATTGTTTAATTTAAGACAAAATTTTACTTTCTATACACAGCCTAATATAGATACTTATGCAAGTAATCTTACTAATCCTACCGATCCTTTATATGATTTCACCAATCGTTATATTACGGTTCATCCACCCGTATTTGTAGCGGGCATTCAAATTCAGTATACGCAGTCACAGACGGAGTTCTTTTCTTATTGGCCTGAAAACCAATTTGAAACTGTCGTTGGTCAAGGAGATGGTACTACGACTAGTTTTTCAGGAACCCTTTCAACCTTTCCTGTATTACAGAATCTGGTTAACTTTACCTCTATAGATTCCAACGGTAATGGCCTGGTATTAGCTGATTATCCGGTTACTAATACTACCGGTGCACTCGGCATTCCCAACCAATCTCAGACGATTCCCAGCCCCTACGGCCAGATAGATTATGTGACCGGAGCCTTTACGCTTAATTTTCCCACTGCGCCTGGGCCTAATATTCCCGTACAATGCCAAGCATGGCCATATAAAGCGGCTATACCGACTATCATGTTGTTTTTTGATGGTAAATTTCAATTACGTCCCGTTCCGGATCAAGTATATCGAGTACAAATGGAAGTATATGCACAACCGGTACAATTGCTTGCAGAAGATCAAGTTCCTGCACTTTCAGAATGGTGGGAATATATTGCGTATTTAGCTTCACGTAAGATATTTGAAAGACGCATGGATTATGAATCTATCGCTCAAATTCAACCGTCACTTAATCGCTATGAACGATTAGTTTTACGCAGAACCTTGGTACAGCAAAGCAATGAGCGTGCACAAACTATTTATAATTTTGGTAACAGTACTCAAGGTGGTTGGGGTAACAACAACTATTGGAGCACCTTTTAATTAGGAATAACTATGTTAAATAATACTCCGTTAGCCGCCCAGCGAATCTCAGATTCACAGCCGCTCATTAATCAAAATTTTACCGTAATAAATACCGCATTTTCCGTAAACCATGTGCAATATAATGATCCATCGGGTAATCAAGGGAAACATAACTGCGTGGTTTTTCCCACGGGTGCAACCGTACCAACATTCTTAGCAAATGAATGTGGGTTTTACTTAGCGCAACCCACCAATACCGGCACATTACCTACCTATGCGCTTAACGAGATATTTATTAATAAATTAATTGTAGGGGGTGCCGCTCAAACGGTGCCCATGACTGGCTCAATATTAAGTACTACTGTCGCAGTAACCAATCCGACCGGTCTTGCAGGATGGACTTATTTACCTTCAGGATTATTGCTTAAATGGGGATTAACTCCTGCTATACCTTCGGCCGCCACACCCCCCTCTTATTTAAATTTCACTATACCTTCGAGCGCTAATAATCCTGCGTTTGCAAATCTATTTCACGTCCAACTAACCGCAGCTGGCACACCTGCTAATGGTGTGGGATATCAAATAGTAAATGCAAATCTCATTCAATGTTATTCGCAATTAGGTGTATCCGGAGCTTACTATTTTGCTATAGGAGTCTAGTATGCCATTAGAACGTTTTCTTATTGGGCCACCTAATTCAGGATTACAGCAAAATCTAAAACCATTTCTTATTATGGATGATGCGTGGGCACAATTGGCCAATATGTATTCCTGGCGTGGTCGCATGAGAAAACGCTTTGGTACTATCTATTCAAGCCAAGGTTCTCTTATTGCCGATCCGTTAGCATCACGGGTTAAAATACAAATAGGAACTTATGCAGTACAAACTAATCCACCAGGCCCGGCTATTAATCCGGTACCCGGAACGGTATTTGCCGTAGGACAACTTTTTTCAGTAGGAGCTGATATATTTACGGTATATCAAACAGGAACTCCTGCAACTATGAAATCTTCTAATCCTAACGCAAGTGGCACTTACAACACCACTACTGGAGCTTGGGCAATTACCTATGCCTCCGGTGCACCTGTTGGTACCACGCCGGTCTATTGGTATCCATCAACTCCTATTATGGGGATAGAAACCTATCAATCAGCAGCAATAAACGATAATCCTACGTTTGTATGGGATACCCAATTTTCTTATCAATACGTGGGTGGACAATGGGTTCAGTTAGGAACAGCGGTATGGTCAGGAACTGACAGTAACTTCTTTTGGTCTACTAACTACCGTGGGTCATCTGCGGCTAATGCCTATATGTTTACTACCAATAACAATATTCCCGACGGAATAAAATATTGGGATGGTATGGCTTGGAACAATATGAGCATATCAACCGGAAGTGGCACCACAATGCAAACGGCACTCCTCATTGTTCCTTTTCATAATAGACTGGTATTTCTCAATACGACCGAAGGCGGGGTAAATTTTCCCACAAGAGCACGTTATAGTGCCATTGGCAATCCGATAGAAAATGCCGGTACTTCTTATTTTCCCTGGTATTCAAATCCCAATGCAGCCAACTGGATTGGGGGAGGATTTGAAGACAACATTCAAACTCAACAACCGATTCGTTCTCTACGTTTCTTACGAGACCGACTTATTGTGTTTTTTGGATCAGGAACTGAATCTTGCTGGGAGTTAGTCTATACCGGTAACCAGATATTGCCCTTCAGATGGCAACAAATCAACGGAGAACAAGGTTCGGAAGCTACCTTTAGTACGATACCATTTGATGATCATATCCTTACGTTTGGCAATGTCGGTATACATAGCTGCACGGGCGCACAAGTACAAAGAATAGATGATTTAATACCGAACTAAATATTTGAAGTATCAAATGAAAATGCCGGCCCGCAGCGCGTAAATGGAATACGAGATTATTTTTTTGAGATGGCCTATTGGTCGTATCCTTCCGGAGCAGTATCAGGAACCTATCCTAACCAAGTATTGACCTATAATTATAAAAACGGAACGTGGGCACTTTTGGATGATAGCATTACTTTTTTTGGTTATTTCCAACAACAATCAGACATCACGTGGCAGCAATTGACCCTGCAATGGCAACAAGAGAATGCAACATGGGCTTATCCAAATCTCGATGATCAAAATCTACTTATACTTGCGGGTAATCAAGAAGGATATGTTTTAAAAGTCGCTCAAGATGTATCACGAAATGCAGGGGCATTACAGATAACTAATATGGCTTTGGTCGCGGGCATACCCACTTTGACAATTATAAACCATAATCTGCAAGCCGAAGATATTGCCACAAACATGACCGGTTATATTATGATTGAAAATATACCCGCAACTGATCCAAATGTAGCACTCAATGGAACGATATGGCCTATTATAGCAGTCGTTGATGCAAATAATATTCAATTAGGTATACCGATTGCCGGAACATATGCGGGTGGTGGAACGGTAGCGCGCGTAAATAACATACTTATGAATAGTAAGCAATGGAATTTATATGCTAAATCAGGTAAGAATTTCAGTGTAAATCGTATGGAGTTTAATGTCGATGCAACGGCTGCCGGCCAATTAACCGTAGATTACTTTCCTTCGTTTACCAACACCTCTTTAATTCAAGCTACTAATTTAGGTAATAATATTTTAGATACCGCCCCTTATCCTATTTATCCCCTTGAGGCTGAACAGGATCAACTATGGCATCCGGTTTATTTTAGTGCGGTTGGTGAAACGGTACAGATTAGTATCTATATGAATGATACCCAGATGAGAAATCCCAATATTAGCCAAACCGATATACAGATCAATGGCATTCTGCTTTATGTAGAACCCCTTGGTCGCTTACAATAAGGAACATGCATGCCTGCAAGTGTTGATCAATCTAATACGGGGATGTTTATTAATGAGACCTATTCCTGGGATTTACCCAGTGACATAGACCCTTCATTACGAGAAGTCCTCACCAGACTTTATAGAACTACTAACTCTATGGCTATTGCGATAAACCAGAAAGAGACCGCAGTGTATCCTCTTGCTGAAATGGTTAATAGCCAGGCATGGTTTCCGAATCCGGCCACTTCTCAAAGCACGCCACGGCAACCAGCGTATCGAGGTGATTGGCGTATTGTTGTTAATTTTGGCGCATTACCCAATGCCGGCACTAAAAGTGTCGCTCATGGACTCACACCTACGGCTAATTGGTCTTGGACTAAGCTAGAAGCCTATGCAACTAACCCCAGTACGTTTGCTGGTTTACAAATACCATTCGCATCGCCTACGCTTAATGAGAATATTAAGCTCACTATTGATGCCACTAATGTAAATATAACCACGGGCATAGATTATTCAGCTTATACAATCTGCTATGTAGTAATTGAGATGCTAAAAAATTAAAGGAAATACGATGGCTTATAATATGAATATGTATAACGGTCAACAACCATTCAATCCAGTACAACAAGTACCCGCACCGCAAGGTAATTTTTTTACCGGACAACCGTCTTCTTATACAACCACCCAAAGATTTAACCCACAACAACAACAGTTGCAGAGTCAATCTATTCAGCAATTAATGTCTCTCTTGCAAGGCGGAGGGCCATCAGGATTTGGTGCAATCGAGGATCAAGCAAGACAAAACTTTCAAAAGAAAACGATACCTGGCCTGGCAGAAAGATTTTCTTCGCTGGGCGGTTCTCCTGGTGGATCCTCTGGTTTTGCGGGACTATTAGGCGAAGCAGGTTCGGGATTAGAAACTAATCTTGCAGCCCTCAAAGGACAATTGGGGCAACAACAACTAGGACAGTTATTGCCTTACGGGTTTGCGCAATCATTTGATACGCAATATTTTCCACGAGAAGCGGGATTTTTGGAGAACCTACTAGCACCATTATTGGGTGGCTTAGGTCAAGGTGGCGGACAAGCTGGTGGCCAAGCGTTGTTAATGAAACTATTACCTCTTTTGTTATAAGGAATAACGATGCCTATACAAGTAATAAATAGAGGCCAAGGATTGGGTGCTAGACTTGGTTCTGCCTTGGGTGAAGGTTTAGGAAGTGGATTATCTCAATCTATTTCTTCGGGTTTAGAACAGATGACTCAAAATAAAATGAAAGATATGCAAGCCAATAAATTAGTAAATGGTTTGAGTACTCTTTTTCCTGGTAGATCTCCAGAAGAATTAAAGTCTTTAGCTTCATTATCTGTACAATCCCCTGAATTAGCTGGTATTTATTTAAAACAACAATTACAGGAACCACAGAACAAAGCATTTGCACAAGCTCTTCAAGGAATATTGGGTGGTGAAAATGCAGTTAATCTTGGTGAGAATGCTCAATTAAATCCTCAGCAGGCATTTCAATTAGCACAATTAAAACAATCGCAACAAAAAGAAGTTGGTAAATCACAAGAAAAAGTTAAACCATTTCTTGATGCCCATTATAAAGATATGCAAGCGGCTAAAATATTAAAAAAACAGGCTGAAGAGTCATTAAAATTATTACAAAGGATAAAACACAAATTACCAGGTAATTTTATTACTGGTAAAATTGCTGAAGTAGCTTCGACTGATCCAGATGTTCGTAAACTAGCTGCTGATTATAATCGATTAGTAAAACTATCTGCTAACTTTGGTAAGGGTGAAGGAGTTATGACTAACTTCAAGCTCAAATTAGAACAGGCAGCAAAAGCAGGACTTGATAAACCTATTGATACTCAAGAAGAAATTTTAAAAGATTTTATCCGCCATGCTGATAATGTGTACGATACCGATCGAAAGATAACCGAAATAAGAAAACAAAATAAAGGTGTTTATCCTCTGGATTTAACTCAGAAATTGATTGAATTTGAGGGATCAGAAAAACAACCTGAAGCAATATCAGCTGGATCAAAAGTTTCTTCTATCGATCAATCTCAAATACCTGTGGGAAAACGTGCTCAAAATCCTAAGACTAAAGAAATATTTATATGGGATGGAAATGAATGGGTATTAGAAGAAGAATTTCTAGGAGCTAATAATGCCTGATATGAATGAATTAGTTTTTATCGATGATGTACAACCACACCAGCAATTAAATACTGAAAAACAACCAGAAAAATTGCTACCCTATCTTGGTAGACAAACGTTGGGAGGTTTAGAGAAAGTAGCAGAAATTCCTTCTAATATATTCGAGACTTTATCAAATTTTGGGCAACAAAATCAAAAGCAATTTGAGCAGACATTCCCTGGATCAAAAGGCTTATTGGGCAAATCAATTTCAGAACAATTGCCCATTCCAAAAGCTGAACAGATAAGATCTAGATCGGAAAAGGCTTTAGGTTATCAACCAGGATCATTTACACCACAAGGATTATTTGAACGTATAGCCCAAGAAGCAGTTTCAACTGGTGCTCTTACAGCAGTAACGGGAGGAATTGGAACTGCGGCATCGCAAATTAAACCAATAATTGGCTCAGCAGTAGGTGGAAATGTATTACAAGATATTGGTTCATTTTTAGGATTACCTGAAGATTTACAAACGGCCATGCATATTAGTGGTTCTCTTTGGGGATCTACGTTGGGAACGAAATCTAAAGTAGTTAAGTCTTATAATAAAGCCTATAAGCAAGCTGAAGAAGCAATAAAGCCTAATTCTGCTATTCCAGCTCCACGACTTAATCAAGTGGCAGATGATTTGTTAGAAAAAACTTCTAAGTTGCCTGGATATGAAAAAATTGAGCCTACTATAAAACAGTTTAAAGAATTAGGGGCTAATCAAGGGCGAGTAAATATAAAAGATGCGTGGGCTTTTAAGAAACGTTTAAATGAACTTTATGCAGGATACCCAAAAGATATACGAAACTTTGCAGTTAATCCTATGCTTGATGTACTGAAGAATGATGTTTTGAATGCGTATGGTAAATTAAATAAAAATTTTGGAAATCCATACCTATTGGCAGAAAAAGACTTTGCAGCAAGCAAAGGAGGACTTATTAAATTTGATAAGTTTAAAAATGCTGCGGCTAAAGCGTCAGAGAAAATAGTTGAGAATCCTGAGAAGTTTGGCCCATACGTAAAAATGGGACTAAAAGCTGGATTATATGGGATTGTTCCTTTTGGTTCTTATTTTTATGATCCGTTAGTTTTTGGTGGCGTTGGAGGATTTGGTTTAGGGGCACGAGAGCTAAATAAATTTTCTAATCTAGTAAAGAATTCTCCCACTGCTCAAAATCTAATGTCTAAATCGATCAAGGATTTATGGGCAGGAAATACCGCTGCGGCATTATCATCATTAAATAAGATGGATAAAATATTAGAAAAAGAAAATAAACGATTTGAAGATGAATTGGTATTTATTTAATCATCAAGTAAACCCATACCAAAAGCTGAACATAATAAAGCAAAGGGAATTATAAAGATAAGGTCTCTTATTTCAAACATTTTAGTCCTCTAAAGTTATATGTTTCCACCCTTACAAATAGAATCCTTAATCATATTTCTTTTCCCAAGCCATTCTTTGTTTTATTGCCTCAATTATTAGACCAGTTATTTTCATATGCCTTTTGTCGGCAATCTTTTTAACTTCCTGATATAGTTCTTCATCAATATAAGCGGCAAGTCTTCTTTTTCCAGGTCTAGTCACTAAAAATCCTTTATTTAAAGCATTTATTATATAGACAATAGTACACATGTGCACTATTAAGTCAAGTTATTTGCTTTATATTGATTAATTAGATTAGTATGGGGCAAATAAAGTTAACTCATGTAAAAGGAATACTGAAATGGCAATCAATATACTCAAGAAAAAACAAAGTTATGGCCCCGCGGGTAATCAGCTTACTCTTTTATATACACCCCCAGTAGTAACCACACGAGCACCAACTTCATCGGATTTGGCACCTTTAGGGCAACTCTGGGATAATAAATCCACTAATACAGTTTATATGCTTACTTCTTCGGGTGTATGGACGCAATTGGTTGCTTCTTCTGGGTCGGGGGTTTTCTCAAGTCTTACGGTGACCGGCCCCTCAACTTTAACGGGCACGACTAATATAAATACCTCCGGAGCTTCCGTAACCAATATTGGCGTGGGGGCAACCGGGGCAGTCAATATCGGCAATGCCACGGGCAACACAAGCATTTCAGCAGGTAATTTTGTGGTAAGCCTGGGCAATATAGAAGTAGTTACCGGTAATATCACCGCTGATTTAGGTAATATTGCCGCTACTCTGGGCACCGTAACCGGTGGGGCGGGAGTTATTGCAACGACCGGGGGCGTTACGGCAACCGCAGGTAACATAACCGCAACCAATGGCAATGTGGTTCTTTCTACCGCCGGTACCCATATTGCATTACCAGGTCCCGTATTTATCTATTCGGGAGCAGGCGCTCCTTCTAACGCTTTGGCTCTTCATGTTGGCGATATGTATATTAATACGACTGCCGCATCAGCGACTACGCGATTGTACATAGCAACTGCGGCAAACACATGGACAAATGTCACTTGTGCCGCCTAGACTAATATAGCCAATGGCTTGATTTCTTTATAAGACATGGAAACATGCCGCATAATTTAGGCTTCATACTTCACACAACTGTACTGATGCTTAGAGTTTTAATAGGCTTGAGCATCAGTACAGTATCCCAAATTAAAGGATTATTAATGAACACACCTAAAATACAAAATTTACCCTTCATGCAAATCGTGAAAGATGGCAGAGCGTATATACTCTTATTGCCATTCAATAGTCCATTTGATGAGGTATTTACCGTTCTTGATGAATTTAAAGTAGATGTACAAGCAGAAAAAGATTTTCGTGCCCAGATAATGGAAAAAGCGCGTCTTGAACAAGAAGCAAACAATGCTAAAGCTGAAGCACAGGCTGAAGCATCAACAGGGGGTTAATTATGGCTCAATTACGCATACAAGCTATTCCACTAGCAACGCTCAGTTCAGCATTGATTAGCAATACGTATACACCCGTAAATGGCACAGGATTACCCAATGCCTGTTTTTTGCTTCGTATCATTAATAATTCTACTGAGCCAGTGACGCTCTCGTATGGTGGATCTACCGATAGTGATATATTGCCCGCTGGTGACACGTTACAACTGCCCGGGCCGATCAATACCAACCAAGGCTCCCGTGGCGCATTATTTCCGATTGGTACCATAATTTATGCCAGAGGAACAGCCGGAACGGGTTCAATTGGCGTAGCCGGCTACTTTACGTTACAGCCGTAAGGAGGCTTCATGAATTATCAAACAGCCATACGCTGGTATCCTGAGACGATGAGAACGATTGAGGGTAGTTCTATTACCAATGCAATGTTTACCGCTATTGGCGGCCCATTATTACATCCTTGTAGGCAGTTTATTGTGCAAAATTATACAGATCAGATTCTTGATTTTAGTATTGACGGCATTAACCCACATTTTTCAATGGCGGCTACGAGCGGCATTATTGATGATGTTACCAGTAATGCTGCACTATCTAAGGGCCTTATGCTTGCACAGGGCGAAACGCTTTATGTAAGGGGACGGAGTGGTACCACACCAACCGGCTCAGTAGACTTTTCAGTCTTTTATGCCAGCGATGGCCAATAGGAGTATACAGTGAGCCAAATTACAAACTATGGCCCCGGCACTACACCAGTACCAGGAACGGTATTATTTTTAGAAGGTGATTTAGGCGGAGATGTTGGCCCCGATGGATCTGGTGTTATACATCTTATTACCAATAATGCCAGCGTAAATGCCGGATCATCAGTATTGTTTGTGGGTAATACCCTTACCAATACCACTACTTTGGATGTTACGGACGTTAATAATAGTACATTGATTGGATTAAATGCGGGAAACTTAACCATTTCCGGTATTAATAACACCGGTTTAGGACAAGGTGTATTGCATGCACTCACAACCGGTGCCAATAACACCGCACTCGGTGAAAGTGCAGCAACTGCCATAACAAGCGCAAACGGTAATACTGCAATAGGTTCTGGTGCACTTGCAACCGCAACGAGTGGCATCGGACACAATACTGCCATTGGGTTTGACAGTTTACTCAATCTTACAACGGGCCATGACAATATTGCTTTGGGTTATCAAGCAGCACAAAATTATACCAGTACCGAAACAAATAATATTGTTATTGGTAATACCGGTACGGCAGCAGATGCGGGTATAATACGTATTGGCACTTCAGGTACACACATAGAAAACTTTCAAGCAGGCATTGCCGGAGTTACCGTATCCAATCAAAAATCGGTGGTCATAAATTCTACTACCGGTCAATTAGGGGTTGATTCAGGTGCTATTACCGTTCAAACAATAACCGGTAATGATGGAGTAGCAGAATCGCCCAGTGCAAACAATTTTAACTTTCTTACTGCTAATTCTACGGTTAAATTTATTGGATCATCAGCTACTGAAACATTAGATTTTAATAGAACAACAAATTTAATGTTGGGAAGTTCATTGCCCTCTTTAACCACAGGCAATAA